>Ga0335074_10005574_pt1 | contig 17426 bp, 20 predicted proteins | sample Lox_Sample_23_FD_206715 | JGI IMG/M metagenome (GOLD analysis project Ga0335074, IMG submission 206715) | Soil microbial communities from Loxahatchee National Wildlife Refuge, Florida, United States - Lox_Sample_2.3 | ecosystem: Environmental > Terrestrial > Soil > Wetlands | place: USA... | reverse complement strand
CCCGGTAATCTAGCGGCCGACGCCGTGGGCCGGCGCGCGGTGGCCCGGCGGTCGAGGAGGCAGCGATGGCGGATCCTGGAAAGTGGGTCGTGGTCGGCCTCGACAACGGCGGGACGACGGTCAACGCCACCGTGCTCGACTCCGGCGGCCGCTTCCTCGTGGACCGGCTGGTCGAGTCGCCGAGCTACGTCAAGGAGGGTCCCGACAAGGCGATCGAGGCGCTGGCCGGGTCGCTGGAACGGGTCCTCGAACTCACCGGCACGCCGCGGGCCAGTGTGCGGGCTGTCGGCCTGGACACCCCGGGCCCGGTCAGCGCGGACGGGGTCATCGCGTCCCAGGGAGCCACCAACTTCGGCCACGCGAGCTGGCGCGGGTTCGATGTCCGCGGCGCGCTCGAGGACCGGATCGGGCTTCGCGTCATCTACAGCAACGACGCGAACGCGGCGGCGCTCTACGCCCACCACGTGTACTTCGATGCCGACCAGGCGATGCTGCGGTCCTCCGTCTCGGCGATCGTCGGCACCGGCCTGGGCGGCGGGGTGGTCGAGCGCGGCCACATCGTGAGCGGGGCAGCAGGGATGGCGGGGGAACTGGGGCACGTCTGGATCCCGATGGAGGGACTCGTCGCCCCCGGCCAGTCGCTGCCCGGCTGCAACTGCGGGCTGTCCGGTGACGCGGAGAGCGTGGCGTCGCTGACCGGGATCGAGAAGAACCTGCTGCCGTACTGGCTGACCCGGTATCCCGATCACGAGCTGGCCCGCGTCGATCCCGGGCGGGCGGCGAAGCTGGTGCGCGGGTTCGGCGAGGCAGGCGATCCGCTCGCGCTCGCCATCTTCGAGCAGCAGGCCATGGCGATCGGCCGCCTGTTCACGATCGCGGCCAACTTCACCGACCCCGACGTGTACTTCGTCGGCGGAGGCGTGGTCGAGGCCGCGCCGCACTTCCGTGACTGGTTCCTCGGGCGGGTGCGCGAGCACATCGTCCTGCGCGATGAGCAGGCGCGGCTGGAGCACGTCGCCCTGGTCCCCGACCTGGACATGGCCGGCGCGCGGGGATCGGCGATCGCCGCCAGCACCGCCGTGCGCGACCAGCGCTAGACGGTGAACCGGTCCAGCCGGGCCAGCACGTTCAGCATGACCTCGTCCGCGCCGCCGCCGATGCTCACCAGCCGGCTGTCCCGGTAGAACCGCGCCGTCCAGGTCTCCTCCATGTACCCGGTGCCGCCGTGGAACTGCAGGCAGGTGTCGGCGATCTCGCGGGCGAGCCGGCCGATCGTCAGCTTGGCGATGGTGGCGAACCGCGTCGTGTCCTGGCCGCGCAGGTATGCCTCGGCGCACGCGTAGTTGTAGTGCCGGACCAGGTCCAGCTGGGCCGACAGGTCCGCCAGCCGGTAGGACACGTGGTCGTTGGCCAGCAGCGGCCGCCCGAACACCCGCCGCTGCGCCAGGTAGTCCCTGGTCCGGTCCAGCGCCTTCTGCATCGACCCGACGTGCAGGTAGGCCGCGATCATGCGCTCGGCCTGGAACTGCTCCATCTGCTGCTGGAAGCCGCGCCCGACCTCGCCGATCGTGTTGGAGACCGGCACCCGCAGGTCGGTGAACGACAGCTCGGCGGTGTCGGAGGACCGGTTGCCGAGCTTATCCAGCGTCCGGGACACGGCGAAGCCGGGCCGGTCGGTCTCCACCACGATCTGCGACATGCCCCGGTAGCCGCCCTCGCCCGAGGTGCGTGCGATCAGGCAGATCCAGTCCGCCTGGACGCCGTTGGTGATGAACATCTTGCTGCCGTTGATGACCCAGTCGTCACCGTCGCGCTCCGCGCGGGTGCGCAGGCCAGCCACGTCTGATCCGGCGTCGGACTCGGTCACCGCGATCGAGCACACCATCTCGCCGCGGATCGCCGGGGCCAGAAACCGTTCCTTGAGCTCGTGGCTGCCGTACCGGTGCAGGGACGGCGTGGCCATCGCCATCTGAACCGCTATGCCCATCGGCACGCCGCCGCAGTCGATCCGGCCGAGTTCCTCCCCGGCGACCACGGTGAACGAGTGGTCGGCGCCCTCTCCGCCGTAGGCCGGGTCGTACTCGAGGCCGAGCAGCCCGATCTTGGCCAGGACAGGGAACAGCTCATGCGCGGGGAACCGGCCGGCCCGCTCCCATTCGTCGACGTGCGGATTGATCTCGCGCTCCACGAGATCGCGGACGCTCGCGCGCAGCGCGTCGTGCTCGGCCGTGAACTCCATGCCTCGATCCTCTCGCCCTCTGGGCTACGGTTCGCCCGGCGCTGGACCCACGTAGTGGATCTCAATCACGTCGTGATCGGCGAGCCGCCAAAGGACTAGCCAGCGGACGTCGCCGACACGCACCGGCACACCCCAAGTGTCTGGCCGGTAGCGCAGCCTGCGTAGACGTCGACTGGCCGGATTGTCCAGCAGTTCCGTCAGCACGTCCTTTACCCCGCAGTAGAGCGCGCTTTCTGGATCCTTTCGGAGCGCGAGGTACGTCTCCCGGGCGGTGGGCTCAAATGCGAGGCGCCTGGGCAACCGGATCCGCCTCAGAGTTCGTTCGGCGTCAGCTCGACCAGCTGACCGCTGTCGGCGAGGCTGGCGTCGATCCGCGCGGCATCCTCTGGCCGGTGATGCCACATATCGGCCTCAAGCTCCGTGATCACCGCCGCCGGGTACAAGTGGATGACGCCGTCCTCGTCAACTTCCACGAGATACCGTCCGCGCGGGCGCCCGTACTTCCGCAGCGGTGCCCGGCCGCGCTCGTCGAGTTCGATCAAGTCTGCTGTCAAATGCCTTTCACCACCCGCGTTCCAGACTCGTTTAGCTTATCACCCCTACGGGGTAATGCCACACAGGGGGAAAGTGGCTGCTGCTAGCGCAGGATCTCGACGAGCAGGACCCAGGCGTTGATCAGGCCGAACGTGATCGCCGCCAGCACGCTGGGCACGAGCCAGTACAACCCGCCCCCGCTTTCGGCCAGCAGCGTCGCTCCGGCCAGGACCAGGCAGCCGCAGCTCACGATCGGCGGAGCGAGCCGGGCCAGGACCCAGGTCAGCTGGGTCTCCTTTTCCGATCGCCCGGACCGCTGGTTGATGACGAGTTCGGAGCCTCCGATGACGACACCGAAGGCCAGGAACTCGGCGCCCAGAGCGGCGCCGGGCTGGCCCGGGACCAGCAGCAGGATCCCCGCGATCAGGGGCGTGACGAACAGCATCAGCGTCAGCGCCGCGCGACCGGGCAGGTTCCGGTACTTGAGGATCTCGCTGAGGTTGATCGACACCGCCACGAACACCAGCCCGGCGAGGGCGGCGGACGCCCCGGCAACCCCAACGCCGAAGTCGGCCCAGCGTTCGGCCGCGTAGGCCGTCACCACTCGCGGCCCGGCGTGACCGGGTACGGGGTCACGTGATCATCCATACCCGAATCATGCCGTACCGGCCGGATCGCCCGACACGCCGTTGCCGGGCGGGCCAGGGCCGCGGATATTCGGTTGCCCCGGCCGGCCGGCCGTGACAGCCTCATTGCGCACAGATGGTGCCGGCGTGCCGGTGCCCTCGGCCAAGCAGAAGGGAGAGCCACTCGATGTTCGCGCCTGTCCTGCGGCTCATGCCGCCCTTCTGCCCGAGGAGCACCACCGATGCCCGATTTTGCCTACAACCGCCGCGGCAAGTGGCGGCTTGACCACGACCCGGCCGACGACCTCGATTCCGGCGAGTACGCCGACTTCGACGACGACGAGCCCGTCTTCGCCAAGCGCAACCGGCATCGCCGCAGGCTGCCGGCCGCCAATGCCTTTGATCGGGTAGACGGGCTGCCCGAGGGCGACCGCTGGTCCACCTGGGACGAGTCCACCGCGGGGGAGCGCGGGCCGAGCCCGCATCCCGCGTGGCTGGTGACCGAGTTGTCCGCCACCGACACCGAGCTCGGGATCCTGAAGACGGGCAAGGAAGCCGATGTCTTCCTGCTGCGTCGTGCGGTGCCGGGCGGCGACCGGTCCTGCCTGCTGGCCGCGAAGCGGTACCGCTCCGCCGAGCACCGGATGTTCCACCGCGACAGCGGCTACCTCGAGGGCCGCCGGGTCCGCGAGTCGCGGGTCGGCCGGGCCATGGCCGCCAGGACCACGGCCGGGCGGGAGATGATCGCACAGCAGTGGGCCAACGCCGAGTTCGCGGCGCTGTCCCGGCTCTACCTGGCGGGCGTGCCGGTGCCCTACCCGGTTCAGGTCCTCGGGACCGAGGTGCTGCTGGAGTTCATCGGCGACGCCGAAGGGACGGCCGCGCCCCGGCTGGCTGAGACCCGCCCGCACGGCGACGAACTGGCCGGGCTGTGGGACCAGCTCGTGCAGGCGCTGGTCGCGCTGGCCCGGGATGGCCTGGCGCACGGCGACATGTCCGCCTACAACCTGCTGCTGCACGACGGCCGCCTGGTCCTGATCGACCTGCCCCAGGTCGTCGACGTGATCGCGAACCCGCGCGGCCCGGAGTTCCTCGACCGGGATGCGGCCAACGTGGCGCGGTGGTTCGCGGCACGCGGCCTGGCCGGGGCCACGCCCGACCCCGCCGACCTGGCCGGGCTGCTGCGCGAGGAGGCCGGTCTCGGCCCGGTCTAGGAACCCTTCGCGGCCGGGGAGTGGGCGGCAGAGCAGGAAACAGCAGAGCAGGAAACGGCACAGAGCAGGAAGTCGACGAGTTGCTGGGCGTACCGGTCGGCGTCGGCGCGCAGCGCGTCCAGCCGGTCCTTCGGTGTGCTCTGCACGTGCGTCGTCGCCCCGCCGACCAGCGTGTCGAGCAGCAGGGTGATGGACGTGCCTTCGGGGATTTCACCGCGGCCGATGCCGCGCCGGACGATGGCCCGGGCCGCCAGCACCTGCGACGTGCGCAGCGCGCTGAGCTGTTCGGCCAGGCCCGGGATGAGGTCGCCCTCCAGTCCGAGGCGCAGCGCGGCACGCCCGGCGTCGCCCAGGTACAGGTCGAGTATCTGCCGGGCCAGCCGGACCAGGTCCTCGCGCAGCGAGCCCGTGTCGACCTCGTCTATGACCTTCACCCGCAGCCGCAGCGCCTCAACCAGCAGGGCTTCCTTCGTCGGCCAGCGCAGGTAGATGGAGGCCTTGCCCACGCACGCCCGCTTCGCCACGGCCTCCACGCTGAAGCCGGCCCAGCCGGCCTCGCCGAACAAGGTGATGGCCGCGTCCGCGATCCGCCGATCGACGCCGGGATCGCGGGGGCGGCCAGCCTGTGGTGGGCTGATCGTCACGCCTGCCGCCTCTCCTGCCGTCGGCCCGGCCGGGCCCCGCCGCGTCATTGCTCCCCAGTATGACGCTTTTGGTCACGGGTCACTTACGTTCCGTTCGCGGACTGACGACCGCCCGCTCCTGGCCCGGCCCGGATGTGACAGGCTGAGCCGGGAACGGACCGGGGTAGACGGAGGGCATATGGACGAGAACCGGGCACGATCGCTGCTGCAGGCCGAGCGGGCCGAGGTGCAGAGCCTGCTCACGGGCAGCGAGGAGGCCGGGGAGGAAGACCGGGAGACCGAGGACGAGGAGGGCGTGGACGTCGACGACCCGGCGCAGTCACTGACCGCCGAGGGCATGGACGACGCGATCTCGGAGAGTCTGCGCGACCGGCTCGACACCATCGACCGGGCGCTGAAGCGGCTGGACGACGGCACGTACGGCCGCTCCGTCCGCAGCGGCACGCCGATCCCGGACGAGCGCCTGGAGGCCGACCCAGCGGCCGAGCTCACCGTGGAAGAGGCCCGCCAGCGCTGACCCGGGGCGGCGGGATGTTCAACCACGAGCCGTCCGGATACCGCTGCCCGTTCTGCGCGGTGCTGCACGGGGACGACACCGAACGGCCCGCGGCGGACGACATCGTCGTCCGCCGCGAGCAGGCCATGGTGCTGGTCGCGTCGAGCTGGTGGCCGCGCAACCCCGGGCACGTGCTGGTGATACCGAACGCCCACTACGAGAACCTGTTTGACCTGCCGAGCGATTTCGCCTACCGGGTGCACGATCTGTGCCGGGAGACCGCGATCGCGCTGCGCGAGGCCTACGGGTGCGAGGGTGTCTCGACCCGCCAGCACAACGGGCCCGCCGGCGATCAGACCGTCTGGCACTACCACGTGCACGTGTTCCCTCGGTATGCCGATGATCACCTGTACGGCAGCGTTCCGGCCCTCGTCCCGCCCGAGCAACGCCGCGAGTACGCCGAGCGGCTGCGGTCGTGGTTCGCGAGCGCGGAATGCTGACCCCGCCGCACGACCTGTCCGAAGGCACGCTCGCGTCCGCGGTCTCGGCTGGCTGGGGCGTTGGCGTGGCGGCCATAAGCTACCGGCCGATCGGCTGGGGCAGCCACCACTGGGAGGTGGCAGGCGTCAGCGGCGACCGCTGGTTCCTGACCGTCGACGAGCTCGAGAGCAAGCGGGCCAGCCAGGACGAGCCGCTGGATCAGACGTTCGCCCGGCTGCTGGCGGCGCTACGCGCCGCGAGGGACCTGCGGGAATCCGGGGCCGCCTTCGTCGTCGCTCCGGTGCCGGGCCGCGACGGTGAGCCGCTGCTGCGGCTTGGCCCGCGGTTTGGCGTGGCGCTCTACCCGTTCGTCGCCGGGCAGAGCTTCGAATGGGGCGAGTTCGCCGACGCGGCCCACCGCCGTGGCGTGCTCGACCTCGTGGTCGCCCTGCACACGGCCCCGGCAGCGGCCCGCAGGCACGCCGCGGCCGAGGACTTCGCGATCGCGCACCGCGACGAGCTTGAGGCCACCATCCGGGCGGCCGGCCACCCCGGCGAGCTCATGGCCGAGCTCGGTCCGTACGCGCGTCCCGCCGTGCGGCTGCTCGCCGAGAACGCAGGCCCCCTGCGGCGGCTGCTCGCCCGCTACGACGAGCTCGCGGGCCTATCCCGCCCGGCCGCGATGGTGCTCACCCACGGAGAGATCCATCCCGGGAACACGATGCTGACCGCCGACGGCTGGGTGCTGGTGGACTGGGACACGGCGCTGGTCGCGCCGCCGGAGCGCGACCTGTGGAGCCTCGATCCCGGCGACGGATCGGTGCTGCGCGGCTACGCCGACGCCACCGGCGTGATCGCGTCGCAGGCGTTGCTCGAGCTCTACCGCATCCGATGGGATCTGGCCGATCTGGCCGTCGGCGTCAGCCGGTTCCGCGGGCCGCACGGTGTCAGCCCCGACGACGACAAGTCATGGGACGACCTGCGCTCACTGGTGGAACGCGTGGCCGCTTCGGGCAGGCAGAGTCATAGCCGGTGAAACCGGTCCGCGTCACCCCCAATAGGGTCGGATGTCCGGGCGCGGGGGCGCCCGGCGGCGGCGACGAGGACGCGGGAGCGTGCGATGCGGGTTCTGGTTTCGGTGGACATGGAGGGTGCGGCCGCGGTCGTGGACCGCGAGGACGTCAGCCCGGGGACGGGGGAGTACGAGCGCTGCCGCAGGCTGCTCACCGAGGAGGCGAACGCCGCCGTCCGCGGCGTGCACGCGTTTGACCCCGACGCGCAGGTGCTGGTCACCGAGGCGCACGGGCCGTTCAGGAACCTGGTGCCGGAGTTGCTGGACCGCCGGGCCGAGCTGCTGCGCGGCAAGCCCAAGCCCGACGGGATGCTGGCCGGGCTCGCGGACGGGCCGGACGCGGTGCTGTTCATCGGCTACCACGGCAAGGCGGGCACGGCCCGGTCGGTCCTGGCGCACACGATCAGCGGCCGCGTGATCGCCGACGTCCGCTGCGACGGCCGGTCGTTCGGGGAACTTGGCCTGAACGCGACGCTCGCCGCGCACAATGGCGCGGCGCCGGCGATGGTGGCCGGGGACGACAGCGTGGCCGCGGAGGCGGCCGAGGTGGCGCCCGGCATGCACGCGGTGGTGGTGAAGCGGGCGCTGGGGGGCCGTGCGGCGGCGCTGCTGCACCCCGAGGAAGCGCAAGACCGGATCGAGCGGGAGGTACCGCTGGCGCTGGCCGACCGCGAGTCCGCCCGGCCGCCGCGCTTCGACGGACCGCTGACGCTGGAGGTCGACGTGCTCGTGCCGTACATGACCGAGCGCGCGCAGCTGGTCCCGGGCGTCGAACTCGTCGACGGCTGCACGCTGCGCTACGCGGCGCCGGACTTCCCGGCGGCCTACCGGGTCACCCAGGTCATCTCGATGCTTGGCGGTATCTGAAAGGGAAGGCTTCCGTGTCGCGCGAGGCTACATGACAGGGCGCCCGGCAAGGCCTATCCTCGGCGCTAAATAAAGAGCCAATTCGGCCTTTCGGGGGATAAGGGCAAACAACGATGGCTACCGCATTGATATCGGCCGAGGACCTCGAGGGCAGGAACCCGCCCGTCGTGCTGGTGTCCTCGCTCGGCGACGCCGCATCGTACTGGAAGCAGGTCATCGGCCGGCTGAGACAAGGCTCGCGGGTGATCAGCTACGACCGGCCGGGCATCGGCGACAGCCCGCCGCGGCCGGCCCCCAACCCGCCGCTCAGCTACGGCAAGTTCGCGGCCGAGCTCGCCGCTCTGCTCGATCACCTGGGGGTGACGGCGCCCGCTGTGCTGGTGGGGCACTCGCTCGGCAGCCTGATCATCCGCGTGTTCGCCGGGGCGTACCCAGGCCGGGTCGCCGGGATGGTCTACGTCGACGGATCGGTGCCCCGCCTCTTGCTCCGGCCCGGCGCAGAGCCCGCGGTCGACGGCGTCGGCGCGCGCGCGACGCGGGTCGATGCGGCCCGGGGCGAGGCCGAGGTGAACGACGCGCGCCTGCCGCGGGTGCCGTCGATCGTCCTGGCCCGCACGCCCGGCAACTGGTACGGGCCGGCGCCCGACTCGCAGATCGATGAGATGTGGCAGCGAGCCCAGGCCGACCTGGCCACGGACTCGGGATCGCCGCTCATCGTCGCCGAAGATTCCGGTCATCGCATGCCCGAGGACGCGCCCGCGCTGGTGGCGTTCGCGATCGACCAGGTGGTGAGCGCCGTTCGCGACCACCACGACACCGTCAAGCTGGCCGTGGCCGACGTCAACGAGGCCGGCGGCAACGTAGCCGCCCACTAGTGCTACGGTCCCGCGCTATGACGGGCAAAGTCGCGATCGTCACGGGGGGCGGAACGGGCATCGGCCGTGCCAGCGCCCTGGCTCTGGGGCGGGCTGGGTACTCGGTCGTGGTCGCCGGGCGGCGCCCCGGCCCGCTGGAGCAGACCGCTGCCGACGGTGCCGCCGAGGGCTCGAAGCTGGCGGCCGTCGTGGCGGACGTCGCCGACCCGGCGGACGTGCAGCGGCTGTTCGATCAGGCCGCAGCGGAGTTCGGCCGGGTCGACGTGCTGTTCAACAACGCCGGCCGGGCGTCGGCGCCGGTGCCGCTGGAGGACATTCCGTTCGCCGACTGGCAGTCGGTGGTCGGCGTGAACCTGACCGGCGCGTTCCTGTGCACCCAGGCCGCGTTCCGGGTCATGCGGGACCAGGATCCGCGCGGCGGCCGGATCATCAACAACGGCTCGATCTCGGCGCAGTCGCCCCGCCCGTTCTCGGCGCCCTACACCGCGACCAAGCACGCGGTCACCGGGCTGACCAAGGCGACGTCGCTGGACGGGCGGGCCTATGACATCGCCTGCGGCCAGATCGACATCGGCAACGCCGCGACCGAGCTGGCGAGCCGGCTCGCGACCGGAGCGTTGCAGCCCGACGGCAGTACGCGCGGTGAGCCGATGATGGACGTGCAGGCGGTCGCCGATGCGGTCGTGTACATGGCGGGCCTGCCGCTGGACGCGAACGTCCAGTTCATGACCCTGATGGCCACCAAGATGCCGTACATCGGCCGCGGCTAGAGCGGGCGCAGCATCAGGGTGACGGCGCGGGTGGTGCGGTCGGTGTCGCCGGTGGCGAGCAGGTCGAGCATGGCGCCGCGCAGCAGGGCGAGCACGGCTGTGCGCTCGGCGGCGCCGGCCTGGGTGGAGCGGCGGGCGGGCGGCTGGCGCCCGGCGAGCAGGCCGAGCCAGTCCTGCACGGTCTGTTCGGCGAACCGGCCCCACGGCCCGTCGGGGTCGACCAGGGACCGGCCGTAGGCCTCGACCCACAGCCCGAGCAGGTGCCGGTGCTCGGCGGCGGCCAGCCAGTGCCACACCTGGAGCGCGGAGTCGATCAGCCCTGCCTGGCTGCTGGCCTCGTTGAACGCCTCGATCGCGGCGAGTTCGTCGGCCCGGGCCCTGGCGAGCAGCACGCGGATCAGGTTGTCCTTGGAGCCGTACAGAAACAGCAGCACGCGCGGGCTGGAGCCGATCGCCTTGGCCAGCGGGCGCAGCGACATGTCGGCCAGGCCGTGGACCAGGACGTGGCGGTAGGCCAGCTCGAGCAGCTCGTCCTGGCGGGGGGAGGGCGCTCGCGGCGGGGAGGGCGCGGGCAGCGGCGACGCCGTCGTCATCGCGGTGCGCCGGCCGGCTCGGCGGGCTGCGCCGCCAGGTCTAGCTCGTACACCTGGCCGGTCAGGTCCACCCCGAAGCTATGGTGCTTCTCCTCGCTGACCAGGGTGAATCCGGCCTCGAGGTAGATGTGCCGGGCGGCGGCGAGCGGGTCGTTGGTCCACAGCATCATCCGCTGATAGCCGACCCGGCGGGCGAACGCGAGGCACTCGGCGACGAGGCGCCGGCCGAGGTCGTGTCCGCGGCCAGCCGGGTCGACCAGCAGGATCCGCAGCTGGGCCGTGTCGGCGTCCCGCGCCACCAGGAACACGCAGCCGACCCGGTGCCCGGCCAGCTCGGCGATCCAGGCGGCCTCGCGCTCCGGGTCATGACCGGCGGCGTAGTCGGCGACGATGCGAGCGACCAGCGCCTCGAACTCGGTGTTCCAGCCGAACTCCTGCGCGTAGACCTCGCCGTGCGCCTTGACCACCCAGCCCAGGTCGCCCGGGCGTCCGAGCGGCCGGATCGTCGGCTCACCGTTCAAAGCACGCCACCTCCGCGTCTACTGACACGATCGTTTCAGTCACTGAGCTTAGCGGGCGAGAGGTAACTGCACCAGTCGTTTCAGTGAGAGATGGGGCGCGGGGGGAGTGGGAGGTGCCTCTTGCAAAAACCCCTGGTCACGGTTTATGACGTAATAGCCGGGATCATGGGACGGCTCCCGGTCTGTCGGCGAAGGGGGCCGTGATGGCTGCCGCGAGTTCTGCCGGAGATACCAAAGGCCTGGCCCGGGGGGCCATCGGCCTGCGCGAGGTCCTGTTCCAGGCGGTGACCTCAATGGCGCCAGCTGGCGCCCTGGCCCTGTCGATCTCGCTCGGCGCGACCTACGCGGGCGGGGCCTTGCCGCTGGCGGTGCTGCTGGCCCTGGTGGGCTGCCTGCTGGTGGCCAGCTCGATCGGGCAGCTGGCCAAGCACCTGCCGTCGGCGGGGAGCATCTACACGTATCCGGCCGCCGGCATCCACCCGTCCATCGGGTTCCTGGTCGGCTGGGGTTACTCGCTGATCGAGATGCTGATCGGGCCGACCACGATGGTGCTGTTCGGCTATCTGGTTTCGTCGGTCACCGAGGCCGAGTTCCACTGGCCGTTCACCGCCACCTGGATCATCTTCATGATCGTGGCGGCGCTGGTGGTCGCCGGGCTGAACTTCCGCGGCATCGTCGTCAGCGCGGGAACCGGCACCGTGCTCGGCGCGCTGGAGATCCTCGTGTTCCTGGTGCTGGCGGTCTGGCTGATCGTCAAGGCGGGATCGGGCAACACCGGCTCGGTGTTCACGCTGCACTACGCCACGATCAAGGGGTACAACGGATTCTCCGGCGTGGTGGCCGGATCGGTCTACACGATCCTGGCTTTCATCGGGTTCGAGGCGGCGGCGCCGCTGGCCGAGGAGGCCCGCAACCCGCGGCGCACGATCGGCGTGGCCGTGATGGCGTCCTGCCTGGCCATCGGGCTGTTCTACGTGCTCGGTACGTACGCGGGCGACGTGTTCTTCGGGCCGAACCGGTTCGACACGTTCGGCGCGCTGAACGGCGGCAGCCCGTGGATCCAGCTGGCCCGCGACGCCTGGGGCATCGGCTGGGTGATCGCGTTCCTGGCCATCGCGAACTCGACGTTCGCCAACGGGAACGCGGGCACCATGGCCACCACCCGGACCTGGTACGCGATGGCCAGGGTCGGGGTGCTGCCCCGGCCGCTGGCCGCGACCCACCCGCGGTACCGCTCGCCGTACATCGGCGTGATCACGCAGTTCGTGCTCACGCTCGCGGTCGGGCTGCCGCTCGGCATCCACTTCGGGCCGGTGACCACGTTCGCGCTGCTGGCGACCATCCTCACCGGGATCATGGTCGCGATCTACATCGTCTTCAACCTGTCCTGCGTCCTGTACTACCTGCGCTTCGCGCGCCCGGAGTTCAACTGGTTCCTGCACCTGGTGGTGCCGGTCGTGGGGATATTGGCGTTCCTGCCCGCCTGGTTCACCGCGCTCGGGATCGGCAAGGCGGTACTGAAGTTCGTCTCGCCGCTTTCGTACCCGATCAGCGAGACCGGGCTGATCATCGGGGTCTGGTATGTAATCGGGCTCGTCGTCCTGGTCTACTTGTACGCCCGGCACCCGTCACGGCTGCCGGAGATGCGGCACGTGTTCAGCGACGAACCGGTGGCCGCGACGGCCGGCTCGAGCGCCGGCCAGGAGGGAGCATGATGGCGCGGGAGGGGTTCATTGAGGTTCCGGGCGGCCGGGTGTGGTACCGCTCGGTGGGCGAGGGCGGGACGCCGCTGCTCTGCCTGCACGGCGGGCCCGGATTCACCCACTACTATCTGGAGCCTCTCGAGGCGCTGGCCGACAGGCGCCAGGTGATCTTCTATGACCAGCTCGGCTGCGGCCGGTCAGATCGACCGGCGGACGGGGCGTTGTGGACCGTTGATCGTTTCGTCGAAGAACTCGTCGCGGTGCGCGCGGCGCTCGGCCTGGAACGGCTGCATTTGTTCGGCAGCTCGTGGGGCGGGATGCTGGCCATGCAGTACGTGCTGGACCGCCGGCCCGCGCTGGAGAGCCTGATCCTGTGCGGCAGCCCGGCCAGCATGATCCGGTGGGTCAAGGACTGCGACGAGCTGCTGGCCGAGGAGCCGGACGACGTGCGCCGGGTGATCCGCGAGCACGAGGAGGCCGGGTTCACCGCGTGCCCCGAGTACCAGTCGGCGATCCTGGGCTTCTACCGCGCGCACGTCTGCCGCATGTCGCCGTGGCCCGCGGGCCTGGAGCGTTCGTTCGCCGAGGCCGGTTACGAGGTGTACAACGCGATGAACGGGCCGAGCGAGTTCACCGTGACCGGCACCCTGAAGACCTGGGACATCATGGACCGGCTCGGCGAGATCGACGTGCCCACGCTGCTGGTCGGCGGGCGCTACGACGAATGCCGCCCCGCTCACATGGAGGAGATGCACCAGCGCATCGCCGGGTCACGGCTCGCGACCATCGAGGACGCGTCGCATCTCTGCTTCGCCGAGCAGCCGGGCGAGTTCAACGACCTGGTGAATTCGTTCCTTGACGGGAGGGAGGGCTGATGCGGCGCGTGGTGACCGGCCCGGCCGAGGGCGGCAAGGCGGGGATCGTGCTCGACGGCGAGCCGCCGACGGTGGTCGAGTTCGGCCAGTACCGCACGACCGAGCTGTGGGTAGCCGACGGGCCGGAGCCGACCGCGGCCGACACGGCGACCCGGCCCTGGGAGCTCGAGCCGCCGCCGGGAGGAAGCTGCTTCCGGATCGTCGAGCTCGCCCCGGAAACCGCCGGGGCCGGCCAGGAGGTTCCCGAGCAGGACGACCCGGGGTTCCTGGCCGAGCACACGACGGACACGATCGACTACCTGATCGTGATCTCCGGCGAGGTCACGCTCACGATCGGCGGCGCCGAGGTGACGCTCGGGCCGGGAGACACCGTGGTCCAGCAGGGCACGCCGCACGACTGGCGGAACCGGGGCACCGAGCCGTGCGTCATGGCCGGCGTCCTGATCAGTACCAAGTAGCCGGGAAGGAACAGACGAATGCCCGACTTCCTGACCAGCTATGCCGCGAGCCAGCCGGACAAGCTCGCGGTCATTGACGACCGGGGGAGCGGCGAGCCGGTCCGCTGGACCTACCGCGAGCTGGAGGAGCGGTCGAACCGGCTGGCCAACGCACTGGCCTCGCTCGGGGTGAGCCCGGGCGACAAGGTGCTCTGGTGCGGACCCAACTCCCCGCAGGTGGTGGCGGTCATCGCCGCGACCAGGAAGCTGGGCGCGGTCGCCGTCGCGGTGAACTACCGGCTCACCGCCGAGGAGGCGACGTACGTCATCAGGCACTCCGACGCCGCGGTCGGCTACGTCGACGCGGAGCAGGCGCCGATGTTCGCCGGGCTGCGCGGCGAGCTGGACCGGTTGCGCCAGGTCATCGTCTACGGCGGCGAGCCGCCGGCCGGCGCGCCCGGCGGCTGGATGCTGGGCGAGGACTTCGTGGCCGGGGCGTCCGCCGAGCCTCCCGCGGCCGAGCCGGACGAGGGTACCGCCGGGACCATGATCTTCACGTCCGGGACCACCGGCCGCCCGAAGGGCGCGGTGCGGCGCATGCGCGCCGCCGACCCCGCCGCCGTCGGGCTGATCATGCTGATCGGTTACACCCCGGACGACGTCTACCTCACCTCCGGCCCGCTATACCACAGCGGCCCGTGGGGGTTCATGGGCGGCGCCCTGGCGCTCGGGCAGACCGTGATCGTGCAGCGCAAGTTCGACCCCGAGGACTGGCTCCGGCTGGTGCAGACCTACCGGGTGTCCTCGACCTTTGCCGCGCCGGCGCCGATCCGGATGGTGTGCAACCTTCCGGGCGAGGTGAAGGCGCGCTATGACCGGTCGTCGATGAAGCGGATGATCGCCAACGCCGCGCCCTGGAGCATGGCCCTGAAGCGCCAGTACCTGGCCGACTTCCCGCCCGAGTCGCTCTGGGAGGTGTACGGGTCGACCGAGCTGGGGGTGAACTGCGTGCTCGAGCCCGCCGACCAGCTGCGCAAGCCTGGCTCGTGCGGCAAGCCGGCCCCCGGCGTGGAGGTCCGGCTGCTCGACGCGGCGGGCGCCGAGGTGACCGGCACCGGGCCGGACCACCCGGGCGAGCTGTTCGCGCGGTCGACCGCCGTCTTCGACGAGTACTACAAGCAGCAGGACAGCTACGACTCGGCCCGGCGCGGCGACTTCCACACGGTCGGGGACATCGCCTACCGCGACGAGGACGGGTACCTCTACATCTGCGACCGCAAGAGCGACATGATCATTACCGGCGGGATGAACGTCTACCCGGCGGAGATCGAGGCGGCGCTGGAGCAGCACCCGGCCGTTTACGAGGCCGCCGTGTTCGGGATCCCGTCCGAGGACTGGGGCGAGGCCGTTCACGCCGAGGTCGTGCTCCGGCCCGGCGCGTCGCTCACCGCGCAGGACCTGGTCGCGTTCAGCCGGGAGCACCTGGCGAGCTACAAGATCCCGCGCTCGGTGTCGTTCACCGGCGAGCTGCCGAGGACCGGGTCGGGCAAGGTGCTCAAGCGGACGCTGCGCGCGCCCTACTGGGCGGGACAAGGCGCGGCGTCCCCGTCTATATGATCTTCACGTGCGACCTAACGGGGCCGCCGGGCCGAGATTGCTCGCGGTCAGCGACCTGCACGTCGGCTACCCGCAGAACCGGGAGCTGGTGGACGGCATCCGCCCGGCGTCGGCCGGCGACTGGCTGCTCGTGGCCGGCGACGTCGGCGAGTTCATGGCGGACATCGAGTGGGCGCTGCGCGTGCTCAGCGAGCGGTTCGCCACCGTGGTCTGGGTTCCCGGCAACCACGATCTGTGGACCCACCGGCGCGAACCGCTGCCGCTGCGCGGGCAGGAGCGCTACCAGCATCTGGTCGATCTGTGCCGTGCGCTCGGCGTGGTGACCCCCGAGGACCCCTACCCGGTCTGGGACGGCCCCGGCGGCCCGGCCCGGGTCGTCCCGCTGTTCCTGCTGTACGACTACTCGTTCCTGCCCGAGGGCGCGACCACCAAGGCGGGGGCCCTGGCCATGGCCGAGAATGCCGGGGTGGTGTGCACCGACGAGTTGTTCCTGCATCCCGATCCCTACCCGGCCCTCGAGGACTGGTGCCGGGCCCGTTTGCAGGCGACGGAGCCGCGGCTCGAGGAGCTGGACCCCGGCCTGCCCACCGTGCTGGTCGGCCACTGGCCGCTGGTGCGTGAGCCGACCCGGGTGCTGCGGTACCCGGCGTTCGCTCCCTGGTGCGGCACCACCGCTTCCGCGCAGTGGCATGTCCGGTTCAACGCCGCCGCCGTGGTGTACGGCCACCTGCACATACCGCGGACGACCTGGTACGACGGGGTGCGGTTCGAGGAGGTCTCGCTCGGCTACCCGCGCGAGTGGCGGCGGCGGGCGCGGCCGCCGGTGCTGCCGCGGCAGATCTTCCCCGTGCCCGCGGCTGCTCCGGCGCCCCCGGCGGTGTCGGCGCCCCCGGCGGAGCCGGCGTGATCGAGGAAATCCTGCCGCCGGAGGTGGCGTCGGCCGAGGCGTTCGACGACGCCGGGCCGGCCACGCTGTTCCCCGAGGAGGAGGCGGTCATCTCCCGGGCCGTGGCCAAGCGGCGCGGCGAGTTCAGCACCGGCCGGGCCTGCGCCCGCGCGGCGCTGGCCAAGATCGGCCTGCCGCCGGGCCCGATCCTGCCGGGCGAGCGCGGTGCCCCGCGGTGGCCGGCCGGGGTGGCGGGCAGCATCACGCACTGCGCCGGGTACCGGGCGGCGGCGGTCGCGCGGGTAGGTGACGTGGTTTCCCTTGGCCTGGACGCGGAGCCCAACGACGTGCTGCCGGCTGGCGTGCTCGACCACATCTCGCTGGCGCAGGAGCGCTCCTGGCTGCCCGGCCTGGCCGCGGCGGCGCCCGGCGTGTCCTGGGACCGGCTGCTGTTCTGCGCCAAGGAGTCGGTATACAAGGCGTGGTTCCCGCTGACCGGGCGCTGGCTCGGCTTCGAGCAGGCGGAGATCACCGTGCAGCCGGATGCGGGCACGTTCCGCGCCCGGTTGCTGGAGACGGGGCCAGTGCTCGGCGGCCGCCCGCTGACCAGGTTCACCGGCCGCTGGCTGGCCCGCGACGGGCTGCTGCTCACCGCGATCGCGGTGCCGGCAGATTCCTAGCCTGCGTAGGTACCGGTGCTGGCCTGCGCGATCTCGGCCAGCGCGCCGGCCAGCTCCGCCGCCTCGGCCGGGTCGAGGCGCGTGGTGGTGACGCGGATGCCCGGGGGCGCCGCGCCCTGCAGGTCGTGGCCTCGGTGGGCGTCGGCGAGTGCTGCTACACCACGGTGCGTACGCCGCTCGTCGCCGACCTCGCGCCGGCCGGACTGCGCGGCCGGTACATGGCGGCCATGGGATCGGCGTGGTGGATCGGCCTGGCTGCCGCGCCCACCCTGGGCCTGCAGATCCTCGACCGTTCCC
>Ga0335074_10005573_pt1 | contig 17428 bp, 17 predicted proteins | sample Lox_Sample_23_FD_206715 | JGI IMG/M metagenome (GOLD analysis project Ga0335074, IMG submission 206715) | Soil microbial communities from Loxahatchee National Wildlife Refuge, Florida, United States - Lox_Sample_2.3 | ecosystem: Environmental > Terrestrial > Soil > Wetlands | place: USA... | reverse complement strand
CGCCACGGTCTGCAGGTTGTTCTTGACCCGGTGGTGGATCTCCCTGATCGTGGCGTCCTTGGTGATCAGCTCCCGCTCGCGGTGCCGAAGCTCGGTCACGTCTCTGAGCAGGATCAGCGCGCCCGCTCGCGAGCCGCCGACCACGAGCGGGATCGCCCGCAACTGGACAACCGAGCCGTTGCCCTCCACCTCGGTCTCCATGTGCCCCCGGCCGCTCGCGGTCAGCATCAGCGAGTCATCGCGCGGCCTGCCGGTCGCGCTTAGCCGCGCGGTCAGCGGGCCAAGATCCGCCCCCACCAGGTCGGCGGTCAGCCCGAGCCTGCGGTAAGCCGACAGCCCGTTCGGGCTGGCATACGTCACCCGTCCCGACCGGCCGAGCCGGAGCAGCCCGTCGCCGACCCGGGGCGACCTGACCAGGGTCGGCTGCTCGCCCGGGCGGGGGAAGTTGCCCGCCGCCACCATCTGGGCCAGGTCGTCCGCGGCCCTCAGGTACGCAATATCCATCCGGCTCGGCGTTCGCGCGGCGGACAGGTTGGTCGACCGCTCGATCACCGCGATGACCCGGCCGTCAGCCGTCACCGGGATGGTCTCGTGGCGTACCGGCACCCCGGTCGTCCATTCCGGGTCGCCCTCCCGGCATATCCGCCGCTCCAGCATCGCCACATCGAGGAAGGGCCGCGTGCCAGCCGGGCGCACCGAGCCGACAACGTCGTCAGGAATAGCCGTCGGCGCCGTCACCGGGCGAATCTGGGCCAGCGCCACCCACCCGGAGCCGTCCCGCAACTGGGCCCACAGCACCAGGTCGGCGAACGACAGGTCGGCCAGCAGCTGCCAGTCGGACAGCAGCATGTGCAGCCAGTCGACATCGGCCTCGGCGAGCCCGGCCTGCCGTAGCGCAAGGTCGGTCAGGGTCGGCATTGCGCCCTCATCCTACTACCTGCTGGTAACGTCGCGGTTGAGCCAGCCGCGGGGGCAGCGGGCGCAGTGAAGCGGACCAGTGGACAGGGACACAGCGGTGGACTGGGGGCGAGGCCGCGGAGGGGACCGGGAGAAGGGCATGAGCAGCGAACAGCCGGCATCCCACGGCGGCGCGCGTGCGGTGGCCGCTGCGCAGCGGCACGGCGCTGAGACGATGTTCACGCTGTCCGGAGGACACGTCTTCCCGCTTTACGACGGGGCGGTCAAGGCCGATCCGCCCATGCGCATCGTGGATGTCCGGCACGAGCAGACCGCGGTATTCGCGGCCGAGGCCACGGCCCGGCTCTCGCTGACCCCGGGTCTCGCGGTGCTCACGGCCGGCCCTGGGGTGACCAACGGCGTGAGCGCCATCACCACGGCGCACTTCAACGGCTCGCCGCTGGTCGTCCTGGGCGGCCGCGCTCCCGACTACCGATGGGGCTCGGGCAGCCTGCAGGAATTCGATCATCCGGCGCTGCTCCAGACGATCACCAAGCGAGCCTGGACAGAGCATCAGACGGCCCGGATCGGCCCGGCGGTCGACGAGGCGTTCCGGCTGGCCGCGGCCCGGCACCGGGGCCCGGTCTTCCTCGACGTGAGCCTGGAGGCCCTGTTCGGCCCGGCCGAGGCTGGCCTGGCCCCCGACCGCGACCCAGCCGGCCCTGAGGATCAGCAGGAACTTCCCGATCCGGCCGCGGTCGACGCGATCGCCCGGCTGCTGGCCCAAGCCCGCCGGCCGGTGCTGGTTCTCGGCTCGGACGTCTGGCTGGACGGAGCGCACTCCGAAGCGCGCGCCGCAGCCGAGGAACTCCGGCTGCCCGTGATCGCCAATGGGCAGGGGCGCGGCATCCTTCCGTCCGGGCACGAGCTGCTCGTTACCCGGGCCCGGCCGGTCGCGCTCGGCCAGGCCGACCTGGTCATCGTGGTCGGAACGCCGCTCGACTTCCGGCTGGGGTACGGCGAGTTCGGCGGCAAGAACGGCGCGCCCCCCGCTCAGGTGGTGCACGTCGCCGATGCCGCAGCGCAGATCGCCAGCCACCGCGAGCTGGCCGCGGCCGCCGCGGGCGACCTGAGCGCCTTTTTCCGCCAGCTGGCCGGTGCGGCCAGGCCGGAACGGGCGGCATGGCCCTGGGAGTCCGACTGGCTGCCCAGCGTCCAGGCCGCCAGCAGCCAGGCGATAGCCGCCGACGCCCCGCTGCTGGCCAGCGAGGCAGAGCCCATCCACCCCATGCGGATCTACGGTGAGCTGACCCGGCTGCTGGACGCCGACGCCGTCGTCATCGGCGACGGCGGCGACTTCGTCTCCTACGCGGGCAAGTACGTCGAGCCCCGGCGCCCCGGCGGATGGCTGGATCCCGGGCCGTACGGCTGCCTGGGCACCGGTCTTGGCTATGCGATCGCCGCCCGGATCGCCCGCCCGTCGGCGCAGGTCGTGCTGCTGCTCGGAGACGGCGCGGCCGGGTTCTCGCTGATGGACGCCGACACCCTGGTCCGGCACCGGCTGCCGGTCGTCATGGTCTGCGGCAACAACGGCATCTGGGGCCTGGAGAAGCATCCCATGCAGGCGCTCTACGGCTACGACGTCGCCGCCGACCTGCAGCCGCAGTGCCGCTACGACGAGGTTGTCACGGCACTCGGCGGGGCCGGGGAACTGGTGACCAGGCCTTCGGACATCGGCCCGGCGCTGCGCCGGGCGTTCGACTCCGGCGTCCCCTACCTGGTCAACATCGCCACGGACCCGAAGATCTCCTACCCGCGCGCCACCACCGGCGTCTGAGCCGCCGGCCCGGCCACCGGAAGCCTGCCGTCGTCAGCCGCCAGGCTGCGCCTGGGCGATGAAACGGGCCCGGTCCAGGATCACGCGCTCGACCGTGCCCGCGCCGACCACCACGTCCTCGTCGGTGTCCGCGGCCCGGGCGATGAACCCGAAGACCAGCCGCCGCCCGTCCACCTCGGTCAGCTCGGCCTCGACAACGACCTCGGCGCCCAGCGGGCTGGCCCTGCGGTGCTCCACGGACGCTGAGGTGCCGACCGTGGTGAGGCCGTCGGCCAGATGCGGCGCCACGGCGGCGCTGGCCGCCGCCTCAGCCAGGGCCAGCAGCCGCGGGGTGGCGAGCACGGGCACGTCGCCGCTGCCCATCGCCTCGGCCGTGTCGGCCTCGGTCACGGCCGCCCGCACGCTCGCCCGCAGCCCCACGGACAAGCTCGGCGAGTACTCCTCGCCCGAGCCAGAGCCAGCCGCTGTCGTCAAAGGGACCTCTGGGAGATTCCTGAGCCCTCAGGCCGGGGAGGAATCCGGCATCCCACACGGCGGGCCATTGTTTTGTCGGTCCTGACCGGCATCCTGTGCATGTGAGGACAGCGTACCGGTGCCGGGTATACCCCGACCAAGCGCAGCAGGCGGTGCTGAACCGCACCTTCGGGTGCGTGCGGGTGGTGTGGAACCGCACCCTCGCCGCGCGCCAGCAGCGGTACGCCACCGAGCGCCAGGCCACCTCGTACGCGCAGACGAACCGGGCTCTGACCGCGATGAAGAAGGACCCAGACCTGGCGTTTCTGACTGAGGTGTCGTCGGTGCCGCTGCAGCAGGCGCTGCGCCACCAGCACCAGGCGTTCTGCGCGTTCTTTGCCAAGCACGCCCGCTACCCGAGGTTCATGTAAGGAACTCCGGTGCTTGATCAGCGCAGGGGTTCCAGGGTTGCATGAGCATCCCCGGCTGGTCCGGTAGGTGGCGACGACTTAGGTTCTGAGGCTGGTGTTCGCGCCAGGCCTCGCGGATTTGATTGCCACTGCTGGCCTGGCCACGGATGACCCGCATGAGGGAAGTGGGCCGGCCCCGGGCTGGGGTCTGGCCCGGTTGCAGCACATGAGTGGGAGCCGTTGCCGGGCTCTGCCGCCCTGGGACCGTGGCCGCGTGGTTGCTGCCTGCTGTGCAGCCGGAGCTGATGAAGTCCGGTGATGCGTGGAGGTGCTGATGGAGCAGGAAGACGGGCAGGGTGTGCCGCGGCGGCTGGTGGGGATTGACCTGGGGATCGCGTCGCGGCATTCGGTGCGGGTGCTGGAGGCCGACGGGCGGGTGGTGGGCCGGTCGTCGTGTGTGCCGACGGTGGAGTCGCTGTCGGCTGTCGAGCAGGTCGCGCTGGCGGGTGCGGTGGACGGCACGCAGCTGGCGGTGGTGTTCGAGCCGACTGGGCCGGCGTGGATGCCGATCGCGGTGTTCTTCGCCCGCCGCGGGCACGCTGTTTACCGGGTGTCGTCGGCGAAGGCCGCGGACTTGCGCCGGTTCTTGCGGCGGCATGCGAAGACGAACGGGATCGACGCGGAGACGCTGGCGCGGATGCCGCTGGCCGATCCGCGGGGACTGCAGCGCCTCGAGCTGCCCGGCAGCGACGCAGCGGCGCTGGATCGGCGGGTGCGGGCTTGCGGGCGGCTCACCGAGGCGGCCAGCAAGCACAAGGTCCGGATCAAAGACCTGGTCCGGCAGCTGATGCCGATGACCCCGCTGGCCGGTGATCTGGGCAAGGCTGATCTGGCGGTCCTGGAACGCTTCGCCGATCCGCGCGTGCTGCTGGGCGCCGGCGCGGCTGAGCTGACCCGGCTGATCACCGTGGTGTCCGGGCGTCAGCAAGGATCGCAGCGGGCCGCCCAGTGGCGCGCTGCCGCGGCCGCGGCTGTGGAGCTGTATGGCGACCACCCAGCCGTTGCCTATGGCGAGCTGGCTGCCGAAGTGCTCACCGAGATCCGGCTGCTGCGCGCCATCCAGGCGGAACTGGCCCTGCACGCGGCGGCCCGCGAACAGCACTACCGGCACGTCGACCCCGGGCAGCTGGCCCGGTCGCTGCCCGGGTTCGCCGAGATCAGCGCCCCGGTCCTGGTCGCCGCGATGGGCCGGCCCGGCCGGTTCCGCGACGGGACCCGGTTCAAGTCCTATGTCGGGCTGACCCCGCGGGCCAGCGAGACCGGCGAGACCGACCGCAAGGGCCAGCCGATGAGCAAAGCCGGGCCCTCCCAGCTACGGTCAGCGTTCGTCCGCGCCGCCGATACCGCCCGCCGCCAGGACCCCCAGCTCGCCAAGATCTACTACCTGCAGATGACCGAGCGCGGCGCCACCCACCTCAAGGCCTGCTGCGTCGTCGCCGGGCACCTGGCCGAACGCGCCTGGACCGTGCTCAACCGCGGCACGCCCTACGTCATCTGCGACAACAACGGCAACCCGGTCACCGCCACCGAGGCCAAGAAGATCATCGCAGATAAATGGACCGTCCCCGAGGACGTCCGCAAGCGGCGGCGCAGCCGCAAGCTGGCGGGGAAGGCCCCTCAGACGGCCGCAACCGGGCCGGACAGGCGAGGCGACCCTCCCCGCCCCCGATCCTCACGGCCCCGCAGCAAGACCGTCAAGCCCGCCACCTAGCTGACTTACCCCCAGCCAGCCCGCCGGCCACGCATGCCAGCGGGTCCGCTGGCATGCCCGCAGACAGCGCCATAAACGATCACGAAAACCTGGGCCGGACGGCTTGACACACGAGCATCCATAGGGAATCAAGTCCCGCCGCTCCCGCCAGTGCGCGCACTACACCCGCGGCGCGTTCACCCTGCGCGGCGGGGTGCTGCGGCTGGCGAAGACTGTCGGCCCACTCCGATTTGTTTGGTCGTGGCCGGAAGTGGACGTGAACGCGCTTAACCCCGGTCACCGTCGGTAGCGAAGGTCAGATACCAGCGGCCGTCGCTCTCCACGCCCAAGCCCCTGCCGGAAACCGGCCACGCCGTGGGTGTCGACCTGGGCGTGACGGACTTCGCGGTCACCAGCGACGGCGAGCGGATCGCCAATCCCCGCCACTTGGAACGCAAAGCGAGGAATCTGGCCCGCTACCAGCGGCAACTGGCTCGCTGCCCGAAAGGCTCCGCCAACCGGGCCAAAGCGAAAGCGAAAGTCGCCCGGGCGCATCGGAAAGTCCGCAACGCCCGGCGCGACTTCCTGCACCGCACCAGCACCCGCCTGGTCCGCGGCAACGACGTGATCGCGATCGAGGACCTGGCTGTCACCAACATGGTCCGCAACCGGCGCCTGGCCCGCGTGATCTCCGACTGCGGCTGGGGCGAGTTCCGCCGCCAACTGCAGTACAAGTGCCAGCGGTACGGCCGCCGCCTTCTCGTCGTCAACCGCTTTTACCCGTCGTCTAAAATCTGCTCGGCGTGCGGCACCTGCTCGCGCAACTGAGCCTGGGGACACGCCACTGGACGTGTCCGTCCTGCGGCACCCCGCATGACCGGGACATCAACGCCGCCAAGAACATCCTGGCCGCTGGTCAAGCGGTGACTGCCTGCGGAGCCGATGTAAGACATTCCGGGACCGCCGGGTGCAATCGGCCGTGAAACAGGAACCCCGGCCTGTGAGGACCGGAATCCCCGTCCCTCGGGGCAGGGAGTAGTCAATCGATGATGGCAATCAGGTCGCCCTCCTGAACGACGTCCCCCTCGGCCACGGCCAGCTTGGTGAGCGTGCCAGGGCCCTCGGCCAGGACCGGGATCTCCATCTTCATCGACTCCAGGACGACCAGCGTGTCGCCGTCGGCCACCTGGTCGCCCTCGGACGCTACGACCTGCCACACGTTCGCCACCATCTCCGCGCGGACTTCGGTCATGCGCTACCTCCTCGCTTCGGCCGCCCGGCGATCACAACCACGGGCAGCGCCACCATCATCCTCCAGCCGGCACCGGTCAGGAGCGCAGCCGGGCAACCACGGAAGTGTCGTAGCAGCCGCTGACGAACAGGTCGCTATCCAGCAGTTCGGCGTGGAACGGGAGGTTAGTCTTTGGCCCGCGAACGCGGAACTCGTCCACCGCGGTGCGGGCGCGCCGTAGCGCCTCGTCCCGGCTGGCCCCGTGCACGCATAGCTTGGCCAGCAGCGGGTCGTAGTACGGCGTCACCTTGTTTCCGGCCTCGTACCCGGCGTCTACCCGGACGCCGGGGCCGGACGGCTCCTCCCATTCGGTGATCAGCCCGGGGCTGGGCAGGAACCGCTGCGGGTCCTCGGCGTAGACGCGCAGCTCTATCGCATGCCCATCGCTGCGGACCGATGCCGGGCGGAAGCTCACGTCTGCCCCCGCGGCGATCAGCATCTGCTGCTCCACGAGGTCGATGCCGGTAACCATCTCGGTGATCGGATGCTCCACCTGGATCCGGGTGTTCATCTCCAGGAACATGAAGTCCTTGGTCTGGGCGTCCACCAGGAACTCGACGGTGCCCGCGCCCCGGTAGCCAACCGCCTCGCCGGCCCGGCTCGCCGCGGCCAGCATCCTGGCCCGAAGCTGCGGGGTGACCCCCGGCGACGGGGTTTCCTCGGCGATCTTCTGATGCCGCCGCTGCACCGAGCAGTCCCGTTCGCCGAGCGCCAGCACCTGGCCGTCGTTGAGCCCGAGGATCTGCACCTCGACGTGGCGAGCCTGCTCGACGTAGCGCTCGAGCAGGATCGCCGCACTGCCGAAGAACCGCTCGGCCCGGGTGCGGGCGGTGTCGAAGCCGGCCCGCAGCTCGGCCTCGTTGGCCGCCGCACTCATCCCAATGCCGCCGCCGCCGGCCGCTGCCTTGATCATCACCGGGTAGCCGATCCGCCCGGCCGCCTCGATCGCGGCGGCCACGTCGGTGACCGGCTCCCTGGTACCCGCGGCGACCGGCACGCCAGCCTGCTCCATGAGGTTCCTGGCGTTGATCTTGTCGCCCATCTGCTCGATCGCCGGCGGCGGCGGGCCGATCCAGGTCAGGCCCGCGTCGATCACTTGCGCGGCGAACTCGGCGCTCTCGGCCAGGAATCCGTAGCCAGGGTGGATGGCGGCTGCCCCGGCCTGCCGGGCCGCGCCAAGCACGGCCTGGGCGTCGAGATAGCTGCTCGCGGGCGGGGCCGAGCCCAGCAGCACTGCCTCATCGGCCTCGCGCACGTAGGGCAGACCGCTGTCCGCCTCGGAGTAGACCGCGATGGCGCGGATCTGCATCTGCCTGGCTGTCCGGATGACCCGGCGCGCGATCTCGCCCCGGTTGGCGACCAAGACCGACTCGATCATGTGTTCCCGCTTCCCAGCGGGCCCTCCGCCGCCTCGCCCCCCTGCCCGTCCCTCTTGACTGCTCATCGGGCGGCAGCCTACTCCAGGCGGCTGGCCAGGCGCTTCCCGGCGACCTCGCTGAGCGCCTCGATGACGCCGGGATCGTACTCGGACGCGGTGTCCAGGCGCAGCCGCTCCAGCGCCGCGGCCGTGCGGTCCCGGTCGGTTGATCCGCCCACCAGGTCGTCGAAGGCGTTCGCGGCGCGGATGATCCTGCTGCCGACCGGTGGCTCGGGATCGTGTCCCCGGCTGGGCCAGCTCTGGCACCGCACCAGCTCGGCCACCTGGTCAAGGACGCCAGCCTTGCTGATCACATCCGCGCCGAGTTCCGCGATGCGCCGCTGGTCTTCCGGTGAGACCAGGACGGTGGCTCCGCCCGGGATCGGGTCGGGCAAGGCCAGCTGCCCAATGTCGTGCATCAGCGCGGCGTACTCCAGGTCCAGCAGATCCGGCTCGGCCAGCCCGAGCTCCCGGCCGACGGCCACGGCGAGCCTGCTGACCCGGCGGGAATGCCCGCTCTCCACGTAGCCGCCCACCTCGGTGACCCTGGCCAGCGCTCGGACGGTCTGCAGGTAGGTGGCGCTGATGCCTGAGTACCGGCGGAAGGCAACCTGGGTGACCAGCAGCGGGCCCATGAAGACCGCGAGCTCGGCGAGCCCCATGACCTCGGCCGCGAACGTGATCATCATGGCCGATACGCCGACCGCGGCGCCCAGCGGCAGCTGGATCCGCATTTCGTCCCACAGCGCGACCGAGAACCTCGCGCCGAGATCATCCGCCCTGATCAGCGCGGCGATCATCGCCTCGGCCAGCCAGCCGAAGACGACCAGGAACGCCATCACGATGAACGCGATCCACCAGTGGCTGGCCCCGCTGATGACCTGGGTGCCCGCTATGGGCCGGAACGCGAACGCCACGCAGGCCACCGCGACCAGCCGGGTGGCCATCCCGGTCAGCCCGGCGGGACGGCCAGCGGCGATGTGGGGCAGCGCGCCGACGGTCATGCCGACCGCGGTCACCGTGATCACCTGCAGCGCGGCAACCCGCGGTATCGGCTGGCTGCTCGGCAGCTGACCAACCCGCAGCAGCAGCGCGTAGGCGAGCGCCGCCGCGGTGGCGATCGGCGCTGCCTCCCGGCCACCCGGCTGCCTGAGCCTGAGCAGCTCGCCAATGGCGATGACCGAGCCGAACGCGATCGCCGTCTGCGGGTCGGCTACCCGGGCGGCGGCCGTGTGCGCAACGGCGGCCACCACCATCATCCCCACAGCGGCCAGGAGCAAGAGCCGGCCGGAGTCCATGGCCTGCCACGAGGGCAGCCGATCGTCGGCCTGGCGGGTCACCACGAAAGCCTCCTGCGGTCTACAGACCCTCGATGACCCGCAGCGGCGCGGTCGGGTCGTCGTGGTCCTGAGCGGTCACCGTCTGCCGGTCGTCCGGCGCCGCGGTGCGCTCGGGCATCCGCCAGCCGTCCCGGTGCAGTGCGGCGATGAAGGCCTCGACCAGGGCCGGGTCGAACTGGGTGCCCGCGCCCTTGCGCAGCTCCTCGATCGCCTCGCCGATCCGGCGCGCCTCACGGTACGACCGGGTCGACGTCATCGAGTCAAAGGCATCGGCCACGGCGATGACGCGGGCAAACTCGGGAATCTCGTCGCCCGCGAACCCCATCGGGTAGCCCGTGCCATCGATCTTCTCGTGGTGATGCATGATGCCGGCCAGGGCCTCGTTGAGGAAGCCGATTTCCCGCACGATCTCCAGGCCGCGCAATGGGTGCAGCTGGATGGCGGCGAACTCTTCCTCGGTCAGCGGCCCCGTCTTCTGCAGCACCTTGGTGGGCACGCCGAGCTTGCCCACATCGTGCAGCATGCCGGCGTACATGATCGCCTCGGTGCGGTCGGCACGCATGCCGATCTGCCGCGCGATCATGCCTGATCCACGGGATACCCGCTCGCTGTGGCCGCGGGTGTAGAAGTCCTTGGTCTCCACCGCCTGGCACAGCGCGGCCATGGTGGCCCCGTACGCGCGCTGCTGCTCGGCGAACTGCCCCATGGCCCAGCGGGCCACGAACAGCGGAACGAGCACCAGCGCGGCCGCGAACGGCCCCATCACCGTCCACAGTGCCGCGATCACGAGACCAAGCGCCGCGTACCCCAGGTCGGAAGCCAGCAGCAGCGGGAGGCTGGACTCGAGCTGGTGCCGGCGTGCCCCCTCGTGCCTGGTCAGCTGGAGCACGCCCCACATCAGCCCGAGATTGACGAAGACGTGCGCGGCGGCGGCCGCTGCGAACGGCCAGACAATGGCCGGGAAATCGCCCGGCCTGGGCAGGCCGATATGGCCACCGAGAGCGACAAATGTCTGCCCGGCCGCAAAGCCGGAGACCGCGTACATCCCGCCGTTGAACACCCGCTCGGCCAGCAGCAGCTTTCGCCGCAGGCTCAGCACGGAGACGGTGCCGACCAGGGCCGCGCCCAGCGGCCCGAGCAGCACCACCGCGGCCAGCGTGGCCGACGAGCTCGGCGACCATGCCGACTGCCGCGCCGCGAGCGGCGTGGGGGTCGAGTCGCAGATCAGGAACAGCAGCATGATCACACCGAGCGATAGCCACCAGCCCGTGCCCATCGGAGGACCGGAGAGCCTGGGCGCGACGACCGAGGCGGCCGCTATCACGACGGCTGCGATGTAGATCCACGCAGCCTGCGAGACCCTGCCCATGACCCCCCCTCGCAGATGGCTCTCACAACCCCGATGGGCGTGCCGGACGGCCAGCCCAGCACAGATTCGCCGCAACGTGCGGTTAGAGAAAGCGTCCACCCGAACGCCGCCACTCAGAGTAACGCGGCCGAACGCCTCCGCGAAGACCTCAGCCACAACGTGCTCAACCTGTACACGGCACGTTTCAGTGTGTAATCAAAGCGCCGCCGACGGCAGCAAATAAGAGGTGATGTATGCCGGTGAACGGGACTTCCGGCGGCTTAGCCGCATACCGGCCCGTGCCCGGCCAGGGCGGCCTAATCCGCCCGGAACTCGGAAAGCTCGAGTTCGGCCCGGATCGCTTGGATCCGGACGAGCACCTTGGTCCGCAGCGCGGTGGGCGCGGCCTCGGCACCGCAGCACTTTTGCACCAGCCGCTTGACGGCTTCCTCCAGCCCGAACTCACGCAGGCATGGGCCGCACTCATCGAGGTGCTGGCGGATCTGAGCGAAGCTCTTGTCCTCGATCTCGCCGTCGAGGTAGGAGTACACGCGCGCCAGTACCTCGCTACACGGCACGTCATGTGGCTTGCCGCAGCTCATCCCGCGTCCTTCCCAGGCTTTTCGCCGGAGGGCGACGCCTCGGCAGGGGCGGTGGACGCCGCCCTGACCAGGCCCTCCTGGGCCGCGTAGTCCTGGAGCATGTCCCTGAGCTGCCGGCGCCCGCGGTGCAGGCGTGACATCACGGTCCCGATTGGGGTTCCCATGATGTCGGCGATCTCCTTGTAGGCGAAGCCTTCGACATCAGCCAGGTAGACCGCGATCCGGAACTCTTCGGGGAGAGCCTGCAGCGCTTCCTTGACGTCGGAGTCGGGGAGCCGCTCCAGCGCCTCGGCCTCCGCGGACTTCAGTCCGGCTGAGCTGTGCGATGCGGCCCGGGCGAGCTGCCAGTCCTCAATTTCCTCGTTACCCGCGCGCTGCGGCTCACGCTGCCGCTTGCGGTAGGTATTGATGAACGTATTGGTGAGAATCCGGAACAGCCAGGCCTTGAGGTTGGTGCCCTCCTGGAACTGGTGGAAGGATGCGTACGCCTTGGCGAACGTCTCCTGCACCAGGTCCTCGGCATCAGCAGGATTGCGGGTCATCCGCATCCCGGCCGCGTACAGCTGATCCAGGTACGGCAAGACATCGTGCTCGAAGCGCTCGCTGCGCTCTTCAAGTGTCTCTGGGACCGGATCCACCCCCTCCGACATTACCGACTGCGAGCGGCCGCCTGGCCACTTGCCGCCTTGCCAACTGCCTCGGCCGGAGGATACAACGCCGGACCCGCCGAACTCGCGCGCCATCACCATCGGTGAGTCTTTCACCATCGAGATGTGATTGCGAGGCGGGCTGCTTGCTATGGGCACAGGCGTTGCAACACGCTCCACCTTGGCTTCATTCCGGCCGGGGCATCATCTCCGCAAGCGTGCCCATTTTGCCTGGCACGACACGCAGCGAGCCGCTTCTGGCCGGGCCTCGAGCCGGCCTTCGGGACCCCCGGCACCGCAGTCGACACAGGTCCCGTAGGTACCCTGCTCGATACGGCGCAGCGCATCGAGTACCTCCGAGCGCTGCGTTCTGGCTACGTGGAGGACGGCCTGGGTGCGTTCCGACTCGGAGAGATTGGCGCCGGCGTCGGCTGGGTCCTGCGGGTAGTCCGAGACCCGCTCGTCCAGTTCCTGCTCTCCCTTGAGCACGGCGATGGACCGTTCCAGCCCGGCACGGATCTCCTCCAGGCGCTTGCGAGCGGTGGCGGTATCCATCTGGTACCTACCTCCTATCCGCCTAAGGCCCGGCTGCGCCGATTGGTGACCATTGCCGCCAGGCTGAGGTTCAGCTCTGGCTTCAAAACAGCTTGTCGGCAGTGCCGCCAGGGACTCCTTGAGACGCCGCGCTCCGGGATCTGCGGGCACCTGCGGTGGTTGCGCCCTGGCCCTGGTCCCGGCCTGCCGGGTCTGGCTCCATGCGCTCGATGAGCTGCGCGCCGTTGTTTCGGACCGAATTAACCGCCGTGGACACCGGATACGAGATCAGCCCGCCTGCGGCCGCCGGGGCCAGCAGCGCCATCAGGTCAGCCGGGTCGTCACACGCCGGATCGAGCCAGTCCGTCCAGCGGTCAGGCGCGATCACCATGGGCATCCGGTCGTGGATCTGGCCCAGTTCGTCCGGCGCGCTCGTGGTGATGATCGTGGCCGTCCAGAGCCACGCCCGCTCGTGATCGTCCGGCAGCGCAGCATCCCGCCAGAGCTCGTACAGGCCCGCGAAGGCCAGCGAGCGGCCATCGCCACTGGTGATGAAGAACGGCTGCTTGGCTGTACTGTTAGCCCCGCCCGCCCCGCCCTTGGCCCCGCCCGCCCCGCCCTTGGCCCCACCCGGCTCGTCGCTGGCACCCGTGCCGTCCGGCCGTTGCCACTCGTAGTAGCCATCGGCGGGCAGCAGGCACCGGCGGCGCTTGAACGCCTGCCGGAACGCAGGCTTGGAGTCCACTGTCTCGGCGCGGGCGTTGATCAGGCGGCTGCCGATCTTGGGATCCTTGGCCCAGAACGGCACCAGTCCCCAGCGGACCACGCGCAGCTCGCGCGCCACGCCCGGCTGGATGACGGGAGACGCCGCGGCCCCCGCGGCGCCATCGGCCTCGCCGGCGGCCTCTGCGGGGCGAGCATCGCGGGTGACCACCGCGTAGACAGGCTTGGTCGGCGCGACGTTGTAGTCCGCCTGGAGCGGCTGGGCGACACGGTCGCGCTCGATGCGGAACTCCTCAAGGAGTTCTATGCGCTTACGCGCGGACGCATACCGGCCACACATGTCCTCACCTTGACCGCTCGGGGCTCCGCGGGGCCTGTTTCCCCGCAGTCGTGCTCGCCTGCGGCACTGGTGAGCACAGATTGTGCCAGTTAATAGCCAACATCCGGGTTTGCCAAACCTCGGCGCGATGTTTCTCCCGTCGGCCGGGGTAAGAATTTCGTGATCATGTAGTCTTCCCCGCCTGACGCGGGTCATGCACCCCGGTCGCGACCAAGTCCGGTGCCGGGCCGACGGCTTGATGGCGGGCCGGGCCCGAACCCTGGCTGGGCAGGCCCCGGTGCCCAGGCCGGCCAGCATACGACGCTGCACCGGGCCGATGATGCCCAGTACGCTCGCACCATGCACGGATCTGCCGATCCACAGCCCGCGGCGGCCGACTGGCAGGCACCCGCCGCGAGCGGCCCGGTGCAGGCGCGGCTCCGGCCGCCCGGCTCGAAGTCGATGACCAACCGTGCGCTGGTCCTGGCGGCGCTGGCCGGCGGCCCGACCGACATCACCAACCCGCTGCAGGCCAGGGACACCCTGCTGATGGCCGCGGCACTGCGCGGCCTCGGAACGGTGATCGATGAGGACGCCGTGACCGGGCCGGCCAGCGGCGGCCAGCCGGAGGTCTGGCGGGTGACACCGGGCCAGCTCGGCAGGCCGGCCGTCGTGGACGTCGGCAATGCGGGAACCGTGCTGCGGTTCGTTCCCCCGGTGGCTGCGCTGGCCCGCGCCGACGTCGAGTTCCGTGGCGATGCGCGCATTGCGTCGCGCCCGGTCGGCCCGCTGCTGGCCGCGCTCCGCGAACTCGGCGCGGTGATCCACGACGAGGGCCGTGGCGCCGTCCCGTTCATCGTCCGTGGGCACGGCGGGATCAGCGGCGGCGCCGTCACCCTGGACGCCTCCGGCTCCTCACAGCTCGTGTCTGGCCTGCTGCTGGCGGCGCCGCGTTACGACAAGGGCGTCGAGGTGCGCCACGAGGGCCCGCGGGTGCCTTCCGCACCGCACATCGCGATGACGGTGCAGATGCTGCGGGACGCCGGAGCCCACGTGGAGACCCGGACCACGGGGCGCGAATCATCTGTCCCGGATGTCTGGCAGGTGCATCCGGGCGAACTGCGGCCGTCCGCCGTCACCGTCGAACCCGATCTGTCCAATGCCGCACCGTTCCTCGCGGCGGCCCTGGTCACCGGCGGGTCGGTCACGATCGCCAGCTGGCCTGAGCAGTCCCTGCAGCCCGCCGACCAGATCCTGGAGGTCCTCACCCGGATGGGCGCCACTGCCGCGATGACCGCCGACGGGATGCGGGTCAGCGGTGCGGGCGCGATCCATGGCATCCAGGCTGACCTGCGTGATGTCAGCGAGATCGTCCCGGTCCTGGCCGCGGTGGCCGCGCTGGCCGACTCGCCGTCGGTGTTCACCGGCATCGGGCACATGCGCACGCACGAGAGCGACCGGCTGGCCGCGCTGGCTGGAGAGATCGGCGCGCTCGGCGGGGACCTCAGGGAACTCGACGACGGCCTGGAGATCCGCCCGCGGCCGCTGCGCGCGGATAGCGCCGTATTCGCCAGCCACGACGACCACCGGCTGGTGATGGCCGCGGCGGTGCTCGGCCTGGCCATGCCGGGCGGCCTGCGGATCGGCAACGCCGCGACCGTCGGCAAGACCTTCCCGGCCTTCACCCAGATGTGGTCGGCCATGTCGGAGCGGTCGCCCTGAGCCGGCCGGGCAGGCGCGCCGACCTCGACGAGGACGATGTGCGGATTCGTCCCGGCCGGGGCTCACGGCCGCGCACCCGGCGCCGGCCCGCCCACGATGACGCAGCCGAGGCGTTCGTGACCGCCGTCGACCGCGGCAGGTATACCTGCGTCCTCACCGGACCGGGCCCAGCCGAGGTGCGGGCCGGAGGCATAGAAGCGGGCGGACCCGAGACGGGCGGACCCGACGCGGGCGGGCGGGCGGTGACAGCGATGAAGGCCCGCGAGCTTGTCCGCGGGAGCGTTGTGGTCGGGGACATCGTCAGCCTGGCTGGCGACGTCTCCGGCGATCCGGGCACGCTGGCCCGCATTGTCCGGGTCGCGGCCAGGAAGTCCGTGCTGCGCCGGTCGGCCGACGACACCGACCCGGTGGAGCGCATCGTCGTGGCCAACGCCGAGCAACTCGGGATCGTCTGCGCGCTGGCCAGCCCGCCGCCACGGCCCCGGCTGATCGACCGCTTCCTGGTCGCCGGCTACGACGCCGGGCTTGACCCGCTGCTGATCCTGACCAAGGCGGACCTGGCACCCCCCGACGACATCCTCGCGACCTACGCGCCGCTCGGCATCCGCTTCCTGGTCAGCGGCAGGCCGCTGACCGATGCGATCCTGGGCGAGCTGCGGGCGTTGCTGGCTAACCGGATCAGCGTTCTCGTCGGCCATTCAGGCGTTGGTAAGTCCACGCTGGTCAACACCCTGATCCCGGACGCTGGCCGGGCCGTGGGCACGGTAAGCCCAGTGACCGGGCGAGGCCGCCACACCTCGTCATCGGTGGTCGCGCTGCGGCTGGCAGGAGGTGGCTGGATCATCGACACGCCCGGATTGCGAAGTTTCGGCCTGGGCCATATCTCGGCCGACCGGGTCGTCCAGGCGTTCCCGGACCTGGCCGAGGGGCTCGCCGACTGCCCGCCCCACTGCAGCCACCTGGGCGCGGACTGCGCCCTGGACTCCTGGGTCAGCGAGCACGATGACAGCGGCGCGCTGGCCGCCAGGCTGGACTCGCTGCGGCGCTTGCTGCGCAGCCGCGAAGGGCGCGACGACAGCGGGGACTAACCGCGGGCCCGGCGCCTCTCATCACGGCCCGGACGTGGCCGGGGCAGGCCGGTAGGCGGTACCGTTGCGCGGAATCGCTGCCGGGATGCTGGCGGCCGGACGTGGCCGGGGCAGGCCGGTAGGCGGTACCGTTGCGCGCGATGGCGGGATATGACGACGACCTGCGCTTCGCCCACGTCCTGGCTGACGCCGCGGACGACATCACCATGCGCCGGTTCCGGGCGCTGGACCTTCGGGTCGAGTCGAAGCCCGACCTGACCCCGGTCACCGACGCCGACCTGGCCGTCGAGGAGTCGCTGCGCCACGTGCTGAGCCGGGCCAGGCCACGCGACGCGGTACTCGGCGAGGAGTCCGGCAAGGCGGGCGTCGGGAAGCGGTGCTGGGTGCTCGACCCGATCGACGGAACCAAGAACTTCGTGCGCGGGGTGCCGGTCTGGGCAACGCTGATCGGCCTGATGGTCAGCGGTGACGTCACGGTCGGGGTCGTCTCGGCGCCAGCCCTCGGCCGCCGGTGGTGGGCGGCGCGAGACGGCGGGGCCTGGACCGGGCGCGGCCTGACCAAGGCGTCCGCGTGCCGGGTCTCGGAGGTGACCAGCCTGCGCGATGCCTCGCTGTCCTACGCGGACCTGTCCGGCTGGGAGCGTGACGGCAGGCTGGACGGCTTCCTCAGCCTGGCCACCTCCGTGTGGCGGACCCGTGCATATGGCGATTTCTGGTCACACGTGCTGGTCGCAGAGGGAGCGGTCGACATATCCGCTGAGCCGGAAGTCAAGCTCTGGGACCTGGCCGCGCTGCAGGTGATCGTCGAAGAGGCGGGCGGTACGTTCACCGATCTAACCGGGAAGCCCACGCCGGACGGCGGTAGCGTGGTCTGCACAAACAGTCGGCTGCACGGCGAAGTGCTCGACCTGCTGAAAGCGCGCTGACGGGGGCGGCGGTCCACCGAAATCCCCCACGGGGAGACCGGTAGCCCCCACGGGTATTGCCCCCGGCGCCGAGATCACAGATGCTGGACAGATGGCTGTCACAAGCGCACAAGCAGGGGGGAGC
>Ga0335074_10005572_pt1 | contig 17429 bp, 15 predicted proteins | sample Lox_Sample_23_FD_206715 | JGI IMG/M metagenome (GOLD analysis project Ga0335074, IMG submission 206715) | Soil microbial communities from Loxahatchee National Wildlife Refuge, Florida, United States - Lox_Sample_2.3 | ecosystem: Environmental > Terrestrial > Soil > Wetlands | place: USA... | reverse complement strand
CGGTAACTGACTGGCTTCTCGGCTCCGACCCGGCAATCCGCTGGCAGGCGATGCGCGACCTGCTCGACGCCCCGGAGGCGGAGTGGACGGCAGAGCGGGCCAAGGTGGAGACCGAGGGCTGGGGAGCCCGGCTGCTCTCCTATGAGGACGCCGACGGGCAATGGGCGGGTGGCGCGTTCGCGCCGCGTGACTTCGACTTCGGTGAGTGGCGGGAAGTAGGACAGCCCTGGACAGCGACGGCTTTTTCCTTGTCGCAGCTCCGGGAGTTTGGTCTCGATCCCGGCTCGGGCCGCGCCAGGCGAGCCGTCGAGTTGATTGGCGCCAACTCGCGGTGGGACCACGCCGGAGAACGGTACTGGGACGGCGAAGTCGAGGAGTGCATCAACGGCCGGACCGTTGCCGACGGCGCCTACTTCGGGGTCGACATCTCGGCTATTGCCAGCAAGCTGACCGGAGAGCGGCTGAGCGACGGCGGCTGGAACTGCGAGAGAGCCAACGGATCGATCCGCTCGTCCTTCGCCACCACCATCAACGTGCTGGAAGGGCTCCTGGAATACGAGCGCGCCACGGGGGGCACACCTGAGTCTCGAGAGGCGCGCAAGTCGGGCGAGGAATATCTTCTGGAGCGCGGGCTCTTCCGTCGCCTCAGTACCGGCGCACCGGCCGACGAACAATTCCTGTCCTTTCTGCATCCCAACCGATGGCGTTACGACGTCCTCCGGGCACTGGATTACTTCTGGTCTGCTGCCGCCCTGACAGCCTCTGCGCCCGATCCGAGGCTGGGCGAGGCAGTCGACCACGTTCGCTCCCGTCGCCTGGCGGACGGCACCTGGCAGCTCGACTGGAGCCTGCCCGGGCGGGTCTGGTTCGAGGTGGACGAGGGAGCCGACAAGCCGTCTCGCTGGGTGACTCTGCGGGCGATGCGCGTGCTCAGATGGTGGGACCGGTAGGCCCGCCCTGGCCCGACCGATGATTTATGCGTCTCCGCGCCGTCGGCGACCGCATCTCGGGCGATGTAACGGGCCGCATTCGATGTCGGTACTGAGTGATAGGCATGCCATGTGAAGATCGTCGTCACCACGCCCACCGGCAATGTCGGATCGCGAGCTGCCCGGGTGCTTATCCAGGCAGGTGTAAGGCCCACGCTGCTTGCTCGCCATCCCGCGAGGCTCGACCGGGCCCTAAGCGAGCAAGCCGATGTCGTTGAAGCTGATCTGAGTGACGCTGACGCCGTCGTGCGGGCGACCAGGGATGCCGACGCTCTGCTGTGGGTGGCGCCGCGGGCGGCCGATCCAAGCGCCGATCCGGTCGCCTGGAACGCCCGGCTAGGGGCCAATGCCGCCCGCGCGGTGACCGAGAACAGGATCGGCCGTACGGTCTTCCTCAGCAGCATCGGCGCGGAGATGCGATCGGGAGCAGGAGAGATCGACGGGCTCGCTCGGACCGAGGAGCTCCTCGACGCCACTGGCGCCACGGTGCTGCACCTGCGCTGCGGGTACTTCTTTACCAACCTGCTCGGGGAACTCGACTCGATGCGTCAGGGCGTGCTGAAAGCGCCGATGGCCGTCGACTATGCGCAGCCGTGGGTCGACCCGCGAGACATCGGCGAGATCGCTGCTGCCCGGCTCCTCTCCGCCGTCTGGTCAGGCCGCCATGTCCAGGCCGTCCACGGACCCGAAGACCTCACGCTCTCGCGCGTGGCCGAGATCATCAGCGAAGTCACCGGCTACCGGGTGCGGGCCGAAACGATCTCAACGGACACGTTCCGCGACTTGCTGCGTTCAGCCGGACTCGGCGACAAACAGGTCGAGGGCATCGCCGGGATGTCGGCGGTGACGCGAGCGGACTTCACCGCCGAAGACAAGCGCAGCATTCTCACGACGACTCCGACGACCCTGGCCGCCTGGGCCTACGTCCACCTGCGGCCAGCGCTGGTAAGCCAGGCGCCGCTGAACGCTCCCGCATGAACCGAGCGTCAGGCATCAGCCGAACTAATACACGGGTCTGGGAGCCGGTGAGCGGGATCGAACCGCTGACCTGCCGTTTACAAGACGGCTGCTCTGCCAACTGAGCTACACCGGCGGGGACTCGGTGCATGGTAGCCGATCAAGGCCCCAGCGCGCGCGGCTGGTCACTGACCTACGGTCTGCCACGCGGACGCCGGACCGTGATCAGCATCCTGCCGGCAGCGGCTCAGCTGCGGCGCGGCAGCCCGGAGCAGATATTCGCGGCGGCGTTGCGCGACTGGACGGCGCCGGCGCCGTCCTGAATCGAGGCGCTGACCGCGGGTGTGCTGCCACCACTGCCCTTCTTGCGCTTCTTGCCGTGGCCTGCCTTCTGCGTAGCTGACTTATGCGCGGCCGGCGGGTTCACCCCGGTGAAGTCAGTGCCCAGGATGAGCGTAACCGCACCGCGGTGACCTAGCTGCGAGGCAGGCTCGGCCAGTGTGTTCTGGCCGGCCGGGAATGACTTGAGCGCAGTCCCCAGCGTGTACGCGCCGTCTGCCTGAGTCAGGCCGGCGAAGTTGACCGTCGTTGTGGCAGTGGCCGCCGCGTTACCGACGCCTACCACATGGAATCCCAGCTTGCGCAAGCTGGCCGCGGTGCTCGCAGCCAGTCCGGGCTCGCCTGTGCCGTTCAGTACCCGGACGGAAACCTTGCTGTAGCGCAGGATTGGCAGGTGACCGTGCCAGACCTGGCCGGTCCGGATCATCTGGTAGATGACGTCATCCTGCGGCTGGACGGCCATCAGATGCTGGTCGTAAGTCGGGTAGTCGAAAGTGTCAACAGTGGTCGGCAGCGTGAGCAGGCTGACATCCCTGGACTTCAGGTGGACCAGCGATTTGGCGAGGCCCAGCAGTTCGCTGACCGAGCCGAGGCCGCTGTCCACGGTCAGTGCTTTGGTGGCGGTGTCGGCGAGGCTCAGCATTTCCCCGGCGTTGTGGAGCAGGCCCTGCTTGTTGACCTTCTGCACGATCGAGGAGATGAACGATTGCTGCACCTCGATCCTGGGCAGGTCACCGCCGGCGTCAGGGCCGCCGAGCGAATCCCTCGTGCGCACGTAGTTGAGGGCCTGGGTGTACTTCAGCAGGTGAAGGCCGGCAGACAGGTTAATGTGCGATTTGGGATCGTGGTACCCGCCTTTGGGCACGCAGACCTGGACGCCGCCGATGGCGTCGACCATGGTGCGGAACGAGTTGAAGTCGAATTCGACGAAGTGATCGAGCTTGATGCCGGTCAGGTCCTCGACAGTAGCTACGGCGCAAGTCGGGCCGCCGATGTTCAGCGCCCCGTCGATGAGGTTGCCGGGCGGGTAGGCATACGGGCCCTGGATGCCGATGCCGATAAACCGGGAGCGAGCCCTGCAGCCGGGCTCGTACACGAACAGGTCCCTGGGAATGGACAGTATCGTTGCCTGCGTGTGAGTCGGGTTCAGGTGGATCAAGAGCAGGTTGTCGGAGTTGCTGGTTTTAGCCGAATCGCCTGCCGCGACGCCGAATTTGCCATGCTGGCCGTACCGCTCTTGGGAGCCCAGGACGAGTATGTTCTGCGCGCCGTAGATGGTCCGGCCAGACAGGCCAGCGACCTTGACGACAGTGATATTGCCTTCCAGGCGGCGGTACTCCGCATAAGCGCCGATGCCGGCAACCATGATCACGACCGCGAGCAAGGTGGCACCGATGTACCCGGCCTTCGCCAGCCTGCTCTTGCCGCGCCACCGAACATGTGAGTCCCTGCCCCGCCCGGCTGACCCGGCGTACGGCGACGGCCTGCGCGGCCGTCCTGGCCGCGTCCCGCTCCCCTGACGTGACCGGCCCTTCCCCTGCGAGCTGTCCGGCGCCGACCAGCGGTCCTCGGAGACCGCGTCTCGTCTGGAGCTACGGCCGCCAGGGTAGTCGGCGTCGCGCCGGCTAGGCCCGTACGCCATCTGCTCTCCCGTCCCGCGGCTGGGTTCCCGGCAAGGCCCGGCCGCGCCACGTCAGCGGGCGGCCCACGGCCAGGCACTCATCCCTGTGGCACGTTATCGGGCCTGACGGCAGTTTATGAGGCTTTTGCTGCGACATTACTAACTGAGGCTCACCTGCTCGGGAACTCGGAAGTCCGCTCAACAGCCCATCATGCGGCCTGGACGCCTGCGCGTCATGGAAACGCCGGTCGCGACTGCGTCAGTTGTGCCATGCGTTCATGGCTGAAGTCTCCCTGTTCCGTGCTAGCCAGCCCGTGATCGCGCGGCTCTGGCAAGATCCGGCAGCGCCGCCAGGATCCGAAGCGCCTCTGCGCTGTCGCGGTCTTCGATCTTGGCGCTGACTCGTTTGCCCGCCACGTCCAGGTGGACGGTGGCGAGACCGAGCCGGCGCTGCAGCGGGCCCTGCACCCAGCGGACGCTCTGCACCTTCTCGAGCGGAACCCAGGTGGTCTCCCGGCAGACGCGGCCGCGGGCGGCGACCGCATACCGGTCGTCTCCGTTCCAGCTCAGGAAGTGATAGCTGAGCGGCGCCTTCCACCGGGCCCGTGCTGGCGCGGGCTGAGACGGCAGTGGCGGATTCGAGAGCAGTGCGGCGAGCACCAGATCGGCTTCAGCCCGTGACCCTACCGGGATGAGAGCGCGCAGCCGCTGCCCTTCAGCACGGTCCTCGCGCCGCTGCCGAGCGCCAGCTACGTCGACTTCGAGCCGGCACCAGCCAAGCGGCCGCCAGATCATTGGCTCAACCAGGCAGACAGCCTGGATCCGGCCCGGCCTGATCGTTTCTGCCGTCCTCTGGATAAGTCCAGACCGCAGCCGGATTCCGTCCTGCGCCGCGACGACCGTCGTGCCGTACTCGCCGTTGAACCGGCGCCAGAGCGTCGCCGCCACGCCAAACGCTACGGGCAGGAACGGCGCGACAACGCCGGCTGAGCCAGTGAACTGCGCAGTCAGCCAGGTAGCGACGGCCACGACGAGCACTGTGGCTCCCGACCTGGTCAGCAGGATCGCAACTGGCAGCCGGCTGGCGCGCACCCGGAACAGCTTCCGCACGGCCGTCGGTTCAGCCGGGTCCTGCACCGCTTCGGCTCGCGTCGGAGGCACGGCAAGACCTCCTGCCGGGACAGCGGTCAGCGCGAGCAGCTGCCTGCGCAGTTGCTCAGCCTCGGCTAGCCTCAGGCAGGCCAGCCGGCCACCCCCCGCTGAGTCCGCGCCTGCGATCCGGAGTTGCAGCTCTGCCAGTCCGAGTAGGCGCGCCAGCCCGGTCTGCACCACATCGACGGCCTGGATCTGCGACAACGGAAACCGGCGAGATTCCCGCCGCAGCAGGCCGGTGTCGATGCGAAGGACCCCGCCCGCAATCTGCCAGCGAGTTACAAGCCAGCTAACAAAGCCGCCGACCAGCGCGATCACAATCACGACAACGTCCGCCACCAGGTTGCCGTCCTGGTGCTGATTCAGCACTGCGATCCCGATCAGGACGACGAGCAGGCTCATCATCTGACGGCCGGCCCGGACGAGCGGTGAGAGCGGATGCAGCCGGTGCCAGCTCTCGTCACTCGCCAGCGGTGGCGCGGCGGGCAGCGGACCGGGCGGACCGGCCGGCCCGGACCCGGTCACAGCCCCGCTGCCTGCGCCTCGCCCAGCGCGGCGAGCTGGTCCCGCAGCGCTGCGGCGGCACCAGATTCGAGCCCTGGGATGCGCGCGTCGCTGGCCGCCGCGGCCGTGTGCATGCGCAGCGTCGCCAGGCCGAGTGCCCGCTCGAGCGGACCAGCCGTGACGTCGATGAACTGCATCCGGCCGTAGGGAATGACTGACAGCCGGCGAATCAGTACCCCGCGCCGGACCATCAAGTCGTCATGGCGCTCCGCATACCCCCACGACGCGACCCGGCGGGCCAGGAACCGCTCTCCGACCAGGCCAGCGAGTACGACCCCAGCCGCAATGGCAATACCCACCGCAGCCGAGACGAACTGGCCCGCCACGCCGCCGATGATGGCAGCCGGCACAGTGACGGCGGCGACCTCGATCCGCCGGGCGCGCAGCAGCAGCGGTGACGGGCGAAGCCAGCTGACCTCCGGCTCACCTGGCCCGGACTCTGCTCGCCCCAGGCTGGGGGGACCGCCCGGATCGATCATGGAACCATCCACTTCACATTCGGACGCCCGCTGATGACGGGCTCCTGGCCAAGCCGGGCATCGCCGACAGATGCAATTATTGCCGGATGCCACTCTTCGCGTTCGAAGGCCGCGAGCCCGTTGTCAGCCCCACTGCCTGGATCGCCCCGACAGCCACTCTTGTCGGTGACGTCCGCGTCGAGGACGAAGCCTCTGTCTGGTACGGAGCCGTGCTGCGCGCCGACTTCGGGCCGATCATCGTGCGGCGCGGGGCCAACATCCAGGACGGCTCGGTATTGCACGGCGGCCAGGACCCCGTTACCGAGATCGGCGAGGGCGTGACCGTCGGCCATCTGTGCGTAGTGCATGGCGCGGTCATCGGCACCGAGGCGTTGATCGGCAACGGCGCAACCGTCCTGGACGGCGCCGTCATCGGCAGGCGCGCGCTCGTCGCGGCTGGCGCTGTCGTACCGCCGGGAATGACCGTGCCGGACGGCATGCTGGCGGTCGGCACTCCCGCGAGAATCACCCGGGAAGTGAGCGGCAGCGCCAAGGAGTGGGTCGATACGAACCCGGATATCTACCGCCAACTTGCTCGCCGTCACTCCGCGGGGATCAGCCCTGTTCAAGATGACTTACTGTCAGGCCGCCCGCCGCTAGGCGCGAGAGCCGCGAACGCTAGCGCCAGTTTCGCGCCACCTCGCGCAGGTGATCATGCAGCCCGCCCATGACCGGCCTGACCGAGCTGCCTGGTAGCCAATCCTTGCGCAGCTTCGCTACCGAGGTGTAGTTCGTGTCGACCACGTTGGCCAGCGGCGCTTCGACGGCCTGGCTGACGAACTGGTAAGCGTCGAGCATCGAGAGACCAGCGTGCCCTGCCACCCACCCGACCATGTCCAGCTGCGCGACCCGGAACGCGTCCTCAAGCGGCCGGGCCGATCCCGCGGACATGATGTGGGTGTCCGACTCCAGTCTCGGCCAGGGCGTGGCCACACCCTTGAGGAGATCGACGACGATCACTGTGTTCATCGCGCACTCAACCGCGACGCCGCAGGTTTCGCCCTCTCCCTGGCGTGCGTGCCCGTCTCCGATCGACAGCAGCGCGCCAGGCACGTTGACCCCCAGATAGCAGGTGACGCCACTTCGCATTTCCGGGGTGTCCAGGTTGCCGCCAAACGCATCCGGTACCAGCGCTGACCGGACTTCCAGGTTCGCCGGGGCGACGCCGACGGTGCCGTGCATCGGGTCCATCGGCAGATCGGCAGTGAACTCGCTGTCCCTGGCGGTAAACCGGCACAGCCGGGCGGCCCGGTCCAGTTCCCAGATCCACACCACCTCGGCCAGCGGGTCTTGGAGGGTAGCGGTCAGGTGCGTCGACGTCAGCGCGCCGAAAAGCGGCACAGTGGTCGATGCCGCCCAGTCGCGCGCAGGCTCGACCGAGACGAAATGGACGGCGACAGTGTCGCCGGGCTCTGCGCCTTCGATGAAGAATGGGCCGGTCTGCGGATTCAGGTACGGGAACTCGCACACCCGCGACACGAGATCGTCAGGCCCGCGGACCCGGCCCGCAAAGCAATCCTCGGTCCACAAGTCCAGGATCGTGCCCGGCGAAATCCTGGCCACCGGCGAAACTCCGCCGAAGGTCCAGGCAAACTCGCTGGCAGACGGCCGGAATGACAGAACGCGCAGGTCGCTCATGACCGGTCACCCTATCTGTTTAGCGCCGCATTCGATGCTGCCCGCGCTGGTGACCCAAGAGGCCTTCGCTGCCATTGCCTGATCTCGCCTGAGCAGCCGCGGGGCGGCAACAGGGCTTAGACTGCCGGTCACGCGCGGGAGTCCGGACGGACCGGGCTGAGAGGGTGGCTGGCCAGCTACCGACCGCAAGAACCTGATCCGGATCATGCCGGCGAAGGGAGCGATTGCCGTGGCTGGTGCTGTTGAGGAGCCGGGCGTCTTCGAGGGCGTCCGGCCGAGGCACGTCGGTGATCTGGCAATGGAAAGCCAGGGGATAGCACCCATTCCAGCCGACGGGCGGTATGGCCGGGTGTACCGGATGTTCACTGTGTGGTTCACGCCGAACATGGAACTGTCGGGGGTATTCACCGGGACGCTCGCAGTGCTGTTCGGACTGGGGTTCTGGGCAGGGCTGGCCGCCATCATCCTTGGCACCGTCATCGGCTCCGTCCCTGTCGCCGCGCTGTGCACATGGGGTCCGCGCACCGGCACCGGCCAGGTGCCACTGGCCAGGCTTCCGTTCGGGAAGACCATAGTGCTGCCCGCAGCGGTGCAATGGCTGTCATCGATCGCCTGGGACGCGCTGGTCGGGCTGTTCGGCGGTCAGGCGGCCGCTCTGCTGCTCGGAATCCCGTTCTGGGCAGGGGCAGCACTGGTACTCGCCATCGAGGGCCTGGTCAGCATCTACGGCTACGAGTTCGTGCACCGACTCCAGTCATGGGGCTCCAGTGCCCTGGTCGTCCTGTTCACGATGCTGACAGTCCTCATCTTCCGGCATCACACCGTGCTGCCAGTCAACGCGGTGCACGGCGGGGCGCTGATCGGCGCCTTTGTGCTGATGACGACCATCGCGCTCAGCCAGGGGATCTCCTGGGCCACGTACGCATCCGACTACAGCCGGTACCTCAAGCCGTCCTCGTCTCGCCGGGCGATCTTCTGGCTGACCCTCGGCGGCCTGACTACCTCCTACGTTTGGGTAGAGACCATCGGGCTGGCTGGAGCCAGCGTGCTCGGTAACCAGACGGCCTTGGGCATCTGGAGACTGATGGGCCGCGGCACGCTGGGCGCGCTGGCGCTGGTGGCCATCGTCTTCGGTGCTATCACGTCAAACTCGATGAACGACTACACCGGTTCGCTGGCCTTCCAGGCGCTGGGCGTGCGACTGCGACGCCCGGTCACCGCCGCGCTCGTAGTCGTCGTCGCGTTCGCGGCGATTCTGTGGATACAGGCAGGCGACACCGCGTCCAGGTTCCAGAACGTCCTGCTGTTCGTCGGCTACTGGATTGCGCCGTTCTGCGCGATCGTGATGATCGACTGGCACTATCACCGGAACGAGTACGATCCGTCCTTCCTGCACGGCGCGCTGAACGGCCGGAACCTGCGGGCCGGCTGGCCAGCCCTTGTCGCGTTCATGGTGGCTTTTGGCGCGATGGTGCCGTTCATGAACACCTCAGTCGTCGAGGGACCGGTGGCGGCCGCGTTGCACGGCGCCGACCTTGCCTTTTACGTGGGCTTCATCGTGGCGGGGCTGCTTTATTACGGGCTGCGTCGGTACAGCCTCGGGCAGCCACCCGCGACTAAGGCGGACGAGTCAGGCGGCGGGGTCAGCTAGGCGGACGATCAACTGCCGAACGGAATGTTGCTGCCGCTGATTCTGCCGACAACTCCGGCCGAGGTGACCTGGACACTGTCGATCGTGAGCCCGAGCGGCAACTTGGGAATCTGCACGGTGATGTCCTGGATCGATCCGAGCAGCGAAGGCGGCAGTCCGCTGCTGCCAGCCAGCCGGATATTCAGCCGGTTGCCGCTCAACTGGGCTACCCGCCAGGTGGCTGAGCCAGACGAGACCACCAGGTTCATGGTTGCCTTAACCTCGCTCGGCCCGGCGGCCGTCAGGTCCAGCCCGGCCCCGTGCAGCAGCGACCCAAGCGGGCCGACCTCCTGCGTCAGGGTACTGGCGAGCGAGGAGAAGCTGATCAGCGCCGTGCCGGACAGCGAGCCGATTGTGCCGCTGGAGAAGGAGTAAGAGTTGAGTTTGATGTTGTGCGCCGTCGCGTTGATGCTGGTGATGGTGACCGGGCCCTCGGTCTGATCGGCGTCGGTGAGGTTGACCCGCCCGAAGTTCTTGCTCGCGACCTGCGTCAGGAACGGGAAGCCGTCGATCGTCACACTCGGCTTGTGCTGCAAGCCCTGCTGCTGGATCTTGCTGGCCATCACGCTCTCTGCCGCGACCCTGGCGGCGAAGTCGAGTACCACCAGCACCACGACGATGATCACGAGGGCGATGACCCACCGCCGGGCGCGACGGCGGCCGGGCCTAGGACTGCGCATGACCCGTGTGGGTGTGGCTGTCATGGCAGGTCTCCCATCCGCCCGATGCTACGACACCAGATGTCATGGCAAGCCGTCGATCTTGACCGCCTCCAGCCGGCCCGCGCCTTCTACCGTGACCAGCACGACGTGCCCGCCTGGCTCTACCGCAAACTGCCGCAGCACCGGGCCGACTGGCAGGTAGCCAAGCAGGGCTGCCTTACCGCTCAGTGCTTTGGCCGTGCTCACGACAGCCAGGCTCGACAGCACGCCCTTCCGGTGGTTCAGGTTGCTGTCAGCCACCAGAATCAAGGTGCCGTGGTCAATCAGCGTCTCGCCGAGCGGCGTCTCGCCCACCTTGACGCTGGCGATCAGCGCATGCGCCGGGTCCGTCCGCAACTTCGCGGCGCTGAATGCTAGCAACGCGTCACTCTGCCGGGCTGTGACCCAGACGACCTTGCCGTTGCCTGAGTACAGGGCGCGGGCCCAGCCGCAGCCGCCGCGCACGGTTTTGAAAACCGACTCGGCAGGGTCTGTCTCAGCCTCGCGCAGGTTGAGCACGGCGAGATTTCCGGTGAGGCTGACCACATACAGCCAAGTGCCGTCCGTGGTCATGCCCACCGGCTGTTTCGGCAACGGAACGTAGCCGACGAAGCCCGACCGGCCGAAACCGTGAGTAAGCGCGGTCTTCAGGTTGAAGACTGCCATCTCGGCGCTGTTCTGCAGCGTGACGAACACGAACTGGTCGTCCGGGGAGATCAGCACTTCAACCGCGCCAGAACCACTCGGGCTCGTCAGCAAGCCTGCGACCGGGTCTGGAGAGCCGCGCTCGGCCGCCGCCACGTTGACGACTGCCGCTCCGTTGCCCGCTGCGGCGATGGCGAAACGTCCGTCCGCGGTAACGGCGACACCCTTGCCCGCGCCATGAACCGCGATGGTTCTGACGACCTGCGGAGCGAGCCCCGGACCATCACGGACCAGAACCACGGAGTTTCCGGTGGTAACGAACGAGTACTGGCCGGATGGTGTCACCGCGACGCCGAACGGAGCGCCGCCCAGCTTGGTAGCCGCAGTGTCAATACCGTGCAGGTTCGCTTTCGTCGCGGTAGTAGTGGTGCAAGCAGGTAGCGCCAGCGCGGTGGCTGTCCGCGCGTGCCCGCCGTCACCCCGGGCGTGGCCGCCGTCACCCCGGGCGTGGCCGCCGTCTGCCAGCAGGTAACCGCCTCCGGCCAGCACCAGTACGGCAGCGCAGATTCCGGCCAGCCCCGCCGGCGAGCGCCACCGCGGCCGCTGCACGCCGTCCTGCAACAGCTGCATGCGGTCCTTAGCGAGAGGCTGGGTCTCGCCGGACGAACCGCTCGTCACCGGCATGGCAATCCCGCTATCCCGGTGACCCGCGCGGGGCACGTCCGCCGGCCGGCTGCCCTCCGCGCCGAGCGCACGGCGCAACGCCGCTGCGAACTCGCCGCAACTGCCGTACCGGTTACCGGGCCGCTTTGCCATTCCCGCAGCCAGCACGTCATCAACTGCAGCTGGCAGCTCGGGCCGGCGGGACCTGACCAGCGGCGGTTCCTCGGACAGGTGCGCGTACATAACCGAAACGCCCTGATCGCGCCTGAAGGGCGGCTCTCCGTACAGCATCTCGAACGCCGAGCACGCCAGTGCGTACTGATCACACCGGCCGTCTAGCGGCCGCGCTTCAATCTGCTCCGGGGAGGCATAGTCAAGAGTGCCGAGGAACTGCCCCCTGTCCGTCAGGTCAGTTGCCGCGAGCGCACCCTTGCTCAGCCCGAAGTCGGACAGGTACACGTGGTCGGCGCCCGCGCCCGACGACTCGAGCAGCATGTTGGCGGGCTTCACATCCCGGTGCACGAGCCCGCGTGCGTGCGCGGCGTCGAGGGCGGATGCCGCCTGCGCGACGATGTCGGCGGCCCGGAGAGCCGGCAACGGCCCGGACCCGCGGATCAGCGACCGGACGTCGCCGCCGCGAACGTATCGCATCGCGATGAACAGCACACCGCCGGACTCGCCCGCCTCGAACACGGGGACTATGTGGGGCTCATCGACTGCGGCCGCCGCGCGCGATTCCCTGACGAACCGCTGCCGGAAGGTTTCGTCGCTCGCCAGCGCGGGCGCAAGGATCTTGAGTGCGACGTAGCGACCCAGGCGGCCGTCATAAGCACGGAAGACAGTCGCCATGCCGCCCTCGCCGATTCGCTCCTCCAGGCGGTAACTGGCTACCAGCGAGCCCGCGCTGAAGTCCTCGGGGACCTGGTCGCTCACTGACCCTCCAGCCTTGGCTGGCAGCACTGGCAATTGGCAGAACCCGGCTGCCCGCGAGGAGCCGGCAGTCCGGTTGGCGTGACGGCAACCATCAATAAGCCATTTTGCCGCATTGCGGGGAATGGCCGGCCGACTTCTAGTTCCGTCAGGTACGGCAGGCGCGGTTTACCGTCTCGGACGCGACCCGCAGCGCCTGGCCGCAGCGGCGTTAGCCGACTGCCGTGTGCTAGCTGGTTACTGTGCTGGCCAGTTATTGTGCTGGCCGGTTAAAGGCGCCCGGCATCGACGATCCTGCGCAGGAAGCGGCGGGTCCGGTCGTCTCTCGGCTCAGTGAACAGCTCGGCCGGCGGTGCTTCCTCGATGATCCGGCCCTCCTCGAGGAAGCAGACCCGGTTGGCGATATCGCGGGCGAAGCCCATCTCGTGCGTCGCGATGAGCATGGTCATCCCGCCGTCCGCCAGTTCCCTGATCACGTCGAGAACCTCGGCGACGAGCTCGGGATCGAGCGCGCTGGTCACCTCGTCCAGCAGCATGACCTGCGGCTGCATTGCCAGCGCCCGGACGATCGCGACTCGCTGCTGCTGGCCGCCCGACAGCCGGTCCGGGTACTCCGACCGTTTGTCCGCCAGCCCGAACCTGGCAAGCAGCTCGCCAGCTGCTTCCTCGGCCTGCGCCCTTGGCATCCGGAGCGCCTTCGTAGGGGCCAGCGTTACATTCCGCAGCACGGTCATGTGCGGGAACAGGTTGTAGGACTGGAACACGATGCCGACGCGGCGCCTGACGGCATTGGCGTCTACGTTCGGCCCGGTGACGTTCTGGCCGAGCAGCACGATCCGGCCCGCGTCGATCGGCTCAAGCAGGTTGACGCACCGGAGCAGCGTGGATTTTCCTGAGCCGGATGCACCGATCAGGCAGATCACCTCGTGCGCGGCGACCGACAGGCTGACCCCGCTGAGCACCTGGTTCGGCCCGAAAGACTTGTACACGTCGTCGACCCCGACCGCTGGCTCCCCAGGGCCTGGCGCGGACAGGCCGGCCGGGGTGAGGCCCGCCGCGGTCACGTGACGGCTCCGGCCAGCCGCCGCCGCCGGTCCCGGTCGATGAGCCGGTCGGTAAACCTGGCTAGCGGAATTGTCAGGATCAGGAACAGGATCGCGGCGACGGTCAGGCTTGAGTAGTTGAAGACGGTGCTCCCGTAGATCTGGGCAGCCTGGTTGGCTTCGATGGCGCCGAGCACGCCGACGAGCGCAGTGTCCTTCTGCAAGCTGATGAAGTCGTTGAGCAGCGGCGGAACGATGTTGCGCACGGCCTGGGGCAAGATGACGTAGCGCAAGGCCGTGCCGTGCGAAAGCCCGAGCGAGCGGGCTGCCGCCACCTGGCTCTGGTGGACCGAGTTGAGGCCAGCCCGGTAGACCTCGGACACGTACGCGGAGTACGAGAGCGTGAGCGCTACCACTCCGTACACGGCGTAGGACTGGCTGGAAACGAACGACAGTCGCAGCGCCGGCACGCCGAACCCGACAGCATAGACCACCAGCAATAGCGGCACCCCGCGGAAAAAGTCCACGTAGATCATCGCCAGCACCCGGAGCGGGAAGAGGACTGCCGAGGTGGACTGCCTGATCAGCGCGATGACGAGGGCCAGGATCAGGATCAGGACTTCGGCGGCCAGAAACATCCGGATGTTCAGCCAGATGGCTTCGCCGACCGAGTAGTAACCCTTCTTCGGGTCGCCGATGAACGACTGCCACATGTCATGCGGGTCGAAGAACGTGTGCCTGACCTGGCTGCTACCGGGAGCGGCCAGGAAGATCGCGACCAGGGCGGCGAGCACGACCAGCGTGCTCGCCGTGGAGATCACGGTGGCCCGCCTGCCGCCGCCTGACAGCAGCTTCGGGCCGCGGCCCGCGGTCTGGAATCCGCCTCCGGGCATGCCGCCGCTCAACCCTGGCGACAGCGTGCTGGCCGGCTCCTGGCTGCTGCTGCCAGGCTGACTTGGTCCGCCGGACTCGTTCTGCGTCATCTGCTGAGTAACTAGCGCGCTGGCGTTACGGCTTGATCGTCGGGACGGTGAGGTAGATCTGCAGGTACTTCTTCTGCAGCGCGGCCAGCGTGCCGTTCGCCTTGAGCTTGGCGATGGCCTTGTCGACACAGCTAACCAGCGGGTTCCCCTTGGTGAACAGCAGGCCGTAATGCTCGCCGGAACTCGGGAACTGGGCCACCATCTCCGAACCAGGGATCTCGTCTGCCGAGATGTACTGAGCGGTCGGCGTGTCAGTCACGAAGGCGGCGATCTCATGCGTCTGCAGGGCCTCCTTGACGTCGTTCAGCGTCGAGAACACCTTGGGCTGTGACGTGGGCTGGATGCTGCTGGTGATAACGGCGAGGCTGGTCGTGCCGATCTGGTCGCCGTAAACGTACGTCTTCAGTTCCGCCGGCGTGTGCTTGGTCACGATCGGCGAGCTCTTGAGCGCGACCAGCGCCTGCTGCACGTCGTAGTAGCTGCTAGAGAAGGACACTGCCTGCGCCCGCTGGGCGGTGTAGGAGATCTCGTTGATGTCGAAGTCGAACTTCTTTGGCCCCGGCGCGTACGAGGCGTCGAACGGCTCGTACGCCCAGTGCACCTGAGATGCCTTGAAGCCCAGCTCCTTGGCCACGTCGTAGGCCACCGCGCTCTCGTAGCCCTTGCCGTTGGCCGGGTCGTTGTTCTCGAACCACGGCGGGTAAGCGGGCTTGTCGGTAGCGACTGTCAGCGCGCCCTTCTGATAAAGCTCCGACTGAATGCCCGCGTAGGTGCAGGCAGCGGGCTTGGCCGCGCCGCTGGCGGTCGGGCCCGTAGTGCTGCCGCATGCAGCCAGCCCGGCGGCGGCGGTCGCGGCCAGCGCGGTCAGGGCCAACCGACGCATCATGGTCCACTCCGATCTAAGGGATTTCCTGCTTCGCGGTAGCTTATCGTCCCTTAGCTACCCGATCTGCCCAGTATGGCCAGGTGAGGGGCATCGGGAAAGCTGATTACTGCTCGCTGGCACGCTGAAGCCCGCCCGCAGCGCGCGCCGCAGGCGGGCTTCAGTTCGGGCTACAGCTAGTTGGCCAGGCTGCTGTACGGAGCCGTGCCCCGGATGTAGACGGGGGTGGCGTGCTTCCCGCCGACCGTCACGTCCTTGTGGAACCACTGGGCGGCGTCCATCCAGATCCGGACGCACCCATGCGAGTCCGGGTACCAGGGAACGATGGTCTCGCCGTGGATCGCGTAAGCCTCACCAATGAAGAACACCGGGTTGTACATCTCGCCAAGCGGGACGGTGACCCACCCGGGGACAAAGGACAGTGCCTTGTAATTGCCGTCCGGGGTGATCCAGCCGCATCCCTGGTCGATCAGGCAGTTGCCGCCGGAGGACACGTGCAGGATCAGCCGGACCGTGTTCTTGCGGTACAGGACGAGCAACTCGTCGCTCTGGTTGATCTCGATCCGGTTGGAGCCGCCCTTTGGAACCAGCACCTTGGGCATCCGGGGGTGGATGAGGTCGTGGCGGAATTTACCAGTGACCAGGTTGTGGGTGGCCCCGTTCAGCGGCAGGCCCTGGGCCTCCTTGAATGCCCAGACCGCTTGCGCCGTGTCCGAGCCGTACTTGCCGTCCACTGGCCCCGCGTAGTAATGCAACTGATTGAGGCGCCGCTGCACGCTCTTCACCGCCGCGCCGTGCGCGCCGAAGCTGAAGTTGTGCGTCGGCGGGACGTAAGTGGCTGCAGCTGTTTTGACCTGGTGCGCTGCCGTGGCGACCTGCGCTGCGCTGGCCGTGCCGATCTGGGCACACGCCGATACTCCGACCGCCGCCGCCGCTCCCGCGCAGAACAGCACGCGCCGAACTGAATACCTCATCTATCACCTCTAGTTAGTACGCCGCATCTGGTAGTAACCACGCGCACGCCACGGGGCGCTGCAAAAAAGACTTGTCGGATATGAAGACGATTTAGCCCGACCTTTGGTTGCCCGGAATGATCTCGGATTGGTCTTGATTACGCCGGCCTTGCACCGGCCCCTGCGCCGAGCCCGGCGGCTTGCCGTCAGGTGTGCGGCCCACGGGCGAGGGTATCTACGCGTGGTCGTTCATAGCGGGTGCCGCGCCGCGGCGGCGAACGCGGGAACGGAGGTCGTAGTGAGTGTCGTCGCGAAGGTCAGGGATAAGGCGGCCGGTGTTTACGGGCAGGCCAAGGCAAAGTACGGGGACAGCAACGCCTGGCAGCGAGCGGGCCACATGACCAACCGGATCCGCGCCAAGGCCACCTCCAGCCCGCTGGCCGGAAAGCTCCGCGACGCCTCCGGAAAGGCCAGCTCCAGCCCTCTCGCCGGAAAGCTCCGCGACGCCTCCGGAAAGGCCAGCTCCAGCCCACTGGCCGGGAAACTCCGCGACGCCTCCGGAAAGGCCAGCTCCAGCCCTCTCGCCGGGAAGCTCCGCGATGCCTCCGGCAAGGCGACGACCGCGGTGCGAGACGCCCGAGCGCGCAGGCATTCGCACCAGTGACGACGCTGGCCACCCGGCCGGCCGCAGGTCCCGCAGTGCCGGGCAAACGCGAGGACATGCGCATCGGCGAATTGCTCGACGATCTGGCAGCTCAGCTCGGATTGCAGATCAGGCACGGCAAGAGCGGGCCTGTCCTGGTGCAGCGGGACGGCGCAGTCGCCGAGACGTGGCGGCAGGACTTTCCGTACGACGAGCGCCTGTCGAGGAAGAAGTACGACAAGGAGAAGAGCCGTCTGCAGATTGAGCTGCTCAAGCTTCAGCGGCACATCAAGGCGATCGGCGGCCGCCTAGTCATCGTCTTCGAAGGCCGCGACGCTGCGGGTAAGGGCGGCACCATCAAGCGGTTCACTGAGAACATGAACCCGCGCGGTGCCAGGGTCGTGGCCCTGGAGAAGCCGACTGATCGTGAGCAGAGCGAGTGGTACCTGCAGCGTTACGTCACGCACCTGCCCGCAGCCGGGGAAATCGTGATGTTCGACCGGTCCTGGTATAACCG
>Ga0335074_10005571_pt1 | contig 17430 bp, 3 predicted proteins | sample Lox_Sample_23_FD_206715 | JGI IMG/M metagenome (GOLD analysis project Ga0335074, IMG submission 206715) | Soil microbial communities from Loxahatchee National Wildlife Refuge, Florida, United States - Lox_Sample_2.3 | ecosystem: Environmental > Terrestrial > Soil > Wetlands | place: USA: Florida... | reverse complement strand
AGCTTATTCTCCACGGCTTTCCGCTGTATGACCTTGTCTATACGGTGAAGCTGCCGGGTACCCACGCTGCCTATGCTGTTTTGTTTGCGGTGCTTGGGCAATCACAAGGGCAGATCCACGTTGGGTTGATCTTTGTTAACGCTGCCACCACACTTCTTATCTTCCTTCTTTGCGCCCGGTTGTTCGGTCTCTGGGCTGCACTTGTCGCTGCCGCGACTTACGCATTGCTATCCACCGGTTCAGCAGTCGATGGTTTTGCCGCGCATGCCACACATTTCGTGGTTCTGTTCGCATTGGCAGGAGCCTGGTTGCTACTCAAGGCAATGGAGGCGGATAAGAAATGGCTTTTCTTCTGCTCTGGACTGCTGCTCGGATTTGCCTTCCTTATGAAACAGCCGGGAATTTGCTTCCTGCTGTGGGCAATTCTGTACCTGGCTTGGAAGAAGGTGAAACGTTCGATCTCGTGGAGCAACCTTGTTTTGCAAGTCGGAGCAGTTCTTCTAGGCGGCGTACTGCCATTCGCGCTGACCTGTTTGCTCGTCTGGCGCTCCGGAACGTTTCAGAAATTCTGGTTCTGGACATTCTTATATGCCCGTGAATATGGGACCAACGTAACACTTGCGGAGGGTGTGACCTTTTTCAAGCGCGAGAGTATCCATGCCCTGGAGCCCGCCGTGTGGGTGTGGGTGATCGCGCTGGTGGGATTAACAACATTTCTTTGGAGTTCTCGCGCCCGGGCATACGCTTTCCTCACAATTTCTTTCGGTCTGTTTTCGTTTCTTGCTCTCTCCGCTGGACTGTACTTTCGTCCGCACTACTTCATTCTGTTCCTACCCGCCGCTTCGCTACTGACAGGCTTGGCGGTGAGTTGCGGAACCGAAGCCCTACAAAACTGGAAGCCGTCACCGGTCCTGAGCGCAATCCCGGCGTTCGTATTCGCGCTCGCCTTCTGTATCACGGTTTACCATCAACGAGCATTCTTCTTCCAGCTGAATGCAGTACAGGCCTGCAACAAGACCTATTCGCCTAATCCCTTCCCTGAAGCCTTGGAAATTTCACACTACATAAACAGGACCTTTCCCGAGCCCGCAGAGATAGCTGTCATTGGCTCGGAGCCCGAGGTTTACTTCTATACTCGCCGGCGATCGGCTACTGGATACATCTACATGTATCCGCTGCTCGAACGGCAAAGATATGCGGTACCAATGCAGAAAGAGATGGAGGCTGAAATCGAGAGGTCCCGGCCCGAGATCGTTGTGCTCGTCAATAATCCAAAATCCTGGGTGGCATGGACGAATATTTCTTCACCCGACGAAATTCTATCTTGGGCTAACACCTATATCAGCGAGCACTACACTGTGGTGGGACTGGCTGAGACTGATGGAACTTCTACAGAATACTATTGGGGGATGGAAGCCAGAAATCATCGTCCATCCTCGGAACGCGTGGTCTATGTCTTGAAACGAAGATCTTGATCTATTGCTTTCCAGCCTCCAAACTCCTGGCTAGAGCCGCTCTTAGCGTCTCGGATTCGGCTTCGATTTTGTCGAGCAGGTCCCCAATCTGTCGCAACAGTTCCGGATCATCGTCGCGTAATGTCCGCCGAAACGTCTGCAGCGCGCTTATGTTCTTGAACAGCTCGATCATCAATAACAACGCCTCTCTCTGCTGGGAGTCGCCGCCGCGATCCTGGACTGGCTGGGTCAGCAGCGCGGAAGCGGAAGTCGCCGGCGCCACAGCAAGGCTGCTAGTCACTCGTTCCTGGAGTGCGAAAAGTTGTCGTTGCAAGCCAATCATGTCCTGCCGAATCTGCTGTAAGAGTTCAATTGCAGCACGATCGAACTCGTGCGCCGGTCGTGAATACCAGCCGATCGCCGCGTGCACAACTCGCTTCAGGAACACCCCAAGCGCACCGAACCTGCTGTGGGGTTCGATTTCCCCGAGCCGCGCGGCGATTTCCGACAACCGGCTCGCCATCGCAGCCTGCATGCTGAATTGTGCCGATCGAACGTCGGCAGTGCGATCCCGCCCGGCACTCGAAACCTGATCGCCGGCAGTGGTATTCCTGGCTGCGAGATACTGTCGCACCTCGAGCATGGCCTGCTCGAGCGTCATTGAGGAGGTAATCCGCAGCTTGCGCACATCCTCATTCATTGGGCTTTCATTTCTGCTTGGACCGGTGCTATGACCATAGCCAGTCCGCAAGACAGCGCACATTTTACAGCAGCAGGCTGAAGGCACGCGGCGCGACATTGAATTCTATGTGACCAATTGCAGCGTGCTCTGGTAATCGGCTTCAAACCGCTCCATGCTTTCCGCGGTGAGCTGGTGCCGTAGATCAAAAGATCAAAACTCTCCTACGGAGCACTCAGGTCGATTTTCTTCTATGGAATTGGTGTGAGCTGCTTGCCGTTGGAATCGACCGCCTGATAGGCGAAACGCGCGTCGGAGGTTAGTCACACCGCAGCGTTGTGCTTACGAAACGCTGTTTCAATTGCATAGCTTGGTGAGCGGTCAGAGAGCGGGTCGAACCCGACCGGACATTGATAAAGCTATTGGTGGACCTGCAGCCGGAATGCTGACCACGGTGCGGACTAGCTTATCGATGCATTGCCACCATCCTGCAAGGACCTGATCCTCTTCATAGCAGACGCTTAATGGAAGCCACTCTCGGGAAGCTAGGGCAATGCGCATGCCGCTATTGTCACCAAGCGCGACGGCATGCCGTGGACCATCATGTATGCAAGCTGACACACAGCGCGTGTCAACCCGCAGCCCCGTGCGCAGCGCCTTGAGAGCGCTCTCTTTGGCACTCCAAAGAACGGTCACGACGCAATCACGTTGCTCCGGAGATGAGCAGCCGATGGTACCCCGCTCTTCCGCAGTGAAGTAGTCGCCGACAAATGCGTCGCTGCGCGGCTCGACAAGTTCCAAATCGCAGCCTACAACGCCGCCCGGCGACACGACAGCACAAGTGCCTGTGCCATTCCGATGGCTCAGGGAAATGGAAATCCCAGCGGGTTGATTATCGAAAAAAACCTCAGGAGCACCCGTTGCAGCCGGCCGGATTTCGATGGCCGCTAGCTGCCTGGGGTCTGAGGGTAACTCAAGATAGGCGGTGATGGCTCGCTTCGCGGCCCAGCGTCCAAGTCGCCAATCGGCTCGGCGTTTCAGGATCTTCATCCCCGCCAGAACCAGTTGTTCGCCAACACTCAACCACTCGTCATCGAGCGGCACGTCGGCGATGAACTGTTCGAGCCAAGAGATCTCCATCACGGCGCCTGCGTCACCAGTTCTGTTTCGGCCTCCAGCGATTTTGCAGGGTCCGGCTTAGCTTGAGCAAGTCCACGTTCGATCGCATGGATGAGATACGGCCGGAGCATTTTAGGCGCAAGGATATTGTGCAGCGCTCCAACCTCCATGGCGCGATGCACACTGTGAATGCGGTCGAACTCGGCAGCTACTTCACCGAGCTTCTCCGAGTGCACGAGCTTGAAGACCTCATCCCATTCGGCGCGGATACGCCCCTTCTCGGCGGCATCAGCCTCAACAAGCGCCTGGTTGAGCACCTGAACGCGCGGGTCTTTTTGTGCGCGACCCTCGACCTCGGTTGCGAACACCACCGCCGCTGCTGGCGCCCCTCCAATCACCGACGCGTAAGAGCCTTGTAATGCAATCACTTCAAGCTGTTCGTTTAAGGTTCGCGAGAACACAACGTAAGCTCCACCGTGGTAACGCGAGATCACGCAAAACACCATCGGCCCTTTGAAGTTGACCACGGCTCTGCCGATCTCGGCGCCATATTCCAGTTGCAACTGACGCATCGACTCAGGCGAGCCGTCGAAGCCCGACAGGTTTGCCAAGATCACTACCGGCCGATTGCTGCTTGCCGCGTTAATAGCTCTGGCTACTTTCTTCGACGAGTGGGGAAAGAGTGTTCCGGCGGTCCACTGGTCGGGACCATCAGCCGGCACGAATCCGAAGCGCGGCACAGGCTTGGACTCGATGCCAATGAGGCAGACTGGATATCCCCCAAGGTGCGCATCCCACACGACGGCGGTTTCAGCCGAGCGCATTCCCGACCATCGCTCCAGATATCCGTGGTCCTGGTCAATGACCGCCCGCATCACCTTGCGAATTTCGAACGACTTCTTGCGGCCGGGATTGGTTTCGTCGGAGAAGATATCGCCCACTAGCTTGAATCCCTCTCCATCACCATCGCGATGCGGCGACAGGCACACGTCGCGATCAATCGGATCATTGGTCGCCGCCCGGCGCGGCGAACGCTCGCCCGGCGCAATGTAAGTGTGCTTGTAGTGCCGCATCAGAATGCGACACGCTTCATCGATGTCTCGTGCGAAGTATTGCGCCTGGCCGTTGAAGCCCATGATGCGGTTATACCCGCCGATGCCTTGATTATCTTCGGCTGAGACGCTGCCGGAATAATCCAGCGCTCGCTTGCCAGTCAGCACCATCGCTCCCTTGGGCGTCATGATCAGCACGCCACGCGTATGCATGAGCATCGTGGCCTCGGCATTCCAATAGGGCTGAGCGCCAACATTGATGCCGTTCACCACCAGGTTTACTTCGCCTCCGGTCTGAGTGAAATCGACCAGACCGCGCAGCACCCGCGCGATCCAATCCATGTTCTCCACACCGCTGTCCATCGAGATCTTTGCGCCTGCTGAAAGGGTGAACCACTCGACCGGAACCTTCTTGTCGCGGGCTCGATTCAGAGCAGCAAGAATCCGCCGACATTCCGGCTCAGCCAGCGCGCCAAGATCTTTGCTCGGATCACCAAGCAGCAGAACTCGTGTCATTCCTTCCGGATACTTAACCGTGAAGTTGCGGATAATGCCGACAACGATGTTGGCTTTGTTCTCGCCATAGGGCCGGTCAACTGGAACCAGCCGGCCTTTGTCATCGAGATCAAGCTCAACAAACTCGCCCGGAGGTAAGTCGGCACGTGTCTCGTCCGGTGCAGGCGTGAGCAGCTTGATAATCTCGTACGGATACAGCAGACCGCGCTGTCGCATCTTGACCACTTTTTGCTGATATGGCGTCAGCGGTTGCATCGGTTGCAGCTTGGCTGCGGGCCGAAAAGTCATCAGCAGACCAGCATCCCCGGGGGCGGAAATGCGGATGATTGTGTCGGGCAACTCACCCGTGCGGGGATTGGGAATTCGCGCCCGTACTACCACCTGCTCCAGACCCAGACCGTCGGTTGAAGGCGCCAGACGGTGCACGATGTCGTTCACCTCGTCCGGCTTGAGGTTCAGTGTCGGCCAGATATAAAGGAATATACGATTCCAATACAGGCGCTGGTTTGGCGGCCGCTGCGATTGATATTGCCGGATGGCCGCTATTGCCTCGGCGAGCATGCACTCCAGGTGCGGCAGTTGCTCCATACGGCCGGACTTGTTGTAAACCGGAGTCAAATCCCTCACCTCAGCTACGGCAAACAGGCGTTCATCTTTGGGATTGTCTTTCGCCACGGCATGCAGCAGGTAAACATCCTCAACGGAAGGCAGGCGTTCGATGTTGAAATTCTTCAGACGCCATAGATGCAGGCGCTCGGCCATCATGGGATGAACGCCGCGGAAGAGCCTTGCTTCTTCGTAACCAGACGCGGAGGGCTCGTAAGTAAAATGCTGCATGCCGCCCAGCCCCGGATCGCGCCCGGCACCCGATACGGCCACCACGATGTGCCGCACCCGGCGCGGCAACCCGGCTTGCTTGATAATGGAATGGATCTCTGGTTCAGTCTCATCAGGCCCGGGTACCGGGTCACTGCTCCAGGTGAAGAAGTCCAGCACGACATCCTCATTAGCTGGAATCGGCGCGACAAAGTGAATTGTCTCCTGCATCACCTTGGCTAACTGAGCATACTGAGCGTGCGCCGCCAACACATGCACGTGCTTGCCATTCTCGTCATATTCAGCGGACGCGCAGTGATAGCCATTTGCCGACACGGTCCGGAAGTTCGACAGCTCATGGACGGAATAGTAATACCGCGATAGCACGACCTCCAGCATCAGTTGCCGCATTGGCGGCGAGGCTGTCGCAAATCGGGCCGCAAGAATACTGGCCAGCGGCTGCGGACACTCGATCAGCGCGCGTACTCGTTTTTGCCTGTCAACGGCGTCGGGATTCGCTTCCAGGTATGCGAGATGGGCCTCGGCTTGGGCGTAGGTCTTTCGCCTTGCCTCTTCGAACAACGGCTTATCAAAGCAGCGATAGCGAAGCTCGCGAGCAAGATCGCTGACGGTTGGAAATACGTGGCGCGTGATCGAGACCATGCGGTCCAGCAAGGCACGGAATGTTGCATCGGGAGCAGCTGTAAAGCTTGTAGCTTCCGCCAGCCGCCGCTGCAGCACCTCTCGAACGACGGCGGCTTGCTGCTCCACCCGTTGATGTGACTTGTAGATCCAGAGCAGACATTCTTCCAACTCGGGCGAGCGATCGACAGTGGCCAAGCCGTAATGGGCCACGGCCCGCCGCAATGCCGACACGAACTCTGATGGAACTCCCTCGCCGTGGGTATCGAGCATACGCAGGTAGGAGAAGAGATACGCCTCGGTGCTGGGAGCTTCTCCGACCACCTGATCGCGCGCCTTGGGATTGCGCCGGAAGAGCGAGCATATGTCCACAAAGATGTTGAGGATCGTGTCTTCCCCGCAACGCACCTCTTCACTGTCGGCCTCGTTCGCGCGAAACTGTTTCCACTCAGTCAGCAAGTGAGAAGTACGCACTGCATCCACTTCAAAGCCGAGCATCAGCTGGCGCAATTCCTCGAGGTTGCGGCGCCAGCCACTTGCTTGGTCCTGAGCCTCATCAAGCTGCGGCCAGGAAGCGTTGAAGGTTATGCGTTCTGTTGCGGTTAAGGACTTCTTGTCGGCTGCGGGCTCAATCTGAAGCAGCGGAGCGCCGCTGCTGACCTGTACGTTTGGAGTCGCCATCACCTGGCGCACTTTGCCGGCAAACGGTGCCGTCACCTGTGTCTCCATCTTCATCGCTTCCAGCACCGCCAGCCGGTCCCCGGTTGACACCGTGTCCCCTGTCTTAACAGCAATCGACACAACTACCGCTGGAGACAGAGCTCGCACCACCCCGCCGTCGTCGCGATCGATGCGATGCGATACTCCACCGACTTCGATGCGATAACTCGATCCTTGTTCTATTGACACAACGTGAAAGCATTTTCCAAAAACAGTCAGCCAATACTCGAATGGACCTCGGCGCTCAATCTCGGCTTCGAAACGCGTCCCGTCGACATCAAGCCGGTAGCTGCGGAGACCGAGGCGATACACCTTGATGGAATAGGCGTGATCGCGATAGCGCAGCTCAACTCTACGCCCCACTTCGCTGCGCACTTGGGGCCGGCCACGCACCGCCGATTCGTAGAATTGTGTCTGCTCGACTTTGCACTCGGCATTGCAGGCTTCAATCGCTGCCTGTACGAGCGCCACGTCGACATGTCTTCGCGACAAATGTTCGCCCTTGGCCGCGAGACGGTCGAGCCAGGCAATATCCACATTGCCATGCTTGACTTCCTCGCGATCAAGCAGTTCCATCAGAAACGCGCGATTACTGACGCCGCCGCGAATCACTACAACGCTTTCGCGAAGCACTCGCTGCAACCGCGCCAGGGCTTCGTTTCGGTTCTGTCCGTAAGCGATGATCTTGGCAATCATCGAATCGAATTCGGCGGGAATGTTGTCGCCTTCTTCCACACCGGTATCGACGCGAACACCCGGTCCAGTCAGCATCCGGAAGCGTTCAATCGCACCGGGTGAGGGAGCGAAGCCATTGTCCGGGTCCTCGGCGTTGAGACGAACTTCAATTGCGTGACCCGACGTGGTCGGCGCATCTCCCTCCAGTCGTCGGCCCTGCGCCACATGGATCTGCAGCTTCACCAGATCGATGCCGGTGGTGCACTCCGTCACAGGATGTTCCACCTGAAGCCGGGTGTTCATCTCCATGAAGAGAAAACGCCGCCCGTGCGGTTGATACAGGAATTCAACGGTGCCGGCATTGTGATAGCCGGCCGCGCGACTGATGCGGATGGCTGCCTCACGCAGCCACTCGTCCTGCTCGCGCGAGAGCACGGGAGAAGGCGCTTCTTCCAGAACCTTCTGATGACGCCGTTGGATCGTGCAGTCACGGACCCCGACGGCCCACGTCTTGCCGTAGTGATCGGCGACAACCTGGACCTCAACGTGGCGCGCGCCGGTGACCAGTTGCTCCATGAAAACAGTGGGATCGCCAAAGGCCTTGAAAGCCTCCGCGCGAGCGCCCTCGAATGCCTTCTCCAGGTCAGAAGCTGACTGCACGCGCCGTATCCCATGTCCACCGCCGCCGGCGGTCGCCTTGATGAACAACGGATACCCAAGGCGCTCCGCATGGTGCCAGGCATCGGCAATGGTTTCTACTGGTCCACCACTCCACGGCGCGACCGGAGTCTGGGCACCCTCGGCCAGCAGCTTCGAGGAAATCTTGTCGCCAAGCCGTCGCATGACATCGCCGTCTGGTCCGATAAAGACAACCCCCATATCCCGGCATAAGTCGGCAAACTGGGCGTGCTCTGCAACAAAACCCCATCCTACCCAGACTGCTTCGGCGCGAGCTTCTGCCAAGGCACGTTCTAAGCGAGCGTAATCGACATAGCTGCTCTTCAGATGATGACTGGCGGGGTCGACGACTTGTGCTGGACCAAGAGAGACCGCTTCCTCTGCCTCGCGCACGAACATCGCATGACGGTCGGGGTCAGTAAACAGCGCGATGGTGCGCAGTAATGCGCCGTGCTCCTGGTTGAACTCGCGGGCCGCGTGAATAAATCGCATCGCGGCTTCGCCACGATTGACGATAGCGACACGTTGGAATTCGCGTTGCATCACCCACCACCAGACGCTGTTCGTTCGGCTCAGGAGACAACAGCAGGTTCGGCTGTGATCACCGCCTGCATTGCCTTCAGCGACTCGGCATCGACACCGTTGCCTGTTGCCACTGTGCGATAACCGTTGAGGATCAGGTAGCGGTTGCCGCTTGAGTCCACCACCTCCGCATCGAAGCTTCCCTGCTCGGGATGAGGAGTGACGAGGGCATATAAGTGACTCTCAGCTGACTTTGGTGCCCGTAACCACGAAACCTGCTCGAGATGCAATGGCAGGCCCATTCGCTTTTGTGCACCTATCTCCCAGAGTCCGGCGGTCTGGAAGCAGAGCTCGATCAGCCGCGGCGACATGAGCGTAGGCCGATCTGCGGGTTGATGATTGACGGGCAGGTTGGCGGCCAGCTCGCCGATCATCCGCTGCCCGTCCCACCACGCGTGATCCACCACCTGATAAGCGGGACCATGGAAGTAAATGCGATAGATTTGCGCGGCAGCGACAATGGCCTCTGCGGTCAAGCGTGGAGTCGCGCCGTTCACAGGTTGCAGCGGCTGTTTACTGACGCGCACACGAGCGGTGAAGTGCAGCGTCTCCTGTGGCTGCGGATGATTGGGCAGCGTTCTGCGGCCGATGAGCCGGCAATCTGCAACCAGTTTCTCGCCTTGGGGATGGAGGATCGCCTGGATGATCACCGCTCGCGGTTCGTCCTTATAGAACTTGAACGGAGCCAGGAAATTCACCTCTTCAATGGCTTCTATGTACCATCCCGGATGCAGACACAGTGCCGCTTCCGCGAATGCCTCGATGCCCATGACGCCGGGCAATACGGGAATTCCATCGATTTGGTGGTCGTAGAGAAAAGGTTGCACCTTAGGATCGAGTGTGGTTTCCATCGTCAAGCCGCTGTAAATGCCTACGCCGGTGATGGTTCCAACCATAGGCCCTTGGCCAAGCTGCTGCCTGGACTTGAGCAAAGCAGCCGCGTCCAATCCGCCCGTGACGTCCCACTCATCCAGCAGAACGCCAAGACGTGTCCCGATCACAATCTCGCCGCGCCTTCCACCCGTCGTCAGCTCTCGACGAATAAGAGGAACGCCTGCCTCCGGCGGCAGGGTGTCGATTCCGGCCAGCTCCATCATTTTCGGAATCGAACCACGGGTTGCCATGCCGATACCGCCCCAGGCGGTCCAGTCGATCACGATGCCACGCGTCTGCGGCCGAGTCGAGCGGAAGCTTGATGTGTACTTGCAAAGCAGGTCGTTGGCCGCGCTGTAATCCGCCTGGCCGGCGTTGCCGAATCGTCCGGCGACCGAACTGAACGCGACCGTGGCACCCAGAGGCATGTCGCCGATCGCATGCAGCAGGTTGAACCAGCCATCCGCCTTCACGTCGAAGACGAGATCGAATTCCCGCTGATCTTTGTCGGGCAGGAAGTGACTGCGCTCCAAACCCGCAGCGTGCAGCAGGACGTCGATGCGGTCGCTATTTTTCTTTACCTCCGCAATCACCCTGGCGACGCCATCGGCATTTGCGAGGTTGACACTGTAGTAGTGTGGCGTTCCGCCGGCTGCTTTCACCGCACGGATTGCGCTAAGTGCAGCGTGTGCGCGCTCCAGGCCTGCCAGCTCTTTTTCCACCAGCGCAGGAGTGGCTCGCTCGCCGCGCGCCTGGATGCGGGCAAACAGATCACGCTTGAGGTTGTTCTTGTCGCTCAGGAAGCGTGGGATGTCAGGATTGTTCGCATCGGGCTCAGGTACAACGTCCAACAGGTAAAATGTCCCGCCGGAAGCTGCCGCCAGATCCGCGGTAATCGCCGAAACGATACTGCCGGCCGCCCCGGTGATTACAAAGACGCTGTTGCTGTCCAGCGTGAGACCCGGCTGCCCGTCGGCCGCAAGCTGCTCTTGGAGGCCGATCGTCCAGCGCAATCCCTTCTTGTAGCCAATCTCTACTGCTCCATTGTCCCGCAGAGTTTCCTGGATCAGGAGTTCGGCGATCTCCGAAGCATCCCGGCCTTCCTCGAAATCGACAGCTTTGACCAACGCCTCCGGATGCTCGCGCTTATAGGTCTTGACGAAGCCGGTCACGGCTCCGCCCATGGGAGCGACCGCCCCAGCCTCATCGTATCCGTGCTGGCCACCGAGACTGGTACTCGCAACCAGGAAAGTTCCCGGCTGCGAGACCTGCTCATAAAGCGTTCGCATCGCCGTGTAGAGCGACTTTACACGGACTTGCAAGGCCTGATGCCACGCTGCGATGTCCATCCTACTGATCGGGCCTTCATAGTCCAGCGCGGGCAGCCAGTAGATGCCTTTCACTGGGCCGGCTGCCAGCCACGTCTTCAGTAAATTCTCCAACTCTTCCGAGTTCTGAGCGTCGTCGATGCGCAGCACTTCAACCCCGGGCTTCTTGAGTTGTGCAGCGAGTACATCGCCTACTCCGTTCTTGTCGGACATCAGCACGACCCGGCTGCCTGCACTCAGAGTCACTCCAGTTGGCTTGCAGATTGCCAAGGGGGGACGCAGAGTCGGCACGGGCACCCGCCGCGGGACTTGATTCGCCGCGTCGAAGCTGGCCAGTGGCGCACGCTGCGCCATTGCTGAAACAGCAGTTGTCGTATTCAATTCTGTTCTAGTGGCGGTCGTTTGTGCTTCCGGACGCCGCTGTTGGGCGAATTGGATGACGTGCGCCAGAGTCGGAAAGTCGCGCAGCTTCAGGTTCTCGTCGCGCGGTATGTTATAGGCCGCGCGCACGGCAGCAAACATCTCCGCCTGTTTGACCGTGTCGATGCCCAGATCCGCCTCGAGGTCAAGATCCAGATCCAGCATCTCCGGTGGATAGCCCGTCTTCTCGGCAACGATCTCCAGCACCTTCTGCTTGATCGAATCCAGAGAGATTTCCGGAACCGGTGGGGGCACTTCAGCAACCGGCGTTAGAAGAGCGACCTCTTTGGCGGAGGGCTTGGCTGCGGGTGGCTGCTTTGCATCGGCCGCAGAAGTTGTTGGGACTGCCCCTCCGATTCCGCGTTGCGCGAACTGGATTACATGTGCCAGAGTCGGAAAGTCACGCAGCTTCAGGTTTTCGTCACGCGGGATGTTGTAGGCCGCCCGTACTGCGGCGAACATCTCCGCCTGTTTGACCGTGTCGATGCCCAGATCCGCCTCGAGGTCAAGATCCAGATCCAGCATCTCAGGAGGGTATCCGGTCTTCTCGGCCACAATGTCCAGCACCTTCGCCTTGATCGAATCCAAAGAGACGCTCTCAACAGGTCGTACCTCGCCAGCCGTCGGCGTAAGTGCGACGGCGGACGGCGCTGGCGATGCTGCGGGTGCAGCCACAACATCAGCCTGCTTCGCCTCTGGCGTTACGGTGGCCGCTGTTGCCTGACCTGCGCTCGGCTGCCGCTGTTGCGCGAACTGGATTACATGTGCCAAGGTCGGAAAGTCACGCAGCTTCAGGTTCTCGTCACGTGGGATGTTGTAGGCCGCACGCACGGCAGCGAACATCTCCGCCTGTTTGACCGTGTCGATGCCCAGGTCCGCTTCGAGGTCGAGATCCAGATCCAGCATTTCCTGCGGGTACCCCGTCTTCTCCGCTACGATCTCCAGCACCTTCTGCTTGATCGAATCCAGAGAAACGGACGACGCGGCTTGCGAGGGCGGCGCGAGGGTTGCAACTGCGGTGGTCGCTGCAGACCGATCAGCGGCAGGCGCCGCCTGAAGGACTGGTGCAGTTGCGGCAGCCTTGCCAGCCAGGTCTGGTCGATTCTCGTATACGAATCGAATCACGTGCGCCAGCGTGGGATAATCCCGTAACTTGCGATTCTCATCGCGCGGGATGTTGTACATCTCGCGAATGGCAGCGAAGATTTCCGCTTGCTTGACCGTGTCGACACCAAGGTCGGCTTCCAGATCCAGGTCGAGGTCGAGCATATCCGCGGGGTAACCGGTCTTTTCGACCGCCAGCGCCAGAATCTGCTCTTTGACCGTGTCTTTCCCGGATGATGCAGCAGGTGTCGCTAAGTTAATCTGTGCAGCAGGCTTCGCAACTTCCAGTTTCGGAGCCGGCGGAGCGGCCACCGGCTTCGTCTCCGCAACCGCCTTCGCAACCACGGCCGAGGCCGGCTGCGCCGTCTCGGTCGCCGCTGACACAACAGCTCGTGACTCCTGCACAGTTCGCGCGACTCGGACTTGCGGCCCTTCGTCGTGCACGCGCAGTGTCCGCTTGACCACTTCAAGTTCGGGCTTCGCATATGCCGCAACTCGGCTCAACCAGCCGTTCCAGATCGCTGGGTCGGCGATGCGATAGGCATATCCCAGTTTGTCCGGAGTGCGGTGAACTCCATCGGGCGACTTCGCCCAGCGCAGCAGCATCATGCTGATCTGCGAGCCAAATCCCGCGCCCAGGTGCAGCGCGTATTCCACCGGATAGCTGCCACCCTTCGAGAGATTCAGCAGACCTAACTCGGGATCGACTTCCTTGAAGTTGGCAACGGGCGGCACCAATCCCGTCTCCAGCGCCTTCACGGCGAGAACATCTTCGATACCGGTTGCCATGGCGTGGCCAGTCAAGCCCTTGGTATTGGCGACCACGATCTGATCGGCGGCGTCGCCGAAGACATGACGCAGTGCGTGCACCTCAGCCGAGGCGCTGCCGCCGCGTGCTGGGGTGTAAGTCTCGTGCGAAACGAAGACCATCTGTGGCGCCAATTGTTGGCGTCGAATGCCCGCGCACGATTCTGCCTGGCCAACCAGGCCCTCCATGATCTGGCCGATGTGTTGCACATCGAGGCGAGTTCCGTGGAAAGCGCTGTTGGCCGTGACTGCACTCAACACTTCACAGATAGGTTGGATTCCGCGTTCCCGCGCCGCTTCGGCGCTTTCGACCACCAGCGACGCGGCGCCCATACCCATGATTAGGCCGTGGCGACGGCGATCGAACGGAATGGCGGCTTCTTCCACCGCCTCGTCGGTGGCAGCAGCACCGCTAGCCAGAAAGCCCGCGCCAAACCACTCGACCATATTGTCGGAAGTGACGTCGTCCGCCGAGATGATAATCACGCGGCGGCAGCGCCCGGCACGAATCCAGTCCTGCGCCAGACCTACGGCTTGCGCCGTGGTCGCACAAGCGGCATTGATTTGCGTGTTGGGACCGCGAGCGCCGACGAGCTCGGCGAACTGCGAGTGCCCCATCGACAAGACTCTGAGCAGGAAGCGCCGGTCGAAGACGTAAGGCTTCTGCTCGATGTCGGCGCGCAACTCGTCGATGCGTCTTGCGACCTCCTGGCCCAGACCGGAATGTCCGTTCGCGGTCTGCGCGCTCCATTTCTCCAGCATGGCCAGCTCTTCCCGACGCGCACGGTCGGCCCAATATCCCGAGATGATCTCGGCGAAGGAGTCGTAGCCGGGGAACGCGGAACCCATGATTACCCCTGTGTCATCGCGCATGGCGTCGGGCAAGCCCCAACGCTCGGGAAGCTTCGTTCCCTTAGTCGTCGTCTTGTACCGCATGACCAGTGGAATACCGGCATCGCGCATAGCGTCGATTCCAACAGCAATAGCCAACTGAGTAACGCGATCCAGTGCAGCGACGCGCTCACCGGAGATGCCAAACTCGGCTTCGAGATTGAACTCGCGACCGCGTCCTGCCAGCTTGATCACATCGCCGACATCGCTGATCCGCTCGAACACGGCGCCGCCGTTTTCGCTCTTCACCAGGCGAATGATGTTCTTGTCGAGCATGGCGCGGCGGAACTCCGGCGGGATCAGACTGATGAATTGGTCGCCACGCAAAATGCGTTCGACATTGCCGTCGTCGAAGATGTGCTCGGTTCCGGGCAAACCTAGTGCCGCGCCCGTGATGACAACGGGCTCCGTTTTACCCATAGGCTTTTGCCCTTGGTAGATCTCCCAGCCGCGATCCAATACGCCGGCGAAGAAGCGGCCCAGTTCGGCGTATTTGTCGCCGCCAGGAGATGCTGATGTTGCGGCGGCAGCTGTGCTGTCCGATCTTGCTGCTGTTGTGGCAACGGCCACTGGAATTACCGCCATTTGATCTGTGGGAAAGGTAGTTTCCGCCACGGCGGACTTCTTCAAGGGGTCCACCTGTGGGGCAACAGCGGATATCGGTACCTGTTTTGCCTGCACCTCCGGTGCAACAGCGCCAACCCCACGGCCCAAGCCCGCTGCATACAGTCCGCACAACGCCTGATTGAATGCCGTAGGATCCTCTACCTTCGGATGATTGGTGAAAAGCGAGAAGACGTCCGGGTCGCTGCCGAGCACATCTTCGGCAAATCCCTGCAGTGCCTTCTTTGGTCCGACTTCGATGAAGACGCGCGCGCCGGCGTCGTACAGAGTGCGCAAGCCTTTGACGAACTGCACCGGCGAGGCGACCTGCTTGGCCAGGATATCGAGCATCCGCGGCACGATGTCCGGCCCATTCTTGTAAAATTCTCCATCCACATTAGAGATGATTGGAATCGCCGGTGGCTGCATCCGAAGTCGCCCGAGCATCTTCCGTAAGGGCTCACTGGCGGGAGCAACGATCAAGGTGTGGAAAGCATGGCTTACCGGCAGCTCGACGACGTTGTATCCCGCTTGCAGGAAAATCTGCGACGCCTGCATCACCGCGTCGCTGCCGCCGCCGATGACTGATTGGCTGTTGCTGTTTACGTTGGCGATCACAACGTAGCCCGTAACGGTTTTGAGGATGCGCTCGACTTCAGCGATAGGGGCGAAGACCGCAGCCATCTTGCCGTTGTCTGCCATTGAGACTTTGGTCATCTCGCGGCCGCGGGCGCTGACCGCTTCCAACGCGTCTTCGAACGGCAAGGCGCCCGAAGCGACCAGGGCGCCGTACTCACCGACGCTGTGCCCCATCGCCATGTCCGGCTTGATCCCGTACGCTGCGAGTAGGCGGGTCGTTGCAATGTCCGTTGCGATCACCGCCGGTTGCGTGATTGCGGTTTGGCGAAGATCCTCTTCGGCTTTGGCGACAGCGTCCGCGTTCGACGGATCGACAAAGATGACCTCGGTAAGAGGCTTCCCAATCAGTGGGATCATCACACGATCAGCTTCGGCAAACGCCTCCCTTATGATCGGTTCTTTTTCGCGCATGCTCCGCAGCATGTTCACATACTGCGAACCTTGGCCCGTATAGAGGAACGCGACTTTGGGAGCTGGGCCGTTTCCCCGGAAAATGCCCTGGGCGCGGAGGGCTTTCCAAAAAGCAGGCTGATTTGCCTGGAAAGCCTTCAACACAATGCCGCACTTCGTCGCCAGCTCAGCTGCGTCGGCGTAATCAATGACCAGGCGCTCGGGAGCACGCAGATCGGATTCTGTAGGCGGCGCCGGTGCAGGAGCATTACCGGCCTGGGCGGTTTTATGAACTTCAGCGAGACGGTTGATTAGAGCAGCCTGCGAATCAGCGCCCAGCACCAACGCTCCGCGCAGCGGCACCTTATTCGTAATCTCAATCGGAGCAGGACGCGCAATCGGAACTGCGCTCGCCATCGGAATAGCCGCTGTTGCAGCGGCGGGTGTCGGAGCGCTGGCCTGCACCGGCATTGGCTGCGACGCTGCCGGAGGCGTTACTGGAACCGCGACCGACTTCTTGCCATTGCCATTCAGCCTGCCGGGAATATGTTCTTCCAAAACCATATGGAAGTTCGTTCCGCCAAATCCAAAGGCACTCACGCCGACGCGACGAACCGCCTCCCCAGGAACATCCCATGGGCGGGGCTCGGTGTTGACGTAGAGTGGCGAGTGCGCGAAGTCGATGTCGGGGCTGGGATGTTCGCAGTGCAGGCTGGGCGGCAGCAGCTTATGATGCAGCGCCAAAGTGGCCTTCAACAGTCCCGCAGCTCCGGCAGCTCCCTTGAGATGTCCGATATTTGATTTGACGGAGCCAAGCGGCACGGAATGCGGCGGGAGGCTCGTGGTGTTGAGCACGTCGGCCATGCTCTGCGCTTCGACAACGTCACCGACCCGAGTCGAGGTGCCATGGCCCTCGATCAGCGTTCCGATCATGGGCTCGATGCCAGCGTTCTTCCACGCTCGCTCCACACAGAACTTCTGCCCGATCGGATTCGGCGCCGTGATTCCCTTCCCTTTGCCGTCGCTCGATCCGCCAATGCCACGCAAGACAGCATAAATTTTGTCCTGGTCGCGCTCGGCATCCGCCAGCCGCTTCATGACAAAGAGCGCTGCGCCTTCGCCCATCACAAAGCCGTCCGCGCCATCGGCGTAAGGCCTTGTTCCTGTTGCAGATAGCGCGCCGATCTTACAGAACTTCACGAAGGTCGGAGCACCCATATTGCGATCCACGCCGCCAGTGACCACCGCGTCGAAATCGTTTTCAATCAGACCCTTGACCGCGGCGCTCATTGCCGCCATGGCCGAGGCACAAGCCGCGTCGCAAACGAAATTCGGACCATGGAAGTTGTACAGATTCGCGATGCGACCGGCCATGCAGTTAGCCAGCTCGCCCGGCATCGTGTCTTCGGTAATGGGCGCCAGCCGCTTCGACATACGATCGT
>Ga0335074_10005570_pt1 | contig 17431 bp, 6 predicted proteins | sample Lox_Sample_23_FD_206715 | JGI IMG/M metagenome (GOLD analysis project Ga0335074, IMG submission 206715) | Soil microbial communities from Loxahatchee National Wildlife Refuge, Florida, United States - Lox_Sample_2.3 | ecosystem: Environmental > Terrestrial > Soil > Wetlands | place: USA: Florida... | reverse complement strand
GTGGACTTCGAGCGCCGGCAGCTTCATCTAATTCGGACCAAGAACGGAGATTCGCGCACCATTCCGCTGAATGCCATCGCCCTGGCCGCGCTCCGGGAGTTGCAGAACGGGAAAGGCCAGCCGGGAATGGACCCCGTCTTCCCCTCGGTCCGCACCCGTGATTCCCTGCAAGGGTCGCGTGGATGGTTCTCGACCGCGCTCGATGAGGCAAAGGTGCTTGATTACACGTGGCATTGCAACCGCCATACATTTGCCAGTAGACTTGTTATGGCCGGAGTGGATTTGCGCACAGTTGCAGAGCTGCTCGGGCATAGGACGCTTCAGATGGTCATGCGCTACGCACATCTCGCTCCGGAGCACCAGGCATCGGCTGTGGATCGGCTGGTTCCTGCCGGGGCACGGATGGTGACTAAATCGGCGACTGGTAAATCCGTTGCGAAAAATCCTAAACAAACCCAAACGTTAACTCATTGAAATAAAAATGAGTTATAGCGCGGAGAGGTGGCAGAGCCAGGTTGAATGCACCTGACTCGAAATCAGGCATACTCGTAAGGGTATCGGGGGTTCGAATCCCTCCCTCTCCGCCATTCCTTTTACAATCAATCGCTTAGAACGGGTAAGCTGGACTATGTCGATCGTGTGACCTCTTATTGAGGCCGCTTAAGACCCGTGCAGGAGCTTCGTCATCAGCGAAACCGGCGGACAAAGAGGGCGCGGGAAGTAATTGAAAACAGGCTGGGGCAATGCCGGTAAGAATGGCAATTTGACCGGCAAGGTGCACGACGAGTGTTCCTCATTTTCCGAATGGGTTATATCCAGGTTTTTTGTAGAGCGTGCTTCACCTGCTCTGGTTATCGGGTACATACACTTTTTCGGTCCCATCCCTGGCGGTGCCGCACGGTCTCCTATCAGTCTCCGCGTCGATTCCTGAAGCCGGCTGCGGCCTGACCGGCGGGAAAGATTTAGCGGAATGGACGGCCCTTGACCTGGCCTGAGCCTTCGCGAAGAGTCACAAGCTGGTCGGCGGCGACACGCAGGCGCTCCACGAGCCCCGAAGGCCAGAGGATCTCGATCTCTGCGGCAGTCGCACCACCAAGGCCGAAATGGAGGCGTGGGTCATTCGAAGAGAGAAAACTGCACCCGCTTAACGCCTCCTGCACCTGAACTTTGCCTCCGTAGCGAACCGTCACTCGCGCGCCGATTGCGCTGCGATTGCTCTTCGTGCCTTCAAGGCGAATCTTGATCCAATGATTGCCGACCGGAGCATCGTTGCGCAGCAAAGTCGGCGGTTCATTGACGTTCATGATCAGTACGTCCATGTCGCCGTCATTATCGAAATCGCCGAATGCGACGCCGCGGCTGCAATGCGGCGCGTTGATATCCGGTCCGGCCTCGGCGCCCAGTTGCAAAAAAGCGCCGTTGCCCTGGTTGCGAAAGAGCAAACGGGGGCTGCGCGCCGGGAATCGCGGCGAAACGCGCGCCACCTCGGGGTAAACGCTGCCCGAGGCGATCAGGATGTCGGGATAGCCGTCGTTGTCAAAGTCCACGATGCCGGCGCCGAAGCACACGAAGCGGGTTTCCTTGTTCAGGCCGGCTTCTGTCGTCACATCGTCAAAGTTGCCCTTGCCATCGTTGCGGTAGAGGCCGTTGGCCTGGTTGTAATAGTGAGTTTTGACGACGTCGGTATGTCCGTCGAGGTTGTAGTCGCCCACGCCGGCGCCCATGCCGCCCATCTCGCGGCCCTCGCCGCTCACCGCGATGCCGCGCAGCAAGGCCTCCTCGCGAAAAGTGCCGTCGCGGTTGTTCATCAGCAAGAGCGAAGGAGACATGTCGCAGGCCACGAAGATGTCGGGCCATCCGTCCTCGTCGGCATCGAAGGCAAGCGCCGTCAAGCCATACGATCCGCGCAGCGCCGAGATGCCCGCAGGCTGGGAGACGTCGGTAAAGGTTCCGTCGCCATTGTTGCGATAGAGATAGTGTTGGGCCTTGGGCAGGCCCAGAGGGCCGCACATGGTGGGCACACCTTCGTAGTTGCAGTTCGACACGGCCAGTGAAGGTTTGGGAGCGGTGGCCAGATCGATCTCGAGATAGTTGGAGACGAAAAGATCAAGGTGGCCGTCGCGGTTGTAGTCGACGAAGGTGCAGCCCGTGCCGTAGCGTGTCTTCGGATGCAGGAGGCCGGCCTCAGCGGTCACATTGGTGAAGGTTCCGTCGCCGTTGTTGCGATACAACCGGTTTTGCCCGTAATAGGTGAGAAACAGATCCTCCCAACCGTCGTTGTTGTAATCGCCCACGCAAACGCCCTGCGCCCAGCCCGGATCGGCAAGGCCGGACCTGGCGGTGACATCGGTGAAGGTTCCATCGCGATTATTGTGATAAAGCCGATTGCCTGCGCCGGGCGGAATTGCGGCGAGGGTACGTCCACCCAGGATGAAAATGTCCATCCAGCCGTCATTGTCGTAGTCAAAAAAGGCGCAACCGGTGGCCATGGATTCGATGATGTAGGTGAAGCTCGAGGGCTCGCCATAGATGATGGGCTCACGCAAGCCTGCGGACGCAGCAATATCGACAAAGCGGGAGAACGGCGTGGCAGGCCTGTTCGTCTCATCCGCTGCGAAAACGCGCTCAGCGAGCAGCCCCGGTGCGAAAAGAGCGGGAGCGGCGCCGAGCAACTGGCGGCGCGTCCAAAAACCGGCTTCTCTGCGATTCGTCACAACCAAGATCTTCCTTTGCATTCAGGCGCCGTCGTTCAGCGCCGGTCCTGTGCATCCGCCAGTTTCTTGCTCAATGCCAAAGCGGCCGCGTTGTCCGGCTGCAGCTTGAGGGCATGGGCCACTGCGTCGCGCGCCTCGTCCAGGCGCATCTCGGCCTTCAGCGTGGTGGCCAGCGCAATCCAGGCCTGTGCATTGTCCGGGATCGCTTCGACGGTCAACCGGAATTGGCGCTCCGCCGCGGCATGGTCACCGGCCTGGAAATCCATGTAGCCCAGCTGATATTGCGCCAGCACAAAATGAGGATCGGCCTTGATGGACTGCTCCAGCGCGGCGCGTTCCCCATTCAGGTCTCCCAGGCTGTTCAGGACCATGGCCAAACGGAAAGCCAGGCTGGCATTCTGCGGTTGCGCAGCGCACGCCTCACGATACAGATCGGCGGCCTTGGAGTTGTCTCCTGACTTGACTGCCTCCGCTGCCTCGGTGGCCTTGGAAACAGCGACGGCCAGGTCCGATTTCTCCTTCAGTCTTTTCTGATAGATGGCGAGTTGCTCTTGTGCAGCCTGCGTTTCCCCGAGCGTGCGCAGGACTTTGGCCAGCTCAAAATGGACTTGAGGCTCATCCGTGCCAAGCTCGATGGCCTTCTCGAGCTGTTTTCGAGCGCCCGCGGCATCCTTGAGCTCGGCAAGCACTACGCCCAGGTTTACGCGCGGATTGTAGTCGTTGGGATTGAGCGCCACGGCTTCTTCCAGATGCTTGCGCGCCGCTTCGAAGTCGCCGGCCTTTTGCTCGAGCAGGCCGTTCAGGTTGAGAAGATCGGCATCATGAGGCGCCAGAACCAGTAACTTGCGTCCCAGCGGCGCCGCTGCATCGTTATTTCCGGTGATGACCAGCGTGCGCAGATTGATGCGCTGCGCTTCAAGATCGTCGGGTTTCCTGGCTGCAATCTTTTCCGCCAGCAAGGTCGCCGCCTCGAAATGCGACTCTTCGACGTTGATCGAGACGAGCGCCCCTGTCAGGACGTCGGAGTCGGGCATCGATTCGAGCCCGTGGCTCAGCGCCTGCGAGGCTTCGTCGTACATGCCGGCCTGCTTGTACGCGGTGGCCAAATCAAAGGTCAGTTTCTCATCGAGCGGGGCAGAGCGCAGGGCCTGAATTGCCGCGTCGTAATCTCCGGCGGCGATCAGGCTCCGAGCCAGCCCATCCAGCGCTTCCTCTGAAGAAGGATCGATTTTGAGCGCGGCTTGCCATTCCGTGAGAGCCTGCTGGTGATCGCCCAGGCGGGCAAGCGCCGCGCCGAGCAATAGATACGGCTGCAGCACCTCAGGATCAAGGCTGACGGCTCGCCGCAGTGGCGCGATTGCCTCCTGCACTTGTCCTGACGAGTAACGGCCGAGCCCCAGCAGATAGTTGAGGCGCGCGGAGTCCGGCGCAATGCTCAAGCCGGACCGGATTGTCCGATCGGCGCATCCCCATTCCTGATGCCGGTCGAACCAGACGGCCAGTGCAATATAGGTATTGGCATCGGGATGTGCGCGCAGTTGCGCTTCAAGCGATGGTGGGCCGGAGCAAGCCCCAGGCTGTGCGCCTTGAGAGAAAGCGAAAACCCGAACTCCAAGACAGGCCGCAATCAGGAAGCCTGCCCCGCTCAGATCGCGATACGTGTGCATGCTCCTGGCCGCTCTCCTTTCACCGGCAGAATACTTCCTCCGCCGTGGCGCGGTTATCGAATTCCCAACCGATCCAGGGTCTCGCTTACCAGATTACGGTGTCTGTACCGATGCCTGAAAGTGGCACCGTGTACGCGTGGTCGGCGCTTTCCGCGGTTGTGGTTCCATCGCTGTGCAGGATGAAGAACTCGAACTGCACCGTAGCGCCGGCGGGCAATGAGACCGTTTGGAGACCGCTGCCCGGCGAGGGAATCGGCACCGGGCCGATCGCCGAATTGAATGTGGTTGCGTTGTCGCCTAACTCCAACACATTTCCGGTGAGCATGAGCAGATCGGCGCCGGCTAACGCCGGTGTACCGCTCACGGCCAGGTTCACGGGAATCAGCGTGGAGGTGCTCACCGTAAAGGGTGCTGCGTTGGAGGTGGCTCCGCCGGCGGTCACCGTTACGGTGGACGGGCCAGGCGGCAGCAACGGGACAACTGCGGTGATCTGATCTTTCGTCCAGTTCGTCACCGTCGCGGGCATGATTGTGGACCCCGATGTGAAGTTGACCGTGCCCGCAGCCGCACCGAAGCCGGCCCCACTTAGCGTCACGGCCACACCCGCGTTGCCCACGCGTGGCGTAACGCTGCCAACAGATGGTGCGACGCTCCCGGCCGCGACCCAGACAGAAACGCTGTTATGCGGCAGAGTGAAATTAGTCACCGGGTTATTCGCGCCTGCCGATCCCGTAATACTGATCCCAAGTCCGCCCATCGTCCCGGCCAGATAGTCGCTGTAACTGCCGGGAGGAAGGTAAGTGTATAACCCCGCAATTGCCTGGTCGTTGCTCTTGCTCTTGTTAATAGCCACCATAACGATGTTTGTTCCCAGCGCACGCTCGTAGATATACACATCGCTATTAATCCAGCGCTGGGTCATGGTTCCATAAGCCACCGCCGGATTTGCCGCTCGCAGCGCGGCCAGATACTGGATCAGCAGCACCGCGTCGGTATTGTTAAAGCTGGTCATGGCGTTACGGTTATAAGGAGTTGCTCCATCGTTGGTGTCATTGTAAAGATACTGTTCGTCGCCGTAGTAGACGATGGGCAGGCCGCGGCAGGTAAACAGAAAACTCAGCGCCTCCTTGAGCGCCATTGCGTCGGCGCCCATCGACATAATGCGTGGATTGTCGTGGTTGTCGAAGAAAGTGACCAGATCATTGGGCTGCACGAAAGCCCCCGCCGCGCTGCTTGACGATCCCGCATCCTCCAGCGTCAGTTCGTTGTCGATTTGCTCAAAGCCGTCGTTGTCGCCAAATACCTGCGAAATCTGCCAGTAAAGCGGGTAATCCAGAATATTCATGCCGCTGTTGTTGGCAAACTTCACCGCCGCGGGATACAGTGCGTCCCCTGACCCTAAATCCCACTCACCGAAGAGAAAGGGACGCGCGGTGGCTGTCGGCAGGCTGTCAGGCCCATTCCAGTTTGCGATATAGTTTTCCAGGCTGTACTGCCAGCCCCAATTGGTCTCCAGGGAAGAATCGAAGCGGAATCCGTCTGCGCCGCTGTTCAGGAACTGGGCGATGGCGCTTTTCAGATACTGATCAACCCATGGATTGGTTTGATCGAAGTCGGCCAGTCCTTCTTCAGAGAAGTACTGCACCTGGTATGGATCGTCAAAGTTGGAGATATCGGGATTGTGATGATAGTACGGTGTCGGGCCGGTGTCGGTGGAATAAGTCGTAACCAGAGTCCCGTTATCGTAGAGCGATCCATCTTCGCCTCCGCCCGTAGGGTTCGTGTCGTTGGCAGTGAAGTCCACAATGACGCGGATGCCCGCGGCATGCGCGGCGGTGATCAGGCTATTGAACTCCGTCCAACTGTTGTCGTCGTCGCCTAAGTGCTCGTCGATCTGCATGAAGTCGCGTACCCAGTAGCCGTGATATCCGGCCTGGCCGTTGTAAGCCACGCGGATATTATTCATAGGCGGAGAAATCCAGATGGCTGTTACACCCATCGATTGCAGATAGCTTAGCTTCTGCTCGATGCCGGCCAGGTCCCCACCCCAATACAAATTCCAGTTGGCTTCGGCAGAGTCGGTGAATCCGTTTGGATCGTAAAGGCCGGAACTCTCGGTGGGATTGTCGTTGCCCGGGTCGCCGTCGTCGAAGCGGTCGGTGACAATCTGGTAGATAAAGCCTTGATGGATGTCGTTCACCACTGGAATCGCCGGCGCCGCCGGGAAGTGGATGGTGTAAGTGGCCGAAGTTACAGTGCTGTTCGTGTAGCCGGTGGCCGCAGCAATCGCATGGAGGGTAGTTGTGACGGCGATCGGGATCGGCGCGGTGTAAGCTGCCGACGAGGCGGTCGGCATGCTTCCATCCGTTGTGTAATAGATCGCTGCCCCCGCCGTGCTGTCCTGGATGATCACGCTTTGCAGCGTGGTATAGGTCCCGGCGCTCACAGAAAATGTCGGGGCTGTTGCCTGCGGCGGCAGCGGCGAACCGCCGTTCCCGCTTCCCCCGCAGCCTGTCAGTGCGGCCGCCAGAACCAGCGGAAACTTCGCCAGGATGCGAATCGGCAGCTGCCAACTTCTGCTCATCGGATGATCTCCATGGAGCGCCCTATGTGCGGAATGGATTCGGCTGAGCCGCTCACCAGGCGCTGGCGGCGCATCAGTTCACTTTGAAAATCGCCATGGATTCCGCCGGTTCCTCGATATGTAGTTTTCCTTCGTTGATAACCGGCTCCTCTCCATTGGCGGGCGCCATGGCGCGGAAAACTGTGCACCCCTCTAAGGTTGTTCCTTCGGTCGCCAGGTCGATCGACTCTTTGTGCTGCGCCTTGTTCACCACGATGAGCATGCGTTGGGCCGTATGATCCGGCCTGCATCCTGCGCTGTCGGGCGTGCGGGCGAACGCGAATACATCGTCGTCGGCAAGAAGGTCTTGTTCCAGCCCGTCTTGCAGAACCGGATGTGCGGCGCGCAATGCCAGCAGGCCGGAGCTCCAGGTGAAAATCTCCTGCTGCTCGGGATTGCGGCCTGCCTGCGTAAATGCGTTGTGGCCGTCTCCGTCAAAACCGCCGGGAAAATCGCGGCGGTCGTCGGGATCCCCGCCGCCGGGCATGCCAATCTCGTCACCACTGTAGATGACGGGCATGCCGCGCAGCGTCAGAACCAGGCCCAGTGCCAGTTTCAACTGCGCTGCCGAGCCATCCGCCTCGGTGATGAACCGCGTGGTGTCGTGGTTGCCGATGAACGTCACCAGGCGCTCAGGATGCGGGTAGAGTTCGTCCTGGCGCAAAACTTTGGCCAGCTCGGTCATCGGTTTGCCGTGCGCCAGCACATCGCGCAGCGCGAAGAAGACCGGAAAATCGAAAGGCGTGTCGAGACCGGTGTCGATGCCCTGGTGACTTACCCCGCCTGCAAAGAACGAAGTCACCTCCGGGTCGCGATGAAAGATCTCTCCAACCGTGGTCAGGTGCGGATAGATGCTATGCAGTTGCCCGTCAAAATCGTGCCAGAACGCGCGGCTGACATAGGGAAACGTATCGAGCCGGATGCCATCCAGATTCGCCGTCTCAACCCACCAGATCGCATTCTGAATCAGATATTGCGCAACCAGGGGATTCTCCTGGTTCAGGTCGGGCATGGCGTCGGTGAACCAGCCCTCGGTGATGGCGCGCCACGCGTTCCGGGAAGCGTGCGGGTCAACGAGCTGGTAAAAATCGTGCTCCGCCGAGAGGTGATGTTCGAGTGTTCCGTGAAACCAATCGGCCGCAGGCGGATCGTGCACCCAGGGATGCATGACACCGATGTGATTAGGCGCGAGATCGATCACCAGCTTCATGCCGCGGGCGTGCAGCGCATCTGAGAGGCGCCGGTAATCTGCCAGGCTGCCAAAATGCGGGTCGACTGCGTAGAGATCGGTGGCAGCATAACCGTGATAGGACTCGGGCATGGCGCCATTTGAAGCCACCGGCGTGGTCCACACCGCGGTCACGCCAAGCTGTTGCAGATAGTTCAAATGCTTTTCGATGCCGGCAAAGTTTCCGCCGTGCCAGCCGCGCGGTGCGCCGCGATCATCTCCGGGCGGGTCGCCGGTCGCGTTTCCGTCAGAGAAGCGGTCGGTCATGATGAGGTAGAGCGCGTCGGCCGAAGAGAAACCGCAGTGCGCATGCGAATCGCCGCTGCGCGCGGCCAGCGTGAAAGCGCTTCGCGCCTGGCCTCGTTGACTGCGCACCGTCACCCGGAACGTTTGCGGCGGAGCGTTTTTTGTGTCCAGCCAGAGAAACGCCCAGTGACCGTCGCCCGATTCCTGGGTCCGCATCAGCGTGATGCCGGCGCCCTCCACGGTGAAGTCTGCCTGTTCCAGGCCTTCGCCGTGAACCAGCAGCATCGGATCGGGAAGGCCGCTCCACCAATTAGGTGGATCGATCTTGTCAATCTTCGGCGCGGCGGTCGTCGCCAGGGAGTGAGCCGCACTGGATGACGCCGGGAGCTGCGCCTGCGCCGGGCAAGCGGGCGCCGCACACCACATCCCAACGGCCAATAGGAATGAAGGCCTGAATCGCATCAAAATCTCCGAGCCGGGAGTTCACAGAGATGCAAGCGCAGAATAAACGGGGCCGCTCTTTCCCGATATCGCGGCGCGCCGGCAGAACCCTACGGTCAGGATTGCGCCGCGGCAGCATGGGAACTGCCGCGGCCCAACAAGAACAGCATTGTTAGAACGATATGCGAAGCGCCACTTCGATCTCGCGGTCGGGAGGCGACTGGCGAACGCTGGTCAACTGTCCGAAGTCGCCGTTGTTGTAATTGGCATCCGGATCCTGGAAGTTGGGCGTGTTCGTCAGGTTATACACCTGCGCGCGGAACTCTGCCTTGGCCCGCTCCGTGATGCTGAAGCTTTTGATCATCGACATATCCCACTCCTTCGTCCCCGGACCGGGGAAGAAGTTGCGCGGCAGGTTACCCACCAGCCCGGCCGGATTGGTGAGCGCTCCCGCAGGGCATTTGATCCAGACATTCCACGACACACCCGTCTGGCATCCGCCGTGATAGTCCGGCCTGCCGTTGGGGCCGCTTGAACCCGTCAGGTCCAGCGGTGTGCCGGTAGACAGCCCAATGATGTTGTCCCATTGCCAGCCGCCGACCACTTCGTCCAGCGCCTTTGGCATGTTGCCGCCCAACATCCTTCCCCGCCCGAAGGGAAGATCGTAAATTGCCGCCGCGCCAAACAGTTGCCGCTGATCGTTGTTTGCGCTGCCCCGCTGGTACTTCAGCAACGGAGTTCCGTTGCTCCCTACCAGCACGGCCCCACCCTCATTCGCCAGCACGTCATCGGCATCGTCGAGCGTGTGCGACCAGGTGTACGAAGCGTTCACCTGCAGTCCCCCTGACATCCTGCGAACCAGTTTGGCCTGCAGGCCGTTGTAGCTTCCGCTGCCGATCATTTCATAGGCGTTGATGGTGCCCACACCCGCCGGGTTGATGGAGCCTCCAACTGGGAACCAGTTTGTGCTCCCGCCCAGCTCCGTTTCGTTGGCGTTGAATTGCGTCGCCAGGTTTCCCATCACCGTTGCAACGTAGCCCAGACCGAAAGAAGTCTGGCTGCCTAGAGCCTGTTCGAGCTGAAGGTTGAACTGGTGTATATGGGAGTTCGGGCTGTTCTTCGGATAATAGATAACCTCATCCGTCGAATTGATGGCATTGGGATTGACTCCCACCTTGGACGGCAAAGCAGCAGTTGCAGCGCTGGGATTGTCGCTTCCGTTGGGCGCTGCGCCAGTGAACGTGATGCGATAGCCTGTCCCGCAGGTCGTTGCGGTCGGGCACGCGTAATAGCTCTGAATGCCGTTCCAGTCCGGGTTCTCTGAGAGCTCCTCGGCGACGCCGCCGCGATTCACAAAGTAAAACAGTCCGTAGCCGCCGCGGATGACGGTTTTGGCATTTCCGAACACATCGTAAGCCAATCCGATGCGCGGGCCCAGGTCGTCGTGCGGCGTGTTAATCAATGAGTCGGGCCAACCGCTGGTTCCGGCTTCCACCAGTTCGCCGGTCGCCGGATTGAAGTTCGACATGTGGTTGTGCGCTTCCGTCGGCCAGCTCAGTGTGTCATAGCGCAGACCGAGATTCAGAGTGAGCTTCCGGGCGACGCGCCAGTCGTCCTGGCCAAAGTAGCCGTTTTCCCAGCTTCGCGTCTCGTAGTATCCCGAAAATGCGCCCGCCTGGTAGCCGCCCATGAAGCCGCCCAGCAGCTCAGAGGTTTCGTACCCGGTAAATGTCCCGTGCGCCGAAGTGGGGGCCGGCATACCACCATAGTTGCCGTCGTCGATCCAGAAGTACCCCTTGGCATCGTTGCCCTGGTCCCAGTTCACATCGCGGTGAATGATGTTGGTGCCAAACTTGAATGTGTGTTTGCTCTTGGTCCAGGTCAAGGCATCGGCGAACTCGTTGGTCGGCTCGACGATCAGATAGGGACCGCCATCGCCCACGTAACTCAGGTTCCCGTACCATCCGCCGATGATGGGCATTCCGCCCAGCAACGGGGATGTGTTGGCATTCTCGATGCCCAGGTTCTGAGCCAGCGGGATGCCCGCGTCCGGCTGCTCGTATCCTGAAAGATCGCGATCCCAGCCGTAATGGAATTCGTTGATCACCGTGGGGCTGAAGATATGCGTGTAGCCGCTCGCAACCTGACGGGGATGGGACGGGTTGAAGCCGTTGCCCGAGGGCAGTGCATGAGTGGCATCCTGCAGCGACAGAGTGTTGTGCAGGAAGTCGTCGCCCGTGGTGAATCGAGCGAAGACCGTATCCTTCGCCGTCGCGTTCCAGTCCAGGCGCCCGTCGTAGTCGTTCAACGTTTCCACGTTGTGCTGCGTATATTCGAAGTTGTTGGAGTTCGTCGCGATATCGGCGCCGGAGATATTCGCAGTGGGAAACGCGTTCAGGTAGGCTAAGCCCACCGCGCTCGGATTTGGAATGATGTTCAATGCGGCGTTCCCGCCTTGCGTCGTGTCGACTCCGCCCGTCCAGCCAAACGGCAAGCAGGTTTGCGGGTTATAAACGTACCCGTAGCCGGCGGCGAACTGCGGCAGCAGGGTCGGCGTGGAGCCCGTGGTGTAAAGGTTCGGGCAGATGGCCTGAATCGGCACGCTGGTCGCTGTCCCCGTTCCAGCCGAGCTCAGAAGTTCGGTGAAGTTTCCCTTTTGCATCAAAGCCGTAGGCACATGCGTCGTTCCTGAACCTGCCGGCAGGTTTTCGCGCCAGCCCTGGTAATCCCCAAAGGCGAACAGCTTGTTTTTCCAGAGCGGCCCGCCCGCCGCGGCGCCAAACTGGTTGCGGCTCAGCTCTGGGCTCGCGGTCGACCCGAAGATGCCCGCAGCCCCTTCATCTGAACGGTTGAACCAATAGACCGCGCCATGAACGTCGTTGGTGCCGGATTTCGTGGCAACCTGAATCACGCCGCCGCCGGATCGGCCAAACTCAGCCGGTGGAACGCTGGTTGTGGTCTTGAACTCGGCGATGTCTTCCAGCGCCGGGAAAACCACGATGGTATTGACCAGCGACTCGTTGTTGTCAATGCCATCGATCTGGAAGTTATTCGACTGCGGCGGCAAGCCGTCGACGGCCAGCGCCGCTGCGCCGGAATCGGCGTTGCGCCAGGTTTCGGCATTGTTATTCGGAGCGCTCGCATTGTCGGAATATTGGCCGCGGCTCACCCCCGGAGTCAACAGAGCCAGCGTCGTGAAGTTGCGGCCGTTGAGCGGAAGATCCAGGACCTGGTTTCCTTCAATCACTTCGCCGGCCGATGAAGTGGCCGTGTCCACCAGTGGGGCTGCCCCCGTAACCTGCACCGTCTCGCTGGCAGATCCTACCTTCAAAGTGAAGTTGAGCTGCTTCACCTCGGAGATCTGCAGCGAAAACGTGGTGGCCTCAACTTCGAAGGCCTGCCTGGTTGCCATTGCCTTGTAGTTGCCAATCGGCAAAGCATTCACGGAGTAGCTTCCGTCCGCCAGGCTTTCAACTGAGACCGCGCGGTTCGTAGCGACATTGATTACGGTGATCGTGGCGCCGGAGACGGCCGCCCCCGATGAGTCGGTCACCGTACCGATGATGCTGCCCGTGTCCGATTGCGCCCGCAGAGCTGGCGCCATGAGCGAGAAGGCCACAACCGCAAGCGCCATCAGTATCCCGCGGATGTGCAGCAGGTTCGGTAGTAAGTTCACTTTCTTAAACATCACGATGTCCTCCAAAAATCTTCGTTGACAAGCGTCGACTGCTTCGCGACTTCGATACGGATAAACGTGTTCCCCAAAACCATTGACGAGGAAACTCCTCGCTGACAACGGTGGTCAACCCACAGTCCGCCAATTTGCCGTCAATTGGTCGTCAACGGATAACCTGCTGATGATTCGCGAGTTAACGGAACACATCTCCGCCCGGGATGCTCTTTTTGCGACATTTCCATTCCTAAGCTGGGCATTTCTCGCTTCCTGCCTTAAACTTCTATGCACAGTCCTTTTTCAGTCGTGGCAACCAACGGTTCACAGCAAAGCGCGCCGGGTCGAGTGCAATTCGGGATCTTTGAGGCCGATCTGACAGCCGGAGAATTGCGCCGCTCGGGTGTGCGCGTTCGGCTCCAGAGCCAGCCCTTCAAGCTGCTGACCGTGCTGGTCGAACACCCCGGCGAGGTCGTTTCGCGTGAGGCCTTGCAGCACGAGCTTTGGGGCGCGGATACAACCGTCGACTTTGATCACAGCCTGGGCATCGCCATCAACAAGCTCCGCGAAGCGCTTGGCGATTCGGCCGAGAATCCCCGTTTTATTGAGACTCTGGCCAGGCGCGGCTACAGGTTCATTGCTCCTGTCAAAACTGTTGACCCTCGACCTGCGGCCGGGATGGCGGAGATCGCTGCGCATGTGACGCGAGCCGCCGTTGCCTGGGCTTGGTGGCTGGCCGGCGCCGCGGCATTCGTGTCCCTGCTCCTCATCGGTTTTTTGTTGGTGCGGAAACCGGTTCGTGCGCCGTATCGCATCGTTCAGGTCACATATTCCGGCCACGTCCTCAACAACGATGACCTTGACAACGAAAGCTTTTCAAGTTCCGCCAGCGACGGCACGCGCATTTACTTCTCTCACATGGATAACGGTTCGCTCGTTCTCGCCGTTGCCCTGGTTGCCAATGGCGAAATCAGCCGCATTCGTCTGCCCTCAGATATCGGAGCGCCGCTCATCGCCTCACTCTCGCCCGACGGCTCAAAACTGGTTGTGCGCAGCCATCTGCAAGCGGAGCCGGAACAGCCTTTGTGGATCGTCCCCACACTCGGCGGCGATGCCCGGCGTGTGCCGAATCTCCTGGCTCACGATGCGACCTGGATGCCCGACGGCCGCCGCCTGCTTGTCGCCAGCGGAAACGATCTCATTGTGGTCAGCCCGGACGGCGCAGATCTGCACAAGTTTGTCACCACTCCCGGGCTCGCCTTCTGGCTGCGCTGGTCGCCGGATGGACAGCGTCTGCGCTTCACCCTGCGCGATCTCCGGCGCCAAACCGCGGAGCTTTGGGAGGTTCGTGCCGATGGCTCCCATCTCCATCCCCTTCTTCCCGGCTGGAGCCAGCCTGCCTCAGAGTGCTGCGGAAGCTGGACTCCCGATGGCGAGAAGTTTGTCTTTCAGTCTTCGCACAGCGGCCACAGCGATATCTGGATGCTGCGCGAACGCCCGTGGTACCAGGCGAGCAGCGAGCCCCACCAGATCACCAATGGTCCACTGAACTACGGCGCTCCAAGCACCGCGCCGGGTGGGGAGCGCGTCTTTTTTATCGGCAGCACCGCCCAATTCGAACTTCTCCGGGCCACCCCGAAGTCCACTGCTTTCGCGGCGCTGGACCAGAACTTAAGCGCGGCGCTTCTGGCCCAGTACTCTCCCGATGGACAATGGGTCGCGTGGCTCAATGCCGCCGACACCTCTCTCTGGCGCAGCCGGGTCGACGGCAGCGAGCGCATCGAACTCACGACATCTCTGCTCCACATCTTTGCCATGAAGTGGTCGCCCGACGATCGCCGCCTGGCCGTGATGGGCGAGGAGCCGGGAAAGCCCTGGAAGATTTACCTCATCGATGCGGAGGGCGGAAAACTCACGCCCATCCTGAGCGAGGATCGCAACGAAGCGGACCCAGCCTGGACACCCGACGGGCAGTCGATTGTTTTTGGCCGATTGCCCAACCGAATGGACAACGGCCAGCCCAAAGCCATCTATCAACTGAATCTCGACACGAAAAAGATTACAGAGATTCCTGGTTCATCCGGGCTCTTCAGCCCGCGCCTCTCGCCCGATGGACGCTATCTTGTCGCGATGTCTCTCGACCAGCGCGCACTGCTTCTCTTTGATCGCACGGCGGCGAAATGGACAACGTTGACCAAACAGGGCGTTGGCGATCCCACGTGGTCGCACGACGGACGTTACGTCTACTTTCAGGATTTTCTCGAAGACGGGAAGCCGATTTACCGGATTGCCGTCCCCTCCGGACGACCCGAGGCAGTAGCGACCATCGAGAACCTGCGCCCAGTCGCGGCTACGGATTATCGGCTCATCGGCCTGGCTCCCGGCGATTTGCCGGTCGTGACCGCGCGCACGCCTGCCGTCAACCTGTATGCCGTGGACCTGAACGAAAAATGAACGGCACGTTCTCGCGTTCCAATTTGTCGCCCCGCCCGCATCGCCGGCCGAGTGACGCCGGCAAGCCCCGTGAAGAGCGCAGCGGACAACGCACAAGTTTCCACCGGAAATCAACCTTCCGGCAGAGTGGAGGCAAAAACTTGAAGCGCTGGTCAACGCCGCCAAAGAGCAGCCCAGGACAGTTCAGGGCATTCTGCGTCACGAGAAAACCGAAACTTCGCTCGGCCTTTACACGCAGTCCGATAGAGACAAAATGCGCGCAGCTCAGGGAACGTACTTGCAGGCGATGGGGGTATGCCCGCAGACGATCCAGTAGTTGTAGGTTGGATTGTGGGTTGTCACTGTAGAACGCCATCGGGCCTAGAATTTCTAGAATCAATGGCGGGGACGACGGGGCTCGAACCCGCGACCTCTGCCGTGACAGGGCAGCGCTCTAACCAAACTGAGCTACGTCCCCCTGCAATTTCGATTGCCTCGAGTGCATTGCAGAATCGACCGGTTTTGCTTGCTGTTCACCCTCTCGCCTGCTCCGATTCGCTCCGCCGGTTCCGGCCGAAGCTCTCTCTGCGGACGGGAAACCAAAGCGCAATTCCCTGCCCTCAAGCGATTGTGAACCGCGAAGTTGTCACCACTTCGCTCCAGTCGATTGTATCAAACATACTCCCAGAAGCCCTCGACTTATGTGCGGGGAGCGGCGCCCGCGCGGACGGCCTTACCAATCCAATGACGATCCAGCGAGATTCCGCCCTTGTCCACTCCGCCTGCATGCGGAGAGCCGGCTCGCTGGCGGTGTGACGCGTGTCATCGCGGAAGGCCCGGCCCTTCCTGCACTCTCGTTGTGGCATAGGGCCTTGATCGTCCGGATCGCCGCCGCACCCGCGATGCCTGCGCAGGTTTCTCCGCGGCGAACTCGATGCGCGGCATGAAACACACCCTCCGCGAATGCATCAAGGACGCGAGGCGAGATCGTATGAGCAAAAAGCGAATCGTGATTGTCGGCGGTGTGGCGGGCGGGGCAACCTGCGCTGCGCGACTGCGCAGGCTTGACGAGCACGCTGAGATCCTGGTGCTCGATCGCGGACCGTACGTCTCCTTTGCCAATTGCGGCTTGCCATATTACGTGGGCGACGTCATTCACGACGAAAACAAGCTGTTGCTGGCGTCGCCAGAGCTCTTCCGCGATCGCTTCAGGATCGAGGTGCGCACCGGGCACGAAGCAACCGCGATCGATCGCCTGCGACGTACCGTGACCGTTAAGAACCTGGCGAGCGGCGCCGCCCGTGAAGAGCATTACGACTCCCTTGTGCTCTCTCCCGGCGCAGTGCCGGTCCGGCCGGCATGGCCCGGAATCGAACTGCCGGGAATCTTCACCCTGCGCAACGTGCCTGACAGCAGCGCGATTCGTCACTGGATCGAAACGCGAAGACCGCAAACCGCCGTCGTTGTGGGCGGCGGCTTCATTGGGCTTGAGATGGCAGAGAATCTAAGTCATCGCGGCATCGCTGTCACCATCGTTGAGCTCGCTCATCAGGTGATGCCTCCGCTCGATCCCGAAATGGCCGAGCATGCGCGCCGGCTCCTGGAGTCGCGTGGCGTGAATCTCGTTCTGGGCGAAGGCGTCGTCGGATTCGAACAGCGAGGCGGGTGCAACATCAGTGTCCGCACTCAATCCGGCGCCGCGCTCGACGCCGACTTGGTCGTGCTTTCCATCGGCGTCAAACCGGAGACGGAGTTGGCGCGCGCTGCCGGGCTTGCCATCGGAGAACGCGGCGGAATTCATGTCAACGAACAGATGCAGACCAGCGATCCGCACATCTGGGCCATCGGCGATGCGGTCGAGGTCAAAAACTGGCTCACGGGCCAATGGGAATTGGTTCCCTTGGCTGGCCCGGCCAATCGGCAGGGGCGCGTCGCGGCAGACGCGATTTGCGGGCGGGAACCAAGATTCCGCCCAGTCCAGGGCACGGCGGTTTGCGGCTTCTTCGGATTCACTGTGGCTTTGACCGGCGCAACTGAAAAGGCGCTGCACCGCGCGGGCGTCAAAGACTTTGCTGCGGTCTATCTTCATCCCGCCCATCACGTTGGCTACTTCCCTGGAGCAAAGACCATTCATTTGAAGCTGCTCTTCCGCAAGTCCGACGGCCTTGTGCTGGGCGCGCAAGGCGCGGGTGAACAAGGTGTCGCGCGCCGCATCGACGTCATCGCTCAGGCAATCCAGATGAGGGCCACGGTCTTCGACCTCGAGGAGTCTGAGCTCTGCTATGCGCCGCAATATGGCGCCGCCAAAGACCCGGTGAATCTCGCGGGGATGATTGCTTCAAACGTGGTGCGCGGTGACATGGATCTTGCTCCGTGGAACGAAGTAGGCTCAACCTCTGCCCTCATCCT
>Ga0335074_10005569_pt1 | contig 17431 bp, 19 predicted proteins | sample Lox_Sample_23_FD_206715 | JGI IMG/M metagenome (GOLD analysis project Ga0335074, IMG submission 206715) | Soil microbial communities from Loxahatchee National Wildlife Refuge, Florida, United States - Lox_Sample_2.3 | ecosystem: Environmental > Terrestrial > Soil > Wetlands | place: USA... | reverse complement strand
TCTCGAGGACGTCGCCGAACTGCCGCTTCCGGCAGCGGACTGGGTTCGGGTCGAGACGACGTTCTCCGGTTTGTGCGGGTCCGACGTGAAGCAGATCATGCTGAACGGCGTCCGCGACAACCCGCTCACCGCGCTCGTGTCGTTCCCGCACGTGCTCGGACATGAGGTCGTCGGCCGCCGGACGGACACCGGTGAACGGGTGGTGCTCAACCCGTGGCTGTCGTGCGTCCCTCGCGGAATCGATCCGCCGTGCGAAGCCTGCCGGGACGGCCGGTTCCCCTGGTGCCGTAACTTCCGCGCGGGCGAGTTGCCGGTCTCGATCCACCTGGGTAACTGTGCAGGCGCTGCCGGAGCGCATGCCGAGCGCTTCGCCGCACATGCCTCTCAGCTCTTCGCGATCCCTCCCGGGGTGCCGGACGAGGCGGCTGTGCTCGCCGATCCCGTCAGCGTCTCCCTGCGCTCGATTATGCTCGCCCCGCCGCCCGACGGTCAGACCGTACTCGTCTACGGCTCGGGCACGCTGGCGTTCGCGGCCATCGCGCTGCTGCGCCATCTGTATCCGGCGACGGAGGTGTGGGCCGCCACGCGGCCGGGAACGCGGGCTGCCCTGGCGAGCCGCCTTGGTGCGCATGCTGTGCTGTCGTCTTCCCCGGACGAACTCGTCGCGCAGGTCTCAAGACGGATGGGAGCGCGTCCCCTTGAGCCATGGAGCAAGCGCGACTGGCTGCAAGACGGGCCTGCCGTGGTCTACGACACGATCGGCTCGACCCAGACTGTAGAGACGTCGCTGCGGCTGCTGGCTACCGGAGGCACGCTGATCGTGTCCGGCGTCGAGCCGCCGAAGCGCTTTGAGTGGACGCCGCTGTACTTCAAGGAGTTGCGCGTCATCGGCTCCAATGGCTTCGGCGTCGAGGAAGTCGGCGGCGTCGCCAAGCACGCGATGGAGCATTACTTTGACTTCATCTCGGCTGGATTCGATCTGACGCCGGTTATCACGCACCGGTTCCCGCTCGAACGCTGGGGCGAGGCAGTGCTGACGGTGAAGAACGCGCGGCGCACCGGCGCCGTCAAGGTCTTGCTCGAGCCGCCGGGGCGGTGAGCCGGGCCGCAATGGCCGGGCCAGCTTGCGCAATCCACCGTTCCGCCCGCGGCAATCGCTCCCTCGCGCCGGCGTCCCACATGCGCCGGAATACCGGGTCGGCGTCAGCTTTCTCGCGAGTGGAGTCATGAAAACGCCGGATCATCTCGTCGGCAACCGGCACAAGGGCGTGCCGCTGGCTGACTGTCCCCGGCCACGAATGACAAGATCTCCCGCCCCTGGTCATCGAACCCGAGCGGGACCGGTGCACCGGTGAATCCCGCGGCATGCAGGCGGGCAAGGTATGCCTGCACAGTCGCGGTGAACGGCCGGACCGGCCGTCGCACGGTGTCCCCGGTACGGACCATTCCTGGCGTGACGCCATCACCAACCAGCGGCACCTCATCAGATGCGCTGCCAGCCATCCGGGACACTTCCTCACTGCGGTCGGAGGCATCGTGGCGCGCTCAGTCACGCGCATGCGATGCTCTAGGCGACCTTTCATGCGACCGTTCACCGCAAACTACTGCATACCGGACGCCATCTCGGTCCACCTGCATGAAGAGTGGCGCGGACCGCATGAAGAGTCGCGCAGGCCGCATGAAACGTCTCGCGAGGCGATCAGGAGGCTTCTGGTGAGCGGTCACCGCGGGCAAGTCGTCAAAGCAATGGCGGTGATCCGGAGGCCACGTGACGGAGCACTGCTGGTGTCCGAGGATTCTGATCCAGCCCGTGTGCTGTTCCACCGACCGCTCGGCGGTCACGTTGAGTTCGGCGAATACGCCGAGCACACAGTGCGGCGTGAACTGCTGGAAGAGATAGGCCAGAGCCTTTCAGATGTCCAGTTGCTGGGTGTCCTGGAGAACATCTTTGACTGGGATGGCTCCCGGGCGCACGAAATCGTGTTCGTGTTCAGCGCCTCATTCCAGGACGACGCCGCCTATGAGATCACCGAGCAGCGCATCCTCGATCATGCTGCCGACGACGAAGCGCTCGTTCGCTGGCGCGATGCGGACGCTGTCAGCCCGCCGCTGTATCCCGATGGCGTCGCCGACCTCATCCGCGCTGCTCTGCTGCCAGTTGAGCGGCCCAGTTAGATCTTGATGATCTGAAGGTCGGGCATGTCGTCATAGTCGTTGTTCTGGGTAACGACCGGAATGCGATGGGCAATGGCGGTGGCCGCGATCCAGCTGTCGTTGACCGGCGCTTTGCGTCCGGCTGCCCGCAGCTTAGATACAAGCAGAGCCCAGGCATCCGAGACGGCGCTGTCCACTGGTAGCGCCTCGAACCGCTCGGCGAGTTTGATACGTCGATAGCCGTCTCGAAGCCGCCACGGGATCTCGGGCCTGCAGCACACCCAGGCGTAGTTCCCCCAAGGTGACGGTGGAGATGCCCCATTCGAAGTCCTCGATCTGGTGCCGGAAAACCAGTCGCTCCGGGCGCCGAGCCACCCGTAGGTTCGCAGGCGTGCGAACACCTCCCGTTGGCCTGGTACCGGAGCGGCTGGCAGCGGCGCTGGCCGAGGGATGGCGGCTTCAGGCTGCATCGATGGAGTACGTGCCAGCGGGCGCGGGCAGTTACCACTGGAAGCTGACAGACGACAGTGGCCGGTTCCACTTCGTCACAGTGGACGATCTCGACAGCAAAGACTGGTTCGGCGACGTCAGAGAGTCCGTCTTCGCCGGACTGGGGCGCGCGCTCAGCACGGCGGCCGCGCTCAGGCACGACGCCGGCCTGGAGTTCGTCGTGGCACCCATCGCCGCCGGCAACGGCGAGTTTCTGCGCCGCGTTGATGATCGCTACACCGTGTCAGTCTTCCCCTTCCTGACCGGCCTGTCCTATCCGTTCGGCGCCTACACCGACGAGCGGCTGCGCGACCAGGCGCTGGACATGATCGCCTCACTGCACCAGTCGGCTGCAGCCGTCAAAGACCGCGCGCCCTGCCATGTACCGAGCTACGGGGGCCGAGACGACCTGGCTGCTTTCCTCGCAGAGCCTGATCGCCCGTGGGACGGCGGGCCATTCTCGGACGCGGCGCACGGTCTTCTGAGAACGCACGCCGCGGCAATCGCGGAGCTTGCCACCGGCTTCGACCGCCTGGTCGAAGCCACAGCTCCAGCCCGGCAGCATCTGGTCATTAGCCACGGCGAGCCGCACCAGGCCAACCTCATGTCGGTGGACGGCCGCCTTGTGCTGATCGACTGGGACACTGTGGCAATGGCTCCGCCAGAGCGCGACGTCTCGCTGATCGCCACCTCCCGCAGCGAGGGCATCGATCGCTACGAAAAGGCCACCGGCCGGGCACTCGACTCCGCCCTCATCGCCCTCTACCGGTTGCGCTGGTACCTCGACGACCTCGCCAGCGCGGCACGCCTCTTCCGGAACCCGCACCGTGACTCGGCCGACACCCGGCTGCTGCGGGACGGCCTGGCACCTCACCTGGAGCAGCTACCCCGATGGCTGCAAATTCTGCGTGAGCCCGCAACGGCCATGCGGTAACCGGCCGCGAGTTGGCGAGCTACTCGAGGAAATCGCGAAGCGCAGCGTTAACCAGGTCCGGCGCTTCTTCGGGAACGAAGTGCCCCGCGGGCACGGCGTGGCCGCGGACATCGGTTGCGTACCGCTGCCAGACACCGATCGGGTCGTACTCGGATCCGACCAGGCCCTGCGACCCCCACAACACCTGGACCGGACATTCGACCTTGTGCCCGGCGGCAAAGGTCTCGTCATCGTGCGCTAGGTCGACGGTCAGTGCTGAGCGGTAGTCAGCGCAAGAGCCCGCTACCGTCCGAGGGTCGCGGAAGCAGCGCACGTAGTCCTGCATCACCTCGGGCTCGATGGTCACCCCGTCACCGAGGTGCTGGCCCATTAGGCTACGGATCCAGAAACCGGGATCTTCGGCGATCATGCGCTCTGGAATGCCGTTCCCGGCAGCCAGGAAGAACCAGTGGTAGTACGCCAGAGCCACGGTTCGCGTCACGTTACGCAGGACATGCCTGGTCGGGACCACATCCACGACAGTCAATCTGGTCACAGCATCGGGGTGGTCCATGACCAGCCGGTGCCCGACGCGAGCGCCGCGATCGTGGCCGATCAGCTGGAAGTGCCAGAAGCCGAGCTGGCGCATGAGCCGGACCTGGTCGCGCGCCATGGACCGCTTGGAATAGACCAGTCCGGCGAGGTCGGGAGTCGGCTTGTCGGAGTCGCCGTAGCCCCGCAGGTCGGCAAGGACAACCGTGTGGTCCCGGGCGAGCGCAGGAGCGACATGCCGCCAGACGAGATGGTTTTCCGGATAGCCGTGCAGCAAGAGCAGCGGAGAGCCTGCCCCGCTGACCGCATAGCTAATGCTGACGCCGTCGACTTCCATCCGCCGGTACTCGAAGCCGGACAGCAGCAAAGGGGAGGAAGAAAATGTCATAACAAATCGGGAACGAGTGGTTAGGCCCCATCACCAGCGTCCCTACCCGGTCGGCCGGAAGCCGACACCAACGCCGCGGCCAGCTGGCGGCGAAGCATCGCCGGGTTGTGACGTAGATCGCGGCGCGCAACCGGACGAAATAGTCGCGGGCTCGGCTTGTATAAGGCAAGAGGAGAGCCAAGTGAGCAGCAGCCTGACCGTCCTGATCGTTCTCATCACGCTGATTCACGTCGCCGCGTTCGTCGTCATGATCGTGATCCGGGTCCGGCGGAACGAGGTCGACGGCACCGCAGGTAAGGGCGGGCTGATCACGCCATGCGCTGTGTGCGGTGAGCCAGCTACGCACCGGGGCTACGACGGGCTCGACCCCAATGAGCAGCGCGATCCGCACACCGGCCGGTCCTACTCCATCGACATGACTCACTACCAGCCGCTGTGCGCGGCCCACGCAGCCTGAGCCCCGCTGCGGGCCTGCACGGGGCCACACGGAGCAGCGTCTTGATGGCTGGAGTAGGCACGCATGCGCGGTGTGCCCGGAAATCCGGCCACACCGCGCCGGCGCTTAGGACGAGGCGCAAACTGCGTAGGCGTCAAACGTCTGCGACTGGCTAGTGGAGTTGTTGATGATCACGAACCAGCCGGTTGGGCTCCCGGTCACGGGGTCCGGCCTGCTGGTCTCGATAAAGACATCTCCCACGCCGCTACCATTGCCCTGCCCGAATGACGCGCCGCCGCTGATGGCGACATCCCCGGATGCGCAGGGCACGAGCATCCCTTGCTGCACTCCGGCCCCTATGGTGCCGGTCAGGTCCAGAACTCTCACGGTGCCGAAGGTTCCGGACGGCCCCTGCGGCCCGGCGGGACCCTGCGGGCCAGTCGCGCCTTGCGGTCCGGTGGCCCCGGCGAGGCCCTGCGGTCCGGTCGCCCCGGCGGGTCCCTGTGGTCCGGTCGCCCCCCTGGCACCTGTCGCGCCCTTGGCTCCCGCGGCCCCCTTAGGCCCAGTTTCGTTCCACGAGATCGATCTCTGAGCGGAAGTGCAGCGCGTGGCCACTCGCAATGCTCCGCCTTTCTTCGCGTAGCACGCGTGGACCACTGCGGGCTTGCTGGAGCTCGTGGCTGCAGCAGCAGCTCCCGGTATCAGCAAGCCCGCAGCGGCGGCCACCACAGCAAGCCCGGCCAGCGTCGTCTTGCCGGGCAGCGGGTTACGCGTGAGCACGCTGTCCCTTTTACTGGGCATGAAAGTCCTTTCCTGCATCGGTCACGCGGCCAGGGGTGGCCGCCTTTCGTCTGTTACCGGATCCGTAGCGGGGTGCCGGCCTGGCGGTCATGGCCGGTACTCACCCGGGACCTGCGGCCTCGGTGAGCCGTTCGCCGAGCTGGGCGGGGCCGGGGCATCGGCCACGATGTCCTGCTCAGCGTGCGTGGTGACCTCCAGAGCCCGCTCGATGGTCCGCGTGAGCGCCATCCATCCGGCGAACGACTCAGCGTGGCCGCGCGCATCGCGCACGACGCCGGCGATAGGGCTGGCGCGGAGATCGAAGTCGATAGTCAGGCGGACATGGTCCGGTATGGGCACAGACCGAGGTTGCCGTCCTGAGCCGGTGCTGCGCATCGTCCGGCACATGCTGAGTTTTAGGCGGTCTTACCCCGAGAATTCGCAACAGCGTCATTGGTGGGATATTGGGAGGTAATGGGGAGCACGTGAGAGCGCAGTGACTGAAAGCACCAGCAATGGGGGCCGTGCCGGGGCAGGGATCACGGAGACCGGGGCTGGCGCCCGACGCAGCTGGGAGCCGCCAGTCGACCTGCTCGAGCGCGAGGCCGAGATGGCTGAGCTTTCCCGTGCCCTGGCCGCGGCGCGCGATGGGACCGGCTGCCTCGTGCAGATTAAGGGGCCTGCGGGGATCGGGAAATCGCGCCTTCTGGCTGAAGCCCGTGCGATGGCGGGTGCGCTGGGCATGGGCGTGCTCACTGCCCGCGGGATCGATCTGGAGCGCGATGCACCGTTCGGCGTCGCGTCCGGGCTATTCGCTGCGGCGCTGGCCGCCCGCTCAGGCAGCGAGCGGGCCCGGCTGCTGTCGGGGCACGCCTCGCTATCGGCTGCGCTACTCGATCCTGCTATCCCGCTCGATGCGGACTCCTCCGCTCTCGTCCGCGGCCTGTACTGGCTGTCGGTCAACCTGGCGTCTGGTTTCCGGGATGACGACGAGGCAGGCCTGCTGATCGCGGTGGACGACGCCCAGTGGGTCGACCGGCCATCGCTGTCCTATCTGGCATACCTGGCCGCCCGCATAGCTGAGCTGCCTGCCGTGCTGGTGGTCGCGGTGCGCTGCGGCGAGGAAGCCGCTGACCGCCGGATGCTCAGCTGGCTGCGGGATCCGGGCGGCAGGGTGCTCAAGCCCCGGGCGCTCAGCCCGGACGCAGTCGCGTGCTTGGTGCAAGCGGAGTTGCCTGGAGCAGAGCCCGCGTTCAGCCGGGCCTGCGCCGAGGTGAGCGGCGGAAACCCGTTCCTCGCCTGGGAGCTGCTGCGAGCGCTGCGTGCCGACGGGATCGTGCCAGCCGCCGGGTCGGTCTCGCGGGTGCAGTCGCTTGTCCCTGACTCAGTCCTGCACTCAGTGCTGGTGCGCCTTGCCCGGCTCGGTGAGGGCGCCGAACGGCTGGCCGGAGCCGTGGCCGTGCTGGGAGACCGGACCACGCTTCGCCAAGCCCGGCTGCTGGCCGACCTCGACGCCGAACTCGCGGAGAAGGCGGCCGACGCGCTCGCCAGGGCCAGCATCCTGCATCCGGGCGAGCCGCTGCGCTTCACACACCCGTTGATCGCCAGCAGTGTCCACGCCGACATCTCGCCGTTCGCTCGGGCTCGCGCGCACCGCCGGGCCGCGGACTTGCTCGCCAGTGACAGCGCGCCCGTCGAGAGCATTGCCGCCCACCTGCTCCGCACGAGTCCGGACGGCGATCAGCAGACGGTGGCGATCCTGCGGGAGGCAGCAGCGAGCGCCCTCAGCCGTGGCGACCCCGCCGCGGCCGCTCACCTGCTGGCGCGGGCGCTTTCCGAGCCGCCGGTCATGGCCGAGCGAGGCCACGTGCTGCTCGAGCTAGCAGACGCCGAGATCGAGCACGGCAACGTCAAGGCTGCCGAGCGCATCGATGAAGCTCTCCGGCTCCTCCGAGCGCCCGCCGACCGAGTCCGGGTCCTCGCCGCGCTGGGCCGGCTGCGGTTCAACCGCGGAGAGCACGAGGCAGCGGCCGATGCCATGGAAAAGGCCCTGGCCCTGCTGAGTCCGGGTGACCCGGCCCTTCCGCCGCTGCTGGTCAGCTACCTCACCGTCACTACATTCCGCGCATCGCTGCATCCGCTCGCCGAGGAACGGCTGCGCCCGCTGATTGACGCAGCACGCAACGGGCAGCCTCCCGACGACCCTGGGCTACTCGCACACCTGGTATTGCGGCTCGCGCTGGCGGCCGAGCCGGCCGGGCAGATCCGCGCGCTCGCCGAGCGCGCCACCGCTGCCGACGCGCTCGTCGACCCTGCCAGCCTGGGAATCCTCACCGGACTGGTCGTCCAGGCTTTGTGCTGCGCCGACGAGCTAGACGACGCTGAGCGCATCTGCGCAGCGGCGCTCGCCGCCGCTCGCCGCCGCGGCTCCCTGCTGAACTTCACCATGGCCAGCTACCACCGGGCCATCGCCCGCTACTACCGGGGCGAGCTGGCCGACGCCCTGGCCGACCTGGACCAGGCTCTGGTCTCCAGCCGCGAAGGCTGGACCGCTGGCGACGCCTGGACTGGGAGCCTACGGGTCCACATCCACGTCGAACGCGGCGACCTCCCTGCCGCGCGCGACGCGCTGACCATGACCACCGGCGCGTCACCCGATTCCATGGACCTCCCCATTGCCCTGTTCGCACGCGCGAGGCTGGCCTACGCCGCCGGACAACCCGACAAGGCCCTGGCCGACGCGGAGACGGCCGGGAACAATCTGGCCACTGGCTTCAGCATCAACCACCCGGGATTTCTGCCCTGGCAGCGAACGGCAGCGCTGGCCGCCCGCGCCCTCGGCCAGACCAACCGGGCTCGGGCGCTGACCGGCGAGCTGCTCGACCGCGCCCGCTGGTCAGGCACCGCTCGGGCGCTCGGGCTGGCTTTGCGGACGCAGGCGGCCATCGTCACCGACGACCGGCGCCTGCTTCTCCTGGCCGAGGCGGCCGAGGCGCTGCAACAGAGCCCCTCAGCTCTCGAACGCGCCCACGCCCTAGTGGAGCTCGGCGCCGCCCGCCGCCGCGCAGGCCAGCGATCGGCTGCCCAGCCCCCATTGCGCGAGGGTCTCCAGCTTGCCGACAGCATGGGCGCCGCACCCCTCATCCAGGCGGCTCGCCACGAGCTGCGCGCTACCGGAGCCAGACCCCGGCGAGCCGCGCACACCGGCGCCGATGCCCTCACGCCGACCGAACGGCGGGTAGCCGAGCTGGCGGCCGAGGGCCTGACCAACCCGCAGATCGCTCAGGCGCTGTTCGTCACCGGCAAGACCATCCAGACCCATCTGGCCAATGCCTACCGCAAGCTCGGCATCAACTCACGTCGCGATCTGCCTGCGAGCCTCAACCGCGGTATCTAACCAGATCGTCTCCGCGGCCGACCGTAGCCAGGCGGTCTGCGACAGCGCCGCTCTAGACTCTGGCTCGTGGATCTCAAGGACGCGACGCTGATGTTCCTCACTGAGTCCGCCGACCATCCCAGCCTTCAGCGCATTGCTCAGACGGCGTACGAGCGGCTGGCCGAGGGGGAAGCGGTTGATCACCGGGTCCTGAGCGAGCTTCTGGGCGAGGCCAGCGCCAAGGGCGTGCTGCGCGCAATCCACCGGAAGTACAGTCCCGTGGCGTACGACGCCATGCTGATGCCGATCTGCCGCGAGATCGACCGGCAGCGGCCGGTTCCGCCGCGCAGGTGGCCGGCGAGCAGTGAGCCGCGCTTCGATCCGCTGACCGCACCTATTGCTGACGTTCTGAGCGCGCAGCGCCGACCATGACACACTGTGGCCTGTGCAAGCTGAGGTACGGCACGTAGAGGTCAACGGCGAGGACGCCGATCACGATTCGCTAGCCCTGCTCGATCATGAGGGCTGGGGGCACTTCACGGCGATGCAGGTGCGCGATGGCCGGACGCGGGGTCTTGACTTGCACCTTGCGCGCCTTGCGGCCGCTCACCGCGAGATCTACGGGAAGCCGCTCGACGGAGACCTCGTGCGCGCACGCATCCGGCATGCGCTGGGCGGCAGGCCAGCTGCGAGCGTCCGGGTGTACGGCTACTGGGCCGGCCTGATCGTGACAGTTCGCGGACCTCAGGAGATGCAGAGCCGCCCGTACTCCATGACGGTGCAGCATTTCCAGCGCCCGCTAGCCCGGCTCAAGCTCGTAGGCAGCTGGGGACAGGGCAGGTTTCATGAGCTCGCCGCAGCGGCCGGCTTTGACGACGGCCTGCTGGTCGACGAGACCGGCAGGATTTCCGAAGGCAATATCACCAACGTGGGCTTCTGGCGCGACGGCACCGTCATCTGGCCCGAGGCTCCCAAGCTCGATGGAATCACGATGCTGGTCCTGCAACGTGAGCTGACGGCACTCGGTGTCCCTCAGACCGAGGCGGTTGTCCGCATCCAGGACCTTGCGTCTTGCCGCGGCATGATTTTGTGCAACTCGCACGGCTGGGCGCTCGTGGGCCGGGTGGACGACATCGAGATCCGCCGCGACGACGCCTTCGCAGCTGCGATCTCGAGTGCATACGACGGATGCCCGCTCGAGCAGATCTAGCCCGCCCTGCGGGACCATCTGGACCCTGCGGGAAACGCCTGGTTAACACCTGTGTTCGGTTGGTCTTGGCGGTGTACGGGATGAGTATAGAAATGCTCAACTAGTGCCATACATCCCTGGTACGGACTGTCTGTCGCGGCCTCGGGCTGTCATGCTAGTGCGGGCCTGGAAGCTGGGAGTTGTCATGAATGCGTCGACCGGACGTGGCCGACTGGTGGCCGCCTTCCTTGCGGGGGCAGCCTTGCTTGTCGCCGGCTGCAGCACAAGTAATGCCTCAGCCGGATCGACGAGCCCCGGGACGACGCAAGCTTCTCCGGCCGCAGCCGCGCCAGCACCGACGCCCACGCCCATCGCGGCACTTCCAACCTGCAAGAGCGGAGTGCTGAGCGTCTTGCTCAAGCACGCCGGGGCTGCGCATGGCGGCACCGCGTCGTACCGCATCGTGTTCATGGACCTGGCGGATGTCCCGTGCAAGCTGGACGGCTTCCCCGGCGTCTCCTTTTACGGCAAGAAGTTGGCCCAGATCGGGTCGGCTGCCGTCAGGAACCAGAGCAGCCCGGAAAAGCCGGTCGAGGTGGTGCCGGAAGGAACCGTCATCGCGATGATCCAAGTGGTGAACGCGAGCAGGTACCCAAGTGCCTGCCGGCAAACCACGGTGAGAGGCATCCTGGTGCAGCCGCCCGGCCTGACGAACTCCGTGCAATTGCCGTTCAGCGGCCTGGCGTGCGCCAACCGCAGATACCACCTGCTGACTGTGAATGCCGTGGTGCAGGGCCCGCCAACAGAAAACGAAGACTGAGGGCGCGGGGGCCGCCTGCGGCGCGGCCAGCTGGCCCTCCCCATGACGACGATGGTGATGCGATGCGGGTGCCTTCACGCGGTCGAACCGCGCCGGCGCTGCATTAGCTGATAGTCGCCAGTTGCAACGCCGACCTGGCGGGAACGAGCTGTCCTGCCGCAACGCGGCGACCAGGGCCGAGCAAGACTGCGTCACGGCCGCCGCCAGGGCGCGGCTTGAAGTCGCTGCGGCGGATCTGAGGGTTGTGGCGGATGTCTATCGCGGCCGGTGAGCGCGTCGGCATGACGCTCGTGGCGATTGCTAGCCCAGTGCACAGCATTGCGGCCGCAATGCCGGCAACCACTGCTAGCTTGGCGCCAACGCGGCCAAAGCGAGTTAGATGCCGGACGTTGCTGCCCATGAAGTGTCTCCCGTCGCGCACTGGCTGGGTTTTGTTACCGAGCTCTGACGTAGCGTGACGGTTCTTGGTTTCTCTTTGAGACACAGATCACACAAGACGCCGGACGCCGGGGCCTGGCGGCCGACCTCGTTCTGCGAGCCAGACCCGGCGACCAGGTGAGCCTACGAGGGACTGGGCTGACTTCCTGGCCGGGCGCACAGCGCGTCGAGCCGCGCCAAGGTCTTGGCCATGCTCTCAGCCCAGACGTTGCCGTTGTCCATCTGGGCACGCTCGTCTTCCGGCGCTCGTGAGCAGTCGTAGATCTCAGTCACGACGGTCGCATCCGGGCCATCAGGAGTCAGCTGATAGCTCCACCGGTGCCCCCAGCGGGAGGGCTCCCCAGTGTCCGGGGCGGCGGCCGGATGCCCGCGCCCGGCTTCGGGCTCCCACCCGATTCGCCGGTCCCGCTCGTACTCGACGATGTGGTTGTTCATCTCGTAGTCGCCGAGATGCGCGAAGTACATCTTCATCACGAAGACATCCCCTACACCGGAGATCATCGTGCTGGATACGGCGCCTCGCAGGCTCCCTGAGCCGTCCAACTCCTGATGCCGCGCAGGGTTGGCGAGGACCTGGAAGATCTCGTGCGCCGGAGCACAGATCCGCCGCGATACGACAACTGGCTGGTACTCAACGCCGGTCATTGCCATCCCTTCTGCGCCGGCCAGCGCCACTGGCTGGCCCCTCGCAGGGACGACGACCGGCACTGGTCCAGAAGGACAACCGGCCGGACTCAGGAACGGTGTTCGCGCGCGTAAGCGTCGAGTCGCTTGAGCTCATCGGCGTAGATGGCCCGCAGCACTCTCGGCGCGAACATCCGCTCGAAGAAGCCGCCGATACCGCTCGCGCCATCCCAGGCGGTGGAGATCCGGACGACGGATGCGCTGCCCTGGGGAGAGACCGTGAACGTAGTAACCGCGCTCGAGTCCATGTCGGACTCGGTGAGAACCCGGCCCGGTTCGGGCTCGGCGACCTTCATGCGGTACGCCCGAGTCCGCCCGCCTGCTGTCATCTTGAATCGCGTAACCGTGCCGGCCCCGACACCACCGGACTCGACCTGGAAATCCGAGAACGCCGGAGGCAGGAAACGCGGATGGTGCTCGCGCATGTCTGCGAGATAGCCGTAGACCGTGTCCGCAGGCGCATCCACGCTGGCCTCAGCTGAGGCCACATTTCTTGCCATGAAGCCCTGTCTATCACGGCGGGCGAGATGACCTCGCGTGACCGTCGCGGTGGAGCTAATCTCCGGTGGCGCCGTCGATGGCTTCTCGTATCAGGTCCGCGTGTCCGTTGTGGCGCGCGTATTCCTCGATCATGTGCGTGTAAACCCATCGGACCGAGCATGGCGCGCCGCCATTCGTGAAGGTCTGGTCGAGTTTCACCTCGGCGATGGCGGCACGGATGTCGCTGATTGCCTCGTCGTAGCGGTCGAAGACAGCCTGCGTGCTGACGCTATGGAGGTTCTCGATGTCGCCTTCCGGGTTCTCGTCGCTGTAGTACAGAGGCGGAACCTGCTGCAACGTCCGTCTGGCGACGCCGCGCAGGAACCAGCCGCGCTCGACGTCCGTCAGGTGGCGGACTAAGCCCAGCAGGGTGAGGTTCGAGGGCGGGCACGAAGCAGTCCGGAGCTGCTGATCGCTGAGCCCGTCGCATTTCTGGCGAAGCGTTGCCCTGTGATAGTCAAGCCACTGGTCGAGCATGGCGCGCTCATCTGAAGTTTTGTTCGGCTCGGTTCGTTGTGGTGATACGCCCATCCCCGGCTCCGGTGAGGTTGATCCGATCATCCGCAAGCGGCTCGTTTGTGCCGGATTGAGCTGGTCCGGTCGCGAGGACCCGACGTTCGCATACTTAAGCGACAGTTCATAACCTTTTCGCAAAGCAGTAACTGCATTGTCGGGCGTCAGCGCATTCTTGTCCTGTCCAGCTGAGGCCTCGGCCTCTGCCGGGATGCTGATGGTTCTACCACAGGACCATCCCGGCCGCAGTGAGGTTAGTCGTGGATGATCGGCAGGCCGACGAGAGATCTGAGATCGCTGAGGTTTGGGACAGTGTGCGCCGTGTCCGTGAACCGATTGCGTGGACACTGCTAGCCCTCACCGCGATCATCGTGCTGGTCAGCGCATGCCAGCTCTTCCACCTGGCCGGTGCCACGATTCCTGTTAGTAGTCCGGCGCCTGTTCATGCGGTCACTCAAGTGCCCGTTCAAGTTGGTCGGAGTCTTCAAGTTGGCCAGAGTCCAGCGCCAGGCCCTCTTAGTCCCAGTCCAGCGCCAGGCCCTCTTAGTCCCAGTCCAGCGCCAGGCCCTGTTGGTCCAGGTCCAGTGCCCGTTAGTGCCTTCGACCTCCGTGCGTCGTCGGTAGCGCCCCAGTTCATCGACGCCGCTGTCCAGGCAATGCCGGTGCTGGCCGTCGTCCTCGTCGCGTTCTGCGGCGGCCTGACCAAACGTGCGCGTCAGGTGATCCAGACCGCGGCCGTGGTCCTGGCCGCCGCCTTCGTGCTCGGCCTGATCAGTCTGGAAGGCGCCGCGGCCAGCCACACGCGGCCCGGTACCTGGTTCTTCCTGGAAGTGCCCGGACTCGCTATCACCGCGACCGCGCTGATCTTCACCGGCGCAGTGATGTGGTCACGACCATTCCGGTTGCTCGCACCGGGGCTTCACGACCTCGGAGACGACGACGAGGACTTCGACGACGACCCAGACTTCGGAGAACACGATTAAGCCGGCCGCCCCGGCGAGCCAGCCGCCGCCGACAGCGCGTAGGTGGTCTCCTCCTTAAGACCGGGAGGCCGCACGCGCTCATGCCGTTCAAGACCCGCCGTAACTAGTATCTGCAGCACTAGTTACGTTACACACTGTGATCATCCGATGTTAGGCTGTGACCGCCCATACGGCACTAAACCCCCTGCCGACAGCTAGAACGGTACACAGCACTTATGACGCGACGCCCCTCCGACCCTCACGGCGACTACATCGGCAGTTCCAGAGGGTCGATCGGACGTAGGGCCAGGCGCCTCGGCGCGTGCCTGCTGCCCGCCATCGTCATTGGATCATTGATCACTCTTGCCGGGCTTGCCGCTCGTCATGCTCACGCATCCGCCGTCGTGGTTACTCCTGTTCCGACTGCTGCTGCTAACCGGCCGCCGATGGGCTGGAACGACTGGTACGAGGATCGTTGCGGGGTTACCGAATCAGACATTCTGACGAGCGCTCGCCGCCTTGTCAGTACCGGGCTGGCCAATGATGGCTACAACACGGTGGTGATCGACGACTGCTGGATGGCTTCAGCGCGATCGGCTGCCGGCGCGCTGGTGGCTGATCCCGCAACCTTCCCAGACGGCATTCCTTACGTCGCGCGCCAGGTCCATAGTCTTGGCCTCAAGCTCGGCATTTACGAGTCTGCCGGTACGGCTACCTGTGCCGGACGACCGGGTTCGTACGGTCACTACACCCAGGATGCAGACACATTCGCTCGCTGGGGAGTCGACTTCGTGAAGTTCGACTTCTGCCATTTGCCGAGCGGCGCGAATCCAGCGGCACTGTTCGACCAGTTTGGAACTGCGCTCCACAAGGCTGACCCCCGCATCGTGTACTCGCAGGAACTGCCAGTGCATGCAGGTTCGGCACCTGCCAGTTCCGCTTTCACGAACCTCATAGCAGCGTCGGCCGCCATCTCGAACATGTGGCGCATCGCTCCTGACGAGAACCCAGCTGTTGCTGCTGGCGTCTCCATCACGCGTCACCTCGAGGCAGACCTGCCGCTGACTCCTTACGCATCTCCTGGACACTGGAACGACATGGACATGCTCCTGGCCGGGAACACTGCCTTCCGCTACTCACTGTCGGAACAAGAGAATCAGGCCGACGTATGGGCCATGGAGTCGAGCCCGTTGATGGCATCAGGTGACCTGGCTTCGCCCGCCTCCGTGACGGTTCTGGGCAACAAGAAGGTCATTGACATCGACCAGAAGGGCGTTCAGGGCAAGCTGATCGCGACTGAGGCAAGCGTCGACGTGATAGCAAAGCCAGGCTCAGTGATGCTCGTCAACACCTCTTCAACCCGCGCGGGCGTTCACTTCAAGACTCGTGATCAGCTCGTCAACGTCTGGGGCAACGGCAGCCCGGCACGAACTACCAGCGGTTACCTGAACCGCTCGTTGCCTGCCTATGGCGTGCTGATGTTCACCACCGCGAAGGCCGCATAGTCGCCGGTGCTTCGACGTCGTCAAGCTCAGCGAGAACCTCGACGAGAAGCTGACGACAGGGCAACCAGAACCGGCGGCCGCCGATGCTGGCAACCATTACGAACCCTGGGTTGCCACTACCCATGTCAACCACCCGCCCCCACGGTCACGTCATCCGGCAGCACCCGATCGGGTTACCGGGCGAGGGTGAGCAGTTCTGCAACGGCTTGTTGTCTGGCGGGATCCCCGATCCGGCTGATCGCGACAATGGGCGCGATGGCGCGGCACCAGTCGTACAGCCGGTCGGGATCCAGTCCGGCGGCGGGTGCCAGGGCGGCGCACCGGTTGCTGACACCGTCTTGCCCGGCACCGTCCAGGGCGTAGTCCACGGCATCGAAACACGGATCTCCGGTGCAAGCCCTGGGGTCGATGGCGATCAGCCCGCGTGCGGGGCCGCCGTCAAGCACGTTGCCCAGATGCAGATCGCCGTGCAGCAGCACCCGCGACGGCGCAGAATCCAGCAACTGGCCGTAACGGTGTGCTGCCCGGTCCAGGTCCGCTGGACGGACCCACCGGCCGATGGACGGCTCGGCTAGCCTGCGGCCAATCCGGGCGAAGAATTCATCGCATCTGCCGCGCAGGTCACGCGGGAATCCGGGTGGCGCCGGAGTAGCGTCGTGCAGCGCCCGGATTAAATCTCCCCACGCCTGCGCCGAGGGGGGATGCGGCAGCTCGTCGGCCGCCGTCCCCGGCTCGATCGACTCGAGCAATACCGCTCCGGCGGCCGCGTCGACGGCCAGCACGTCAGGGACCTTGCCGCTGGGCGCGAATAGGCCAAGCATGGCCGCCTGGTCGGCGAGGAAGAGCGGATCCGGGCTGAGCTTGAGCACGGCGCGGCCGCCTCCGGCCTGGCTGCAGTACAGGACCACCGAGCTGGCCCCGTAGGCATACCTGTCGCCGAGCGCGAGCCCCCAGCGGCCTGCTACCTCATCAGCAAAAGCGGGGACAGCCGAACACCACGCTGCGATCCCGGATCCAAACCTGAGGGACAGGCAGTCCGTGATCTCTGCAACCAAGCACGCATCATCCACCGCGGTAACCTACCGGTCCCGGCGGCATAACCACAGAGCCGTAGTCGAGTCCTGCATTAATCCTCTGCGCTGCGGCGCGTCCTATCGGGCACGGACGGGCCTGTTTTGCTGCCTGCCTCTTCAGAGGTGTTGCCTCAGCCAGGAGTGCACTTCACTGATCCGGTGTTCCTGGAGTGTGAGGTGCCCGTCGTCATCGAGCAGCCGGGCTTCGACCCCCGGGATGTGGGTGGCGAGCCATTGGCCATGGGCGAACGGAACGAACTTGTCCTGCCTGCCGTGCAGGAGCAGTACCGGGACGCAGATGTCGGCCACCTCGAATCCCCACGGGCGGATCAGACCGTAGCTGTCGTCCCACCATCCCCGGCTGCCAGGCGCGAGTGCCTCGTGGTTGGTGTGAGCTGTGTAGTCAGCCAGTTCACCCGTCAGGACGGCGGCGTCTGGGGGCGACAGGAACGGGGCCCATTCCTCAGCCAGGCTGCTGGCCGTGGTCGCCAGTACATCCTTCCTGGCCTCATCAAGACCGGCTCGTACCGCGTCGGGGTCGGTGAGCGCCCGCCGGTATGCATCGGCGGCCTGAAGGCCGTCAAACCAGTCCAGCCCTTCGGCATCGTAAGGCGCAAAC
>Ga0335074_10005568_pt1 | contig 17432 bp, 13 predicted proteins | sample Lox_Sample_23_FD_206715 | JGI IMG/M metagenome (GOLD analysis project Ga0335074, IMG submission 206715) | Soil microbial communities from Loxahatchee National Wildlife Refuge, Florida, United States - Lox_Sample_2.3 | ecosystem: Environmental > Terrestrial > Soil > Wetlands | place: USA... | reverse complement strand
AGGTTTGAGATGTTGGAACAAGCAAAGCGACTTCGTGAGAGAAAGAGACACAAAGCGAGGTGATCCAGTGACATCCTCAAGTACATCCTTGTGAATCTGGAGAACCTAGGCACAGGGCGAAGACAGAGCCACAAAACCAAGAACTCGGACCTCTATCGGCAAGGTTTGTAGTGGCACGCGCGAAACCTTGGAAAGATATGAAGTCGAGGGCGATCTAAAGCAGGGCTATGTGTTGGAGTAGAGATGGTACATTCCATGGCGGAAATTAGGCACATGAGCAGTACATGTGTGCACGAACGAAAACGGCTGCCGTGGTTCACTTTCCATCCTGGATGCAGCCATTCAGAGGCGCCGCAGCCGGGTTGTAGTCAGCAATTTATGGTTACGCGAATGCTACTTGACATGCTAGTGGCTACCCCCGCATGCAATAAAATAAGTAAAGTAAATTATTATGCACCAACTCTCGCAGTCAAGTAGTGTGCCAGGGTTATGAGTCCAGGAGTCATGATAAGTATCGTTTATGATACCAATTCGCCTCCCTCGAGAATTACTCAAAAGATGAATTTCTTTTTGATTATCACCTTCGGGGACCTTTCCGCAATAGACTCGTAGAGTCCGGAGCCAGGGGCGGGCGCCGTGTCTCAGATATTCAATAGTGCAGATAAAATTCGATGATCGCCTGGTGCGAGGGCTGATATGGCGTGTTTTCGGGAGAATTATGGGAGTGGACGGGAACGTGGAGAAATAATCACGTGCAGGAGGATGTATGTAGGTACGATCATTCCGCGATCAAGATCAAGTACAAATAACACCGTGTTGGGTTGGACAAGGCATGACAGAGAAGGAAGGGGGGGGTTGCTGTTGATCATTCCGCTGCTATCCCACCTACCGACGGGATGGATGATAATGGGCGGTGTGTGTAGGTGTTGGATGCCAGGAATAGATGACACCTCGGGCTCCCTACACGCCGTCCTATTTTAAGCGCTATCATCATGGTAGGTAGTGACTGAGGTCGCATCAAAGGGCTTTTAAGATCGTACGAAGCCTTACGAAGTGTGTCATCACGTCGGTACGTATTGTTCATCAAGGTTCAGGTACCATTTGTGTATCAAGCCGGGTCGTTGATAGGAGTTTATCGTGTGGACTACCGAGTCGGACTGGGCCGTTAGTCGTATGCAGTCCCTCTGTGCCCCAACAGTGAAATAAATTACTAGCTTGGCGGATCAAAAAGCTTGTCGTCAAGGCTGCATTGAGTCTACATGCCTTACATAGGTCCATTCGGACACAGCAAGTAGGGGTATATCTTATCTGGCTGCTGCAGCATCGTAACGACCACACGTGAAGCCTTTCGTCATCAGGACTCGTCCAACCACTCAAAGGACTTGCTTTGCCTGAAGGGGGTTGTCGGAGAGGGGTTACCGTTACAGTACAGACTGCAGATGTGTGCCAGACTGCCAGTACTCTGGTCCGGGGCCCAACACGTGCCTGAATGCATGGTTTGCAATGAGCGCAGTTCGGTACGAGGGACCGTACCGAAGACTCCCACGAGATTAAATCTCAACATAGCACCGAGAACAATGGATCCTGTAACACTACTCCTCGGGAACTCTCTGCCATTCTTCCGTCAGATGGTAGGGTCGACCTGCAGTCCTCTCTCTGTCTCTTACATATTGCTTTGACTTTGCTTGATCAATATTCTACTCACTCCCTTATGTGTGTGCGTGTGTGTGTGTGCAAAAGCCGTCAGCACTGTACGCTTCCTCCGACTTTGCACCTAACACCCGCAGTCACACTGCACTCCTACATAGCTCGTTGCCTTCCATCCAATGCAGCGTAACGCTTGATCATATCCTCCCTTCGGCGGCCTCATCATCTCAGTCTCCAATATCCCGCAGCGCAGCATGTCAAACTCATCAGTGTCCATAATAAAAGCGGTCGCCATCGCCTCTGTTTAATCCCTTTCTTAGGTGCAGATGAATTTCTCGGGCGTCGTATAGATCGAATCAGCCTCCTGAAATCCGCAGGGTCGTCTGACGGATCCAGTAGACCATCAAGTGTATGAAACGGCATGATGATGGCTTCTGGTGAAGTTGGTATCTTACCCATCCAAACATCCTCAGACGGGCTGCAACGACACAAATCAAAAAGCAAACGCACCAAATCCTCCAACCCTTTACGCACTTCGGATCCTCCCCGCGCCGATCGTACCTCCAAGGCATCGTCAGCCTCTGGGAGCTCAGACCCGCACAGCTCGAGACCTGGCCTAAATTCACGCACGAACTCCGCTTCTAGCTTGCCTCAGAGCAAAGCCCAGCTTCCTACAAAGTCTAATAACAACCTCCATCCATCGAGCTACCGGGACTCGGTGGCGTCTATCAAAGACGACCCTTTCTTCAGGAATTACCAGACACCACAATCCGTCTCATTAGCAAAGGAACTGAAATCAGCCACATATTCGTCGCATGAACGAGATGACAACAGTGTAGATACTCTCCCAGGCTGGGTCAACAAGAGGTCCGCTGCTGGAACTCAGGCGGCAGCAAAAGTAACGTTTCCTCTATCTGATACTGGTCCGAGTTACGAATAGCGCTAATACATTCCCCTATCTGAACAGTCTCGCTCCGGTATGGAGAACATCAACATTGCTGTTATTGGCGCAGCTGGCGTGGGGAAGTCGACACTCATACAACGCGCTCTTGGCTTAAGATCACTACCAACAGCAGTAGCATCGAGCCAAAAAATGTCGGTGGATAACGTTGTCTACACTGTCAGTCTAGTTGAGCTCGACCTCGAGACGTTCGACTTTAATCCGGACCGACGGGTCCAATGGCCGAAGCAAATAAATGGACAAATCGTTCCTCGTATGGACGGAGCCCTGATCTTATATGACGTGATGAATAGAGAGAGTTTAACGGATTTGCCTCAAACATTAAGTGAGCGTCGCAATTTCCACTTTTCCCAGTTCATCCCGTCTCCAGTACTTGTGCCAGCCTCCTTATCATACTCTTCCCCAAAGCTCCCATATCATTGATTATCGCCATCAAAAATTTAGACCTTTCCTTCAAGCACCTTATATCCAGTTAGGCCTACGTCACTTACACATATGCAGATGCTCTTGTTTATTCAGCCTTTCCCACGATCCTGGTCTCTTGCAAGTGCGATAATCCCGTCAACACACGCCAGGTAGACGCAGAAAGCATCGAAGCTGCCTGCCTTGCAGAAGTAGAGACCGTAAAGACGGCTGCTAATGTACCTGAAAGCGCTAGACTCTGTCTTGGAGCTATGCTACGGCAAATCATGGCAAATCGAATTGGTTAGTAAGATACCCTCATTTTATGATACCCTTAATTTTAGAAGTCTCTTCTGGTTAAGCTCTCATTATCCCTGGAGCTGTACCTGTTTGCCCCTATCCTTTCGCCATAAGGTGGGGAAAGAGCCTTATCGAGCTTCGCTTGATTTAAGACTCATCTAAGATCTACCCTTGTGGTCCTCTTTGCGCCTTTAAATGATGAACAGAGGGCCTTTTATGTCCATCAAGAGCAAGAAGTTGCGAAGTCTACTGCTTGGCACTTTAAGGTGGACTGTAAGAGAGTTCTACAGCAATTGGCTTGTTAATTACTTTCCACTCACTGCCCTGTTCTCGGGTAGTTTCTAACTGACTGGTTCAAAATGATTTTGGGGGTTGGCCTTAATGTCCGTCAAATTATGCCTGATGTAGTATCCTTCACAACAGCATCCTTCCACTGAGTTTTACTCTTAATTGACTTTCAAATGCTTGCTTCATGCTGCCATTCCCTTTCGTTTGTTCTACATAACCTACATGGCTTTCCCAACCTTAGTTCTGCCCAGCAATGGCATGCTCTGATCTTACTGTTATATTTGCTCACTTTCAATAGCAAATGCGCCTCCTGCAACATTGCCACGGCGCCGTGCTGCATCGTCAACAAATCTAGAAGCTCCCGCAGATGGACAAGACAGGCCAACCAGCCAAGAGAGCAAGCACAGCCGCGCCAGTTCTGAGTACTCGATGCTGAAAGGCTTTCCTTCGCCGCCGCTCAGCACATCGCGAGGTTCTGATGCGTTATCGAATACTGCGATACCGAGGCAGAATTCTTCCGGCAGAACAAATCTTCAATACCAATATTCGATACCTGCGGCCAATACCGCTCCGCCTCTTTCTTCGGCGTTCAGGGCCGAGATCCTTCAGGAGACTTCAGACTCAGAAACTGATTCTACCATACCTTTGAATCCTCAATCGCTAAATGAAGCAAATCTCGATAAGGGAATTAACTCGTTCCTTGACATGGAGGAGTCGGATGCTGACTCAGCTTATCGATACTCCGATGACATACCCATCTTACAACGTAATGACGACAGCTTTAGTGATAAACCTGCCAAGGTCACTGGAATCACATTCGATGAGCTTGTGGACCGTCTCCTCGATCAGCATATGTCTAAAGCAGACAGCAACTTCTCAGACATCTTCCTGTGCCTTTATCGAAAGTTTGCTGCTCCGGGAGAGTTGTTCTCCGCAATCCTCGGCCGACTCGAACAGGTCGCAAAAGATAACAGTATACATTACCTTACTCGTACGGGAACGCAGTTACGTATTATCACCATTGTTGCCAAATGGGTGTCGAGCTATCCCGGTGACTTTGCCAGTCCACAGACGAGAGAACGTCTTAGTAATTTCATTGAAGAACTCTCTAATGAACCCGCATTCGCTGCTGCAGCTCAAGAGATGCGGACTGAACTACAACTCCATGTTATAGAAGATGACGATACAGGCTGGGCTCGGACAGACGCCGACGTAGACTCCATTCCAAGTCTTGCGGATAACTTTCTCATGACACCTTCTGTCCGCAGCACTGTGAAGCCAAGTAATGACTTTACGAAGAACACGAGCAATTCTCAAATACTTGAGGAAACCGTTGAGAGGCAAAACCGCCGTCCATCGGAGGCGGCCTCTATATCGTCTGGCGAGGGACACTCTATCTCGGAGTCAGGTCCGCCGGTCTTCCAGACTGTGGAGGATTACGAAATCGAGGCCAGAAAACTTGTGCCAACCAGCACGCTACCTCTAACCAAATTTCGGTACCACATCTGTATGGACACCTCCGATGACGACTTCGCCGATGAAATCACGAGGATAGACTGGGTCATGTTTTCTTCAATACGGGTTAGGGATTTGGTCCGCCATGTCAGCCTACCTTTGGAGCAGAAAGAGAAATGTAAGAGCCTAGCCAATGTCAACCGAATGATTGATCATTTTAATCATGTTGCGAAATGGGTGTCAAACATGATACTCATGCGAGATAAAGCGAAGCACCGAGCTCAGATGCTAGAAAAGTTTATGAGAATTGCTCTCAAGCTTCGTCAATTGAATAATTATAACGGGCTTGCTGCTGTCATAGCTGGTATCAACGGAAGCGCCGTCCATCGTCTCGCACAAACCCGCGCATTGGTTCCAGCTGAGTGCCAAAAGCGGTTTATGAGGCTCGAGTTACTCATGAGTACACAGAAGAGTCACTTCGCCTATCGCCTGGCATGGGAAAACTCCTCTTTACCGCGTATCCCATTCATACCGCTCCATCGAAGGGATCTAGTGTCTGCTGAGGAAGGTAGCCGAACCTTCGTCGGCCCTGACGGTAACCGCATTAACTGGAAAAAATTCGAGGTCCTTGCAGAAGTAATTCTCCCAATAATGAGGAGTCAGGGCACACCGTATCCCAATCTCGAGAGACACGAAATTGCTCAAGAGCTCATTCTAGATTGCAGGATGCCAACTGATGAAGAAGTTAGTGGCCTTTGTTCGGCTACTTCTAGAGGGGAGCAAGCTAATCAAGTTTTAGGAAATATATCAGCGCAGTCTGCAACTAGAGTCTTCGTCCACAAGCACCTTTGATGCAGGAAAAAAAAAGTTCCCCTGGTTCCAAAAATAGGCCAGCCCAAGGATGATGGTCAACGAATGATAGGAAACACATATATTATGATGAACCTAATGAGACGATCATGATGCCGACTAAGACAGGAAAGGCTTACCTCGAAATACATAATATACTGCATTGACTGTGATCATGCATCATTGCATCTACGTGCGACTCCTACTAATATTTATCGACTTAGAGGTCTATCGAAGACGTAGATTCAAAACATTGCCAACGGCTTAAACAAGGCTCAAAAGAATAGCTGCAATGATACAGGGGCCCAGAGTGCTATGATTTGACAAGCAGAGATCCTAAGGGACGATTGAATGCATATTAGAGGTCTCTTGTTCCCCTTGTATTAGAGTGATTTTGCAACATACAATGCAATATGCACGGCAATGGGCGCTACGCCTGAAGTGGACATCAACAAATAAGGTGGACAACATAATTAGGTCATGAAATGCATACAATTTTTATGAACGCCTAATTTCTTTGAGCGAGCGTGGCGTTGCAAAGCTAAACCCCTTCTTGTTAATGTAAACTGAAATGTATGCCTCTGACAAGTACTTGTTAGAGGCCGACAACTTTTTCGAAAAACATTTCTACTTTTGCCTAAAAAGTTGCATTGCAAAATCACCGACTGGTAACCAACGTATGTTAACGGGATAAAGCGACATTGTTATAGTACGTGCAAATTCGAAATTGAACTCGATAGACCATTTATTGGTGTCTGTGTGCAGATTTATGTTGGCAAATTGGGATATCCGAACATACAAACAAAATCTAAAACGGGTAGCAAAACCGTGCTCCTAACCCGTCACTTAAAATCGCGAAAAATGAGCAAAAATAAGTATCCTTTGAGTTTTTGCAATCTCAAAAGTCGCTTTTCTATCTCTCAAAAAGATTTCATAATTATGGGATTATTGTAGTTTCTTGGCGCCTTTCATCGCCGCTTGTTGTACGCTTATATAGCTTGTGAGATTGATCAAGACAAAAAGCTCCACTCACAATACACTCCTAGCAAATGTCGAAATCACCATTACTGCAGACTCCCGAGCATACAGACATCACAAATAATGTTGCTTCGATGATCAGCTACTCGAAGTGTCTCAATAAAGTATGCACGTCTTTATCGTGAATGATTATGTTATTTTTTTGTAGTTCTCAGGTTCACAACATTAGAATTTCCTGTCCTTGCAGCCCACGAAAGCGGCGTCCGACCAAAGTTGTCCTTTAAATCTGGGTCGACGACGTCCTTGGCAAGTAGTACTTTATCTTCACGACCGCCACGTGTCCATTTCCTGCAGCCAGCAACAGCGGCGTCTGGTTCCGCTTCACCAGTCCATTCCCTGCAGCATATAACAGCGGCGTCCGACTATATTTGTCTTTGGTCTCTAGCTCTGCGTTTGACCATGCCTAGATTTAGTCTCTAGTTCCGCACCTTTCTCTAGCAGCAGCTTCACTACCGCCTCGTGCCCTTTCCATGCAGCATATAACAGCGGCGTTTGACCATACTTAGATTTAGTCTCCAGTTCCGCACCACCGCCTCGTGCCCCTGCAGCATATGACAGCGGCGTCCGACGATGACTGTCCTTTGCGTCAACATTAGCGCCGTTCTCAATTAGCGCCTTGGCTAGCTCTTGGCTGTAATTTGAATGTCCTAACCACAGCTTAATGGCTATCATGGCCTGAATTGACGCCTCAACTTTTGCATCGAACTGGACGAAGTCTATGGCATAGAGTCAAAACCTTGTGAGCATGGCGTCCCCAGTTGTGTGCTGCGTAGTCGTAAAGCGGATTTGACCGTAACCGTTCTTCAAACTCTTTGTCTGTTTGACAAAATCCGCTCTCAAATACATTGAATGAGAGGTACGTGACGCAGGTTGTCGTTATCTCAGTCTCCGCGTTTGGAAACCAATCTTTCTGCATTCGTTTGAAGTATTCCTGCGTCGTGTAGTGAACCAACCGGATGATGTGGCTTTCGTCGTCAACTGTGACTAATCCAGCACATACTGAGACTATGTCTTCAATCTGTGGCAGGTTGTCTTCGTCAAGTGCAGACTCTCCTACTTCCACCGCAAGCGCGTGCTGAAGTTCCGTCGTAGTAAGGGGTCTCTTAGCGCAAGTGATCCACGCTAGAACCTGCTTGGCAAGCTCTTGAGAATTCTCTCCATGGCATCGTTGTATGCATGATCATAAGCTTCCGATCCTGCTGGGAGCTTTTTCAACGTAGCCTTTGGCGATCTCTTTCCAATTAGTGAGTTCAGCTGCGCAAGGAGAAACCTAAATGATGTTAGCTCGTTTGTTATAATAGCGTAAGTAAGCCCATACATCCCGTCAACCGCCTTCATAATTTCAGTTTTAATTTCTTCTTGCAGATCAGGACTGCGTATGACGAATGATGGTAGTTGTGACATATGGCCGTCCAGATATTTCTGCACATCTTCATCACTGGCACAGATCTCTAAATACAGGCATCCTTGAAACTGTTTCTCGATCTCTGGAATGAACCGTGAAGTCGCAAAGAGATTTGCTCCAGTCTTAGCCTGAAGGTTGAAGACCTCTGACAGGAATTTCCTGCGACCTCTATCGGAAACTTGACATTCATCTAGCGCATCGATAATTATGAAAGCCTTAGAGTAGTCAGTGACAACGGAGAGAAATACTTTTGAGATTTCGTCAAATGAGGGGCGGGTTCGTTTGTCCTTATGGCACTCATAAAGGCTCTTTATGCTATTAGGCATGGAAGGTTCTCCTTGGACTAATTGCTTTAGCAGGCTTGCTAATAGATCTTCGGGTTTTTGTTCCTGTTGCCGTTGGAAGTTGCAGTACAAGTAGGCGATACCAATACTGGCTTCATTTTGAAATCTTGTATAGAGATCTTCAACAACAATAGATGTGATAATTGTCTTGCCCGCTCCTGGAATGCCTGGACAGAACAACGTTTGCTTGTTGGTCTCTACCCATGTTTTAAACTCCTGCGAGTCCAGAAGCCACTGGCCGGTTCCCGTTTGACGCCGGTTGATGAAATCGCTCTGTTGTGGCGCATAGTCGATGAGGGTGAGCCAGTCGAGAACAGCCTGGCGCTCATCCCGATGAGCTCGTGCTTTTTGGTCTTCATTTAGTTCATCCAGCTTCCCCTTGTTATCCTTAACGACGTCGTGGATATCTCGAAGGTCTTCAGCGACGTTGCGGACATATCGCTCTACTCCGAGGAGGATCGCCCTGGCGAATAGATGATCAGAAACTGGCAAACTGCATGTAGTACAGTAACTATCTGTTGGTCGGCCTGCAAAGCTAGCATAAACAGCTCCTTTGCCCCACTTAGAGCCTTCAGCGAAGTCTTTAGGTTGCGGTCGAACTTTGGTCCTATCAAGTGCTTCCCAATGAAGCCGCTCCCTTCTATGAAGTCTTTAATAATATTCAGCGCTTCCCCACAGCGTCCAAGGGCGGGATTCAAGACTGCTGAGTCGCGCTTCGTCATCTTCGTGGATTTCTAAGTGTGTTTGGAAAGTTTTCATCGCTCCATTGAACTCATACAGTACCGTCGTCATGGTGGCTAGGTCGGACGAACTGAATTCAGAAGGACCTATCCATTTTCTAGATACCTTCAGACATGATCCGGCGAGTTGAATGACAGCGATCACGCTAGCGGCGAGACTCAGTCCGTCCATCTTTTGCCAAAGCGAAGTTTCAGGTCTCTCAATAAGGATTTGGAATCTCTATGATAGGCTAGGCGGTTCTCAATTCGGTTTTCACAGTATCGAAGCATTCATCGTGCGTTAGCTGTGTTCGCTCGAGGGGATGGTTCTGTCGAGGCGGGAGGAGATGCAAAAGAACTGTCGATGAGATGCTTGCGAGTTCAATTGTAGACGGCCTGCTTTCTGAACCATCCGACTCGTGTTACCGTTGAACAAAGCAGGAAAGAGGTCAATGGTACCGAAACCTACAGCATCGCAACTTTAATTGAGATGCAAGTAGAAGAATGGAATTAACTCAAGACATCGTGTCTTAATCTGCAGGGTCGTCGGGTATTTTGCAGCACAGCCGTAGCCATCAAATACCCCAATGATCTAGAGTTTCGGTTTGCTGCTTTATGTTTTCCAAGTGCTTAGCGTCGCACTACACTCTTTACCTATAATATATAATAAACTAAAATAACTTGCTGATGAAACATGTGCCCGAGTTTACTTTCGATATGTGACCAGCAGGTAATGCAGGGATCTAAAATGCTGCTAGCTATGAGATTGATTCGGGTATGCGACAGATAGATAGTGCTTGATTCTTATCTTGTTAACGTAGGAAGCGCCCTAACTATACATCATACATGAAATCACAGTGGCTGGCGATGACCTCAATCATGTAACTTCCCGCAGATATATATCACGTGACATGTGCATTGGTAGCTACGATGTATATAGTCAAGGCGATAGTAATGCTAAAGAATCAAGCTAGTGACTATATCTTCTCTAGGTAACACGAGTCCCTAGATGGTAATTGGAAGGAAACTGCTCCCTTTCATTTGTGCCTCGGTCAATCCGGATAGGTTACACAGACCACATAACACAGGTCCTTACGCTTCGTTAGCAATTTAATAATCCATGAATGATAAAGCGCACGAAGCGTGCTTGCATCTTAAGGAAATCCTGTCCCGGATATAGAAATGAGAGAGGCTACATTTGATCAGGTAGCGTTGTCTGTCTTAAAGGATTATTGGGAACAAGTGATCCTGGCTCCATAGGATAGAGAATATTGTACATCCATACGCCTAAGTTTATGAATGGCCGGGCTTCTACTTGCATGAGGCTTTGAGACACATTATTCGGATTAAAGTTCAACTCGGAATCTGCGATATCTGAATTCCCCGTTCTCATGATGATGATCGAGTCTCCGGAGACATGCCAAATTTAATTCAGATAGCCTCACATTGGGGGGCTGGGAAAGCAGGCCTAGATCAAATTCGGTAGATCTCCTTTCAGGGCCGAAGCACGTCCACAACCCTATCCTGCGTGTCACTATCAACGCCGATACCGCACAGGTAACTTCTTGCACCCCCATACTTCCATTCGAGATGTCGATGCAGCTCTGGTATCCAATTTCTCGGGGCGTTGGCGAACTCTTCCGTCAAACCTATCTCTTTGATTTCCCGAAGCCGAGACTCTTGTTCTGGAAGTAGCTCAGACTCGCTCAGACAGTAATCGTATGTAATTGCATCAAGAGGAACGTCTAGGAGTAGCAGGATTAAGGCTACTAGCAGTCCAGTCCGATCCTTGCCTTGCGTACAGTGAATGAGAATTGGGTAACGATTTGCAGATGCAAATTCTCGGAAAGCCTAAAAATGGATAGTACACAAATGTCAAATTACATGCTGCAGCATTACTAACCTGCGCAATTTCAAGCCCACAAAAATCGATCGAATCATGGCCTAGACCTATCAACCCCCGTGGTTGCATCACTTCTCGCCCAAGAATGCTGATGGCTTGCATCCTGTAGCCAAAAAGTAGCAAAACGATAAGCTTGCTGTTAAGGCGTACCAACGCAGTCAGCACAGATAATCAGAAAGGAAGCAGTGGCCGACTTACAGGAAGCTCCAGAAAGAAAGCTGCCAGAACAGGGACCGCTCGAACCCCTTTCCATTTAGATTGATCTCGAGGTACTTAATGCCTGGTATCTTCGTAGGCTCTACTAAGGCATAGTTGGACTGTAACAATGCAGGCATCTGAACATCTCGTTGACGCTTCTTAGCCTGTTTGGCGAGCTCGGATCTGCAACGCTTAGATGTGCAGGAATGAGATACCGAAAAGAGCCTTACTTCGTTCGCAAGTCCATAATCGTCCTGATAGCATAGTCATCCTGCAGGCGCCTTCTGTCCGATAAAGTTGCATCATCTGGGATGTCAGTGGTTTGATAGGAGATGTTGGTGATAAGATATGTACCTGGCCGAGCTGATCGGTATAGAAGCCCTTCGACAACAAGCCTAGATAAGTTAGTAAACAGAGCCATTATATAGAAGCTGCATTTAGCTTTCGGATCCCCGTGGCTAAATGTACAGCACCAAGAATTTGCAATACTTCTTCCTAGTAAATTGATTAACCGTCTTTCCTACATCTCGTAGGTTGAGGATATTGTCAAAGTAAGGACACGTGACATCCTGACCTGGCATATCAAATGCTGCAGTCATATTTGGCGGTCTAAGAAAATAGGAAATAGTAGTAGTGACAATGAAGTAGACAATACTTTCATCCTTTTGTGGATGATTTACAAAAAGAGGAAATGAAGTTGAAGGTCTGTGCTCAGCCTTTACAGTAGCTGCCGATCTTGTGGCATTTGCTGCCGACTCGCCGATACCTTAATATACTTATATAAGTACTTGCATGCGTAGGAGGACTATAGTACTTTGTGTAAATAATGTTAGACCATGTTGATTTGGTGAACACGAAGAGATTGCATGCAGCTGATGCCCTCATTAATACGTTGGTCGTTTGATTGGTGTTTGGCTTTTGCTTTCCCTTCGGCCCCGCACAAAATCATGAATAATGACGTATGAGGAGCGAGGGAGGAACTCTTAGCGTAGCCTTTATGGCATAAAGTTACTACCAATGGTAAAGAGCATGATAATGATTATGATATGATATGATATGATATGAGCATTTGTGTCAATCGTTTTCGCATTTCCTACATACCTCTTTCATATCAATTTCACTACTCAAGTCACAACGTCATCGCTGAACATGGCGACCCAAACTTCGGCTGTCAGCGTCAGTGCCCCAAACACTGGTACGTCAACAAAGTTTGGAGATCAAGCTGCCACAGCCGCCGTCTATGTGACAAGATATGAACAAAACAAAGGGTCTGATGGAAGTCGATTCATGGGTGGCGATAGAATGTCATCTGCTGGTATGACTTTCTCTACTAAGTCTATCAGAAATAGCCCCACTAATCGTTGGAAAGGTGCAGCAGCATCTCTGAAATATGCTAGCCCAAAGGACCTCCCGAGCTTTCCTTCCACGGGGCTGAGGAAGGACAACTCAGCAGCAGGTACGGCAGCGAGCCTCGGCTGGGCGAATCAAAAGTCACTCGAGCACTGGAAGTCGGATCCCTCATCTTCCGCGTCCAAAGCAGCCCTGCTTGCAAAGGCCCACAAGGCACCACCGCTCTGGCAACCAGAACAAAGCGCTAGTGGTGCCAAAGCTGCTGTGTTGGCCGCGAAGGATAGTGGAAAAGTTGAAATTTGGAAGCCAGAAGCTTCTGCTTGGGGCAATTCAGCGGCAAATCTAGCCTTCAAGACCGAACGCAGCGGTGGTCTAATTCCAAAGATCGACCATGACTACACGGCAGTTGGCCGACAAGGCTCTCTCATGGCTGCCACAGGTGCCATGTCAGGGACCAGAAAACGATCCGATTCAATGCCAGTACCAAAACCGACATATCCGGACGAGATTAATGCGACTACTAATGCACTGAGTGCTGCCACACATGCAAATAACCTGTCTATAAAGTCAAGGACCGAATACTTGGCAGTGTTTGGCTCAAGTCCATTTACTAATATGCCGAAGGAGATGTTCACATCTCATCCTCCCGTAGCTCCCGAAGTGGACGAGAAGAGACGATCAGACATTCTCCATGCGTCGGCCGTCGCAATGGCAAAGCAGATGTATAATCTGCAGCAAAAGCAGATCGACCAAACTGCGAATGCTCAGCGAAGTACAGGCCAAGATGCTGCCATGTCCGCACATAGTAGGCAACAGTCCAGGTCGAGTACAAGTGATGAGGCGCAGCCTATGCGATTCACCAGCCTTCAAGAAGCGGCCCAAAAACTTGCTCAGGAGCGCCTGGCAAAACTCCACGACGAGCATGCTCGGAATCGAGAATATCGTGACTATTATGGCGAAGATTTTCGGCCAACGTCAAGGCTCTCGATTAGGAGGCGGGTTCGGCGTCGAGCGTCGAGCGATGGCACACTAGACGAGGATAAGGAACAATCACAGCGTATTCGCGCTCAAATGTCATTATTTTCGAGCAGTCTGTCTCAAATCGATGCGAAAAAGAGACAAAAGGACAGGGAGGCGCTGATGGCTGTTGCTCAACGCAATGTTAGAGCAAGTCTACACGGCATGGATGAGCGAGTTTTCAAAGAGACTGGGAAAGTTTCGCCATCTATGTTGAACGAGTGGGAAGTAAAGGCTCACGCTTCCGCACAGAAGAAGAGTGATAATAGAATGGAGAACTATGGAAAAGTTAATATCGGTGGAGGAAAATTCGTCGATCAAAGTACTGTGGATGCTGCTGCAGCTCGAAATGTACAGCCAGTCCTAGACGAAATCAATGCAAAGGCCGAGAAGGAGAGAGTTCGTCAGGCTGAGCTTAAGTTAGATCAAGAGGCCAGCAAACGGTCAGCAGAGGCCCATAAAGTCCGCGAAAAGGAGCTCAAGGAAAGTAACAGAAAGCTGAAAGGTATACCTCGTCTCGATAGTCCTTGCAACAAATACTGACAGTCTTCAGAACAAGACAAAGAGGAGGAACGAATGCGGAAAGAGGAGGAAAGAGCAGCTAAAGCCGAGCAGAAACGCATCGCAAAGCAGGAAAAGCGGAAGAGCAAGGAGGCATCTGCTGCCCAGAAATCTGCAGATACAGAACGGAAAGTATTGGCTGCTGAGGCTGAGACTGCGATTCCCGCAGCCGCAGCAGCAGCAGCTGAAGCTGAGACTGGAAGTCCCACTGAAGCGCACGAAGCGCCAGTTATCGAAGAACCGGTTGTCAAAAAGCCAACTCGCGACGTTGACACTACGCAAGCCCCTAAAGGTTATATAGCTCCAGTAGGCCTAAGAACATCTATGGAGATCCAGGCGGAAGAAAGACACAATGAGATTATCCAAGAAGGCGGGAAGTCACCAATTTCTCCGGACTCTCCTAGAGGTGTGAAAGGCTGGCTCAAGACCAAGTTCCGGCGCCAGAGCAAAACTCAGAAGTCAGAGTCCAAGGACACGGGAGCTGACGGGGAAATCGTTGGTCGCACTGCTTTAGCAGAAGCCGGCAATACAAGTGTTGAACCTAATGCACCCCCAGCAAAGGACATCGAGCCTCGTAAATCATCCATGGAAGAGGTCGCCCTTGCCAGACCTTTCACCGCAAGTGAAAAAGCTGTTGAGACACTGGATGAGGAGCGAGCTGGACGGAGTAAGCGCCGTGCATCATCAGTCAGTTCCATGTCTGCACTAGAAGAGAGCCATGAAATGGGGAGAGAGGTCTCAAGGGACGAAAATTTCGAGGAGGCTCGAGATCATTTCGACAACGAGCTTGCTCTACCTCCTACTTTCCCTACCACCAAGCCGGCGAGTCCGGCGCGAGACTCAAAATTCCATGAGGAGATGTAACATGACGCTTTACTTTCCTTATCTTGAGCGGCTTCAGTCTAACGCAGATACCTTGTTTATTGAAATCTCTGGAACATTGAGCAACAAGCACGTATGCTGTGATCACTAGTTGTAACATAGTCCCTCAGCATCTCGGATAATATTTATGATTGTAACTTTAGAAATTTAGTCCTAGAACCGCAACATATGATATCACTTCTAGCGTTGGTGTTAAAATTAACGAGTCTCACGCTTGCACCTATCAAGATGTGAGTATTGAAGGTTACAGAGCTATTCTTATTCAAAACCTGCATTATGCAACATTATCGTCTATCATACAGTTATTGGTACAGTCTCGTAATGCTTTCTACCCAATACTGGCGCCAACTGAAAGTGCAGGAACTCCGATGAAGCCAGTAATGCATTATAATGATATACCATCTCAAAAGCTATTGGTAGGATGGACTTTGAGAGCGTTTCAATTACCATAGTGCACTCCGTTCACTATATATCCAATCTGCCTATTCGCGTAGTAACCATCACTACTGTTAACAATGCCACTATCACTCCAGTGATGGAAGTTTTGCGCGTTCTCCATCGTTTTGCTCCATTTGCATGGCTGTCTCCTTGCTTGTATAGTCCTTTGTGCGGACGGCTGGTAGCAGGTCGATGGCGAAGGTGATGATGTAGAAGGTGAAGATGAACGCTACGGCCCATTCTAGCACTGCTGCAGCGTTGCTAACTTCCTTGAAGTTGCATACGGCAAATGCTGTTAGATGTTAGCCATGAATTGCGACGGGAACAGAAAATACTGCTAACCAATTGCCAGAACCACCTCAACCAGTATGAATGCGAGTTTTATCCAGAACGATAATCGGAGGACTCTATGTTGACGATAGTCTAGAATTCTTTAGTATTCCTTTGCATGTGTTGAGAAGCGTTACGTACGGATTCCCAAGCGCTGGTACTCCCAGCAAAGTAATATGGCAGATATGACATAGCCCGCAATGAACAGCAGCAAAAAGATGTCGTGAAGCTGATGGTGGCGCAAGGTGTCAAAAATGCTGAGGCAAATCAAGCCTACTGTCCCGATGACAGCAAAGACTATTGAAAAGGAGCTGAGAACCTTTTCGCTGGTGGTAATGTTTCTGGCCAACCGCCCTCGGTGCCGCAGCCAACGTTCAGATAAGAAGGACAGATCTAGGAAGGCCGTTGTCACAACACAACCAGCAATGAACAATGGCTTTAGACCTTCTGCTCCAACGTCTGAAATGTATGCGATGGTTTGACCCGGGTCGAACGAGGCATATTGTGGCTTGCCTTCGACATTCCATACCACCAGCATGGCAATGATCATCCCGAGCCTAGAGATTGCGTAAGTTCAAGGACTCTATGTCTGGGTTGAGCTGTACCAACCAGACGCATCCGGAGATGACCGGTAAAATCCAATATGAAATGCCCCACATCCTGTTATACGGAATTTAAGCTTCACCTTAGGATTCTTAAACATACACAGGTTAGCTACCTTAAAGAATGGCGGGAGGATAGTTCGTGAATGAGAAGAGGTGGAGGCGGGGTAATACGGAGAGAATAGTTGCCAATTAATGAAATATGAGATCGAGGAAATGGGATTAGTTAAAGAAAGAAAGAAAAAGAGTATTTCCCTGGAGACGCGTACAGTATGCCATCACAAACACATCCGGCAAATAATGGTCCGCCCCCGGTTGTTCCTGTTCTTGTTGTCCAACACCAAATGACGTCATCGACAACCCCTGTTGGCCATTGAATTCTCTGTTATTTCCTCGGACGGAAAATGACAGTGTTATTTATATCATTTCATTTTTATTCGTTCAACTGCCGTCTGGGAAACACAGTCGGTTTGCTGGCATGAAGTTGCCATTCCAAGGTCCATATCTGTGTGCTTTGGATGAGGCGGGGGTTTTTGATGGGTTCATCTTCTAATCAATGATAAAATCACGTGCTGTGTTTACCAATGGGCGGTTGCTGTTAACCTTAGGCAAATATAACCGTTTCCTCAGCCTTGTCTTTTAAAGGTAAAGCGCGAACTTCAGCAACCACAATAGAAGTCAGTGTGAAATACAGGAAAGATACAAGGTGCGGCGCATTCATGGTGAAAATACCTCTCACTTGG
>Ga0335074_10005567_pt1 | contig 17433 bp, 18 predicted proteins | sample Lox_Sample_23_FD_206715 | JGI IMG/M metagenome (GOLD analysis project Ga0335074, IMG submission 206715) | Soil microbial communities from Loxahatchee National Wildlife Refuge, Florida, United States - Lox_Sample_2.3 | ecosystem: Environmental > Terrestrial > Soil > Wetlands | place: USA... | reverse complement strand
CCGCCACACGACCAGCGGGCACTCCTTGCGCGCGCCGACGAGCAGCCCCGGCTCGTCGGCGGTCATCGCCACGAAGGCGTAGTGGCCGCGAAGCTCGGCGTAGGCGCGGCGCACGGCGGTCACCAGGTCACCTTCGTTGTAGCGGGCGACGAGGTGGGCGATCACCTCGGCGTCGGTCTCTGACGTGAAGACCGCGCCCTCGGCGAGCAGCTTCTCCTTGAGAGCCAGGTAGTTCTCGACGATCCCATTGACGACGATGTGCACGCGATCCTGCGTGTCGTAGTGCGGGTGGGCGTTCTCCTCGGTGACGCGTCCGTGGGTGGCCCAGCGGGTGTGCCCGATCCCGGTTCCCAGGGCCGGCGCCTCGGCCAGCGCCACGGCGCCCGCTCCGGGCTCCGCCGGCCCGACACCCTCCGCCTCGGCGGCGCTGCGCGCCGCGATCGCCCCCCGCAGCGCGCCCAGGTTGCCGACGGCGCGGACGGCGTCGATGCGACCGTCTCGCAGGATGGAGATCCCGGCGCTGTCATAACCGCGATACTCCAGCTTCTCCAGACCGGCCAGGAGCAGGGGCCGGGCCTCCCGGGGTCCGACGTAGCCGACGATGCCGCACATGCGAGACGCGCTCCTGATCGGTGGGTTGTGTGGATCGGGGGTCGAGCCGCCATGCGGCCCGCGTTCGCCCCGTCAGACCGGCGAACGAAATCCTCATGTTACTTGGGGCGGGACGGAAATCCGGGCCAGCGCCTGCGGCGTGCTTAGGCGCCGAGGGCGCTCTGCACGACATCCGACAGGTGCGAGCAGACCGCGTCGGTCTCCTCCTGGCTGGGAGCCTCGACCATCACCCGGATCAGCGGCTCGGTGCCCGATGCCCGGACGAGCACCCGGCCGCGTCCGGTCAAGTCCGCGTCGGCCGATTCGATCGCCTGTTGGACCGAGGGTTGATCCATCGCTGCCGACAGCGCCGCCCGGTCGACGGCTCTGATGTTGACCAGGCGCTGGGGTAGCTTGCGCATCGCGCTGCGCTCTCTCAGGTCGCGCGGGCCGAGCGACTCCAGGGTGAGCAAGGCGCTGGCGATGCCATCCCCGGACGGGCCGAAAGCGAGGTTGATGATGTGGCCGCTCTGCTCACCGCCGAGCGCCCAGCCTCGCCGGCGCAACTCGTCGAGCACGTAACGATCGCCGACTGCCGTGGTCGCCACCTCGATGCCCGCCTCCGCCATCGCCGTGTGGAAGCCGTAGTTGGTCATCACCGTGACGGCCACGCCGCCACCGTCGAGCTGGCCGGCCCCCTGCAGGTGGACCGCGGCCAGGGCGATCAGCTCGTCGCCATCCACCACCGTGCCATCGCCGTCGATGGCCAGGAGGCGGTCCCCGTCGCCGTCGAAGGCGAACCCCACCTCGTAGTCGCCTCCATGCATCGATTCGACGATCAGGTCCAGATGCGTGGAGCCGCACCCGTCGTTGATGTTCCGCCCGTCGGGCTCGTCGGCCAGGACCTCGACCTCGGCCCCGAGGCGACGGAAGATCTCCGGCGCGGCCCGGTACGTGGCGCCATGGGCGCAATCGAGCAGGAGCCGCCGGCCGCTCAGATCGAGTGCCGCGAACCGCGAGTGCAGCTCGCGTAGGTAATCCTCGAGCGCCCCGTGCAGCCGCCGGACCCGGCCGATCCGCCCGAGCGTCTTGGCGGGGCGCTCCAGCTCGGCCTCGATCGCGTGCTCGGTGTCGTCGTCCAGCTTGAAGCCGTCGGCGGCGAACAGCTTGATCCCGTTGTCCTCGTAGGGATTGTGCGAGGCGGAGATCACGGCCGCCATCTGCAGACCGTGGCGCCTGACGAGCAGTGGCGCCGCCGGCGTCGGCAGCACTCCGGCCAGCAGAGCGTCGCCGCCAGCGGCGGCTACCCCGGCAGCGATCGCTGCCTCGAGCATTTCGCCCGACTCTCGCGTATCGCGGACGATCAGTACCTGCGGTCGATCCCACGCGCCGTGGTTCACCGCGGCTCGTGCCAGACCGAGTGCCAGCTCGGCTGACAGGAATTCGCCCGCGCGGCCACGCACCCCGTCGGTGCCGAAGAGCTCGCGCGACATCTGATGGTGCCGGCGGTGGGGCCGACTAGCGCTTGGAGAACTGCGGCCGCTTGCGCGCCTTCTTGAGCCCGGCCTTCTTGCGCTCCTTGACGCGCGGGTCGCGGGTCAGGAAGCCGCGGCGCTTGAGCTCGCCCCGGAGGTTCGGGTCCGCCGCGATCAGCGCGCGGGAGATCCCGTGCCGGAGCGCGCCCGACTGGGCCGAGACACCACCGCCGTGCATACGGGCCACGACGTCCATCCGTGACTCGTAGCCCACTGTTTCCAGGGGCTGGCGGATTATCCGCTGAAGGGTCTCGCGCGGGAAGAACTCCTCGAGCGACCTGCCGTTGATCGAGTACGTGCCCGTGCCCGGCTTGAGGATCACGCGCGCCACCGCCGTCTTGCGCTTGCCCGTCGCCGTGTAGCGCGCGCCGGCGGCCAGGTCGATGGCAGCGTCGGCGATCGGCTGGGTCTCAGCCTCGCCATCCTCGGCGGCCGCCCGGAGGGCGGCCTCCTCGGCCTCGGCCTCGGCGCGGGCGCGGGCCTCGGCGTCCATGAACTCATCGCCGTCGGTAACGATGTCGGGCACCAGGTCCATGCCCGGAATCGCCGGCTTGGCCCGAGGAGTCTCGTCAACCTCGATCTCCTCCTCGGAAACCTCACCGGCCGCCGCCGGCTCCGCGGCAGGTTCCTCAGCCACCGGTTCCGCGGCGGGCTCCTCGGCCACCGGCTCCGCGCCAGGCTCCTCGGCGACCGGCTCAGGCTCCTCGGACGGCGTCGCCGCGTCAGGAGCGGGAACGTCATCCGCCCCCGCCTCGGCCTCTACTGGCGCGACGACGTCGGCGGGCTCATCCGCCGGAACCGTAGACATGTCCTCTACGGGAGCCTCGTCATCCAAGTTTTCAGGATTCTCACTCACGACTGGATCTCCATCGGTTGCGGCTGCTGGGCCGCGTGCGGATGATCGGGCCCTGCGTAGATTTTGAGCTTGGTCAGCTGTTTACGTGCAAGTCGATTCCGCGGCAGCATCCCCTTGACCGCGATCCGGATGACCTCTTCGGGCCGGCGCTCCAGCATCTCGGCCAGCGAGCGCGATTTGAGGCCGCCGGGGTAACCGGAGTGCCGGTAGTAGCGCTTGTCGGCAAGCTTGTTGCCGGTGACTGAGATCTTCTCGGCGTTGACCACGATCACGAAGTCTCCCGTGTCGACGTGCGGCGTGTAGGTCGGCTTGCGCTTGCCGCGCAGCACGTCGGCGATCTGCGTCGCCAGCCGCCCGAGCGTTTGCCCGGTCGCGTCGACCAGGAGCCAGTTGCGCTCACGGTCGGTTGGGGTGGCTACATAGGTCTTCATGGCATGCAGAGAGCCGCGCGTGGGGCGCGGCCTCGGGCAATGATAGGCGATCCCGACCGCTCCGGCGGGTCGCGGACACGGCGCCCTCCGAATGCCGTATCCGCGGGTGCCGACAGCCTCGGCACCGCGTAGGCTGCCACGCGTGAAGCTGCTGCCCGTTCCACTGCGTCGCTGGGTCTACCGCATCGGCTACCTCGTACTCCAGACCGCCTGGTTCTTCACCCATCCTCGGATCAGCGGGGTCAAGTGCGTGGTCACCCACGGCGACGGGGTGCTGCTCGTCCGTCACACCTATGGACACCGCCAGTGGGACCTGCCCGGCGGCACGATGGAGGGGGGAGAGCCGCCAATCGAAGCCGCCCGGCGCGAGATGCGTGAGGAGCTCGGCGTGCGCCGGGAGGACTGGACGAGCCTGGGGCAGCTGCTCATGGGCATTGGGCCCGCCTGGCACACCCTGCATCTGTTCAGCCTCGAGCTCGCCTCGCCGGAGATCAAGCTCGACCCCGGCGAGCTGGCCACCTCAGCGTGGTTCACGCTCGAGCTGCTGCCGCCCGACCTCTCCGCCTACGTCGTACCCATCATCGCTCGGGCCGGCGATCAGTTCCGGGTCCGGCGCCCGCCGGCGGCGGCTACTCCCACTCAATCGTCCCCGGGGGCTTGCTCGTGATGTCGAGCACGACGCGGCCGACCGGCCGGATCTCGTTGATCATGCGGCTGGCGATCTGTTCGAGCAAGTCGTAGGGCAGACGTGCCCAGTCAGCTGTCATCGCGTCGTCGCTCGTGACGGCTCGGATCACGATCAGGTTGCCGTAGGTACGAGCGTCCCCCTGGACGCCGACGGTCCGGATGTCGGGAAGCACACAGAAGGATTGCCACAGGTCCCGGTACAGGCCGGCCTTGCGGATCTCGTCCTGAAGGATCGAATCGGCTTCCCGCAGGATGTCGAGCCGCTCGCGGGTCGCCTCGCCGCCGACGATGCGGATGGCCAGGCCCGGACCGGGGAAGGGCTGGCGCCACACGAGCCTCTCCGGCAGGCCGAGCTCGGCGCCCACGGCGCGCACCTCGTCCTTGAACAGCGTCCGCAGCGGCTCCACGAGCTCGAACTCCAGGTCCTCGGGCAGGCCTCCGACGTTGTGGTGGGACTTGATGGTGGCGGTGCCCGTGCCCCCGCCGGACTCGATCACGTCGGAGTAGAGCGTCCCCTGGACGAGGAAGTTCACGCCCTCTAGCTTGTCCGCCTCCTCCTCGAACACCCGGATGAACTCAGCGCCGATGCGCTTGCGCTTCTCCTCCGGATCGGTGACGCCGCGCAGACGCTCCAGGAAGCGAGCTTCCGCGTCGACTGCGACAAGCGGCACGTGGAAGTGGTCCCGGAAGGCGGCGATGACCTGCTCGCCCTCGTTCTTGCGCATCAGCCCGTGGTCGACGAACACGCAGGTCAGGCGGTCGCCGATCGCACGGTGCACGAGCAGCGCGGCCACGCTGGAGTCCACCCCGCCCGACAGCCCGCAGATCGCGCGGCCGTCGCCGACCTGCGCTCGGATCCGCTCGATCTGCTCGTCGATCACCGATCTCGGGCTCCATGAGCCGTCGCAACCACATACGTCGTGCAGGAAGTTGGTGAGGACCTGCTGTCCGTAGGGGGTGTGGACGACCTCCGGGTGGAACTGGATTCCGTAGACGGCGCGGGACGGCGACTCGAACGCGGCCACCGGCGAGGCGGTGGAGGCGGCTAGCGCCTGGAACCCGGGTGGCGGCTCGAACACCGTGTCGCGGTGTGACATCCAGCAGGTTTGCTCGCCGGGGGTGCCGGCCAGCAATCGGCCGGGAGTGCGGACCGTCAGCTGCGAGCGCCCGAACTCCCCCACCTCTGCACCCTCCACCCGTCCGCCCAACTCCCGGGCCAGCAGCTGCATCCCGTAGCAGATGCCGAGCACCGGAATGCCGAGTTCGAGCAGCGCCGGGTCGAGCCGCGGCGCCCCTTCCGCGTACACGGACGCAGGACCGCCAGAGAGGATCAGCCCGCGCGGCCCGCGGCGGGCCACCTCCTCAGGCCCGACGTGGTGGGGAAGCAGCGTGGAGAACACCCCGCACTCCCGAACGCGCCGGGCGATGAGCTGCGAGTACTGCCCCCCATAGTCAAGAACGACGACTTCATCGGCGCCGACCCGATCGGTGACTGGTTGGCGAGGGAAAACCGAGTCAGCCAAGGACGCGGAGGACGCGGCATGCTCTGCACGTGAATCCCCGAGGACGACGGCTGGCGAAGTGTTTGCAGCCGCCAAGCGGTTACCAATCAGTCGGCGACGCCTACTGCCGCCGCTTTGGCGCCCATCCCGACGCCCTGCTCGCGCTGGAGGTGCTTGCCCTCGGTCTGCAGCGCCGGGGCCACCATCAGCTCGGCTCGGTTGAACTCGGCGATGTCGCGGTAGCCGCACGTGGCCATCGAGGTGCGCAGGCCGCCCATCAGGTTGAACGTGCCGTCGTTCTCGCGGGCCGGGCCCCTGATGATCTCCTCAAGCGTTCCGTTCGAGGTGGTGGCGACCCGGGTTCCCCGCGGCAGCGTGGGATGGAACGTGGCCATGCCCCAGTTGTAGCCCCGCCCCGGTGCCTCGTAAGCGCGGGCCAGGGCCGAGCCGAGCATCACCGCATCAGCTCCGCAGGCGACGGCCTTGGCGATATCACCGCCGTTGCGCATGCCCCCGTCGGCGATCACCTTGACGTAGTCGCCGGTCTCGAGCATGTGCTGGGAGCGAGCCGCCGCGACGTCGGCGATCGCCGTGGCCTGGGGCACGCCGATGCCCAATACGCCCCGCGTCGTGCAGATCGCGCCGGGCCCGACGCCGACGAGCACTCCGTTCGCACCGGTCCGCATCAGGTGCAGGCCCGTGTGGTAAGAGGCGCAGCCGCCCACGACGACCGGAATCGGGGCCAGCTCGCGGATGAACTCCTTCAGGTTCAGCGGCGGCCGCGTCTCATCCCGGGACACGTGCTCGGCCGAGACCACGGTCCCCTGGATGACCAGGATGTCCAGGCCGGCCTCGAGCGCCACTTCGTAGTGCTTGCGAACCTTCTGCGGGGTCAGCGAGGCGGCGGTCACCACGCCCTGTGCCTTGATCTCCTGAATGCGCTGGGCGATCAGCTCGGGCTTGACCGGCTCGCGGTAGATGTCCTGCATCTCTCGCGTGGCGATGTCCTTGGAGAACGTGGAGATGCGCTCGAGCTGGGCGTCCGCATCCTCGTAGCGGCAGAAGATGCCCTCCAGATTCAGGACGGCCAAGCCACCGAGCTTGCCGATGATGCCCGCCGTCTGCGGCGAGACGACTCCGTCGAGCGCGGCCGCCAGCAGCGGCAGATCGAAGCGGTACGGGCCTAGGGTCCAGCTGATGTCCACATCGTCCGGGTCGCGCGTCCGGCGGGACGGCACGATCGCGATGTCATCAAACCCATAGGCCCTCCGGGCCTTCTTTCCACGTCCGATTTCGACTTCCATCACAGCATCGTAGAACGCGGAGCGGACGCCAACATAACCCCAATAGAGGCGATGTGGAGAGCCGTTACGGGGGCGGTCATCGGTCTCCTCGACTCTAGCAGCGGCACCCCTGGGCTCCAGCCCGCCGGAGCGGGGCGAACCCGCAATCAGCGGCTTTCAGCCGACTTCGGCGGGGAGGCTCACCTGCACGGCATGGACTCCATCCAGCAGCCGCTCGACTCGGGGCGGTTCGATGATTCCCGCCCCGATGTGCTGGGTGGACTCCGCGCCGCAGGCGACGCCGTAACGCAGGCAGTCCACCGGCTCGCGGCCCATGTAGCGGGAGGCGACATAGCCGGCCAGGAAGGCGTCGCCCGAGCCGATCGTCGAGCGCGGCTCCAGCTGCTCCACGGTGACGCGATAGAGAACCGGGCTCCCCGCCTCCAGCACCTGCGCATAGCAGCCGTCAGGCACCGTCATGATCGCCTCGACTGGCCCGAGCCTGGCGATCTCCGCTACCGCCAGGGTTCGGTCATCGATGCCGTTGAACTCGTGGCCGACCAGCTCCTCGGCCTCCAGCTCGTTGGGCGAGACGACGGACGGCTCGGCGCGCACCGCCAGGCGGAGCGGTTCCCCGTCCGTGTCGATGATCGTCGTCACCCCGAGCTTGCGCACGCAGCGGATCAGCTCGGCGTACACGTCCGGCTCGACGCCCCGCGGCAGGCTGCCGGCGAACACGCAGATGCTGGCCCCCTGCGCGAGGTAGAGCAGCTTGTCGCGGAACAGCTCGAGCTCCTGCGCGGAGATCGACGGGCCGCGCTCGTTGATTTCGGTCTGCAGGCCGGTGGTCGGATCGAGGACCGCCGTGTTCGTCCGTGATTCCTCGCGCACCCGCACGAAGGAGTTGAGAATCGCCTCGTCGTTGAGGGCCTCCACCACTCGGGTGCCGGTCGCGCCCCCGGCCAGGCCGGTCGCGATCACGGGCTGACCGAGCCGCTTGATCGCCCGCGCGATGTTCACCCCCTTGCCCCCGGGCATTGTCCTCTGGTCGACGGTCCGGTGCCGGCGGCCCGGTGTGAAGTTCGGCACCTCGAGCGTCTTGTCGAGCGCTGAGTTCAAGGTGACGGTGATGATCATCGTTCCTCCATGTGACCGGCGGCCAGTGCCCGCGGCCACCGCTTCCGCGCTGCGATGCCGAGGCACGCCGCGCCGATGACAAACGCGATCCACATCAGCGTAGTCCCTCGCGTGAGGAACCGAGCAGCCTGGGTGACCGGCGAGATGGCCGGGAGCGTCCGAGCCAGGAGGAGCGGAATCCGCGAGACAACACGGCCATCTACCCGCACATCGGCCTGGCCTACCACGGCATGACGTGGCAGCGGCCCGGCCAGCTGCTTGGGCGCGATCACGGTCACGGTTACACGATCGATCCGTGGGACCACGCGCTTGAACGAGGTGTCGGCCAGAAGCGCGGCCCGGGTGCCAGGTGAGTCGTGCACAACTACCCGTGTCATCACATCGCCCGTCCGCACCGGGCTCACCAGGTGGAAGTTTTGAAAGCCCCAGTTGAGCAGAGCGAGCGCATTGGCATCGCGTGCGGCCTCACTGGTCGTGCCGAGGACCGATCCGATCAGCGTCATCCCGTCGCGCGTACCGGAGGACACGAGCACGTAGCCGGCGTCGTCGGTGTGGCCGGTCTTGACGCCGTTGATCCAGGGGATCCGGCCGACCAGGTCGTCGGTGTTCACGACATAGCGCGGGTAGTTCCCGCTCCGTAGCTCGGCGTGCGACAGATCGACGACGCGCCGGAAGAACGCTGAGTGCGCCAGGTCGTAGGCGGCCAGCCGGACGAGGTCGGTCGGGCTCGAGTAGTTACCGGGGGTGTCGAGTCCGGTCGGCGTCGTGTAGTGGGTGCGGGTGAGATGCAGCGCTCGCGCTTCGGCGTTCATCATCGCGATGAAGCGGTGCACCGAGCCGCCGCCGACGTTGTAGGCGAGGTCCTCGGCCGCGTCGTCGGCGCTCGGCAGCAGGAGCGCCAGCAGCAGGTCGTGCACGCTCATCCGCTCGCCCGGCTCTAGGCCGATCTGCGAGTCCTCCGGCGCCGCGACCCAGTCGTTCTGCGTGAACACGACGCCCAGGTCGTGCACGTGCTGGAGCGTGATCAGCGCGGTCATGAGCTTCGTCGTGCTTGCGATCGGTAGCTCGGCGTTTGCGTTCAAGCCGTAAATCTGCTGACCGGTGTTGGTCACGATCAGGCTCGCGCCCGTGACGCTCAGCGCGGGCGGCGCCAAGGCGAGCGCGGGGGCGGCCGCGAGCAGAGCCGTCATCGCCCCGGCAACCACGATCGCGGTGAGCCGCATGACGAGAGCGTCGCGCCTGCGCACACCAGCGCGGGGCGCGCCGCGCCCCCAATCGAAGCGGGGTCTCATCGCCTGAGTCGCAGTCGCTGCCCGATCTGCAGCGAGGACGGGGAGACCCCGTGGTTGAGGGCGAGGAGAGTGGAGACCGACACCCCGGTACGAGCGGCGATGATCGAGAGGTTATCGCCCGCCCTCACCGTGTAATAGGCGGGACCGGCGTTCGAGGCCGGACTGGTCGTCGAGCCGGAACCCGCCGCCTTGGGGTGCGATGCGTGTGCCTTCCCGGTGCCTGGCGATCGGCGCGCGGTCGACGCGGGATGGGTCGACCGCGGCTTGGGGGTGGTGTCGAGCGCGTTCTCCGTCACGAGATAGACACCCGCAATCGTCGCAGCGAGCGCCAGCGGGGCCAGATACCGTGCCGGGTTGCGGCGCGGTCGCAAGCGATCAGCCATCGCCGGGCGATCATACCTGCGGCTCCCGGCGTACTCGGAGGCCGCAGCGACCCGCTCCGCTCAGGACGTGAGCTGCCAGGTCAGCTCGCGCAGCCGCTCCGCCTCGCGCCCGGCGGCCGCCTCCGGATCGCCGCCATCGCGCTCGTGGGCGAACACGATCCCGCGCGACGCGGCGACGAGACCGCCCGCCGGACTGGGCGAGAACGCTGGCGCCAGACCCTCGATCTTCCCTCCCTGGGCTCCCACTCCGGGCAGGAGGAAGATCGTGTTCGGCATCAGCTCACGCAGCCGGGCCAGGCGCTCCGGCGCGGTGGCGCCGACGACCGCGGCCACATCGGAGAGCCCGGCCGCGCCGACTCCCGGTGCGCCGAGCTCGCTCACAAGCGTCGCGAGACGCTCACTCAGCGTGCCACCGCTGGCGAGCTCCAGCTCCTGCACGTCGGCGGCCCCGGGGTTCGACGTGCGCACGAGCACGAACACCCCGGCTCCGGTGCACCGCGCCGCGGCGATGAACGGTGCCAGCGAGTCGGCGCCGAGCAGAGGGTTCACCGTCAGCGCATCGGCGCCCAGACCGGGGACCGAGCCGAACACGGTCGGCGTCTCGCCGAGGAACGCCTGCGCGTATGCAGCCGCCGTAACGTCGATGTCCCCCCGCTTGGCATCGGCGATGACCAGCAGCCCCGCTTCACGCGCCCGGCGCACCACATCCGCCAGGGCGGCCCACCCGTGCGCACCGAGCCGCTCGAAGCAGGCAACCTGCAGCTTCACCGCCACACAGTGCGAGGCGGTCGCCTCAATCGCCAGCGCACAGTGGCTCGCCACTGCCCGCGCGGCCCGAGCCACCGGTGGGGCGGGCGGATCACCCGCCCCACCAGCCAGCTCAACCGCCCGAGGCCAGAGACGGGCGGGATCGGGGTCGAGGCCGAGGACGAGCTGCGAGGCTCGCTCAGCGACCGCCTTGGCCACCCGATCACCGAAGGTCATCGGCTCGTCGGCCGCCGTGCCCTCTGACGGGGCGGGGCAGACGGCGGTAGCAACGCCTCGCGAAACCACGAGTACGCGACGCGCTAAACCCGAGGGGTGAGTCCGGTCAGTTGACAGCCTTCTTGAGGGCCGCGCCGGCCGTGAACTTAGGCGCCTTGGATGCCTTGATCTGGATCTTCTCACCGGTTGCCGGGTTACGACCCTCGCGAGCCGAACGCGCCGACACGCTGAATTTGCCGAACCCAGAGAAAGTCACGTCGCTGCCCCGCTTGAGGGCATCCTCGATCGTCGCCAGCACCGCGTCGACGGCCTCCGAGGCGTCCCTCTTGCTGAGACCAGAGCGATCGGCAACCTGGTCGATGAACTCCGATTTCGTCACTTGCGTCCTCCTTCGAGCTGGTAGGAATCGCCGAAGCTAACACGGTTTGCGGACGGCAGGGGACCGGATCGGCCCGATCCACCCCCGCCCCCGCAACTACCATGGTCGGACATGTCAGCCCCACCGTATCGCCTGTTCGCATCGGAGAGGGCGAGGTTTTTTATGTCGCGGGGGGAATCGCAGTCGGCTTGCGCCCGCTGCGGGGCCACGCAGAGGGAGCGTCTGGTGGCTTGAGCGTCGGTACAGAACCCGAAAATACCGGCGTGCAAGACCAGTCGGCGACGCCCGAGGAACCGCAGCACGATCCGGTCAACCTGGCCCGCATCGCCTGGGCGATCACGGCCCTCGTGTTCCTCGTCGCCGCCGTGATCCTGCTGGCCCGTCGGGAGACCGGCTACGCCGGCGTCACCTTCGCGGTGGCCCTCTCCGCCGCGATCAACGTGCTCTAGGCCGCCCGGTGCTCGAGGGACGGGTCGGGCGAAGCGTTCATCGTGCTTGCCCGTACCACTCGGCGAAAGCCCGCAGCGCCCGCCCACGGTGGCTGATGGCGTCCTTCTCCTCGTCGGGGAGCTCCGCCATGGTCAACCCGTCAGGACCGTCGTCGGGCAGGAATGCCGGGTCGTATCCGAAGCCGCCGGTCCCGCGCGGGTCGGCGGCCAGACGACCCGAGGATTCGCCGAAGAAGACGTGCTCCTCGCCCTCGGCGTCGACATAGGCGAGCGCGCACACGTACCGGAGCCGGCTCCCGGCCGGCGCTTCCCGCCTGAGCTTGGTGAGGTTCTCCTCATCGCTGGCGTCCTCGCCCGCGTAGCGAGCCGAGCGCACCCCGGGCGCGCCACCCAGCGCAGCCGCCTCGATCCCGGAGTCATCAGCGATGGCGGCACGACCCAGGGCGCGCGCTGCCGCCCGCGCCTTGGGAAGCGCGTTGGCTTCAAACGTCGCCCCCGTCTCCGGGGGCAGTTCTACGTGCTCGGGCAGCGGCTCGACCGCGATCCCGTCCGCAGCCAGCAGCCGAGCGACCTCCCTCACCTTGTGCGGATTGCGCGTCGCCAGGATGAGGGTCATCCGGCCGAGCCGGCGGCGACCGCCTGATCCTGAGCGGCCCGCAGCGCTTCGATCCCGCCGGCCGCCAGCGCGAGCAGTTCGTCAAGGTGAGCACGGGACAGTGGCGTTCGCTCCGCCGTCGCCTGGACCTCGACCAGGCCGCCATCGCCGGTCATGACGACATTGGCGTCGACCTCGGCCGTCGAGTCCTCCGAGTAGTCGAGGTCAAGCAGGGGCACGCCTTCGACGATTCCGCACGACACGGCGGCCACCGTTCCCGTCAGCGGCGTGCGCTCGATCACGCCCTTGGCGAGCAGCCGCTCGGTGGCCAGGCGCAGAGCCACCAGCCCTCCGGTGATCGAGGCGCAGCGGGTCCCGCCGTCAGCCTGAAGCACGTCGCAGTCGATATAGACGGTCCGCTCGCCGAGCGCGGCGAAGTCGATCACCCCACGCAGCGAGCGGCCGATGAGGCGCTGGATCTCGACCGACCGGCCGTCGAGCCGGCCCTTGCTGATGTCGCGCTGCTTGCGCTCGCCGGTCGACGCGGGCAGCATCCCGTACTCGGCGGTGAGCCAGCCCTTGCCCCGGCCGATCAGCCAGCGCGGGACGCTCTCCTGGACCGACGCTGTGCAGATGACCCGCGTCTCACCCATCGAGATCAGAGCCGAGCCGGTTGCCGGGCGGACAAAACCGGGCTCGATGCCCACGGGACGCAGGGCATCGTCGCCCCGGCCATAGCTTCGCTCATTCATGGCGCTCACCTTAGAGCCTGTGCCTCGGTGGCCGTTTCGGGCGCAAGCTCGACGTGCTCGACGACCCCGAACGGCATCTGCAAAAAGCGCATCCCGATCGTCTTGAACGACGCCACGTCGCCGGTGCACTGGAAGCGGTAGGAGCCCTCTGTCGGCTGCGGGTTGAGGTGCCCCCGCGCCGCGAGGGCGCGCTCCACCGACCGGGCCACCCCAGCCCCCGCCGAGATGAGCGTCACGTGTCGCCCGAGCATCCGCTGCAGCATCGAGGCGCACAGCGGGTAGTGCGTCGAGCCCAGAATGACCGTGTCGACCTGTGCCTCGCGCAGGGGGGCGCAGTAGCCACGCACCGTCTCCACCACCTGCTCGTCGAAGGGAAAGCCGCTCTGGATGATCGGGGCCAGGTCCGGGCAGGCGACGCTCTCCAGGTGCACGTGCGGGTCGGCGGCCGCCACGGCCCGAGCGTAGGCGCCGTTGGCGACCGTGGCCGGCGTGGCCAGCAGTCCGATCCTGCCCCTGTGGCTCGCCACCACGGCCAGCTGGGCAGCAGGCTTCAGCACGCCGATCACGTCCACCTCCGGAGCGATCCGCGCGAGGTGCTCCTCGAGTGCCTCCAGGGCGGCTGCGCTCGCCGAGTTGCAGGCCACCACGAGCAGCTTGGCCCCCAGCTCGAGCAGATGCTCGGCGATCTGCAGAGCGAACGTCCGCAGCTCCTCGTCGCTGCGGTCACCGTAGGGGAAGTGGGCCGTGTCTCCCAGGTACAGATAGTCCTCCGCGGGGAGCGACACGAGCAGCTCGTGCAGCACCGTCAGGCCGCCGACGCCTGAGTCGAACACGCCGACGGGCGCAGACGAAATCGTCCGCCCGCCGGCGAGCAGGCTGTCGTTGGCTCCGGGCATGCTGGTTTGATGCTAGGGCCTGGGTCCTGGGTCGGACTCAGAACACTTATGGTCATGCGCGCCCTGGTCGTCACCAACATGTATCCCACCCCGGAGCACCCGTCGCTCGGGCGGTTCGTCGCCGACCAGGTGGACGCGCTGCGCCGGATCGAGGGACTGGATGTCGTCGTGCACTCCTTCCACGGCGGCGGGATCGCCGCCTATGCCCGGGCGGCGCGTGAGCTCAGGCAGCGCTGGCGAGGCGAGCGCTTCGACGTCGTCCACGCCCACTTCGGGCTCACCGCGTGGCCGGCGCTCGCGGTGAAGGGCGAGGTCCACGGAGTCACCCTGCACGGGACCGACCTCTCTCACCCGCGTTCCCGCGCGATCACGTTGGCAGCGCTGCCCTGGCTCGGCCTGGTGGGTGCCGTGTCGCAGGAGCTGGCCACCCAGGTGCCGCGATGGGCGGCGCGAAGCCGCGTCGAGGTGCTGCCCTGCGGGGTGGATGTGGAACGGTTTCATCCCATCGACCGCGGGGAGGCAAGGCGCGCGCTCGGGCTCGATCCCCAAGCGCGTCGCCTCCTGTTCCCCGCCGATCCCGCGCGCCCTGAAAAGCGCCATGACCTCGCCGCCGCCCTGGCGCGGCACACTGGGGCCGCCCTCCTCACCCTGGGCGGGATCGACCCAGCGGAGGTTCCCTTGTATGTGAACGCCGCCGATGCCGTCCTGGTTCCCTCCGACCGCGAGGGCTTCGGCCTGGCGGTCTTGGAGGCGCTGGCCTGTGATGTGCCGGTGCTGGCGACCCCGCACGGCATCGCCCCGCAGGCGCTGGGCGGCGTCGATGGGACGCTGTGCGCACCTTTCAGCCTCACGACATGGGGGGCAGCACTGGCGGCCGTCCTGGCCTCGCCGGATCCGCGCATCAGCGGACGGGCCAGTGCTGAGCGCTTCTCGGCCGACGCGATGGCGGCGGAGCTGGCCGCGGCGTGGCGGCGCGCGCTCGCCTCCTGAGCCGGCAGCACCCCACCTACCGCTGTAAAGCCCGCATATCGAGACCTATACTCGTGCGACTCGGTGTCCCCCACTGGGGAACGCTTCGGTTGAGAGGACTATGAGCAGCCTGTTGGAACTTATTGCCCGTCGGCGCCGGGCGTCGGCGAGCAGGCGTCTCGGGCCGCCGCCCTCCAGCCGCGCGCCGGTCGCTCCGCGCCCGCCCGCCAATGGGTCGTCCGCCAACGGAATCGCGCCGAGCAGCGCCGTCGCCGACGCCGTGGCGAGCGGCGCTGTCGCCGCGCCAGCCGCCGACGCCTCGGCGGACGCGCCGGAATCCGCCAACGGCAACGGCCGCGGACACGACAACGGCAACGGGCGCGCGACGGACTGGGTGGCGGTTCCGGCACCGCGGCCCACCGAGCCGGAGGTTGTCGTCGATCCGGCACCGCCCAGCGTGGAGGACGAGCACGTGACGGTGGAGATGGCCGTCACCTCCCTCGATGAGCCGCCCGCACCTGCACCCGAACCGGAATCCGAGCTGCGACCCGAGCCCGAGCCGGCGCCGAGACCGGCGCGCCTGCAGCGAGCGGCGCCGCGCTACGAGAGCTGGTTGCCCTCTCCGGAGTGGCTCGCCCCGGTCCACCCGGCCTCAGAACCCGACCTGACCGCACAGGTGGCGCCAGCCCCCGAGACGACCCCGATCGCTGAGGAACCGCTCGTCGAGGCACCGATCGTCGAGGCACCGCTCGTCGAGGCACCGCTCGCCGACTCGAGCTTGATCACTGAGACCACCCGGATCGCCGAACCCGAGGAGTCACCCAGGCCGCTGCGCCCGCCCGCCGCGCCGCCGGCCGCCGCCGAGCCCGAGCCCGAGCCGACGGCCGAGCAGACGGCCGAGCAGACGGCCGAGCCGGCCACACGCCGACAGCCGATGACCGGTGCCGACCTGGTCTCCCGCAGCCAGATGCGCCGCCGGGCCCACTACCTCCGCCGCCTGCGCGAGGTCCAGCTCCGCGACCTCGGAGGGTTCCTGCTCGAGCTGCACCGCTACAGCCGCGACCGTCCCGACCTGGTGGCGGCCAAGCTCGATTCCGTCGCTCAGACCGATCGCGAGCTGCGCACGCTGGAGCGCGCCCTCCACGACCGCGTGCCCCTCCGCGAGCTTCGCGAGCCGGGCATCGGCGGCGTCTGCTCCGCCTGCGGCGCCGTGCACGGCAGCCACGACCGATTCTGCGCCACCTGTGGTACCTCGCTCGGTCCGAGGCTCGTCGACTACGAGGAACTGGAGGCGCGCCCGGAGGGCGGGCAGCCGGGCAGCCCCCCGAGTCGATGAGCGCCGCTACATCCGCCCCCACCGCCGCCTCCCGCGGCCGGGACAGCCCCCACGGTTGCGCCTTCTGCCGCGCCTCACTCGAGCCTGACCAGGAGTGGTGCCTGGAGTGTGGGGCGGGCCGCACGATCGTGCACCGGGCGCCGGATTGGCGGGTTCCGATCGCGCTGCTGAGCGCCATCGTGCTGGCAGGGCTGATCGCTTTCGCCATCGCGCTGATCAACATGGCCGGAACCGGTACCGGCATCAGCACTGCCAGCGCCCCCGATCCCGCCCCAGCCGGCGCTGCCGCCCACCCCGCCGCCCCGGCGATCGCCTCCTGGCCATCGGGGCTGAGCGGCTGGACGGTGATCCTGACCGCGGCTGCGAACCAGGGCGCCGCGAGGGCCACCGCGCAGCGTCTGGCCGCCGGCGGCATGCACGTGGGCGTGCTCTACACGGGCAATCACCCGCGGATGCATCCCCACCAGACCTGGGAGGTCTTCTCCGGCCGCTACCCGGACCAGGCCCAGGCCCAGGCGGCAGCCGCCAAGCTGACAGCCGCCGGCCAGTCCAGCGCCGCGGCCCACGAAGTCGCCGGCCCGGGCGGCATCTGACCGTCACCCCAGCGGCATCTGACCGTCACCCGAGCGGCGCTGCGGGTGAAAAGCCGCCTGGGACCGGCACTTCATCCACCGCCCAACCGTCTGGCTCAACCCAACCCGGGCGAGAGCTCAACCCAACCCGGGCCAGGGCTCAACCCAACCCGGGCCAGAGCTCAACCCAACCCGGGCCAGAACTCCGCCAGCCGCACCAGCGCATCCCGCGCCAGCGCCACTGGCTCGCCGAAAGCCGCCCCCGGCGCGGCTGCATCGGCCAAGCCACCACCGAGCGTCTCCATCACCGCCACCACCGACCGCGCCAGCGCCCCGAGGGCGTAGCCGCCCTCGAGCACGCACCCGAGCGGCACGCCCAGCTCGTCGCTGACCTCGCCCATCAGCGCGGCCATGGCGGCAAAACCCGCCTCGGTCACCGCGCAGCTGGCCAACGGATCCTCCACGTGGGCGTCGAAGCCGGCCGAGACGAGCACGAGCTCCGGTGCGAAACGACGCGCCAGGGGCGCGACCACGTCGCGCACGAGTGACACGTAGACGTCATCGCCGGTTGCCGCCGGGACCGGCAGGTTGACCGTGTAGCCACGGCCCGCCCCCGTCCCGACCTCGTCCGCCCGCCCGCTGCCCGGATACAGCGGCCACTGGTGGATCGAGACGAGCAGGACCTCCGCGCTCTCCCAGAAGATGTCGCTCGTGCCGTTGCCGTGATGGACATCCCAGTCGAGCACCATCACGCGCTCCAGCCCGGCCACGTCCAGAGCCCAGCGCGCCGCCACCGCGATGTGG
>Ga0335074_10005565_pt1 | contig 17435 bp, 18 predicted proteins | sample Lox_Sample_23_FD_206715 | JGI IMG/M metagenome (GOLD analysis project Ga0335074, IMG submission 206715) | Soil microbial communities from Loxahatchee National Wildlife Refuge, Florida, United States - Lox_Sample_2.3 | ecosystem: Environmental > Terrestrial > Soil > Wetlands | place: USA... | reverse complement strand
GCGTGCGAGGAGCTGGGGATCGATCCGTCACGCGTCTCGGTGCGGCATGGCGATACCGAGAGCACGGCGTTCGGCTTCGGCACATTCGCCTCGCGCAGCATGGTGATGGCGGGAGGCGCGGTGGCGCGGGCGTCGCGCGTACTGCGGGAGAAGCTGGTGCGGATCGGCGCGCATCTGCTGCAATGCGACCCGGCGGAGGCGCGGTGCGAGGGCGGCGCAGTGGTCGGGCTCGCGGGCTCCGTATCGGTCGCCGAGATTGCTGCGGTGGCGCATCTGCGCATGCACGAACTGCCGCCGGGGGTCGAGCCATTGCTCGAGGCGGTTGTCACCTATGAGCCTTCGGTAAGCACGGGCGTTTATTCGTATGCGACGCATGGCGCGGTGGTGGCGGTGGATGTCGAGACCGGCGCGGTGGCATTGCTCGATTTCGCCGTGGCCGAGGATTGCGGGACGATGGTCAACCCGATGCTGGTGGAGGGCCAGATCCGTGGTGGTGTGGCACAGGGGATCGGCACCGCGTTGTGCGAGTCGATCCCGTACGACGCCGAAGGACAGCCGCTTGCAGGAACGTTGCTGGATTATCACCTGCCGTGGGCGGGGGAGCTGCCGACGATCAAGATCGGGCATCTGCACACCGCGGCGACGGCGACGGAATACGGGATGAAGGGGATGGGTGAAGGCGGCGCTGTGGCGCCTCCCGCGGCGATTGCCAATGCGGTGCGGGATGCGTTTGCGGCGGCGGGGCTGCAGGCGGAGGTGAATGAGACGCCGGTGACGGGGGAGAGGGTGCGGCGGGCGACGCTCATGACCCCGTCAGGGCCGCAAGAATGAGCCGCTCCAGCGAGTCCTCGCCTTGCAACTTCCTGAGCTTCGCCAGGTGCCACCACGCTTGGTACTCGCCAGGGTCGTCCGTCGCCATCGCGCGTTCTTCGCTCAGCCCCGGATAGACGCGCTCCAGCACGGCAACGTCCCGAGCGATGTACAGCGCGCTGCGTCCCTTCCCACCGTTGCCGGCGCGGGTCCAGTCGAGGGTGTAGCCCCCGGCCAACGCCAGTTCGCGGGTAAATTCTCGCAACGTCCGGCTGTTGCCTTCATAGAAACCATGCGCATGGTCCAGATCGCCGTAGAGCCGTGCGAGGCGCGCAGCAGCCTCCTGCTGCGACAAGCCATGCAGGCCGGGTGGACCACCAAACGCGTCGAGGATCGCGCCTATTCTGGCTTCGATGCCCCAGTGCAGGTAGTGAACCACATGCGACGGTCCGCCCCCTTCCAACTCGCGCACCTTATGCCAGCCATAAGTGTCCTTTCGGATTGCACCCGGCTGATGTTCCGGCAGGTCATGAAACAGGTGCGCGTGCACCGCTTTCAAATGGGCAATATCAAAGCGCCCTGGGATTCGGGTTTCTGCAAGTTCCTTAATCCGCGCAAAGACGAGTCGACGTTCACGGCGCTCACGGAGAGCATCCTGAGTCACCGGCCAACACTGGCCCGAATCGCAGCAGAATGTTCGGCGCTGGTAATCTCGCCGTCGATGTAGCGACGGTTTAGTTCCTCTGTCTCTGCGTCCAGGATGAAGCCTTCAAGCCGCATGCTCACACGTGCGTAATCGATCGCAGCTTTGCGGCGTGCACGTTCTTCCGGGCTGAGGTAAACGGCAGGTTTCGTTTCGGCGGGAGATGGCATATCATTCATCGAAACATATTACCACAGCACACCCGGCCACGCCACCCCGCCGCCTTCCGCCTCTTATGTCTGTACGCGCCTGCACTGCGGAGCTTAGCGTCCGACAGATGAAGCGCGAGGGTGTTCGCTCCTTCCGCAGCGCCTGAATTGAAGTGGGGTCTTGCAGTGCATCACTCGTGTCGCACGCCCCTACAGCGCCTTCTCAAACCAATGATGCGCGTACCGTTCGTCGGTGAACCGCGGCACCTCCTGATAGCCGGCGCTGCGGTACAGCGTGATGGCTTCGGCAAGCACCCGGTTGGTGTCCAGCCGGATCGCCCGCGCGCCGGTCTCGCGTGCCAGCCGTTCCAGTTCGCTCAACAGCCGCCGGCCCAGGCCAAGGCCCCGCGCTTCCGGCGCGACCCACATGCGTTTGATCAGCGGCGCATCCGGATAAAGGATCAGCCCGCCGCACCCCACCGGCTCTCCTCGCAGCCGTGCCACCAGCAACAGGCCCGCCGGCGGAGCCAAATCGTGCAGCGCCGCTTCCAGCGCCTCTGCCGCATCGAAACCCGTCTCGAACCGCTGGTTCAGCTCGGCGAAATACCGGGTCAGGCAGCGCTGCGCGTCGGGTGTCGCGGCATGCTCCACGTCGAGCATGATCATGGACGCGCGCAGCAGGTGTTCCACGTCGGTCATCGCCGCCACCAGCCGGACGCGCTGGCGCTCGTTCAGCGGTTCCAGGAAACTCTCTGCCACCGCATCGGAACGGCAGTTGATCTCGGCATATTCGGCGAGGCCAGCCGCGGTCAGCCGGGCGCAGCGGACCCGCGCGTCGTCCTGGCTCGGGGTGACGCTCACCAGCCCCTGCCGCTCCAGCGCGCGCAGCACGCGGCTGGCGTACCCCGAATCCAGCCCGAGGCGCGCTCGCAGAACCCGCACCTCCAGCCCGTCCGGCCCGATCTCCCACAGCGCGCGCGTTTCCCCCAGGGGGCGCGCGCGGCCGAGAAACTGGTCCGTCAGCACGCCGATGCGCTCGGCGGCGGTGCGGTTGAAGACGCGGATCAGCGTGATGGCGGACCGGTCCATATCTCTGACTTTAGTCAGATATTTCCGTCCACGTCAAACCGACACCCGACGGCCACGGCAGAACGACAGTGCGCTGTATCAGGTCAGCAATGCCGCCAGCTCGGTCATGCTGGGAACGATCAGGTCGGGCTGGTGCGGCGTGGCGCCGAACGGGCGGCGGCGGCGGTCGATGAAAGCGGTGCGCATGCCGGTCGCCTTGGCGCCGATGCAGTCGAAGGCGTGGTTGGCAATGAACAGGATTTCCTCCCGGGCCACGCCCATCAGCGACGCCGCCGTCTCATACGTGCGGTGATGCGGCTTGAAGGCATTCGCCACTGCGACGGAGATGATGCGGTCGAACGCGATGCCGTGATGGGCGCGTGCCGTCTCCAGCATGTCGGGATCGCCGTTCGACAGCACCGCGAGCTTGTAGCGGGTCCGCAGGCGGTCAAGCGCGGCGGGCACTTCCGGAAAGGGCTTCAATCGTTCGATGGCGGCGACGAGGCCGTGCACCTCGTCTGGCGTATAGGCAATGCCGGCGCGGTCCATCACGAACGCCACCGCGCGCTCGCCGATCTCGCGATAGGGCGTGTGCTCGCGCCCAAGCAAGGCGTCGATCATCGAATTCTCGAAATGCGTGCGCCGCCACCAGGTGACGAAATTGCCCGGATTTCCCTCCCAGTTCTTGGCCTTCAGGAAGGGCGTGGCAACCGCCACCAGGCCCGACTGCATGTCCACCACGGTGCCATACTGATCGAACATGCAGACCTTGATGGTGGACTTGAGAAGCTGTGGATCGGTCATGATGCCCTCCCGAAGGGCAAGGAGTGTCGCCGCGTTGCCGCGGCACGACAACCGTGCGGCGATGTGCAAGGATGGCAGACATGGTCGGCCGGACGCGACTGCCGGACCGAAATGTCATTGCGAGGAGCAAAGCGACGACGCAACCTCGTTCGAGCATGGCCCATTCAATTCGTGACCCTGCTCAAACGAAATTGCTTCGGCCCTGTGGGCCTCGCAATCACATGACATGCAGAGGATACCGACATGCTCCTGTCCGAAATTGCGCAGGTGATTCGCAGCAAGAACGCTGGTCCCCGCCGGCTGACTCTGGACGTGATGCTCGCGACTGACGCCGATTATCAGCGCGTCGCGCAATCCCCCGCGCTCGGGCGCGAACAGATTGCAGCGCTATACCGCGTGTTGCCCGAGGACGTGACAGTGATCCCCTATCCCGTCGGCCGCGCCATCAAGATCGTGCTGGCACGCAGGATCATGGCAGGCGATCCGGGCGACGTGGACGTGTACGGCGCACAGCAGCACGCGCCAATGCTGGGGGTAGAGATATGAGCCTGTACTTGTTGCGCGTCAGCGTCCGGTCCCCCCTCCCCGCCCCTCCCCCACAAGGGGGGAGAGAGCATGGTGGAATGCCATGACCGCCTCGGCACGCATCCTCGAATCGCTTCGCCGCACGCGCCGGCCGATGCGGCTGGTGGGCGCTTCCGGGCAGCTTGGCTATGGCGTGCCAACGCCGGCGTTTGACGCGGCCCTGGCGCGGCAACCGGATCTGATCGGCGCCGACATGGGCTCGATCGATATCGGCCCGACCTATCTCGGCAAGGGCGAGATGGCCACCGCACCCGCCGCCACGCGCCGCGACCTGCGCAAGCTGCTGCACGGCGCGCGGACGCTGAACGTTCCCCTGGTGATCGGCTCGGCCGGGTCGGCCGGTGCGGCGCCGCACCTGGACGCCACGCTCGCCATCGTGCGCGAAATCGCCCGCACCGACGGGCTGCATTTCCGCCTCGGCGTGCTGCGTTCGGACCTGCCGCGCGCGTTGCTGGCACAGGCGGTGCGCGATGGCCGTGTGCGCGGCATCGACGACATGCCCACGCTGACCAAGGAAGACGTGCGCGACGCGGCACACATTGTCGGCCAGATGGGCATGGGCCCGTTCCGCCGCGCCCTGGCCGAGGGCGTGGACGTCATTATTGCCGGCCGCGCCTGCGATACCGCGATCTTCGCCTCGCTGCCGACCATGCTGGATTATCCGACCGGCCTCGCCGTGCACATGGCCAAGATCATCGAATGCGCGTCGCTGTGCTGCGTGCCGGGCGGGCGGGATTCGATCCTCGCGGAACTGGACGACGACGGCTTCGTACTGGAAAGCATGAACCCGCAGCGGCGTGCGACGCCGACCTCGGTCGCGGCGCACAGCCTGTATGAACAAGCCGACCCGTTCACGGTGTACGAGCCGGAAGGGCGGCTGGATCTGAGTGCCGCGCAGTATGTTGCGGTGGACGACCGCCGCACCCGCGTCAGTGGTGCGCGCTGGGAGACGTCCGCCGATCCCTGCGTCAAGATCGAGGGCGCAAGCCGCATCGGCGAGCGCGCGGTGTTGCTCGCGGGCGCCGCCGATCCACGTTTCATTGCCAGGAACAAAGAGATTCTGGCGGCGGTTTCGGAGGTCGTGCGCGAACTGGTGTGTGAGGACCAGCCACAGGATTATACGCTGCGGTTCCGTGTCTATGGCGTTGACGGCGTGCGCATGGCGGTGCCGGAGCAAGAACCACCGCCTGGGGAAGTGTTCGTGATGGGCGAATGCATCGCGCCCACCGCCGAGCGCGCGGCCGAGGTTGTGCGTACCTGCAAGCAATACCTGCTGCATCATGGCTATCCCGGACGATTGTCCACCGCCGGCAACCTGGCGTTCCCGTTCACTCCCCCGGAAGTGTCGCTGGGTCCGGCGTATCGCTTCAGCGTCTATCATCTGCTGCACACCGCTGATCCGGATGCCCTCTTCCCCTTGGAGACAGAGACCGTTTAGCCGATCGATGCCTCGACACCGTCCGCGACAACGGGGCGTCAGTGTGCGACAATCGGCGCAACCATCGCGGATCGCACTACCATGAAGCTGAAGGACATCGACCGGGTGAACCATCTGATCGGCGAGCTTGCCACGGTGAAGGAGCTCATCAGTGTCACGGAGCGATCGGAACCCTCTGATCTGAAACTTTACATCCACGGGCCGAACGAGGTGTCGATCGAGATGTCGGCGGAAGGTGCGGAATCCACGCATTATCGCGGGTTCTCGGCAACGCCGGCGTTTCTTGCCCGGCTCAAGGCGCTGGCGCTTGAGGAAATGGCAACACGGCAGCGGGCGATTCTCGACGAATTGGCCGGGTTGGGCGTGGAAGCAGAATAGCAGGCGGCCGGCGTGAAAGCGGGCGGTGCTAATACGCCCGCGCGCCGAGAATGCGGCGCGGCCGCAGTGTCAGGACCAGCAGGATCGCGAGAAATCCAACCACCGTGCGATAGTCCGGTGGCAGAATGAGCAATGACAGCTCTTCCGCCACGCCGACCGCGAGCGCGCCGATCACCGCGCCCGGAATGCTGCCGAGCCCGCCCACCACGGCGGCGGCAAAGATCGCCAGGATGGCGCGGAATCCGGTCAGCGGATCGATCGATGTATCCAACCCGAGCAACATCCCGCCCAGTCCCGCCAGGCCCATACCGGCAAAGTTCACAATGTGGCCGATCAGGTTGGCGTCGATGCCCTTGATCGCGGCGAGCGTCGGGTTGTCCGCCACCGCGCGCATTGCCTTGCCGATACGGGTGAAGCGCAGAAACAAGAACAGTACAGCGACCGCTGCGGCGGAGATCAGCAGGTCCTGCATCTGTTGCGGCCCGACGCGCAGGCCGGCGACGTGCCAGTCGCGGGCGATCGGCAGGTTATAGTCGCGCAGGCTGTTGCCGAAGACGACGCGTACCAGGTTCTCCAGCGCGATGGTCAGCGTGACCGAGGCGATGGTCGCGGTGATCAAATCGTGGCGCCGCAACGGCCGCAGCAGCAGTGCGTCGCTGGCGAGACCGAACAATCCCGCGACCAGGAACGCCACGATCGCAGAGGGCAGTAGAGGCAGATGCAGCGTGGTGTTGGCGACATAGCCGGCGAAGGCACCGATGGTGGCATGCGACGCCACCGCGAAGTTCGGAAACCGCAGCACCGCGTAGATGGCGGTAAAGCCGATGGCAGGCGCGGTCAGAACGGCGCCGGCCATCAGGCCATTCAGGATCAGTTGTGCGATCGCGGCGGCGGTCATGATTGCTCTGGGCGATGGGGCGCGTTCAAGTCCTGTCGTTGACGCGAGTGCCGCCGGCGCCGAATGGCCCCGTGGTTCCCCCTATGTCATTGCGAGGAGCGCAGCGACGAAGCAACCGCGCGGCCGCGTATCTTTGCCGTTGCGCACAACCGCCGATCATCGGGTACTCGCGAACGGGATTGCTTCGTCGCTGCGCTCCTCGCAATGACATGGGAGGGTAGCGCCTACGCCACTTCGACCAACGTGAATGCCCCGTTGTCCACCCTATTATACCGGAACTTGCAGCTGGTTATGTCGCCGATATCGGTGAAGGTGCATGGTCCAGACGCACCGCTGTACTTCACCGCCTTGCCTGCCTTGATCAGCGGCAATCCCTCCACCGCGGTATAAACCGTTTGCCCGTCGCTGTTGGTGATCTGCCGCACCGTGTCGCGGATGGCCGTGCCGTTCGCCTGTCCTGCCTGCGCGATCGTCAGCGACACGATGCTGATCCAATCGGTCGCCTGCGCCTCATAGGAATCCGGTGCCGCGATTCCCAGCCGCTTCACGCAGGCCGCATAGGCGGGCGAGTCCAGATCGGCCGAGGGCTGTACCGTGATCACCCCCTGCGTCACCTCATGCGGCAATTGCGTCACCGACTTGCCGGTCAAGGCATAGGATTGGCAGAATTTTGCCCCGTCATAGCCGGCGCGGTACAGGTCGCGCAGGATCACCGCGACATCCGGTGCATAGCCGTTCAAATACAGGAAATCGGGCCTGGCATTCAGCGCCTGGTCCACTTCGGAACGGTAGCTGGTCTTGTCCTTGTCGTACACCAGCGACCCAACAACCTGCACACCCTTCGGTTCCAGCGTTGCCGTCAGCCAGTGCTTCGTTGGCTCGGAGAACGGGGCCTGGATCGACATGATGAACACGCGCTTCGCGCCATGGCGGATGATGAACCCGGCGTGGCTGGTCGCCTGCAATTCGTTATTCGGCTGCGTGCGAATGAGGTAACCCTGGTGCGGCAGATGCGTGATGCTGTCGGCCCCGGAGACGGTGGTGAGGAACGTCTTGCTTTCCCAGCACACCGGCGCCACGGCGGTGGTGACCGCAGACGCCCAGGTGCCCATGATGACTGGCACCTTGTCCACGTCGATCAGCTTGTGCGCGGCACGCACCGCCGCTTCGGGGTTGGTTTCGTCATCTTCCACCACCAGCCGGATCGGCTTGCCCAGCAATCCGCCATTGCGGTTGATCTCGTCCGCCACCGCCTGCATCGCCTTCAGCATGCGCGGACCGTCGAAGCTGCCGGCGCCGGTCAGCGGCGTCAGCACGCCGAGATCAGTGGTTGCATCCTGCGCGCGGGCGGACGCCGGCAACAGACCGGCAGCAGGCGCGACGATGGCGGCCGCGGCGGTTGCCAGCAGCGCGCGGCGATTCAGACGGATCATGCGAAACCCCCTCTACGCATGTTCTGCGGGACGCGCGCCCAGGAAGATCCGCCGGATCTCCGGATCAGCCCGCATCGCCGCAGCGTCACCATCGCGGTTGTTGCGGCCGTCGACAAGGATCGTTGCCCGATGCGCGATGTCCAGTGCCTCGGCCGCATTCTGCTCCACCATCGCGATGGCGACGCCCTCGCGGTTGATCGTACGGATGGTTGCGAACAATTCCTCCGCCGCGATCGGCGACAGACCCGCCGAGGGTTCGTCCAGCAACAGCAGCACGGGCTGCACCATCAGCGCCATTGCCATGGCCAGCACCTGTCGCTGGCCACCCGAGAGCGTGCGCGCGGCGCGCTGGCCCTTCTCTGCCAACATGGGGAAGCGGGTGAAGGCAGCGTCCAATCGTGTGCCGACATGCGCAGGCTCTGTGAAGCCGCCCATCTCCAGGTTCTCGCGTACCGAGAGTGTCGGGAACACGTTCGCTTCCTGCGGCACGAAGGCGACGCCACGTCGCGCGATCTCGCGGGGCGCCAGGCCGTGGATCGCGGCATCGCGCAATCGGATCGTGCCGCGCGCGGGGCGCAGCAGGCCGGCGATCGTCTTCAACAGCGTGGATTTGCCGGCGCCGTTGGGGCCGATGATGGCGACGATTTCTCCCTCGTTCACCGTCAGCGACACGCCCTTCAGGATTTCGTCGCCCCGGCCATAGCCGGCGACGATGTCGTGCGCGGCCAGCAAGCTCATCGCCGGCGGCCCATATAGGCAAACTGCACGTCCGGATCCTCGGCGATCTCGGCGAATGTGCCCTCGCGCAAATGGCGTCCTTCCGCCATGACGATCACCGGGTCGCACAACGCGGCGATGGTATCCAGGTGGTGCTCTATCAGCAGGATGGAGATGCCGTCGTCGCACAGGGACCGCAAATGGACCCCGATCTCGCGGGCGAGCGCCGGATTGACACCGGCGACCGGCTCATCGAGCAACAGCAGCGTGGGTTCGGCCATCAGCGCACGGCCGATTTCCAGCAGTTTCTTCTGGCCACCGGACAGTTCGGCCGCGGCGTGATGCAGGACGCGAGTTAGATTCAAGCGCCGCGCCAGGGTCTCGGCGCGGGCGCGCAGGGCTGCTTCGCGGCGGCGCGCCGCCGGCGTGCGCAGGACGGCGGGCAGCACATGCTCCCCGGGCTGGTCTTTGCCGTACAGCAGAAGATTCTCGAACACCGTCAGTCGCGGGAAGCCGCGGGCGATCTGGAAGCTGCGCACCAGGCCGGCGGCGGTGATGTGGTCCGGCCGCCAGCCGGTCACGAACGTGCCGTTGAAGCGAATGCTGCCGTCGTCCGGCGGCACCATACCGGAAATACAATTGAAAAGGGTGGTCTTGCCGGCACCGTTCGGACCGATCAGGCCGGTGATGCGCCCGGCCTGCACGTCCAGATCGACGCCGCGCAACGCGTGCACGCCGTAATAGCTGCGGGTCAGGCCGCGAATTTCGAGCAAAGGCATGCGTTGTAGCGCCTCGGCGTGGCGCCGCAGGTTATCCCGGCGCGCGGTATTGTTCCACGCGCGTGGTGCCGGCACCGGAGCGTGTTGCGGCCGGCGCGGTCATGTGTCGTCAGGCGCCAGATTGTGCCGCTGCAGTAATTCGGTGCCGTGGGCCAGCAGTTCGTATCCGTCGGCGAGATTGCGGTACGCTTCCGCCAGCTCAGGGTCTGTCGTACGCGCCGCAAGCTCGGCGTATTTCTTCGCGGTCGCCGCATAGTCCGGCATGGCTTGCCGCGCCCCCGCCCGTTTCGCTGCCAGGGATCGCATCTAATGGCCAGGGTACAACAATCACATTCCGCTGACAGAAAAAGCGAAATACCGTGTACACCATTCTCTCCGAGTCGTCCGGGCAAGCGGACGTTTGCCGTTGAGCAAATCAAGGATGCGCAATAAGTCAGCCTGCCGCCGGCCTTCGGGTTAAAAAAGGCCCCGGGGCCACATGGCCCGGGGCCGAAGTCTCGTCTGGGTTGCCGGAACCGGGGAGGTTTCCGACGGCCGATAACGTAATACTTCCCGCGGCGTCTTGATTTCACAAACGCACGAACTTCTGGCGATTCGCGTTGAACAGTGCGTCACAAGCGCGTGACACACTGCTGCCAGGTTGCCCTGCGTTACCGCTTCAATCCCAGGCCGGCGAATTTCTTATTGAACTTCGCCACCTGCCCACCGGAATCGATGATCCGGTGCTGGCCGGTCCAGGCCGGGTGCGATTTGGGGTCAATGTCCAGACGCAGCGTGTCGCCCGGCTTGCCGAAGCAGGAGCGAGTCTTGAACTGCGACCCGTCCGTCATGACGACGGTGATCTCGTGGTAGTCGGGGTGGATGCCCGGCTTCATCGGCGTGGTCCTTTGCTGGCGCTGCCGATCCCGACCGGCGGCGCAAGCGCGCGCCTATAGCGTTGGCGGCGGCCGGACGCCAGAGCAATCGGGTGAAGAAAGCGGAGTCAGGGGTTTCACCCCTGAAACCCCACCAAGAGGGCAGCGCCCTGGGCGCTGCCCTCTTCGAACTCCCGCCAAGGGCGGAGCCCTTGGAACCCTTTACCTGGTTGTCTGGGCGGTGCAACTCAGTGACATGGCGGCCTGAGCCATGACAACGCCATGTGCATCGCGGGCACCACCCGTCCAAACCGCGCCACAAGCGGGGCCCATTTTCATGACAGGCACAGCCTTTGCCGCGAGGTCCAGGAGAGCAGAGCTCTCCTGGCGGGTTTCAGGGCAGAGCCCTGATCTTGCTTGCGTCACCCAATGGCCCCGGGGCGCGTGTTACCCGTGCTTCTGCGCGGCCTCGATCGTGTGCATGATCGTGGCCTCGGCCTCGGACTTGCCGACCCAGCCACCGATCTTCACCCATTTGCCGGCTTCCAGGTCCTTGTAGCGTTCGAAGAAATGCTCGATTGCGGCGAGGGTGATCTGTGGCAGGTCGTCGATCGATTCGACAAGGGCGTATTGCGGGTGCAGGCGTTCGTGCGGCACGCAGATGATCTTTTCGTCGGGGCCTTTTTCGTCCTCCATGCGCAGCATGCCGATGGGACGGGCGCGGATCACGGCCCCGGGCACGACCTGGGTGGGGATCAGCACCAGCGCGTCCAGCGGGTCGCCGTCATCGGCGAGGGTGCCGGGGATAAATCCGTAGGCGGAAGGATACGCGGTGGCCGTGAACAGAAAGCGGTCGACGAAGAGGGCGCCGGATTGCTTATCGATTTCGTATTTCACGGCCGAGCCCTGGGGGATTTCCACCATGACGTAGATGTCCTGGGGCGGGGCCTTGCCGGTGGGGATTTGCGATACGTCCATGGTGGTTCTCCTGGCTTGGGCGCGACGGGTCCGGATTGGGTGCGGATCAATCTGGGCGCTATGGGGAAGTTCGGCGATGACGATCCTCGTCAAGGAGCATGTCGAGAAGATCCTGGCGTACACGAAAATTCGTCGCCGTCAGGCGCATGAAAGCAATCGGCAGATCCAGGAGGCCACGCTGCGCACCGCGCTGCAAGACGCCCAGCGTGCCGATCGGGCGCAAGCCTTGCCGTCGCGCGGCGTCAACGCCGGCTCGATCGTCGGTCAGCACGGTATCGGCGCCGATCGACAGGGCGAGCGCGATTGCTGCTCGTTCGCCGGGATCGAGCCGGGCAAGCGGCGGGTCCGAGGCAACGGGCGCTTGTCGTGTGAGCAATCACGCCGGCCGCGCGGCGATCCACGCCTGGACGAGCGTTGGTGTCCGTGGCTGACTCAGCTCGTCCTGCGCCTCGTGCGGGATCAAGATCTCGTTCAACAGCTTGGGCAGCACGCCGATCTCGCCGATCAGGACGAGGTAGTGCTGCGGGCCGCTGTCCGCGACGGCCCGCACCGCCTACAGGCCGAGCTGGTCGAGATCCTCGCGCTCGCGCGCAAACTCTGCCAAGGTCGTGCCGTCGTCGATGCCGTGCTGTTTCAAAAAGGCATCTAATTCGAAGCGCGTCGGCATGCCGAGCAATTGGCGTAGTTCGAAATGCGTGAGGTGACCGGCCTGATACTCCGCGAGCCCGAATGCCTCGAGTGCGCGGCGTTCGAGGTTGTCGCCGGCCGCGGTAAGGCGCTCGGCGAGTTCGTCAGGGATGGGACGGACGACGTTCATGGGACTGGACCTTACCGCCTCGCCATCGGGCAGGGCAATTCGCGTGTCTGCGCATCCAGGGAGAAGATAACCTTACGTATCACGGCCGGCCTTCTTCAGGCGGGCGGCGTGGTGCGCGGCGAGCGCGGCCGTGGCGCTACTTCCTCGCGCAGCCAGCGCTCGACTGCGGCCAGATGAAAAATTCCAAGGGGGGATCGAGGTGGTTTGCTACGCCGCAAGGCCGATTGGCATACCAAGCTCAGAAGGCACACTAGGAAAACGCCCAAGACCCTTCCCATCGGGCCTTCATCCTCCTCGCACTTGCCATTGTCTCCCACCTCCACTCGTCCTACCCATCGCCGATGACCGCACGCATCGCCCTGCCGGATGCCCCTGCCGTGGCCGCCGGGCATGGCCGTGCCGCGATCCTCACGTCAGACGGCGAATTTCTCCTCCTGTCCGCCACCGAAGCCGCGCACCATCTGCGCGACCTTCCGCCGCCGCTCTGCGTCCATGCCCCGGCGACATTCCGCCGCCTCAACCTCCGTCCCGGTCCCGCCTACGACCTGCTGGAATTGTTCGCGTTCGTCCTTCCCGCGCGCACCGCCGCCCCCACCCCGCGCGGCCTTGCCCTCGCGCTCGACCACCCCACACTTCCCGACGGCCTGGAAGCCGAGGCGGCCCTGCTGCCCGACCTCGCCGCCGCGCTGCTGAACCGCCTCGCCCAGGGCCGCGCCACGCCGCAGAACCGCGACGCTGCGACGCTCGCCGCCCGCATGGGAGCGGTCGGCTGGGGCTGGACGCCCAGCGTCCTTGCCGCCCTCGCCGCCCCCAACGCGGCCCCCTCCACCGACGCGCTGAAAGTCTGGCGCCGCCTGCCGGAATGGGAGGACGCCGCGCCGCTTCCCCCACCCTCGGCCCTGCCGGTCACCGACGCCGAGGCCCGGTCCCGCCTGGCCGCCATGCTGGGCCCGGGCGCCGAGCAACGCCCCGGCCAGTCAGACTACGCCGCCGCCGCCGCGTCCGCCTTCGCGCCGCGCGAGACCCGCGGCGACCCCGCCTTCGTGCTGGCCGAAGCCGGCACCGGCACCGGCAAGACGCTCGGCTACCTGGCGCCTGCCAGCGTGTGGGCGCAGAAAAACCACGGCACGGTCTGGCTCAGCACCTTCACCCGCCATCTGCAGCGCCAGATCGACGCCGAACTCGCCCGCTTGTTCCCCGACCCGGTCCAGCGCCGCCGCCGCGTGGTGATCCGCAAGGGCCGCGAGAACTACCTGTGCCTGCTGAACCTGGAAGACGCGGTCAACACCGCCACCGCCGGTTTCGCGCAGCAGCAGACCATCCCGCTGGGCCTGATCGCGCGCTGGGCGATGGCCACCGACGACGGCGACCTGCAAGGCGGCGACCTCCCCGGCTGGTTCGCCGAGTTGTTCTCCCCCGCCTTGCTCTCCGGCCTTGCCGACCGGCGCGGCGAGTGCATCCACGCGGCCTGCCCGCACTGGCGCCGCTGCTTCGTGGAACATACGATCCGCCGCGCCCGCACTGCCGAGCTGGTGGTGGCGAACCATGCCCTGGTGATGACCCAGGCCGCCTGGGGCGGGCTGGACGACAACACCGTCCCCACCCGCTACGTGTTCGACGAAGGCCACCACTTGTTCGATGCCGCGGATTCCGCCTTCGCCGCCGCACTCTCCGGCCATGAAACCGCCGAGCTGCGCCGCTGGCTGCTGGGCGCGGAAGGCGGTCGATCCCGCGCCCGCGGCCTGGCCCGCCGCATCGAAGAACTCGTCGCCGGCAAAGCCAACCTGGAAACGCCGCTCGACGCCGCACTGCAAGCCGCCCGCGCCCTCCCGTCGCCCGGCTGGTCCGCGCGCCTGGGCGATGACGGACCGGAACTGACAGATCTCGACTCCGGGCGCCCCAACCCGACCGAGGCCTTCCTCCGCCTGATCCGTCAGCAGGTCCTCGCCCGCGTCCAGGGCGCCGATGGCGAGACATCGCGCTACGCCATCTGGGGCGCGGCGGAATGCGACGTCCTTCCGGCCGCGCCCGAAATCCCGCCCGCCGCCGACCGCCTGGCCCGTGCGCTTGCCCGCATCGCCGAACCGCTGACCACGCTGCGTGAGCGCTTGCTCGCCCGGCTGGATGTCGAAGCGGACGAGATGGACGCCGCTATGCGCAATCGCATCGAGGCGGCCGGCCGGTCCCTGCAGCGCCGCGCACTGCACCCGCTCGCCGCCTGGCAGGCCATGCTGCGGCTGCTGGCCGGGCCGCAACCCCATCCCGGCACATTATCGCCCTACGTGCTGCTGTTCCGGCTGGAGCATCGCCTCGGCGGCCGCGACAGCGACGTGGGCCTGCACCGCCACTGGTTGGATCCCACGGTGCCATTCGCCGCCACCCTCGCCGCACCCGCACACGGCCTGCTGGTGACGTCCGCAACGTTACGCGACGCCAGCGGCGCCGATCCGGAAGTCACCTGGGCAGCCGCCGAATCCCGCGTCGGTGCCCCGCACCTGCCGTCGCCCGCGATCCGCGCCGGCGTGCTGTCGCCGTTCGACTACGCCGCGCAGACCCGCGCCTTCATCGTCCACGACGTGGCGGCCGGCGACATCACCCAGCTCGCAGCCGCCTACCGTGCCTTGTTCCTGGCTGCCGACGGCGGCGGTCTCGGTTTGTTCACGGCCATCCGCCGACTGCAAGCAGTGCACCAGCGCATCGCGCCGGAACTGGAAGCCGCCGGCATCCCGCTCTACGCCCAGCATGTGGATGCGATGGGCAACGCCACCCTGGTGGACATCTTCCGCACGGAAGAATCAAGCTGCCTGCTGGGCACCGACGCGATGCGCGACGGCGTGGACGTCCCCGGCCGCGCCTGCCGCCTGGTCGTGTTCGAGCGTGTGCCCTGGCCGCGCCCCGACATCCTGCACCGCGAGCGCCGCATCCACCTGAGCAATGGCGATCCCAAGGGCTACGACGACCGCATTGCCCGGCTGCGCCTGCGCCAGGCTTTTGGCCGCCTGATCCGCCGTGGGTCTGACCGAGGCGTGTTCGTGCTGCTGGACCGGCAGACGCCGTCGCGGCTGCTGTCCGCATTCCCGGCAGGCGTGCAGGTGCGGCGGGTCGGTCTGGCCGAAGCGGTGAAACAGACGCGGGCGTTCCTGAATGCCGCGTGGGTGACGCCGCCGGCGGGATAAAGCCTGCAGAGGCAGGATGCGTCTGGACAAGGCGTTGAGATGCAACGTGGGGCAGAAGCTGGGTCGACGGGCACGGCGAAGACTGCCGACTGAGCCACCCGTCCAGTATTGCCCCGAAGGATGGCCCCCACGCGATCCGCGGCAGATAGTTGCTGCTTGCTTCCGGTGAGAGGGGTTCTTAGAATCTGTCCGATGGAGGATTTTGGCGAGCTGGACTTTGTGATCCCGGCATACACGCCGGAGACGATGCCCTTGGATCGGCTCCTGCAGTACCTACAGGAGATCGCCGAGGTCGTCGGCGTTCCGCACGACATGCACCTCGTGCGAATCGAGCAATCCAGCACGAAGCCTGTCTTCAAGATGCCACTGCCAATGGCGAATGAGGCACGGGAGCGGGCCGCTCGCGTGCAGCGAGGTGAAGGTACTATGCGCCAGCGGCGCGCCTATCATCGCATTCGGCAGATGGTACGCCGAGATGGGGGAAAACCGGCTATCTTGAGGGACCGGAGCGGCATCATCCTCGACTTCCCTCCAGAGGTCGAGGTCGGGCCGATTACCGGCGTCCGCCAGGCGACCACTTTTGACGGTGTGTTGTTACGCGTTGGGGGCGCCGGCGACTACACGCCGATTCTGATGCAGGACCTGGGAGGCGATGTACACGCAGGCTTTAGTGCTTCGCGGGGACTAGCCAAGCAGATGGCACCTCTCATCTTCGATCCCATCCGGGTGAACGGGATCGGGAGTTGGGATCGAAACCAGGCAGGCGAGTGGAAGCTCGTAAAAATGCTGATCCAGAGCTACGATCCGCTTGACAATGAAAGCTTGCCTGACGTCCTCAATCGTCTTCGAGCAGCGCCCGTGGTGTGGCCAGAAAATGCGGATGCGATTATGCGGGCAGAACGCGAGTAGTCGCTATGAAGCCTGTTGGATTTGACGATACGATGTTGAGCATCTTGTTGAATCCAACCGCTGGAATTCCGATCGACCGGGCTACAGGCCAGCCGGTCACAATGGCGAAGCGACGCGCCGAGTACCTCGTCGAAACGCTTGGCAAGGCCAGGCAGAAGATTATTATTCCCACTCCCGCTGCTGCCGAGCTAATGACCGCGATTGGCCCGGACGCGCAGCAATATCTGGCCATCATCGCACGTTCTCGCCTGTTCGAGTTAGCCGCATTCGATTCGCGGTGCGCGATTGAACTGGCGTTGCTTAACCGGGATGTGTTCAAGAATAGCGATCCGCGGGTGGTCGAGGAGCCCTATCAGAAGGTGAAATTTGACAGGCAGATCGTGGCTATTTTCAAGGTATCTGGCGTAGAGTCAGTCTATACGGATGACGCTGGCCTCGCCAATCGAGCGCGCCTCTGCGGAATGTCCCCCATTACTACGGCTGAACTGCCGCTCCCAGCGGAAGATCGCCAAATGCAAATAGAGTTCAGCGCGCCAGACGAAATACCTGAGCCAGAGTCGGCCCCTGAATCCGAGGCGACAAATGAGTAGGCGTCCTGACATCAAGCCGGTGGTCAGCTCGCGTAAGACTCAAGCTGCACGATCCGCAGCCCCTTTACGCCGCGCATTCGGCGGTCGCTGGTAACGAAGCTAGTGCAGCCTGCGTCGATCGTGGCAGTCAGTTGCAGGGCATCCGGTGTTCTGAAACCCGTTGCTGCACACAACTGCGCAGCGCGACGCAATTGCCCGCGCGACAGTTCGATCAGCGTCATTCCGCGGCTGCGGGTCAGCAAGGCCTCGTACCGGGACGCCAGGGCATGGTTGCCGGCACGGTAGGGTACGACCAGCACTTCCAGCAGTGTGATGGCCGAGGTGACCAACTCGACCTGCCCCGCATCCG
>Ga0335074_10005564_pt1 | contig 17438 bp, 14 predicted proteins | sample Lox_Sample_23_FD_206715 | JGI IMG/M metagenome (GOLD analysis project Ga0335074, IMG submission 206715) | Soil microbial communities from Loxahatchee National Wildlife Refuge, Florida, United States - Lox_Sample_2.3 | ecosystem: Environmental > Terrestrial > Soil > Wetlands | place: USA... | reverse complement strand
TCTTTGGCCTCGTCACTGGCGGTTTCCTGCTGCGAGGTGGAAACTCCGCTGGAGCGCACGATCGCGTTATCGCCGATCTCGGTGACCGTCCCATGAAAGGTCTTGTTCGGAATGGCGTCTATCATGACGTCGGCGGGTTGACCCAAACGAAGATTCACGATATCCGTTTCGTCGACTTTTACTTCTGCCGTGATCACCGACATATCGGCAATCGTCATGAGGGTCGAGCCCAGCGCATTCTGAATTCCGATTACGACCGATTCGCCTTCGCGGACCGGCAAATTCGTAACCACACCATCGTATGGCGCTGTGTAGCTGGTTTTCTGGAGCACGTCCGTCACGCGAATCAAGTTGGCTTTTGCCTGGGCGACGTGCTTCTCGGCCGAATCCTGTTGCGCTGCAGCTTGCGAGACGCGCGCCTGCGCCTGCACCAGCCCCGCTTCGGCCGTGGCCCATGCATCGCGGCGGCTATCGAAGTCCGATTTCGCGATCAGGCCATCCTTGAACAGACTTTGGGCGCGGTCCCAATCGAGCTTATTGCGGTCGTAATCAGCCTGGGCGCGCTGCGAATCAGCCTGCGAGGTCTTCAGCGCCGCGTCGGCGGCAAGGGCATCGGTCTGCGCGGCCTGCAGCGCCGCCTGATTGGCATTGACGTCGGCCTCAGACTGCACATTTTCCAGCTGCACGAGCAACTCGCCCTTTCTAACCTTGTCGCCTTCCTTCACGTATAAGTGCGTGATCTTGCCGTACGCGTTGGCGCCAATATTTACGTAAGTCTTCGGTCGAATTTCGCCCGAAGCGCTGACCACGGTCGCCAGGTCTTCCCGCTGCACTTTGCCGGTCTGGACCGTGGCAACATTTTTGCCGCTCTGATGAACGGTGAAGGCGACGATCAGCGCGAGCACGACTGCGATACCCGCGCCAATAACGGTTTTCTTCCAGCTCTTCATGATTCGTCCCACCCGTCCCGATACCGATGTCTGCCCCGAGGCATCCGGCCCTCAATGACAGAAACAGCCCGGCCGGGTGATGAACCTACACATCTGGTACGGTCCTGCGTCCGAGAAAGTTCCCGATCAGGAGATTAGAACTGCGCCGAGACCGGATGCGACGGAGACCTGTGGTTGCAAACGGGACCCCTGCATTATAGCCCGATTCAGGCCTCCTTATAGTGACGGATTCGACGCGCGTTTATTACACCTGTAGGAACAATTGGCTCCTCAGGGTTTGCACCTTTGCTGCAGCCGTACTGTGTAGCCAACCCGCGCGAGCCTTTATCGCTCCGGAAAACGCCTTCGCCAAGGCAACTCAGCCCAACTCAGCCCGCTTCCAAGTTACCGTGGCCGTCTCGCCCTTAATCACTTCTTCACGCAAGAGTTAGCCTCGCTGCGAAGTCTTGCTTTGACGGGGTACTCGGCCTAAAATAGGACAGCACAGTTCTTTGGCAGGAGTCCCTTATTATGTCCCGGGTTGCTTCGTATCGGACTTTGCTCTCCCTTTTCTTGTGTCTCGGCGTAGCCTCGTTCGCCTTTGCACAGGACAACTCCGCCCAAAGTACGCCAACCGCGCAAGATCAGAATGCCGCCGGACAATCTGCCAAAGACACCGCGAATTCTGCTCCGGCCCAAGGCTCGCAAGACCCCCTCAAACGTCCCATCGATGCCAAAAAGAAGCGGCAGCAGGCGAGGGATTATTCCAAGGAAATCAAGGGCCCATATAAGAAGTGGCTCGATGAAGACGTGGTGTACATCATCACGCCGGAAGAGCGTGCTGCGTTCAAACAGCTCTCCAACGATGAAGAGCGCGACAACTTCATTGAAGCCTTCTGGCAGCGTCGTGATCCCACGCCTGATACGGAAGAGAACGAATTCAAAGAAGAGCATTACCGCCGCATTGCCTATGCCAACGAGCATTTTGCGGCCGGCGTTCCGGGATGGAAAACGGATCGTGGCCGAATTTACATCGTTTACGGCCCGCCCGATGAGATCGAGTCACATCCCTCGGGTGGAACCTACGAGCGCCCGATGGAAGAAGGCGGTGGCGAAACCTCGACGTTCCCATTTGAAGATTGGCGCTATCGCTATATCGAGGGCATTGGACAGGAAGTCATCATTGAATTCGTCGACACCTGCATGTGCGGCGAGTATCACATGACCATTGATCGCTCCGAAAAAGATGCGCTGCTGATGACGCCCAACGCCGGCTTGACCCTCTACGAACAAATGGGGATGGCGAACAAAGCGCAGCGCTTCAACGGCGGCATGGAGCGCTTGGGCACCGGCCCGATGAGCAGCATGGAATCGGCGAAGGAGTTCGACCGGCTCGAACAGTTCGCCAAGCTGAACTCGACCCCTCCGGTGAAATTTACGGATCTGACCGAAGAGGTCACCAGCAAGATGATTCTGAACCCGATGCCCTTTGACGTCCGCACCGACTTTGTGAAGGTGACGGATGACACGGTTCTTGTCCCCGTAACTGTGCAGATCAAGAACCGCGAGATCACATTCGTGAACAAAGACGGCGTCCAGCGCGGCACGGTCGATATCTATGGGAAGCTGAGCACCCTCACCGGAAAAACCGTTCAAACTTTTGAGCAGCCGGTTGAAGTGGATGTTCCGGCGGAACTCCTGCCCCGCACGTCCGAGAATTCGTCCGTGTACTGGAAAGCGGTGCCTTTGCGTCCCGGCCGTTACAAACTGTACGTGGCGATCAAAGACGTCAACGGCGACCGCAGGGGAGTCTGGAGCCGCGGCATCATCGTTCCGGAATATTCCGATGACAAGCTGTCGAGCTCGAGCCTGATCGTCGCCGACGAAATGCAGCCCGTGCCCACAAAGGAAATCGGCACGGGAAGTTTCGTGATTGGCACCATGAAGATTAGGCCGCGCGTGGCCCCGGCCGACGGCAAGCCTGCCCTGTTCAATCGCGAAAGAGATCAGAAGGTGAATTTCTGGATGCAGGTTTACAATCTGGGCGTCGATCAGAAAACGCACAGACCTTCGGCGACTTTCGAATACAACATCATCAATCTGGCCACCAACAAGCCAGTCGTGCAAAAAACCGAGTCCACCGCCACCATGGGCAATGTTGGCGAACAGGTAACCTTGCAAAAAAAGATTCCCGTGGCTGCCTTGCAACCCGGAATCTACAAGATCGAAATCAAGGTAAACGACAATATTTCCAAACAGACCGTTGATCCGTCGGCAGTATTTCAAGTAGAGTAGCTCCCTGCGATTTCAACCAGGGACGGGGTAGGTGTGAGACTGCGCCAGTTCACAACTTGGGCGATCGTGTTGGGATTATCGCTCCCTGCCTGCGCTGCAGAACATCTGGGGGCCATCTCCGGCTACGTGCGCAATGCAGCCGGCGATCCGCAGATGGGCGCGGTCATCGAGATTCTCGGCGCCGCCGACCGCACGATTACCGTCTTCAGTGACGGAGCCGGATACTACGCCGCCAGCGGGTTGATTCCGGGCCTCTACAGCCTCAAAGTTAGCGCCCCATCGTTTCTTCCCAAATCGAGAGAACGAGTTGGAGTTCACCCCGGCGCCAGCATTCACGTCAACTTCACCTTGAATACTCTGCTGGGCGCTATGCAACTTGGTCCTGCGCGCACCATCCCCAACGATGATGACTGGAAGTGGACGCTGCGTTCGGTGGCGAACCGCCCGATTCTGCGCGTGGTCAACGATCCGACCGCAGTCGCCGAAAATCGGAGCCACGAACTGACCGGCAGCTTGTCTTTTGTTGCCGGTTCGACCGCGGAAGGATATGGGTCCGGTTCGGACATGAGCACTGCCTTCACGCTCGAGCGCGGCATCCTCGCCGATGGTCATGTCGCGTTGGCTGGCGCCTTGGGCTACGGCCAAACCTCACCGAATGCTACCTTGCGAGCCAGCTTTTCCAACCGCATGCTCGATGGATCACTACCGTCGCTGACAATCACGGCCCGCAGTTTTGCTCCTTCTGACCCGAACTTGCATAACGCGGCGATGCAGTCGATCGGCGTTTTGGCCGGAGACGATTTGACTTTCGACGACGTTCTGGAATTGAACTTCGGAAGCCAACTCGAAAGCATTCAGTTCCTGGGGCAGATGACTGCGTTCCGTCCCTATGCCTCCGCCGATTTGCATCTTTCACCCAATGCGGTGCTGCGGTACCAGTACACAACCTCTCGACCGCAATCGTGCAGCGAGAAGGATCTGGGGCCTGCAGCCGCGGGTTTCACCGATACCGATCCGCGCTTGACGGTTGCGGCCTTCTCGCCCCAGCTCGAGCGTGCTCATCATCAGGAGTTGAGCTTCTCCGAACGCGTCGGCAACACCAACCTGCAGGTTGCCGGCTTTTATGATCGGATCGGCGGTACGGCTCTGACCGGAGCCGGCGAGGTCAGCGGCGCCGGAGGATTCCTGCTGCCCGACGTTGCCTCCGGCACTTTCAGCTACGACGGCGGCGAACTGAACACTGGGGGGATGCGCGTCGTCGTCCAACATAAGATTTCTCCTGATTTAGCCGCGACCGTCGATTATGCCTTCGGTGGCGCCCTCGAGCTCGATCATGCTGAAATTCCGTTGCAAAGGGCCCAGCAGTGGATCACCGCTCAGCGCCGCCAGGCCATTGCTGCACAGTTCAGCGGGACCATTCATCGCTCGCACACCCAGGTGATCACATCGTATCGCTGGATTAACGGTCCCGCGCTCACTCCGGTGGATCTGTTCAACTCTTCGCCCGGACAAAGCGACGCGTATCTGAACCTCGTCATCCGTCAACCGATCCCAAGCATGGGATTTCTGCCTGCTCGCATGGAAGCTTTGATCGACCTGCGCAATCTCCTGGCCCAAGGATATGTCCCCGTGCTGGCTCAGGACGGACACACCATCTATCTGGTGCAGTCCGCGCGCTCGATCCGCGGCGGCTTAGCCTTCTCATTCTAAGAGCAGAGGCCAAGGGTTACGCCTCGGTGTTCAAACTGAGACACTCTAACGCCTGTCGACACTCTTTCGTCTGTTACGGGCGAGTTGTATGACTCTCAGCGCCGTCGCAGGCCCAAATTTGGGCGAGAGACAGCGAGACCGCACAGAACGCCAATAGCACATAGCGCCCCAGGGAATGCCCAGTTTCTTGCGTTCTGCCAGCGCGCATTTTGCGGCGCCGCCGGGTCGTAGAGAACAGTTACGTTGGCTCCCGGTTGAAGACGCATCCGAGCCTCAATGTCTGCTCCTTTCGTGCTGGGAAGCGATTCCTCAATCTGATATCTTCTTCCGTCCACGGTGAACTGGATTGTGAACTCGGCGCTGGTGCGCTCAATAATCAGCCCCTGAGCCTCGCGGGCATCTCTGGAGAAATTCCAGATATCCCACAGGTGGTAGGCGCCATACAGAAAGGCAACCGCAGCAATCAATGTAAGTAAGGTTCTTCTTCCATCCCAAGATCCCATACGCAGGACCCTCCGAAGCCAAACTAAACTTAACCCAGAAGATGGGGTACGGAGAGTTACGATAGAAACTACGTCCGATTTATCGGTGAGGGCTGAATCGACGTTCCGGAGAGCGCGCGTAGGTTCTTTCGCAGGCGATCGGGCTCGCCAGCGCCGAGACGGGCCTCAACAGCCTTATTGGTACTCTTCCACACTGGGACGGCACGGGCCAGCAACTTTCTCCCTCGGGGGGTCAACTCCAGCAGACGAGCACGATGGTCCTCGTGGCCTGTCGTAATCTTAATCAGGCTACGGCGTTGCAACGGTTTCAGGGCAGCGGTCAAAGTTGTCCGATCCATCGCCAGCAACGCCGCCACAGCGCGAATGGCGGGCGCTTCCGGGCGGTTCAAAGACATCATCAGGGAGAATTGCCCGTTCGTCAGGCCGAGCGGGCGCAATGCATTGTCGAAACGCCGCGCCAATGCTCGCGCGGCGCGCTGCACATGCAGGCAGAGGCAAGAATCCCGGACCAGCATCGTTGTTTCATAGGGCGTGCCTCGAACTCTTACCATGTACATATCATAAATATTTGTTATATTGCTTGCTAGAGTTGATATCAACCTATGGGGAGATAAACGCCAATGAACTGGCCCATGTTTCGGCCCCGCGCAAACCGCGACCATTCGGAGAAACAGACGAACTCACATCCATTCGTGGCGATTACCCTCTTGGTATTCGCCTTCAGCATGGTTTTTGGAGCGCAAGAAATTGGGGCGCAAGAGAGCAAAACCAAGTATCCCCACATGGCGGCGGTCGAAGAGTACCTCATGCCAGACCGGAGTGCCGAGATCGCATTGGCGCGAAGCGCCGCTCCGGAATCCATTTCGCAGGATGCGACGGTCTTGGTTTTGGGGCGCCGCGGCTACGAGACTGCCGTCGAAGGCAAGAATGGATTCGTCTGTTTGGTGGAGCGCGGATGGATGTCCCCCGCCAACGCTCCGGAGTTTTGGAATCCCAAACTGCGGGGTCCGATCTGTTTCAATCCTCCCGCTGCGCGATCCGTTTTGCCGACTACGTACAAGCGAACGGAGATGGCGTTGGCCGGGAAAACAAAGGCGGAGATCATCGCCGGCAACAAGACAGCGTTCGAAAGAGGGGAATTACCCGCGCTTGAGCCCGGCGGTATGAGTTACATGATGTCGAAGGGCGCCTACCTCACCGATGATGACGATCACAACCTGGCGCACCTGATGTTTTATACCCCTCCGCTGGATGGGAAGGATTGGGGCGCCGACCTGCCGAAATCACCAGTCATGCTGAATCCACAATTCAAAGGCATACAGCCCATCGACGTGTTTGTTGTTCCTGTGGGCAGATGGTCCGACGGAACACCCGCCCCGGTTATGTAGCATGATTCATTCAGAGAGGAAATGCGTTTGATCTCGGGGCTACAAAAGCTTACGGGCAAAATGATGAGCCGCATTCTGGCGCTGAGACGCTAAGTTCCTGATTCCAATAGATCGGGGGAGGGGATGGTATATACGGGCTAGAAGACTCAGTTCCAATCCGGGAAACTGATCCTTCTCGCACTTCTCCGAGCCCTACTTATAATCGAGCTCTTCCGACCTCTGACCCTGAACAAGGTCCACCGCCTTTCGTCACCTCGTTTCCCGATTGTGCCGATGCTACGCTCAAGTTTCAGTATCCTCCCCTTGCAGCTCTTGTTCCGGAGATTCCCGATGCGTAGATTCGTGTCTTTCAAAACCTTGGTTTTCATAGCCGTCCTAGGCTGTCTGGCTTCGCCCCTTTTTGCCCATCACCTGAAAAAAGCCGCCTCCAATACTTTCCCGGTGACGACCTCGTCGCCCAAGGCTCGGGAACTCTACGAAAAAGGCATGGCCGACTACGAGAATCTCTATCTGGAGCGCTGCAATGACGACTGGCGCGCCGCGGTGATCGAAGATCCCAATTTCGGTCTCGCTTGGGCATGGATCGCCTTCAATAGTGGCAATCCCCACGAGGTCAATGAAGCGCGGGCAAGGGCGTTGGAAGTTGCGCCGAAACTCACACCCGGCGAACAGCTAATGATCTCCTGGATCGCCAAGGTGCAGCAGGGCGACTTTATCGGCGGCATCTCGGCGATGAACGACATGCTTGAGATGTATCCCAAGGACAAGCATGTACTCTATCTGACCGCTAACTGGCTGATGGGTGAAAACGGAACCGAGCAAGCAGAGTCGCTGCTGAAGCGTGCTCTGGCTATCGACAAGAACTTCCCCGCCGCGTTGAACGACTTGGCGTATGTTGACGCGCGGAATCGCAAGTTCCCTCAGGCGCTCGCGGCTATGGACCGCTATGTCGTGCTCCTGCCCAACGAGCCGAATCCGCAGGATTCCTATGGCGAACTGCTGCGCATGTCGGGGAATTTTCAAGGCGCGCTCACGCACTATCGGGCTGCGCTGAAGATCGACCCGGATTTCGTCAGCTCACAAGTCGGATTAGCCGATACCTACGCGTTGATGGGCGACGAAGATCAGGCCCGGATCGAATACGACAAGGCGATCCGCTTTGCGCACAACGAAACCGACCGGGTGGACTACAGCATCCAGCGGGCGACGACCTGGGTTCGCGACGGAAAATACGCGGAGGCGGACAAGGCATTCCTCGAAATCGCCCAGACCGCCCGCGCTAAGGATCTGCATTTGGGAGAAGCAAAGGCATACCGGCATTTAGCTGAGTATCAGACCGACGATCAAGCCGCTCTCAAGGATTTGAAGCTAGCCGAAGATGCTCTGCATGATCCGGGCACAATTACACCCTCAGATCGAGATGAAGAGTTGTCGCGCATACTTCGCAATGTGGTGGTGCGTGCCTCCCGCTCGGGCAATCAGGCGCTGGCCGATGAATCCTCGAAGCAGCTCGAAGCCCTCGCGACCAGCAGCCGCAACCGGGTCATTCAAAGCTCGTATGAAGGAGCCGAAGGTACGCTGCTGATGGATCAGAAGAAATACGACGAGGCTGTTGCCCACTTGGAAGAGGATCAGGACAATCCCTTCACGATGGAGCTGTTGGTTCAAGCCTACTATCAGACCGGCGATACCGATAAACTGCACGACATGGAGGCCAAACTCCGGGGCACGAATGTGCCGACGATGGAGCAGGCTCTGGTCGTCCCAGTCATCCGCTCCCAAAGGCCGAACATCTGAGGCCTGAGACCTTTTGGGGCGATGGTTGTCGCGATACTATTGCTGCTATTGGACTTGCGGTTCCGATGCTGGTTGCGCCTCTATACGCCAGGTGAATTCTTACTAACTTTGCGCGGTGCATTCATCGTCCTCTAGAATCCTGATCCCTGAACCTCGGGAAGCCCTCGCCTGCCGGTCGGCCTTGGTGTAAAGTATTTCCACTCCCGCCCTATGGACCTCGAGAGCGAGCGCCGCGCCGGTACGCGAATTGCCACCCGCGTTCCTACCCGTGTTCGCACGGCGGAGGGTGTCGATCTCAACGCCCATACTCGCGATGTCAGCGCTAACGGCGTTTATCTTTATACGCAGTCCCGCATCGAGAAGGGAACCGATGTCGAATTGGTTCTGATCCTCCCGCCCGAACTCACGTCGGGTGAAAAATACTGGGTCTGCTGCCAGGCGACCATTGTCCGCGTCGAGGAAGGGGGGGGCGAGTTTGGCCTGGCCGCCCAGATTCGACGCATGGACATCCTGCCGGAAGTCGCCGTTTAACTCGACGCCTCGCCGATTGGCGATCAAGACAACGCTCCGTATCGACACGCTGATTTCGAATTCCGGATTTCTCTTTGGCAAGATTTCCCACTTCGACCTCATTTTTATCCCGGTTTTAAGACGCTTGTGTATTTTGGCTGGAAATTTGTGAAAAAGAGCTTCCCATTGCATCAGCCCTGGTGCAATAATAAGCGGCCCTACAATTGCTATTATCAATCTAGGTTCGGGTGGGCCCAGCATGCTGATCGAAAAACTTGTGGCCGGTGTTGTGCAAGTGCAGACGCCGATCGGGCCGCGCTATGTGATGCCTTCTTTTCCACAGCGACTATATTTGCTCTGGATGTTCCGCAATTTTCATATTCTTCCGCATGCGGTACTTTCGCGCCGACAGCAACGCATGATCGATCGGATGTGCAGCGAACAGAGCTTCGCGTCGATCGCGTACACCGATGCGCTGGAGGAAGCGCCAGTCATCGGAACTGTCGAGCATCGTCCGCCGATCTCGGCGGAAAGCTGGCCTCCACGACGGCCTGCGGCGAGCGAGACGCTGCGGGCGGAGGCTCGGCAACAGCTCTAGTCTGGCGCTCTGACGTCAGGGGTTCCGCCACACCGCCGGCTCTCGGAAACTCCAATTCTGAGTTCCCCCGCAGGCGGTGCGGGGCGCGGATTTCGCGGAGCTTCGCGAAAATTTATGTCGCTCTCAAGATTTTCTTCTTCACACTCAGAGGCAGGGTTTCACACGCAGTTCGCAGCACCAGGCGTGGCGCGTGGCGGCGAATTTTCATCAGATATGGAACGGCGCGCTGTGGACCGAACTTTGCCGTTTCGCGCAGCAGCCAGCCCAATCCCTTCTGCACCATATCGTCTTTATCCGCGAGCAGGGACTTCGATAGCTTCACAATTTCCGGGAAGAACATCTTTGCCCGAGCACCGCGAATCAGGGCGACGCAGGCGGCGCGCCGATGCCATCGGTTCTTCGACTTTGCCCAACGAAACACAGATCTTGCCCGCTTCGGTTCGGACGCAATCATGGGCGCGATGAGGTAATGCACGAGTCCATCATGATCCACCCAACTGCTGATACGATCCAGCCAGCTTTCGAACATGCGGAATTCGCGGTCGCCGCATTGCCCATCCAATTGCTCCAGCAGGAACACACCAGCGATCTTTTCTTCCAATACGGAACCACAAAATAACCGGTCCGCCACCTGCACCAGGAAATCAAAATCGTGCTCTGCCAAGATCTCGCGCCGGCAGCTCCGTATGGCTCGCCGCAAATCTGACGTACGCCATCCATGCGATTTGATTCTTTCTTTAAAGAACCACTGCACTCCGGCCGCATGCTCGGGTGATCCTCCATCCTTCAATGCGCGCCGAATGTGCGCCGCGACTTCTTGGGCGTCATCCGTACGGGACATTTCTTCCGACCTCAATGAAAAAAGGCGGCCGAACGCGGCCGCCGTAATGTTCCAACGCGATCCTAGTGATCTAAGCTGCCAGAGCCCTCGCCGCGGCAGGTTGGTAACCGCAATCTCGCGCTTTCTTGAGAGCCTGTACCGCTTCTTCCGCTGAGATGAGCGGAGTCGTCTGCACCGATTTGCAAGCTCCGCCAGCGGCAAAAGCCATTGCGATCGCGGCGGCGCTTACGTTGTCGGGCATCTCCGTAATGACCACAATGTCATAGTCCCCAAACGAGAACCATGCAGATACAATCTTGCCTCCCAATTTTTCTACTGCGGGCCGTACCGCTTCGATTCTGTTTTGTGGGTTCGCCACTACCGCTTCCCATCCTTCGCGAGAATACGCGACCTGTTGCAAATAATGTGGCATGGAGCCTCCTTTCAGTTCGGAGTAGGGGCGAATCATCCCACCGGCAGGGCCCGCCGTCAAGCGGTGCGATTTGTTTCCACCCTGAGCACGCGGTCGTAGATCCAGAGCAGCAGAGTCGTCGCCAATCCGACGCCCACAACGGCCCACCAGATCATCTCCGGCTCATGCAGTTGCTCGCCGTAATGATGCATCAGCCAGCCGCTGAACTTGCCGGCAATGAACGATCCAATACCGAGCGGCAAGAATGCGAATCCCATGTAGGTTCCTTGCTGATCAGCGGGAGCAAGCCGCGAAATGTAATCGTAATAGCGCGGCTGCTGCACGATTTCGCCGAGCGCGACGCCGACCAGCGTCAGCACCGCCATCCACACCGACGGATGCACGATCAAAAGAATCCACGCCAGACTCGAAATTAAAGTGCCGAGAACGACGGCGTGAAACGCCGGCACGCGCTTGGTCAGGAATCCAATCAGCATGGTGAAACAGATCACTACGATCGGATCGGTGGCCAGGATTCTCGCCGTATTTGCATGCGGATCGATGAATTGCGAAATGTACAGCGGCAAAGCGATGAATTCCTGCCAAAAGACGACCCAATATCCGGTGAAAATGAGAAGGAAAATCATGAAGCGCGGATTCGAGAGTACGGTCAGGAAATTCTTTCCGACCTGGGCAAGACTGGCGGATTGGCCCTCGCCCGACTGACGCGGCTCCTTGAAGAAGAACAGAACCAGGAACAGCATCAGCAACACGCTCAGCGCGGCGATGCGAAACACGGCCTGATCACTTCCGTGTTCTTCCTGCCATCCCGCCAGCAGTGGCCCGACCGTGCTGCCGACATTGACCAGCGTGTAATAAATCGAATATCCAACCGAGCGAACTTTTTCATTGGAAGCGCGGGCGGTTGTTCCGACCACGCTGGGCTTTACCAGCGCCACTCCAAGCGCGGGCAGAACCAGAATGATCGCAACCAGAGTTTCTAACGGTATCGCGTTACGAGCGGCGGCGAACCACGGCGCGGCGATGGATCCCAACACAAAATAGGCGATGGCCAGTATCAGATAAGCGATCGATAGTGCCCGCCGGAAACCGAGACGGTCCGCGACGGCTCCGCCAATCACCGCCAGGAACCATACCCATCCCCCGAACATGCCGGTAAGGCTGCTGGATTGTTCAAGGCTGAAGTGCAAGCCTTCATGCAGATAGCGCGCTAGGACAGCGAACACGGCGTAATACGAAAGCCGCTCAAACAGTTCGCTGATGTTGGCGATCCAGAACGGCCGTTCAAAGCCGGTGCGGATTTCCTGAAGACGTTGAGAGAGTGTCAAATGCGTTTGTTGCGACGTGCTCGTTGCCCCCAAGCGGCCTCCGCTACGGTGAATCCAACTTGTGTCGGCTTTCGCGCCGACGCAGCTTCCGACAATTTTTAGCTTTCCAGCTGCGTGCGCACCCATTCGGCGCTCACGCCGATGACTCGAATCATCTTATTTCGGCTGCTCTGGCCGGAGGTAATCGTAACGGAAGATCGCGGTATGTTCAAAAGCTCCGCCAGAAACGCGATGCAGGCCTCATTTGCGCGACCCTCGACCGGGGGCGCAGTCAGCGAGATTTTCAATGCGTCACCGACCTCGCCGGTGATGGCATTCTTCTTCGCGCGCGGATGAACCCGGACGGCGAAGCTTATGCCGTCATCGCTCTCTTGGATCGCAATCATGTTGTCCCAAAGGCCCGTGTCATCCTGAGCGCAGCGAAGGACCCGGCGCAAGTAGGTCGCAGGACCGAATCATCAAGGGATTCGCAAGGTATTGGCACGCCTTACGAATTCCCGGACGCATCCTTCTCAATAGACCCAGGCAAGGGGCCTTCGACTGCCCTCCTGCTTCGCTTCGCGAATCACTCGCTCCGCTCAGATGACAACGTCGAGATGATTCGCGAAACGCCTCCGTGTCTCCGTGGTTAGTCCCGCCTTCTTTCCCCGAAAATTGCTGTGCCCACGCGCACACAGGTCGAGCCTTCTTCGATGGCGACCTCGAAATCGTGCGACATGCCCATGGACAACACGTCCATGCGGATAGCCGCAAGCTTGCGTGCGGCTATCGCATCGCGCAGTTCCCGGAGCCTGCGAAAGAACGGACGCGCACCTTCGGGATCGTCCGTGAACGGAGGCACCGTCATGAGTCCACGGAATTCGAGAGCTTCAAGCCGAGGCGCGGACTGCAGGAGCTTTTCGAATTCAGGAGAATCAGGCGCTACGCCAGTCTTTGCTGCCTCTCCGCCTGAATTGATTTCGATCAACACCGGCAGTTTCTTGTTCAGCTTGCGAGCAGACGCATCGAGTTTCTCGGCCAACTTCACCGAGTCTACCGAGTCAACCGCCGCAAATAGCTCCGCACCTTTCGCCGCTTTATTGGTCTGCAGATGGCCGATCATATGCCATTCGGCGTCAGCCAAGTTTGCGAGCAGAGATGCTTTGGCGGCAAGCTCCTGCACGCGATTTTCGCCGAACAAGCGTAATCCAGCTGCGTAAGCTTCGCGAATCGGTTCCGGCGGATGCGTTTTGGTCACACCCATCAGCGCCACTTCGGACGACGAGCGTCCCGCGCGGCGCGCCGCTCGTTCGATGCGCTCGCGTACTGCGGCTAGGTTTCCTGCTATCGGCATAGAAAACAGAAACCACAGAGGGCACAGAGTGGCGAGGAGTCTCCATATCCTCGGTGTACCTCTGCGACCTCTGTGGTTCAAATCTCTTGCGGGCATTCAGCAAACTGCGCGAGGACGAGGCGTCCGCGCCGCACAAGATCCTTCGCTGCGCTCAGGATGACCGCGGCTGGGCTCAGACGCCCAGCCAAACGCGATCACATGATCGCGGTCGGGGGCGCGGGTTCGTCCGGGCTTCCCGCATTCGCCAGCGGCACGCGAATCATCGCAAGTATCAACACGACCAAAGCCGCCAGGGCTGCCCAGATCGGAGGCGTCCAGTGGACCAGGGTTACGTCTTTGCCCGATCCAACCAGGCCGGCGATTACCAATCCGCACAACGCCTCGCCTGCGATCAAACCAGAAGCGGTCAGCACACCGGCATTGTCCACCCGCGCTTTCTGCGCATCGTTGAAGCCCCGGCGGTCGCGCAACTTGTCTGTGACCCAGCGGATGATGCCGCCGACAAAAATGGCGAACGTCGTGCCCAGCGGCAGATACATGCCAACCGAGAACAGCATCACGCTTTTCACTTCGATCATGATCATCGAAATGCCGAGCAAAACTCCGACGACGACCAGCGGCCACGCCATTTGGCCGCCAACAATTCCCTTTGCCAGCATTGCCATCAGCCCGGCCTGCGGCGCGGGCAGGGCGTTGCTGCCGAAGTGATAGGCCTTGTCCAGAACAGCCAAAGGGATGAACAAGACGAACGACGCGACAACAATTCCGAACAGATCTCCTACCTGCATCTTGGAGGGCGTGCCGCCAAGGATGTACCCGACTTTCAAATCCTGCAGCATCTCGCCCGCGACGGCCGAAGACACGCAGACCACGGCTGCTACTCCAAGTACCGCGGCGACTCCTCCGGTGCCCGAAACTCCCAGCGCCACCATCAACAGCGCAGCAATCAGAAGAGTGCAGAGCGTCAATCCGGATACCGGGTTGTTCGACGATCCGATCAATCCGACCAGATTGCCCGAAACCGCGGCGAAGAAGAATCCGATGATGACCATCACGCCCGCCGCCACCAGCGATCCAGCAATGATTTTCGAACTGCTCAGGTTTCCCGCGCCGGCGATGAAGTAGTAATAAAGCGCGATCATCGCGAGGAACACGAGTCCAACGCCGGCAAAGACGGCTTTGGACGGCAGGTCGCGATCGATCCGGCTTGTCGCGGCGTGCGCTGCGGCTGATTTCTTCAGGTCGGAAACGGCTCGTCCCATGCCGACTGCAAGTTGCTTGCGCATCTTAAAGAGCGTGTAGGTTGCGCCCACGAGCATGCCGCCGACCGCGATCGGACGCACAACCGAGTAGTAAATCGCGCCCGCGAGCAGGGTCCACGAAATCGTCTGCCCGGCGGGCTGCGCCGCCTGAATGTATGGACCGATCGTGAAGGTGAGGAGCGGCACCAGTAATCCCCAGGCGAGCACGCCACCAGCAAAATTCAGCGCTGCCAGTCGAGGACCAATGATGTATCCCACGCCAAGATACGCCGGGCTGATATCTGGCGCGCTGAACAGCGTAGCCCCTCCGGTGATTGTGGTTGCGACATTCGGATTCGTGCCCGTCCGCAGTAGAAGCTTTTTCCCCAGATCACTGATGCGCACATTCAGGGTGTTGCTCGCACTGAAAACATTGACCGCGCCCAGCAGATAAATGAACCCGCCGAAGCCCATGTTGGCGAACAGAATCTTGGCCGCCTTCGAACCTTGTTGTCCGGCTTTGTGAATCTGCGAAGCCGCTATCGATTCCGGATAGGGAAGCTCCGGGTCTTCCACCATCACGCGCCGCAACAATGTCACGAACAAGATTCCCAGCGTTCCGCCGAGTATCATCAGCACGGCCGAGTTCCAGTAGTTCCCGCTCAGTCCCGGCCAAACGCCCGCCATTACAAATGCGGGGATCGTAAACACCGCGCCGGCTGCCACCGATTCGCCGATCGACCCGACGGTTCGGGCGATGTTTTCTTCCAGCAGCGAACCCTTCATGATCCGCAGCAGCGCCATGCCAATCACGGCCGCGGGATACGTGGCGGCGATAGTCATTCCCGCCTTCAGCCCGAGATACGCGTTCGCCGAGCCAAGAATCGCGGTCATCACCATGCCAAGCAGCAACGCCCGGAAGGTGAACTCCTTCATTTCCACATTTTCTGGAACGTAGGGCACATGCTTTGTTTTCGTTGGCGCGTCGCTGACGGGAGTGCTCATAGGAGGAATCCTTCTAAGGCTTAAGATGAACGCGGTTCGCTCTGTCTTGGTTGAGCTTATGCGAATTGCCGCGAAAAACAAAACGAAGCGGCGGAATTCTCAGCCCGAGTGAACCAGAGAACGGCGCACCTTAGCACGCGACGGCTCCGCCTGACAAGTACGTCGACAGGAGTACGGTGGCAGGAGTGAGCACTGAGAGAGAGTCAACCACGGCAACTCTCTTCCCGGAACTTTGTGAATACCCCCACTAGGTGTGCCCGCATCTTACTCCAATAGGACGTCAGGAATCGTTCCCTGTCCATGTTCCGTTGCAGGCATAATTTTTGGCTGATTCTGGTCGTCGTGATTCTCTGGCCTTGCGCTGCGATTTCGGCGCAGGTTGACGAGACTGTGCGCCGAGCCCCTGATTTCGGCTCGGGGGATGTGTGGCTCGACCAGGGTGCGCCGGTTCCGCATCACATTTCCCAGTACCGTGGCCACGTTGTGCTGATCGATTTCTGGGAATATACCTGCATCAACTGCATCCGCGATTTTGGGGTTCTGAAGAGCTGGTACGGCAAATACCATCCGTCTGGGTTTGACGTGATCGGCGTTCACTTCGGCGAGTTCAACATCGGTTTCGACGTGAACAACGTGCGCGAGGCAGCCCAACGATTTCGTCTGCCCTGGCCGGTGGTGGCCGATCAGCAGGGTAAAACCTGGAAGGCCTATGGCGCGCAAGGCTGGCCGGACCGATTCCTCGTCGATCAAAAAGGAAACATCGTGATGAGCGTGTTCGGCGAAACGAACAATCGCGCGATGGAGCAGAAAATCCGCGATTTACTCTCCGCCGATCATCCTGAAGTGGCGAAGATCGCCCTTGATTCTGCGGAAAACGACTTCCGCCCAGAGTGCGGCGTCACGACGCAGGAAACTTTTGCCGGACAGCTCTACGGGCGCGGTGCGGTCGACGATCTGGGCGATCATCGCATCGGAGACACCGCGAACTTTGTCCCGCCGCATTCCCCCGCCGATGGCGCGATCATGCTCGTGGGCCGCTGGCGCGTGGAGCACGATGGTGTAACTTCCGAAGGCGACTCGGCTGGAGCCGAAGTCCGTTATCATGCCCGATCTATGTATGCGGTCCTCAGCCTTTCTGGTGCTAAACAGATGCGCGTCGATCTTTACGAGGATGGTCTTCCGCTGCGCAAAGAAGATGCCGGAGCAGACGTGCAGTTCGATTCGAAGGGCGCCTACCTCGAAGTGACGCTCGCACGCATGTATTACGTCATCCGAGCTCCCGCCTTCAGCGCGCATTTGGTTTCACTGGAACCGGAACGCTCCGGATTCACTCTGCATTCGTTCACTTACGGTAACAACTGCCAGCTTGCCGACAATCCCTGAGGGTCACGGGCGTCTCATTTTGACACAACTGCCCTTTCGGGGTGCCCCTCGATAAGAGCGAAGGTTCTGTCAAGGGCGTAGATATCCTGGGCGGTGCGCAAGCACCGCCTGATTTGTCGTGCCAGAGAAGGTTGAGGACCAAGACTCTGGAAATCTCACGTTGAA
>Ga0335074_10005563_pt1 | contig 17441 bp, 14 predicted proteins | sample Lox_Sample_23_FD_206715 | JGI IMG/M metagenome (GOLD analysis project Ga0335074, IMG submission 206715) | Soil microbial communities from Loxahatchee National Wildlife Refuge, Florida, United States - Lox_Sample_2.3 | ecosystem: Environmental > Terrestrial > Soil > Wetlands | place: USA... | reverse complement strand
GATCAGCACGGTGGCCCGGATCGTCCCGCGCGGCAGGCCGAGCCGGTCCTGAGCCAGGTTGAAGGCGTCGTTCCAGAGCCGCGCCTCCAGATGGCTCTCCATCTTGGCCAGGTAGAAGTAGGGGCCCTGGCCCCGGTCCAGCTGGCGCCGGGCGCAGTGCGCGAAGTACAGCGCGAAGTCGACCAGGCTGCCGGACGCGCGCTGGCCGTCGATCAGGATGTGCTTCTCGTCCAGGTGCCAGCCGCGCGGGCGGACCACGATCGTGGCCAGCTCGTCGTCGGGCCGCAGCCGGTAGGACTTGCCGTCGGGGCTGGTGAAGTCGATCGTCCGGTCCAGCGCGTCCTTCAGGTTGAGCTGACCGGTGATCATGTTGTCCCACAGCGGGGTGTTCGCGTCCTCGAAGTCGGCCAGCCAGACCTTGGCGCCGGAGTTCAGCGCGTTGATCGTCATCTTCTTCTCGGTGGGCCCGGTGATCTCCACCCGGCGGTCGACCAGCCCGGGCGCGGGCGACGCCACCTGCCAGGACCGGTCCTCCCTGACCGCGCGCGTCTGCGGCAGGAAGTCGAGGTTCGCGCCCGCGATCAGCTCCCGCTGGCGCGTGGCCCGCGCGGCGAGGAGCTCGGCGCGGCGCGGCGCGAGCTCGCGGTGCAGCGCGGCCACCAGGGCGAGCGCTTCGGCGGTGAGGATCTCGTCGTAGCGGTCGCCGGCCGGCCCGGCGATCTGGACGCCCTCGGTTTCGGTCACGCCTGGCTCCTCCCGGTCGCGGCGGCGCGCTGCGCCAGTGTTACTCAAGGGTAAAGGTCGCCGCCCGCCTCCGGTTGCGCGCCTCTAGAGCTTGGTCACGATGCGGCCCGCGATCGTGGTGACCGGCGGGGCCTGGCCCGGCGTGGACAGGGAGTAATCCACCAGCACCAGCGCGGCGCCGACCCGGACCAGCAGGATGTCGGCCGACCCGGGCGGTCCGAAGGTGCCCGACACCGGGTTCAGGTAGACGTTGACGGCCTGATCGCCGAGCCCGGGCACCGACGTGATCTTGGTCTTGTACACGTCGGTGTCCCCGGCCTCGGTCTGGCGCAGCCGCGGGCACGCGGCCGCCGACGCCCGGAACGCGCTGAGGTCCGAGCTGGCCAGGGCGGTGTTGGTCACCTCGTCGATCGCCACGTCCAGGCCGTTGGAGTTGGGATCGAACTCGTTGAGCTCGGCCACGAGGCGGTAGTTCACGTCGTACTGGCGCAGGCTCCCGCCGTTGCTGAGGCCGATGAGCTCGGCGCAGGTCATCGCCCCGGGCGGACGCGTCAGCGGGACGTTGCCGGGGTTCGGCCAGTCGATCGGGCTGCCCGGGTTGCCCTGGTAGTACTCGGCCGGCAGGCCCGTGGTGGTCGGCAGCAACCGGTTGAGCTGCCTGGCGGTCAGGTCCGGGCTGGCGGCGGGCGTGGGCTTGGGCCGGGCGGCCGGGCCCGAGGTCGGCAGGTTGGCCGCGGTGGGCAGCTTCCTGGCCATCGGCGCGGCCAGGCCGGCCAGCGAGGCGATCATCGAGTTCGGCGGGGCCAGGCACTCGATCGCGATCAGGCTGTTGCCCACCCGCACCAGCAGCGTGTTGTTGCCGATGAGCGGCAGCAGCTTGGCCCCGGCCTCCGACGGCCGGTGCATCGTTACCCGCACGTCGAGGCTCTGGTCGCCCAGGCCCGCGACCGGCGCGGCGGTCACCGTGTAATGGATCTTGTAGTAGTGCGACACGACCGTGTACGACGAGCACCGCCGCACCCAGCCGTCCACGGCGCTGATGGCCTTGGCCGCGTCTCCGGGCGCGACGCCGAACAGGTCGGCCCGCAGCAGCCCGTCGCCGGGACCGGCGCCGAACAGCGCGGTCTCCGACGCCGCGGACAGGAACGTATCGCCCGCGATGCCGAGGTCGAAGCCCTCGTTGAAGTCGAGGCAGGCGTTCAGCGGCCGGGGCGGGAGGTGGCCGGCCTGGGCGAACGTGGTCGGCTCCTTGGGCGCGTAGCTGAGGTACCAGCCGTTGGGAAGCGCCTGGGAGGGGGGCAGCAGCTGTTCCAGCTGCGCGCCGTTCGGGGTGCCGGCCGGAACGTTCGGGCCGCCGTTGCCCGCGACCAGCACCGCGGCGATCACGATCGCCACCACGACGATCACGGCGGCGCCGCCCAGGGCCAGCCACAGCCGCCGGCGCCCGGCCCGTCGCCGGGTGCCGCTTAACCCGCTATCCGCGCCGCCGGCCGCGGGCCCGTGGCCCGGGGCTGGGTTCGGGCCAGACATGAGGTTCTCCCGAGTCCTGGTATGCGTTGGCGCGTTGCTGCCGCGGCGGTCGGCCGCGCGTGCCGCGGATCCCGCGCACGCGCGCTGACGGTCAGATTGAGGGTTATAAGCATATTGAACGCTTATGGCGCGTGTCCGGCGTAGCCCGCAGGGTCGGCCGGGTCACGTCTGCGATCGCTCCGGTGTTAACACTGGAAGACAGCGGTTTTTAACCGGATGACCGGGCCCCCCGGCCGTGGGACCATCGTGACGACCGGCCGGCGGGATCCGGACGGGGGAGCCTAGCCTGGGAGGAAGATGTCCGCACTACCGAGCCAGATGCCCGTAACGCCGGGCGGCACCGGGTCCTCGGCAAGCACCGGGCCCTCGCCCGCCGAACCGCAGGACCTTGGCCAGCTGGACCTGGAGGACCGGCACGCGCTGCGCCGCGTGGCCGGGCTGTCCACCGAGCTTCAGGACATCAGCGAGGTCGAGTACCGCGAGCTGCGGCTCGAGCGAGTGGTGCTGATGGGCGTTTGGACCGAGGGCACCCTGACCACCGCGGAGAACTCACTGCGCGAGCTGTCCCGGCTGGCCGAGACCGCCGGGTCACATGTCCTGGACGGACTGATCCAGCGGCGCGGCCGCCCGGATTCGGCGACGTACGTGGGCGCGGGCAAGGCGGCCGAGCTGGCCGAGCTCGTCGCGTCGACCGGCGCGGACACGGTGATCTGCGATGGCGAGCTCGCGCCCGGCCAGCTGCGCCGCCTGGAGGGCATCGTGCGGGTCAAGGTCGTCGACCGGACGGCGCTGATCCTGGACATCTTCGCCCAGCATGCCCGCAGCAAGGAGGGCAAGGCCCAGGTCGAGCTGGCCCAGCTGCAGTACCTGCTGCCCAGGCTGCGCGGCTGGGGCGAGTCGCTGTCCCGGCAGGCCGGCGGCCGGGTCGCCGGGGGCGGCGGCATCGGCACCCGCGGGCCGGGCGAGACGAAGATCGAGACGGACCGGCGCCGGATCCGCGCCCGGGTGACCAAGCTGCGGCACGAGCTGGCCGATATGGCGGTCGGGCGGCAGGTCCAGCGCGGGCAGCGGCGCCGCCGCGACGTGCCGTCGGTGGCGATCGCCGGGTACACCAACGCCGGCAAGTCCAGCCTGCTGAACCGGCTGACCGGGGCGCAGGTGCTGGTGGACGACTCCCTGTTCGCGACCCTCGACCCGGCCGTGCGCCGGGCCCGGACCCCGGGCGGCTGGCCGTTCACGCTGACCGACACGGTGGGCTTTGTCCGGCATCTGCCGCACCAGCTGGTCGACGCGTTCCGCTCCACCCTGGAGGAGGTCACCGACGCGGACCTGATCCTGCACGTGGTCGACGGCTCCGACGCCGACCCGCGGGCGCAGATCGCCGCGGTGCGCGAGGTGCTGGCCGAGATCGGGGCGGGCGAGACGCCCGAGCTGATCGTCATCAACAAGGCCGACGCGGCCGACCCGATCGAGCTGGAGGGGCTGCGGCTGGCCGAGCGCGCGTCGGTGGTGGTGTCCGCCCGCACCGGGGCCGGGATCGACGAGCTGATGAAGGAGCTGGAGCGGCTGGTGCCCCGCCGCGACCGCGAGGTCGTGGTCACGGTGCCGTACGACCGGGGGGATCTGGTCGCCCGCGCCCACCAGGAGGGCGAGGTGCTGGCCGTCTCGCACGGGCAGGACGGCACCGAGCTGACCGCGCGGGTGCCGCCGGGCCTCGCGGCCGAGCTGGGCCGGTTCGAGACCCAGACGGCGTCGCAGCGGTAGCGCGGCGGGTCATTGCATTCCCGCGTGGTCGCGGGCGGGCCCCGGGATACGGTGATGGACCGCGGCCCAAGTGAGCACTTTGCGGCCCGCAATGTCGCGATAACAGGGCAATTACTTCCCGGAAGTGCAATGGGCCCGGGGCCGGAATTCCATGACCGGACATTCTTGGCCGCCGGGCCGATCCGGAAACGGGCTGGTGCATGTGGGCGCCAGGCCGCGGGCGTGCGGGCCAGCCCGGGTTCGGGGGTTTTGGGCGCGGTCCGCGCGGCCGGCCCGGGCTGGGCCCGGCTTGGCTGGTCGCAGCCTCAAGATGGCCAGGCAATTGCGTGGCGCAAATCCGTCATTGTGCCTGCGCACGGCCCTGGCCCGGGTGGAGGCGGTAGGGTTGCCGCGTGGCCCGGGACGCGGCCGCGATGCGGCCAGGGTTGTCGGGCCACGCCTGTCCGCACCCGGGCGGCCGGAACGGGGTGGCGCCGGCCCGGCTTCGGCTCAGGCAAACGCCGCCCGCGCGGCCCGGGATGAAGCACCCGCAGGCAGAACGGCACTCAGCGTTTCGGTATGGCCATTTAATGATGGCAATCTTCGCGGGCCTCTGTACACGGCCCCTCTGGTGCAATAGCGTGACTCAACCGATATGTTGGCTGGCACCATCCGCAGCGTCCAACGCGTGCGGCAATGTCTTCAACTGGGTGGGGCCGGTGCTGGCGCGCCGGGGACAACTTCATGGCAGGTGAAGCGTATGGCCGACCGGAGTCGCGACCATGACGCTTCCCTGAGGGGGGCGCCGTAGGGTGACCGTTCGCTTGCTCACGAACATCGGCCGGCTATGGACCGGCTCCGAGGTATGGAGCAATGCGGCAATTTTGTCCCATGATGATCGAATTGCCTGGGTTGGCCCGGCTTCGGAGCTTCCGGCCAGCCTGCCCGGGGTGATCGAGGACATCGTCGACGTCGACCACGTGGAGAACCTGAACGGCGGGCTGGTCACCCCGGGGCTCATCGACGCCCACACCCACCCGGTGTACGCGGGGAACCGGTACGCCGAGCTCGCCATGCTGTCCAGCGGCTCCTCGGCCAGGGAGATCGCCGCCGCGGGCGGCGGGATGACCTCCACGGTCACGGTGACCCGGGGCACCGACCCGTGGACGCTCTGCGACGCGGTGCGCGCGCGGCTGCGCGAGTGGCTGCTGACCGGGACCACGACCATCGAGGCCAAGACCGGCTATCACCTGACCCGGGACGGCGAGCTGGCCGATATCCGCCTGCTCCGCTCGCTGGAAAGCGAGCACGGCATGCCGCGGATCCACGCCACGTTCCTGGCCGCGCACACCGTCCCGCCCGAGTACTTCGGGCGCCGCCACGACTACATCGACGCCGTCAGCGGCTGGTGCGCGGACGCGGCGGTGGCCGGGGCGGACAGCGTCGACGTCTACTGCGACGACGGACGGTTCACCGAACGGGAGGCGCGCTGGGTGCTGAACGCCGGCCGGGCCTCCGGCCTGCTGCCCAGGCTGCACGCGTGCGGCGACTCGCGCAACGGGGCCGCCCGGCTCGCGGCCGAGATCGGCTGCGCGTCGGCCGACCTGCTGGACGACGCGGACGACACAGACGTCGCGGCGCTGTCGCGCGCGGGCGTGGCCGCCGTGGTCTGCCCGGCCACGTCGCTGCGCAATGGCCGCACCCCGCCGGTCCGCTCCCTGCTCGACCAGGGCGTGGCGGTGGCCCTGGGATCCGATCACTCGCCGGGCGGGACCGGGATCACCTCGATGCCCCTGGTCATCGCCATGGCGGTCGCTCACTTCGGCCTGAGCGTGACCGAGGCGCTGCGCGCGGCCACCGTCGGCGGAGCGCACGCCCTGCGCGCGCCGGACCGGGGCGCGATGGTGCGCGGCCGGTACGCGGACATCGTGGCCTGGGACGCCGACCATGAGGGCGCCTTCGCCTGGGCCTACGGGCTCAAGCCGGTCCGCGTGTGGCGGGGCGGCGAGCCGGTGGTGGGCTGAGCCCGGCCCCGGCGGTTAGCCTTCTGCCATGGCCGCAGCGGTCGCGGTTGTCACCGATTCCACGGCCTGCCTGCCCGCGGGCCTGGCGGCCCGCTGCGGCATCGGGGTGGTGCCGCTGCGCGTGGTGGCCGGGGGCCTGGCCGCCGACGACGGCCCGGCCGCCCTGTCCGGCGCGCTCGGGGCGGAACTCGGCCGCGGAGCCCGGCTGAGCACGGCGAGCCCGGCACCCGAGCGCTTCGGGGCCGCCTACGCCGCCGCGGAGCGGGCCGGCGCCACGGCGGTGGTCTCGGTCCACGTGTCCGCCGGCCTGTCCGGCACGGTCAACTCGGCCCGGCTGGCGGCGTCCGGCGCGCCGGTTCCGGTCCGGGTGGTCGACTCGCGATCTCTCGGCATGGGCCTGGGCTTCGCCGCCCTTTCCGCCGCGGAGGCGGCCCAGGCGGGCGCGGACCCCGACGCGGTGGCCGGGGCGGCCCGCGGCCGGGCCGGGACGCTGTGCTCGCTGTTCGTGCTGGACACGCTGGATCAGCTGAGCGCCGGCGGGCGGCTGCCGCGGGGTCCGTCCGGCGCGGGGGCCGGGCTGGTGGCCCGGCCGCTGCTGCACCTGGCCGACGGGCAGGTGGCCGTGCTGGAGAAGCTCAGGACGCCGTCGGCCGCGGTGCGCCGGATGGAGCAGGTGGCCGCCGAGTTCGCCGGCGGCCGGCCGGTCGACGTGGCCGTGCAGTACCTGGGCCCGCCGGAGCGGGGTGAGACCCTGGCCGGGCGCCTCGAGCAGCTCATCCCGGGCGCCCGGCACCGGTATCTGGCCGAGGCCGGGCCGGTCATCCGGGCGCACACCGGGCCCGGCATGCTCGGCGTCGTGGTCGCCCCGTACTGACGGCCCCGGCACCGGCGGCCACGTGGCATGCTGCAGGCATGCCTGGATCACAGCCCGCGGGCACCCCGCCGGTGACGCTGATTGTCGGCGAGGAGGATCTCCTGGTCGAGCGGGCCGTGCGCGCGGTCGTCGCGGCGGTCCCCGACGACCCCGACGTACACGACGTGCGCGCCGCCGACCTCAAGCCGGGCGACCTGACCGGCCTGACCGCGCCGTCGCTGTTCGGCGGCGACTGCCTGGTGGTGGTCAGGTCGGTGCAGGACGCGACCAAGGACATCGCGGCCGAGCTGGCCCGCGAGGCGGCCGACCCGGCGCCCGGCGCGGCACTCGTGCTGACCCACTCGGGCGGGGCGCGGAACAAGGCGCTGCTGGCCGACCTGGCCAAGCAGGGGGCCAAGCGGATCGACTGCCCGGCGGTCAAGCGGTTCGGCGAGCGGCTCGACTTCCTGCGCGCCGAGTTCGCCGCGGCGGGCCGCAAGGCCGACGACGGCGGGCTGCGGGCGCTGCTGGACGCGGTCGGGAACGACCTGCGGGAGCTGGCCGCGGCGTGCAGCCAGCTCGCCGCCGACACCACCGGCGTGATCAACCAGTCGGCGGTGGCCAGGTATTACCGGGGCCGCGCCGAGGCCACCGGGTTCACGGTGGCCGACCGGACGGTCGAGGGGAAGCTGGGCGACGCCCTGGAACAGCTGCGCTGGGCCCTGGCGACCGGCGTCTCGCCGGTCCTGATCAGCAGCGCCCTGGCCCAGAACGTGCGCGCCCTGGGCCGGGTCGGGGCGGCCCGGGTGCGGGACCCGGGAGCGCTGGCGGCCGAGCTCGGCATGCCGCCGTGGAAGGTCGACCGGGTCCGCCAGCAGCTACGGGGCTGGACGGCCGACGGGGTGGCCCGGGCGCACGCCGTGGTGGCGCAGGCCGATGCACAGGTCAAGGGCGAGGGGGCCAGCCCCGGCTACGCGCTCGAGCGGGCGATCACCGACATCGTGGCCTGCCGCTCGGGCGGCTGAACCCTTTTCCGGCGTCCGCGGCGCTCCCGGTGTCTCTCGGCGCCTGCGGCGTGCTCGGGTGACGAGCGGTCAGCCGGCCGCCAGCTCGTTGGCGCGCTTCGCGATCGCCGACTTGCGGTTGGCCGCCTGGTTCTTGTGGATGACGCCCTTGCTGGCCGCCTTGTCGAGCTTCACGAACGCCGACCGCATGGCCTGCGTCGTCTTCTCCGCGTCCCCGGAGTCCGCGGCCTCGCGGAACTGCCGGACGTAGGTTTTCAGCTCCGACTTGACCGCCTTGTTGCGCTGGCGCGCCTTCTCGTTCTGCTTGTTGCGCTTGATCTGCGACTTGATGTTCGCCACGCGTGTGCCTCGCTAGGAATGTCTGGTCAGCTTTGCTCAGGGTGTGCCCGCCGCGACGATACCGCGACGTCGCCGCCGGCAGGACAGAGCGAGCATGCGGGCAGCCGACTGCAAAGAATATCCGAGATCAGCCCGGCGGCTCAAACCGGGCCCGCTGCGCGGGCCGCCGGAGCGCGCCGCGCCCGGCTGCTGGCGTCGGCATCCTCCGCGGCATGCAACGATAGACGGCAACCTGACTCCTACCTGGCGGATGCCCGTGCCACCTATGACCGAGCCGCGGACGGCCCAGTCGCCCGAGCCTGGCCGCACCGAGCAGGCGGTGATTCGCAACTTCTGCATCATCGCCCATATCGACCACGGCAAGTCGACGCTCGCCGACCGGATGCTCCAGCTCACCGGCGTGGTCGACGAGCGGCAGATGCGCGCTCAGTACCTGGACCGGATGGACATCGAGCGCGAGCGCGGCATCACGATCAAGAGCCAGGCCGTCCGGCTGCCCTGGCGCGGTCGGGACGGCCGTCAGTACGTGCTCAACCTGATCGACACCCCCGGGCACGTCGACTTCTCCTACGAGGTGTCCCGGTCCCTGGCCGCGTGCGAGGGAGCGGTGCTGCTGGTGGACGCCGCGCAGGGCATCGAGGCGCAGACGCTGGCCAACCTCTACCTGGCCCTGGACGCCGACCTGCACCTGATCCCGGTGCTGAACAAGATCGACCTGCCAGCCGCCGAGCCGGAGAAGTACGCGGCCGAGATCGCCGGCGTCATCGGCTGTGACCCGGGCGAGGTGCTCCGGGTGTCGGCCAAGACCGGGGAGGGCGTGACCGAGCTGCTGCACACGATCGTGGAGCAGGTCCCGGCGCCCGAGGGCGACCTGGACGCCCCGGCCCGCGCCATGATCTTCGACTCGGTCTACGACACCTACCGGGGCGTGGTGACCTATGTCCGGGTGGTGGACGGCCGGCTGTCCCGGCGCGAGAAGACGCTCATGCTGTCGACCAAGGCGGTGCACGAGACGCTCGAGGTCGGCGTGATCTCGCCCGAGCCGGTGCCGTCCGATGGCCTGGCCGCCGGCGAGGTCGGCTACCTGATCAGCGGCGTGAAGAACGTCCGCGAGGCCCGGGTCGGCGACACGGTGACCAGTGCCAGCCGGCCCGCGGCCGAGCCGCTCGCCGGGTACGCCCACCCCAGGCCGATGGTGTTCTCCGGCCTCTATCCGGTGGACGGGGACGACTATCCCGAACTCCGCGACGCCCTCGACAAGCTGCAGCTGAATGACGCCTCGCTGATCTACGAGCCGGAGACCTCCACCGCGCTGGGGTTCGGGTTCCGCTGCGGCTTCCTCGGCCTGCTGCACATGGACATCGTCCGGGAGCGGCTGGAGCGGGAGTTCGACCTGACGCTGATCTCGACCGCGCCGAACGTCGTCTACCGGGTGGTGATGGAGACGGGCGACGAACTGATCGTCACCAACCCCAGCGAATTCCCCGATGGGAGGGTCGGCCAGGTGTTCGAGCCCGTGGTGCGGGCCACCGTGCTGGCCCCCAGCGACTACATCGGCGCGATCATGGAGCTGTGCCAGGGCCGGCGCGGCGCGCTGCTCGGCATGGACTACCTGTCCGCCGACCGGGTGGAGATCCGCTACACCCTGCCGCTGGCCGAGATCATCTTCGACTTCTTCGACCAGCTGAAGTCCCGGACCCGCGGCTACGCCTCGCTGGATTACGAGCCGGCGGGCGAGCAGGAGGCCTCGCTGGTCAAGGTCGACATCCTGCTCCAGGGCCAGCCGGTGGACGCGTTCAGCCAGATCGTGCACACCGACAAGGCCCGCGAGTACGGCCTGGCCATGACGGCCCGGCTGAAGGAGCTGATCCCGAGGCAGCAGTTCGAGGTGCCGATCCAGGCGGCCATCGGCTCGCGGGTGATCGCGCGGGAGAACATCCGCGCCCTGCGCAAGGACGTGCTGGCCAAGTGCTACGGCGGTGACATCACCCGCAAGCGCAAGCTGCTGGAGCGGCAGAAGGAAGGCAAGCGCCGGATGAAGGTCATCGGGCGGGTCGAGGTGCCCCAGGAGGCCTTCGTGGCGGCGCTGTCCACCGAGCAGTCGACGGCGGACAAGCGGCGCTGACCCCGCGCTGACCTGGCTACCCGCCGGGGTGCGACAGCGCGACCAGGCCCGCCATCAGCAGCACGATCAGCAGCAGCAGGCCCCCGCCGATCCAGCCCAGGGCCAGCCCGAAGGTGGCCACGCCCATCCCGCGCTCGCCGGTGCGGCGGATCTCGCCGCGGGCCATGTGGCCGAGCACGATGGCCGGGATCGTGCTGAGGAACCCGGTGAACGGCTGGCCCAGGCCGCAGACCAGGGCGGCCATCGCGAGCCCGTTGGTCCTGGCCGATGCCGGCCACGGCGGGGCGGCGCGCTGTCCTTCCGGCAGATCAGCGGTGATCGTGACCAAGTCGCCCAGCGTGCGCGCGGCGAAGGCCCGGCCGGCCCTGGCGTCGTACTCCTCCTTGGTCAGCCTGCCCTCGGCGAAGCCGGTCTTGAGCACCTCGATGGCATGTTCGCGATCCGCGTGGGACGCCCTCAGGTAGCCCGCGCCCCCCGCGGGAACTCCGTACGGACGTCCGTACTCCGGCCTCACCGACATCGGTACCTCCAGCCCCCCGGCACACCCCGAGTCCCGATATCGCCAGCTTAGCCGCGTCTGCGGGCCCGCGATCCGCCGGGGAAGCGGCCGGCGCCGGTTCGACCCGCGCCGTCGTCCCGGCTACCGTGCGGGTGTGTCACCAGGCCCGCCGCCGGACGGCGAGCCCGTCCCCGCCGACGCCGGGCTGCCGCCCGGCGCCCGGTCCGGGGTGGGCCAGCGCCCGTTCGGCTTCTACGTGCACGTGCCGTTCTGCGCGACCAGATGCGGCTACTGCGACTTCAACACCTATACCGCGGCCGAGCTCGGGCCCGGAGCCAGCCGGGATTCCTACGCCGGCCAGGCGATCGCGGAGATCCGGCTGGCGCGGCGCGTGCTCGGCGGCGCCAACCTCCCGGTCGAGACGGTGTTCTTCGGCGGCGGGACGCCGACCTTGCTGCCGCCATCCGATCTGGCCGCGATCCTGGCCGCGATCGACGGCGAGTTCGGCCTCGCGGCCGGGGGCGAGGTGACCGCCGAGGCGAACCCCGAGACGGTCGACGAGCGGACGCTGGCCGAACTGCGCACGGGCGGCGTCACACGAGTCTCCCTGGGCATGCAGAGCGCATCCAGCGGCGTCCTGGGCGTTCTAGAAAGAAAGCATGAAATCGGGCGGCCGGAGCGCTGCGTCGGGTGGGCCCGCTCGGCCGGCTTCGAGCACATCAGCCTGGACCTGATCTACGGAACGCCGGGGGAGAGCGACGAGGACTGGATCGGGTCGCTGCGCAGCGCGGTGGCGGCCGGCCCGGACCACATCTCCGCCTACGCGCTGATCGTCGAGGAGGGCACCAGGCTGGCGGCGCGGATCCGGCGCGGCGAGCTGCCCGCGCCGGACGACGACGCGATGGCCGACCGGTACCTCGCCGCCGACGAGCTGCTCACCGCGGCCGGGCTGCACTGGTACGAGGTCTCCAACTGGGCCGCCTCGCCGCGGGCCCGATGCCGGCACAACCTGCTCTACTGGACCGGCGGCGACTGGTGGGGCGTCGGCCCCGGGGCGCACAGCCACGTCGGCGGAACCCGGTGGTGGAACGTGCGGCATCCCGCCGCCTACGCCGCCCGCATCGCCGCCGGGGTCAGCCCGGGCCAGGGGCGCGAGATCCTGACCGAGGCCGAGCGCCGCACGGAACGGATCATGCTGCTGACCCGGCTGGCGGACGGCTGTCCGCTGGATGAGCTGGGGCCGGCCGGGCTCGCGGCCGCGGCGGCGGCCGTGTCCGGCGGGCTCGCCGAACCCGCCGCGCACGCCGGGGGCCGGGTGGTCCTGACGCCGTCCGGCCGGCTGCTGGCCGACGCGGTCATCCGCGGCCTGACCGATTGAGAACCGCCCGCCGGGCGGCCGGCTAGCGGACGATCGTGGCGCAGAGCCAGGACGGGACGCGGTAGTAGTGGCCCCGGTAGGCGCGGAACGCGGCCAGGATCACGTAGCCCAGGATGGCCAGCCACAGCAGCGCGGCGACCGGCACCGCGATGACCAGGGCCAGGTTCAGGCTGTCGAGGGCCAGCATCGCGCCCAGGATCAGGACGCAGATCGTGTACAGCAGCGCGGTGACCGCCAGGCTGACCGCCTGGGCGGAGTGGTAGCGGACGAAGGCCGATGTGTGCCGCTTGAACAGGTAGACGGCCAGCGGGAGCACGGGGCCGAGGAACGGCACGCCGAGGTAGCTGAGCATGCCCAGGCGCTCGTCGTCCGGTTCCGGCGGCTCCGGCCGGTCCGCGGCCCCGGCCGGCGCCGGCCACGACGCCCGGGCTGCGGGCCACCGGCCCGGCCCGCTCGCCCACGGGGCGTCCAGAGGTTCCGGCGCGGCGGGCGCGGCGGGCGCTGGCCACTCCGGGGCCGGCTGCGATGGATTGCTGCTCATGACGACTCGAATGTCCTGCCCTTCCTGGCTAATACGCTAGACAATGTCTGCGGCAGGTGAGAACTCGGTCGTGACGATCGTGCTCCATCCCAGTATCCTTCCCGCCATAGACTTGGCACTCGATGCACTTGAGTGCCAGGGAGGTGAGCACGTGCTCGACGACCGGAAGTTGGCGGTCTTGCGCGCCATCGTCGAGGACTATGTGTCCACCAATGAGCCGGTTGGCTCCAAATCGATCGTCGACCGGCACAACCTGGACGTCTCCCCGGCGACCATCCGCAATGATATGGCGGTGCTCGAGGAGCAGGGCTTCATTGTGCAGCCGCACACGAGCGCGGGTCGCGTGCCAACAGACAAGGGTTACCGGCTTTTTGTCGATCGTTTGTCCGCGGTCAGGCCGTTTTCGGGCGCCGAGCGCCGGGCCATCGAGACGTTCCTGGCCGGGGCGTACGATCTCGACGACGTGGTGATGCGGACCGTGCGGCTGCTGGCTCAGCTGACCCGGCAGGTGGCCGTGGTTCAGTACCCGTCGCTGACCCGCTCCTCGGTGCGTCACATCGAGCTCGTGCCGCTGGCCGACCAGCGGCTGCTGCTGGTGCTGATCACCGACACCGGGCGGGTGGAGCAGCGCTCGGTCGACCTGCCCGGCCTGATCCGGGAGGAGTCGATCACCCAGCTGCGCGCGGTGCTCAACGCGTGCCTCGACGGGCGCAGGCTGACCGAGGTAGCGTCGGTGGTCGCCGAACTGCCCGGCCGGGTCACCCCGGATGAGCGCGCGAACGCGGCCGCGGTGTTCTCGGTGATCCTGGAGACCCTGGTGGAGCGACATGAGGAGCGGGTGGTGGTCGGCGGCGCCGCGAACCTGACCGCGGCCGACTTCGCTCAGGGGCTGCACGAGGTCCTCGAGGCGCTGGAGGAGCAGGTCGTGCTCATGCGGCTGCTCGGCGAGTCCGGCGATCAGGAATCGCTGACGGTCAGGATCGGTTCAGAAAACGAGGTGCAGGGGCTGCGCAGCACGTCCCTGGTCGCGTCCGGGTATGGTTCCGGCGATCAGGCGCTGGCCAAGCTCGGCGTGCTCGGCCCGACACGAATGGACTACCCGACGGCGATGGGAGCGGTGCGCGCGGTGGCACGGTACGTCGGTCAGATCTTGGCGGAGTCATAGGGGATGCGGGTGGCAAACGACTACTACGGCGTCCTCGGCGTCAGGCGTGACGCTGACGCGGACGAGATCAAGAAGGCCTATCGCCGGCTGGCCCGGGAGCTGCATCCCGACGTCAACCCCGATCCGCAGACCCAGGAGCGGTTCAAGGAGATCACCCAGGCCTACGAGGTGCTCTCGGACCCGGGCAAGCGGCAGATGTACGACATGGGTGCCGATCCGTTCGCCCAGGCCGGCGCGGCGGGCGCCGGCGGCTTCGGCGCCGGGTTCCCGTTCAGCGACATCATGGACGCGTTCTTCGGCGCCGGGGCGGGCACCCGGGGGCCGCGCAGCCGGGCCCGGCGGGGCCGCAACGCGACCATCCGGGTCGAGCTCGACCTGGCCGAGTGCGCGTTCGGCACGACCAGGGACCTGGTGGTGGACACCGCGGTCGTCTGCCCGAACTGCTCGGGTGAGGGCACGGCGCCCGGCACCCACCCGGAGACCTGCGACGTGTGCAACGGCCGCGGCGAGGTCAGCCAGGTGACCCGGTCGTTCCTGGGCCAGGTCATGGCGACCCGGCCGTGCCCGGGCTGCGGCGGGTTCGGGACCGTGATCCGCCGGCCGTGCCCGGAGTGCGACGGCGAGGGGCGGGTCAGGACCCGCCGCACGATCAAGGTCCGGATTCCGGCCGGGGTCGAGGACGGCACGCACATCCAGCTCGCGGGCGAGGGGGAGACCGGGCCCGGCGGCGGCCCCGCCGGGGACCTGTTCCTGGAGATCGTGCAGCGGCCGCACCCGATCTTCGAGCGCCAGGGAGACGACCTGCACTGCACGGTCACGATCCCGATGGTGGCCGCCGCGCTCGGCGCGACGCTGCAGGTGCAGACGCTGGACGGCCCGGCCGACATCGACATCCGCCCCGGTACCCAGTCCGGCCAGGCCATCCCGCTGTACGGGCAGGGAACAGCCCACCTGAACGCCTCCGGCCGCGGCGACCTGCTCATCCACGTCACCGTGGAGACGCCGATGAAGCTCGAGCCGGAGCAGGAGAACCTGCTGCGCGAGCTGGCCAAGCTGCGCGGCGAGGAGTCGCCGCCGGGCAAGTTCGCTCCCGGCCAGCAGGGCTTCTTCTCACGGCTGCGGGACGCGTTCAACGGCCGCTGACGGGCGCCCCGGCGCCAGCACCCGCCGGCCGCCGTTCTTCCTGGCCGCACGCGCCGATCTGGAGCAGGGCTCGTTCCTGCTCTCCGGTCCCGAGGGGCGGCACGCGGCCACCGTGCGCCGTCTGTCCCCCGGCGAGCGGGCCGACGTGACCGACGGGGCCGGGATGATCGCCGAGTGCGTGGTGCGGTCGGTCCGGCCTGGCGCGGTCGAGCTGGAGGTGCTGAGCCGCGGCGTCGAGCCCGCGGCCGAGCCGAGGATCGTGGTGATCCAGGCCATCCCCAAGGGCGACCGCGCCGAGCTCGCCGTGGAGATCATGACCGAGGTGGGCGTGGACGGCGTGGTCGCCTGGCAGGCCGAGCGCTGTGTGGCCCGCTGGCGCGCCGACCGCGCCGACCGCGCCCTGGCCCGCTGGCAGGCCACGGCGCGGGAGGCGGCCAAGCAGGCGCGCCGGGCGTGGATCCCCGAGGTCACCGGGCCTGCGGGCACCCCGGCCGTCGCGCGCACGGCAGCGGCGGCCCGGCTGGCCATCCTGCTCGACCCCGATGCCCCGGTTGCGCTCGGCGGCCTCGCCATGCCGGACCGGGGCGAGATCGTGGTGATCGTCGGGCCGGAGGGCGGCGTGAGCCCGGCCGAGGCGGACGCCCTGACCGAGGCCGGAGCGCTGGCCGCCCGGCTGGGGCCGACCGTGCTGCGTTCGTCGTCGGCCGGGGCGGTCGCCGCGGCGCTCGCCCTGGCCGGGACCGCCCGCTGGGCCTGAGCGGCCGCTGACGACCGCCTGGGCCGCGTCTGGGCGTAAGCCCCGGTGCTTGCCTTGCCGCCTTGCCCGGTTGCCTGGTCGCCTCGTTGCCTCAGCTGCCGGAGGCCGTCGTGGTGCAGGTCGGGGTCGGCGAGGGCGACGCCTTCGGCCGCGCGCCGCCCAGAACGAACACGGCCGTGGTGTTGGTGGTCGCGGAACTCTGGCCGACGTCCGGGCTGGGACCGCCGTCATCACCGCCCGAACTGGTCGGGCTCGGCGACGGCGTGGGCGACGGGGTCGGGCTCGGCGTCGGGCTGGGCGTGGGCGACGGCGTCGGGCTCGGCGTCGTATCGGGCGTCGTGCTTGGCTTGGGCGTCGCCGTGCCGCCCTGACGGCCCGATGGCGAGCATGACGCCGACGGGCTGGGCTTCAGCCGGTGCTTGTGGTCGCCGGTGCCGCCGGGACCGAGCCTCTGCCCGGAGCCGTTGACCTTGGACCCGTGCCCGCCGCCGCCCGGGGCGTTTGTCTGGCTGGGCAGCAGGGACGCCGCGACCCGCGAGATCTGGTGCGGCAGCCCGGAGAGCGCGAAGCCGCCGGCCACCGCGACCAGGACCACGGCCGCCATGGCGATGGCGGGCCTCAGCCAGGCGTAGCGGGGCGGGCGGGCGGACTCGCCCGGCCGCGTCGCCGGGCGGCCCAGCCGCTCGGCCCAGGTGCCCAGGCGGTCGGCAGCCGGGCGCAGCCGCTCCAGAACGGGCCGCAGCCAGCCGAAAGCGGGCCCGAGCACCGGGTGCGCGCGCCGGGCCACGCGGCTCAGCGCGAAGCCCAGCCGCCCGGCCAGGCCGGCGAGCGCCGGTCCCGCCCGGTACATGAGCAAACTGGTCAGGTCGGACCAGCCCGCCAGCGCCCACGCGACCACCAGCGGGCGGGGCGTGGTCAGCCGGGTCCGGATCTGGGCCAGCCCGTCGCCGGACGGCTCGACCGAATCGGCCGCCGCGCGCAGGGCCTGGCGCAGGATGTCCTCGGGGTCGAAGTGCGTCATGTCTCACGCTCCAGCACGCTGCGCAGCGCGGACATGGCCCGGGCGGTGTGACTCTTCACCGCTCCCCGGCTGATCCCCATGATCGAGGCGATCTGCGCCTCGGACATGTCGCCGTAGTACCGCAGCACGAGCGCCTCACGCTGCCGCGGCGGCAGGGTGCGCAGGGCGGATACCACCGCGGATCGTTCCAGCAGGACGATCGCGCCATGCTCGGCGCTGGGCATGTCCGGGGAGGGTTTGGGCGCGTTCCGGTCCACCACCACACGATGCCGCAGCACGGAGCGGGACCGGTTCACTACCGACTGGCGGAGGTACGACAGGGCCTTGTCGCTGTCCCGCAGCCGGCGCCAGCCGTCATGCATCGCAACAAACGAGTCCTGCACTACTTCCTCCGCCGTAGCGACGTCCCGTACCAGCAGTGCCGCGAGCCGCACCAGCGAGCGGTAGTGCGTGCTGTAGAGCGCGGTCACTGCCCGGTCGGCGTCCCAGTCGGCCGGAACCGAGCCCAGGGCGGTATCCGCCACAAGGGTTTCGGTCACGTGAATTGGACGCGT
>Ga0335074_10005561_pt1 | contig 17445 bp, 19 predicted proteins | sample Lox_Sample_23_FD_206715 | JGI IMG/M metagenome (GOLD analysis project Ga0335074, IMG submission 206715) | Soil microbial communities from Loxahatchee National Wildlife Refuge, Florida, United States - Lox_Sample_2.3 | ecosystem: Environmental > Terrestrial > Soil > Wetlands | place: USA... | reverse complement strand
TGGGTCGGCGACACTGTTAGCGCCCGCCGTGCCCCTCCCCCTCATTCCGGCCAAACAGATGGATTGCAAAGGCTCAGCCTTTGCCGAGAGGTCCAGGAGAGCAGAGCTCTCCTGGCGGGTTTCAGGGCGGAGTCCTGATCTTGCTTGCTTCACCCGATTGCCCCGGGTCGGGCCGGGCCCGGCCTCGCAAGCGCTCGAACAATGGCGCGCCAAGGTCATGCTCGACGATGTCGAGGCGGCGGCTGATGGCCGGTTGCGAACGATGCAGGTGGCGCGCCGCGCTCGTGAAGCTGCCAAGCTCGGCGATGGCGCGGAATGTTTCGACCCCGTCGATGTCCATGGATCAGGATTCCTGATGCGCAGTGACTGTACTATGCATTGGACAATGGATAACGCCAGGCCGAGATAAGGGTGGCCAAATTGCTCCAGACAGGAGGACCATGATGCGCACCCAGGCAGAGAAAGCGGCGGCATTCCGCGCGCTGCACGAGCAATCCGGGGCGTTCATCATTCCCAATCCGTGGGACGCCGGCACGGCAAAGCTGCTGGCCGGGCTGGGATTCGAGGCACTGGCCACAACCAGCCTGGGTCTCGCCAACATGCTCGGCTGCGCGGACAGCAAAGTGAGCCGCGCCGAGGTGATCGCCAATTGCCGGGTGATCGCCGAGGCGACGGATCTGCCGGTCAACGCCGACCTGGAGAACTGCTTCGCACATGAGCCCGAAGCAGCGTCGGAAACGATCCGGCTCGCCGCCGAGGCAGGTATCGTTGGCGGTTCGATCGAGGATTTCACCGGCGATTCCGCCGATCCGATCTACCATTTCGAATTTGCCGTGGCGCGTGTGCGTGAAGCGGCGCGGGTCGCGCATGCCCTGCCGATACCGTTCCTGCTCACGGCGCGCGCGGAGAACCTGATCCACGGGCGCACCGACATGGGCGACACGATTCGCCGCTTGCAGGCTTATGAAGCGGCCGGCGCCGACGTGCTGTATGCGCCGGGATTGCGCAATCTCGACGAGGTGCGCCAGGTCGTGCGTGCCGTGAACAAACCGGTCAACGTGGTCACCGGCTGGCTCGATCCCGATATCACGCTGGCGCAGCTCAGCGAGGCCGGCGCCAGGCGAGTGAGCGTCGGCGGCGCGCTGTCCCGGCTGGCGCTGGCAGCGTTCGTCAGCGCGGGCCGGGCCATGCGGCAGCACGGGTCCTTCGCGTGGATGCGCGACATGATCGGAGTGGCGGAGATTGGCAGGCTGTTTGGGGCGTGATGGAAAGCCTGGCGTGGTGCAAACTGCGAAAAGGTTGCTCCCGCACGTGCCGTGACCGGCGGGTTGCAGAAGAGAAGAGAGCCACCTGTTGGGAGTTTGCTCCAGATGGCGGGTGAGATCGCCTGGTTGGCGGCGAGCATCATCGCCGCAGGGATCTTGACCGGCATTCTGGCCGGATTGTTCGGCGTCGGTGGCGGCGGCGTCATCGTTCCCGTGCTGTATGAAATATTCCGTGTTGTCGGTGTGCCCGATTCGGTGCGGATGCAATTGTGCATCGGCACGTCGCTCGCGATCATCGTGCCGACGACGCTGCGCTCGTACCGCACGCACAAAATGCGAGGGCTGGTCCTTGCCGATGTCATGCGACGCTGGACGCTCCCGTCGGTGGCTGGCGTCGCGGCAGGCTCGGTGCTTGCGGCGATCGCCCCGGCCGATACGTTCAAGGCGGCGTTTGTCGTGATTGCGTCGCTGATTGCTGCGAAGCTTCTGGTCGCAGGCGATCGCTGGGTGGTTGGCACCGAGCTGCCAGGCGCAGGGGTGATGAGCCTCTATGGCTTTGTCATTGGGCTGGCTTCGTCACTGATGGGGATCGCCGGCGGTTCGTTGGTAACGATGGTGCTGACCCTCTATGGCAGGCCGATCCATAACGCGGTCGCGACAGGGGCGGGGCTCGGTGTGCCGATTACGGTCGCCGGCACGATCGGCTATGTCCTCGCCGGCTTGCCGCATCTGGCCTTGCTGCCGCCGCTGTCGCTCGGATTCGTGTCAGTCATCGGCCTTGTCCTGGTTGCGCCGCTGTCGAGTTGGGTTGCGCCGTTTGGTGCCCGCCTGGCATACAGGCTGCCCAAGCGCAAACTGGAAATCTGTTTCGGTTTGTTCCTGCTGCTGGTTGCGGCGCGATTCCTGCTGAGCCTTGTTCCGGCAATCTGAGACCAACCGATTGGCGCGTCGGCTGCGTTCGTCGTCAGTCGTGGGGAGTCCCTGGCCCGCCCGTGTGCTCGGGGCCTGCGGCGAATTGCCGGAGGCGCGCGCTCCACGTCTTTGCAGCGTGCAGCAGAAGTCGTGGATGGCCGGCCTGCGCTGCCTGCGCCGGCCATGACACGGTACGCTCCGTCCCGCCACGCTTCGCTCGCGGTCTTCGCAATGACATGGAGCGCGGATGCACGGCGGCGAGCCTCAGCCCCTGTACTCCATGATGTACAGGCCGGCGGAGAAGTCCGTGCAGTACACAATGCCATTACGATCCACCGCGACATCCGCCGAGTGCAGCACTTTTGGCCGATTCGGTCGCGGATCAACCAGCTTCGCCGGCGGCGGCGGCACGCAGGCGCCCACTTCGACAGGACGATACTTGTCGCGGATGTCGTAAACGCGGACCCCCGCATTCTGGTACGTTGCGAAGATCAGGTCCTCGCTGACGAACTGATCGGGGCGGTTCTCATACACATTGTGCGGGCCGAAATGGCCGCCGACCTTGAGGTAATCGGCATCGTTCGGCTCCGGGAAGGTGGCGATGCTGATCGGGTTGGACTTCACCCGGTTGTCAAATACCCAGATCGGTTTTTCGCCGTCCTCGCGGTTGTCCAGCACCGTCTCGTCCACCACGATCAGAAGCTCGCGGTTCGGCAACGGCAACGCGTTGTGCGTGCCGCCGCCGAACGGGGGCGCCCAGACCTTGTGGGTGATCAGCTTCGGCGCGGAGCGGTCGCTGACGTCCACCACCGCGAGACAGGCGTCGCGCCAACTGCAATAGGCGATGTCGCCATGCACGATGGCGTGGTGCAGGCCGAAGCGGCCGACCTCGCTTGGCCAGTGCGCCACCTCGCCGGCGGCGACGTTCATGCCCGGAAGCCAGTAGCGGCCGGCCAACTGCGGCTTCGTCGGATCGGCCAGGTCGATGGTGATCAGGATGTAGTCGGAGAAGCCGTCCAGCAGCGCTGAGGCATAGGCCCAGCGTCCGCCGACATACCACAGGCGATGCAAGCCGCCGCCTTGCACCGGCATGAAGCCGATCTGGCGCGGCTCGGCCGGGTTGCTCACGTCGTAAACGGCCATGCCGGCCGACCAGGTTTGCTCTGCCGCCGGCTCGCCGTGTCCGCTGATCTTGCCTTTGTAGTAGTTCTTCTCATCGGCCAGCTCGGGCTGGGCGAACATGTCCTTGGCGTGAATCACCAGGAGCAGGTCGTTGAACTGCTGCAGGTGGATGGACCAGGTGTTCGGCGGTGCGGGCACATACGTGACCGGCTTCGGTTTGGTCGGGTCGCGCACGTCGATGACCGAGAAGCCCTTGGAGAAGATGTGGCCGACGAAGGCGTGGCCCTTGTGGAGCATGAGCTGCACGCCATCGGCACGCCCTCCGCCCTGGTCGGTATGACCGATGATGCGCATGTTGCGTGCGTAGGTGGGTGTCATCAGGTCCGGCATCGGGCGTCTCCTTCGGCTTTGCCGGCGATCCTAGGGCGTGAGTGGCGGTTGTCGAGCAGAGGCGCGTCATGGCCCTCGCCTCCCACCCACAATCGCCGGTGCCTCATCCACTGTATTTTCAACACGGAGGGGCCACCGCGAAACACCGGATCTGAAGTTGCTCCACGGCCATGGGCACCCCCGCCTCCTATGTTGGCCGGTGGTCCCTCCTGGGTGAAAAACCAGGCCAGGTCGTTCACTGCGTTTATCGGCCCTGATTCCGGGCCCGTCGGTTCAAACGCGTAGCGACCCTTCTACGCAGGTCACGGCGTGACCGCCGAGCCAGATCACGCCGTCATCAAACCGAACGCTGACCCGGCCGTCGCGGTCGAGGCACCGGCCCTGGCGCGCGGTGTACTGGTGTGCCGCCAGCAAGCCGTCACGGCGTATCAGAGCGGCGACGCAGCCGTTGCCGCTGCCGCAGACCGGATCCTCGGGAACGCCTTCGGCGGGCGCAAATGCGCGCACCTCGACAGCGCCGCCTGCATCGTCCCGATAGAATCCAAACACGATGACTCCGGTGATGCCGAGCACGCTCAGTGTGGCCAGCCTGGACATGTCAGGCGCCAGCGCCAGCACAGATTCGCCATCGGTGACTTCCACGGTAAACCACACGGGCCCGACATCGACGATCGATGCACGCCGAATACCAGACATCGGCATCCCAAGAGCGGCAGCGACGCTTTCGAGCGCGTTTGGCCGGGGAGGCTGGAATTGTGGTTCCGGCAGAGCAAGAAACAGCTGGTCGTTCTCGATCGCGATATCGACCAGCCCCTTGCCGCATTGCTGCACCAGTCGTCCCGGTGTTCGCGGCCTTCGGCCCTGCCGCAGCACCGCGTGCGCCGAGCCGATCGTCGGGTGGCCGGCAAACGGCAGCTCGCGCTGTGGCGTGAAGATGCGAAGCCGGTAGTCGGCGCGGCGATCCGACGACGTACAGACGAACGTAGTCTCCGACAGGTTGGTCCAGGACGCAATCGCCTGCATCTGCTGCTGCGACAGGTCATCGCCATCCAGGATCACCGCGACGGGGTTGCCCTTGAACGGAATGGCGGTGAACACGTCCACCTGTTGGAACGGAAGATCCATCGTGAGGCCCTTTCAAGCCGACCTGTCTTGCTGAACTTCCTGCCAGGAACGAAGGATCGCCGACAGAGCGCAGAGTGCATCTTTACTGCCGTCAGCGTCGCCCTTCTCAAAATCACCTTCGACCTGGGCCATGCGATTTGTCACATGCGCCAAACAGAGCACCGGCACTTGCCGCGCATGGGCGAACGCATAAAGCGCGGCCGCTTCCATTTCCACAGCAAGCAGATTCTCCTCCGCAGCGGCGCTGATCGCCTGTGTGGTTTCGCGGAACGGCGCATCCGTCGTCCAGACTGCCCCGCGTAACGTGGTTAAAGTGGTCGCGGCCATGGCGCGCCAGCCACGATCGGCAAGCGCCGGCTCTGCGTGGGCAAACCGGTCATCCGGAGGGAGGTAATGGTAGCTGGTGCCCTCGTCACGCAGCGCCTTGTCGATCAGGACAAAGAAAGCCTGATCTGGCAATTCTGCCGCAATCCGCCCCGCCGATGTGATGCTGAGCAACAGGCGGCACCCGGAGGCAAACATTTGCTCCGCGACCAGAACGGCGAAGGAGGCACCCACGGCACAGCCAACGATGCCCACGCGTTGCCCGGCAAGGTCGAAAGCCAACATCTCGGTATGGTAGCAGGCCCAGCCTGGAAACGGCTGGCCGCGTCCATCGGTCCGCAGCGCTCGAACGATGTCGCCATCCGGATCGAGGATGCAGATTTCGGGCACTGGAACCTGCTGTAAGCGGCGCTGGCGCCGGGCCTCGCGCAAAAGGTTCTCGGGCAGGAAGACCGGAGGCGCGGCGTGGTGCTTGTGTTGCAGGATCGGCGGCAGGCTTCCGGCCGGCATCGGTGGTCGCATGACGTTTCAGCCGAGAAGAGCAGGAAGGCGTTGGCGCTGATGCAGCAGGACATCGGCCCCAAGGCTGCGCCCCGGAGGATTCACAAAGAACAGCAGTTGGATGATGACGAGAAAGCTATAGGTCCAAGGCCATTCGCCGGGTGCCGAATACAGCCCGAGCCATAGGTTGACCGCCATCAGGACGCCGAGGACCGCGCCAACCCGGGTCAGCAGACCGAGCATGAGCGACACCCCTATCAACACCTCGACGCCATACACAAGCGGGCCGAACAGCGTGATATTGGGCAGCACGATCGTCTGGACCAGGTCGGATTGGAGAGGAATGGACGCATGAGCGACCATCTGCTTCATCCAATAGATCAGGCCGTCATAATTTGGCGGAATTTTCCATAACGATTGTTGCCACCACATGCTGCCGACGATCAGGCGCAGCAGCCAGATACCGACATGCCGGACCGATCGCTGGTCGGCGTTGGCACGCAGGGCGGTGATGGCGAAGGCGCAGCTTGCCACGAGCAATAGCCAAAACACGGCGGTCGGGACTCGCGGCATGGACAGGAACGCGATGGCATCCTGCAATGGGTTTGGTCTCAACGCTTCCTCCGAAAGCTTTGTCCGCGGGTTGCCGAAGTGGCTCTGCTCATCAAGCGAATGCGTAATTTAGAAGATTTGGCTTCAGGACCAAATTCCAGAAAACTGTCACGCGACCGAGATCGCTTCGCCGCTGCGCTTCTTGCAACGACATGCTGCGGCCTGCGCTGCGGGATCACGAGCCTGGTTGGTGGTGTTCACGCGGTCTCTGGCGCCGGGCGCAGCGGGATTGCCCTGCCGTCGCGGAGCAGGTGGGTGCAGCCAAGGCGGGTGGCTTCAGCGGCGTCATCGGGGGCTGGTTCCAAGGCGGCAACAGTCGCGAACCCCTGTGCCCGCAGCCCTGCCGTTTGTTCCTGCGATGTGCCGCGCGGCACGAACACCCGCAACCGGGCTTCGCGGGTCGGTGCCGCCCGCAGCACCGCGTCGGGGTACAGGGTGAGGCCGGTGGCAGGCTCGGTGTCGCCGCAGATATAGCGGCCGCCGCGGCCGAGTTCCTCGTGCCGGCCTGGAGCATAGACGGTCACCGACACGCCTGTTTCGTAGCGGAAGCCGCGGAACTCCACCGGATCGATGGTCAGGCGGAGTTGTGGCGCGCGCGCGCGGATGGCGGCGACCGCGTCCGCCAGGCGTGTCGCCAGCGTGCCGGCGGCGTTTGGCAGCCGGGCCGCCTGCAACGCCGCGAGCGCGCGGTCGGCCGGTCCGGCGGCCAGCAGCAGGTCGGTCAGCACCGGCGCCAGGGTTTCGCCGTGGCGGGCGACGGCGGCGGCATCCTTGCGGTCCAGCGCACGGGCCAGAGCGGCGCGGGGGGCGCCGGTCATGCCAGCCTCGTCCAGCAGGGTGGGGACCAGCATCGGCAGGGTCAGGTCGAAGCTAACCCGGGTGAGGTCCAGAGCGGCCAGCGCCTCGGCACCTACCAGGATGATCTCGGCATCGGCATCGGGGCTATCGATGCCGATCAGCTCGATGCCGGCCTGGGCGATCTGGCGGTCCGGCGCCAACTGGCTGCCGCGCACGCGGAGGCACTGGCCGGCATAGGACAGGCGCAGCGGGCGCGGCGCAGTGGCGAGCCGCGTGGTGGCGATGCGGGCGACCTGCGGTGTGGTGTCAGACCGCAGGCCCATCATGCGCTGGCTGACCGGGTCCATCAGGCGGAAGGTCTGGTCCGCGACGGCGGCACCTGAGCCGGACAGCAGGCTGTCCTCGAATTCGATCAGGGGCGGCTTGACGCGCTGGTACCCGTGGGAGGCGAACACGTCCATGATCGCCTCGACCGAGGCGGCTTCGGTTTCGGCCTCCGGCGGCAGCAGGTCGCGCAGGCCGGCGGGAAGAAGGGCGGGGTTGGGGGTATCGTCGCTCATCGGCGGCGAAAGTGGCACAGGTTGGGGCACGGCTGAAGGGTGGTAGGAGGAGGCTACGTCTCAATACCGCTGTCACTCTGACCCTGCGTGACAGGCGCACGCCAGATGGGTATCGAAAGAGGGGTATCGAACGGTCAGCACAGAGGTATCCAAAGGCAGCGTCGGCAAATAAGTGCGTCAGCACGCCGACAAAGCTGCCGCTCAAAGCAAAAGCTTAGGGCTTGTTCGACCGTGCATTCCGATTCGTTTATTTTCGAACAAGCCCAAAGGTCAGCTCGGCTCGCCTGAGTCGGGTAAGGCCGCTTCGACTGGCACCAACGCCTCAAAGTGGTCAACAAAGCGCCGCGCCGTCGGTACCGCATCGATTGCCTCTGCACGGGCCGTGACCGGGTGGGGACCAGTGAAATAGTCGGCGACGGATTTGATGTCATAGGCCCGGTCCAGGAACCGACGCAGATCCTGGTTGATCCGCCGGTCGTGCCTGGTAAGCCGCAGGAACTCGGTCTGCACGCCATGATGCGTTTTGGCGACTTTGTCGGACCGCTCAAAGATGTACGCCTGATCTGCGTGAAAGCACACAAGATAGGCGCGCCCGCGCGGCGTCTTCGTTCAGGCCGAGGTTCAGCATGACCTCGGCCCGCGCGAGCGTAATTCGTACTTGCTCTATGAAGCGAGCGGACGCGGGCTTCATACTTCGATGCCGTCCCGCCGTATTTCATGCATCAACGGAGTCCGGTCATCCCAGGCATCGATGGGGAACGTCTTGGTGTCGAAGAACGCGCCCACCTCGTCGCGAAAATCGACCCGGAGGTCGGAGAGCCGATGAAGCTCCCGCCAAAAATCAGGCTGATCATTCAGGAACAGTGCCAAATCGTAATTAGAGTCTGCGTGAGCCTCGCCGCGGACACGTGAGCCGAACAATACGACGCGGTCTATCCGGTTGCCATATATCGCGTCGAGCGCTGCCCGGTAGCGCCGGAGCGCCGGATCAGATGTCACGTGACGTGTCATTGTCGCCTCGAGGCTATCAATTTTCGTGCGACCCACGCGATCGGTCTGGTCATGACGCCGCCAGTGGGAGGCGCGCAGTTTGGCCACCTGACCCACCCCCGGGCCGGATGGAGTGCACCCGAAAAGCGCCTAAGCGCTAGGCATGGCTCCAGGCTCCGCTTGGAGGGTTGGCCCCATTTGCCACAGCCCTTGCAGGCTAGCACGTTCTTCAGCACCCTGGGCGACCCGCCTCGTCACCGTCCCACCGCTTGACTTCGGCGTAACGGCGCGTATGTGTGCCCCGGTGGCAGCTGCCCGCCCTGCGAGCGGTGCCGTCTCTGATCCTGTAACCCGGCCCGCGGTGCCTCTCTCCGCGGGCAAGTCGTGTTTCCTCACGGGAATGCGCAATCCGCGGCAACTCCCGGGCCGGCGGCCCGGACATCCGTAACGGAAACCACATACCATATGGCAGCATCCGCCACCGCCCGCGCCATCGCGCCGGCCCCGATCCAGGACCATTTCAAGGGCGAGAACTTTGCCGCCCTGCTCGATGAAACCCTCGGCAGAGATTCCGGCTTCGACGGTTCCGTCGTCACCGGCCGCGTCCTGCGCCTGACCGACGAATTCGCCGTCGTCGATGTCGGCCTCAAGTCAGAAGGCCGCGTCGCGCTGAAGGAATTCGCCCCGCCCGGCGTGAAGCCCGAGGTCAAGCCAGGCGATTTCATCGAGCTCTACGTCGAGCGCTACGAAGACAAGGACGGCGCCATCATCCTGTCGCGCGAGAAGGCGCGGCGCGAGGAAGCCTGGACCAACCTGGAAAAAGCGTTCGAGACGCAGCAGCGTGTTAACGGTACCATCTATGGCCGGGTGAAGGGCGGGTTCACCGTCGATCTCGGCGGCGCCGTGGCGTTCCTGCCCGGCAGCCAGGTGGATATCCGCCCGGTCCGCGATGTCGGGCCACTGATGGGAAGCCCGCAGCCGTTCCAGATCCTGAAAATGGACCGCGCCCGCGGCAATATCGTGGTGTCCCGCCGCGCGGTGCTGGAAGAGACCCGCGCCGAGCAACGCAGCGAGCTGATCCAGGGCCTGAAGGAAGGCCAGATCCTCGACGGCGTGGTGAAGAACATCACCGACTATGGTGCCTTCGTCGATCTGGGCGGCGTGGACGGCCTGCTGCATGTCACCGACATCGCCTGGCGCCGCATCAACCACCCGTCGGAAGCGCTGCAGATCGGCCAGCAGGTGAAGGTGCAGGTGATCCGGTTCAATCCGGAGACCCAGCGCATCAGCCTGGGCATGAAGCAGCTCGAGGCCGATCCGTGGGAAGGCGTGGCGGCGAAATATCCGCCGGGCGCCAAATACAGCGGCCGCGTCACCAACATCACCGACTACGGCGCCTTCGTGGAGCTGGAGCCGGGGGTGGAAGGCCTGGTCCACGTCTCGGAAATGTCCTGGACGAAGAAGAACGTCCATCCGGGGAAGATTGTCTCCACGAGCCAGGAAGTGGAGGTGATGATCCTGGATGTGGACAGCTCCAAGCGGCGCATTTCGCTCGGCCTGAAGCAGGTGCAGCGCAACCCGTGGGAGCAATTCGTGGACGAGCACCCGATCGGGTCGGTGGTCGAGGGCGAAATCCGCAACATCACCGAGTTCGGTCTGTTCATCGGCCTGTCGGCGGATATCGACGGCATGGTGCACATGTCCGACATCTCCTGGGACGAGACCGGCGAGCAAGCCATCACCCATTACAACAAGGGTGACGTGGTGAAGGCGAAGGTGCTCGACGTCGACGTGGAGAAGGAGCGGATCAGCCTGGGCATCAAGCAGCTCAAGGACGATCCGGCGGCGACGGTGCTGGAGGGCGTGCACAAGGGTGACGTCGTCACCTGCGTGGTCAGCGCGATCCAGTCGAACGGCATCGAGGTGAAGGTCGGCGACGTGCTGACTGGCTTCATCCGCCGCGCCGAACTGGCCCGCGACAAGGCGGACCAGCGGCCCGACCGGTTCGCGGTGGGCGAGAAAGTGGATGCGAAGATCACCGCGGTGGACCGTGCCGCGCGCAAGCTGACCCTCACCATCAAGGGCAAGGAGATGGAGGAGGAGAAGCAGGCGATGGCGGAATACGGGTCGTCGGATTCGGGTGCGTCGCTGGGCGACATCCTCGGCGCCGCGATCCGCCGCCGCAACCAGCAGGCGCAGCAGGAGAATTCGTAGTGTCCTGGCTCCTCTCCCGCTTTGCGGGAGAGGACGCCGCGCCTTGCGCGGCGGGTGAGGGTGATCGGGTCGGTACGCGGCTTTGCTTTGCAACGTGCCGACCCGATCACCCTCACCCTCGCCGCTTTGCGGCTCGACCTCTCCCGCGGCAAGCGGGAGAGGTTTTGTGACGCTTGAAACTGATCTGCTCCTTGATCGCCACCGGCTGAAACGCCGGCTGTTCTTTTGGCGCAGCGTCGCCGTCGTGGCCGTGCTTGCGGCGGTGCTGGTCGCCGTGCGGGGTGCTGGCTTCGGCTTTACCCGCGATCATATCGCGCGGCTGAATGTCACCGGCCTGATCACGGAAAATTCGAAGCTCACCGATGCCGTGGACAAGCTGGCCGACGATCCCACCGTCAAGGCGCTGATCGTCCGCGTCGACAGCCCCGGCGGCAGCGTTGCCGGCGGCGAGAGCCTGCATGACGCCATCGCTGCGGTGGCCGCGAAGAAGCCCGTCGTCGTCTGCATGGAGGGGCTGGCCGCTTCTGCGGCCTACATGATCTCGGTGCCGGCGACGCGCATCTACGCCCACGAAGCCACGCTGACCGGCTCCATCGGCGTGTTGCTGGAAGCACCGGAAGTTGGCGGCCTGCTGTCCAAGGTCGGCGTGGATGTGCAGACCATCGTGTCGGGGCCGCTGAAGAACCAGCCCAGCCTGACGGCACCGCTGTCGCCAGAAGGCCAGCAGGTCCTGCAGGGCCTGGTTATGGACATGTACGGTCAGTTCGTCGCCATGGTCGCCGCCGGACGGCATCTTGACCCGGCGAAAGTGCGCCAGCTTGGCGACGGGCGTGCCTATACAGGCGCACAAGCCCTGCGGCTCGGCCTGATCGACGCGATCGGCGGCGAGCATGATGCGCGGGAATGGCTGGCCAGGAACAAGGGCGTGCCGGAGAGCCTGCCGGTGGAGGATGTCTCGACCGACAGCTTCGCCCAACGCACACTCAGCGGCACGCTAGGCCCAATTGTCACGGGCGTTTGGAAAAGTGTGATTTCCCAAGGTGTTATGCTTGACGGGGCCTGGGCAGTCTGGCATCGTTCCGGGAACTGACACATCGAGCCAGTTAACCGGGGAAGACGGCGTGACCAGGTCGGAACTCATTGCCGAGCTCGCGAGCGCCAATCCGCATTTGCGCGCGGCCGACGTTGAAACCATCGTCGGGACGATATTCGAAGAGATTTCCTCGGCTCTGGCGCGCGGCGAGCGCGTGGAACTGCGCGGGTTTGGTGCGTTTACCGTCAAGCGGCGCGACGCACGCACCGGGCGGAATCCGCGAACCGGCGAGGCGGTCCCGGTCGATGAAAAGGCGGTGCCGTTTTTCAAGGCTGGGAAGGAATTGCGGGAGCGGGTCAATCGTGGATCGGACAACAAGGGTCTGTCCCGGGATGGCGCCTTGACCTCTCCTGCTCCGCGGGAGAGGTGACTCTCGCGCCTTGCGGTGGCGGTTTCGGGCTGCCATTACCGCTGCATGCGCTTGCTGATTCTCGCGCCCTTCCTGCTGCTGCTGGTACTGTTCGCGCTGTCCAACACCGCGCCGGCGCGGGTTGGGCTGTGGCCGACGGCGTGGTCGTTGCAGGCGCCGCTGTCCCTGATCGTGCTGATTGGCATGGCATTGGCCTTCCTGGTGGGGGCGCTGCTGGTCTGGGTGTCGGAACTGGCACAACGGCGGCGTGCCCGCCGTGCCGAGCAAACGGTGCGCGCACTGGAAGGGCAGGTGCAGGAGCTGAAGGCGCGGCTGCCGCAGGCGGCCCTGGGACCGCCAGTCGGATGAGCATGCCGCGGCTGATTGTCGCGCTGGATACCGCGGATGCGGCGCGGGCGGCGGGCTGGGCGGCCGCGGTGGGGCCGCATTGCGGGATGTTCAAGCTTGGGCTGGAGTTCTTCCTGGCCAACGGCGCTGCCGGCGTACGGGCGATCACCGGCCGGCCGATCTTCCTGGACCTGAAGCTGCACGACATCCCGAACACCGTCGCCGGAGCCACACGCGCCGTGCTGCCGCTGGAACCGCGGATGCTGACGGTGCATGCCGCGGGTGGGGCCGCGATGATCGCCGCGGCGCGTGAGGCAGCGGAAGCCGGTGGCGCGAACCGCCCGATGATTCTGGCCGTGACCGTGCTGACCAGCCTGGCGGCCAGCGATCTTGCCGCGACGGGCGTGTCCGATCAGCCCGCGGCGCAGGTGCTGCGGTTGGCTCGATTGGCTGTGGATGCCGGCGCGGATGGACTGGTGTGCAGTCCGCTGGAAGTGGCGATGTTGCGGCAGGAACTGGGGAGCGGGGCAGTCTTGGTGGTGCCTGGTATCCGCCCGGCAGGCAGCGTTGTCGGTGACCAGGCGCGCGTGACGACCCCCGAGTCCGCCTTGGCCGCGGGTGCCGACTGGATCGTGGTAGGCCGTCCGATCACCGCGGCAGCCGATCCGGGGCAGGCCGCCGCTTCCATCGCTGCTGGCATCGCCGCTGGCATCCGATGAGCAGGGTGCGGGTGAAGATCTGTGGCATCAACGATGCCGAGGCGTTCGATACCGCGGTGGCCGCGGGAGCGGACTATGTGGGGTTCGTGTTCTTCCCGCCCTCGCCGCGTTCCGTGACGCCGGTTCAGGCCGCCTCGCTGTCGGCGCGGCATGCCGGCGGACCGTTGCGCGTCGGACTGTTTGTTGATCCGACCGAAGCTGCGATCGGCGAGGCACTGGACGCGGTGGGGCTCGATATTCTGCAGCTTTATGGGCCGTGTGATGCGGCTGCGCTGCGCGGCCGCTTTGGCGTGCCGGTCTGGCGCGCGGTGGGAATTGAAGGGCCGGGCGATCTGCCGCGCGACGCGGGCGGTGCCGATGCGCTGGTGCTGGAGGCGAAGCCGCCGCCGGCTGCGACACGGCCGGGCGGGAATGCGCTGACATTCGACTGGTCGGTGCTGCGCGATTGGCGGCCGCCGGCGCCATGGGTGCTTGCGGGCGGCCTTACCCCCGGCAACGTAGCGGCGGCGGTGCGCGAGACCGGGGCAACGATGGTTGATGTGTCGTCGGGCGTAGAGCATGCGCGGGGGGTCAAGGACCCGGCGTTGATCCGTGCGTTCATTGCGAATGCGCGGGCGAGAGCGGGGCTAACGTAGACCTGTTCTTGAGGAACGGACATGCCGCCACCGTTCAAGGTCGAGCTGCAACCTTACGATCCTCGCTGGCCGCTGATGGCGGCGGCGGAGGGGAGATTTCTCCTGGCGATGCTGCAACCTGCAGGATGTGCGGTGGAGCATGTCGGCTCGACCGCCATTCCTGGCATGCCTGCCAAGCCGATCATCGATCTTCTGCCGGTTGTCACGGGCCTGGGTGCGTTCGATCAGCGATCATCAATAGTCGAGGCGCTTGGGTATCGGGCGTGGGGCGAGTACGGATTGCCCGGACGACGTTACTTTACCAAGGATCATCCGATCACCGGCGTCAGGCTGGTGCAACTGCATTGTTATGCGCTGGGTTCGCTGGAGATTCGGCGGCATCTCGCTTTCCGCGATTATCTCCGCGCGCATGCCGACGTTGCAGGTGAATACGCGAAGGTAAAACGTCGTTGCCAGCGGGCACATCCTGATGATTCGCACGCATACGGCGACTGCAAATCCGGTTGGATTCGGAGGACGGAGCAGGCAGCGCTGGCGGTCTATCGGGACTGTTGAGAGCGTGCCTGTTGATTTGTACGCGTCATGGCGATGGGCGAAGCGGCGAAGTACCGTCGCGATCGTTGGCGATCGAAGGACAGACCGCTGTCGAAACGCCAGCTGCGCGTGGGTACCAGCGGCCGGCAGAGTTGCGGTAACACAATTATCGTGGTGACCGGATGGGGAAACGGTGCTTCGGTCCGAATTCCAATGTCAGTTGTGGTGTCGGCAAAGCTGAACGTCGACGAGGAAGTCGGAGTCTGCGAAGCGGAGGGCAGGGTCGTCATCATCCCCATCCGCCCGGCGGAGTACCGGCTTGCGGATCTGATTGCGGGCATTACGGACGAGAACCGCCACGAGGAGGTTGATTTCGGTCCGCCTGTGGGCAAGGAAATCCTGTCGTAGCGTCGGGATATGTTCCGGACGAAGGCGATGTCGTCTGGATTGAGTTCGATCCGCAACGGGGCGCCGAGCAAGCAGGTTACCGGCCCGCCGTCGTGTTGAGCGCCGCAGGATACAACGCCCGTGCAGGGCTGATGGTGTGTTGTCCGACGACGACCCGGATCAAGGGCTATCCGTTCGAAGTCACGCTTGCCGGCCGACCGCCGAGCGTCGCTTTGGCGGACCAGGTCAGGAGCTTCGATTGGCGGGCTCGGCGTGCCACGCCCAAGGGACGCGTTGGACTCGCCGAGCCGACGGAAATCAGAAGTAAACTGCGGGCCTTGATTGGCTAGAGCGACAGCTATTGCACCATCGTGATGGCGTTACGGTTCTTGGACCAGGCTTCCGGCGACGATGAGGGATCGGTCGGACGGTCCTTGCCGTAACTGATTGTCTGGATGCGGTCCGGGCTGATGCCGTGGGCGACGAGGTATTGCCGATCCTCATTGGCGCGGCGTTGGCCCAGGGCAAGGTTGTATTCCTCGGTGCCGCGTTCGTCACAATTGCCGGCAATGACAACGCGCACGTTCTGATAGCGCTGCAGCCATGCGGCTTGCTTATCGAGCGTCGCGCGCGCGTCGTCGCTGAGGGTGCTTTGGTTGGTGTCGAAAAAGATACGATCGCCGACCGTCTGGACCAGGTCTTCCTCGCTGCCGGGGGCAGCATTGCCGGCATAGCCGCCCGTACCCGGGCCGCCGGCGCCGGGCGCCCCGTTTGCGCCATTTGCGCCATATGGATTGGCGCCGCCTGCTCCGCCGTTGGTGCCCAGATTGTCGGAAGAACATGCGGCCAGCGACACGGCGAGCAACGCGGCAACAACAACGCTGGAACGCATGACGATTCTCCAGAAGAGGCGGTGGCGGCGAAGCTAGTCACCGAGCATGGCCGCGCAACCAGGAAAGTGTGGGACGTAATTATTTCAGGAAAACGCAAAGATTGTGTCATCGCGGAGGCATTGGGAGGTATGGTCGTATCCCAGCGGCACTCGCGGCCTGGCGATCTGTCGCCGAGGTGGGGGGCACCTGCGGCACTACCAATCGGTGGATGGGGCCGGACGCCGCAATCGCTCCGGTGCGAGTGATACCAGCCAACGTTGAGCCTGACTCATCCGTGTCATGGCCGGCGAAGGCCAGCCAACCACGTCTTTATCAGGTGCGGCTTGGAAAGACGTGGATGGCCGCGACAAGCGCGGCCATGACACATGGGGCGCATCGGTCAATCTTTTCGCTGCCTGGTATGACGCGGCCATTTGCGAGGCAGCGAAGCTGGCGATGCGATCCCGGTGGCTTCGACGCACGGACGGTCCAGCGGCGCATGCGGATTGTGTGTTACTTTGAAGGAACGGTATCCGTTGCCTGGTTCATGTCATTACGATGCCGCGGCAACCTCCGGCGACTGGGCGCTCGCCGTTGGTCAAATCGCCCCTTGGTCAAATCGCCCCTGGGTTAAATCGCATGACATCGGGTCACGCGTTGGGTCACACGAATTCGCCGGCGCGCAGCAGCGGCTCCACTGTGCCGCCGGCGGTGATGCCGTCCACATCGACTTGCTCCGACCCGATCATCCAATCGACATGGATCAGGCTGCGATTGGCGCCGCGCGCGGCCAGCGCCTCCGGCCCCGCCTTGCCGCGATCCGTGAAGCAGCGGCTGTACGACTGGCCGAGCGCGATGTGGCACGCGGCATTTTCATCGAACAGCGTGTTGAAGAACAACAGGCCGCTGCGCGCGATGGGGGATGAGGCGGGGACCAGCGCGACTTCGCCCAGGCGCCGCGCCCCTTCGTCCGTCGAGATCATGCGTCGCAGCACGTCTTCGCCCGTGCTCGCATTGGCCTGGGTGATGCTGCCGTCCTCGAATCGCACCGCAATGTCGCGGATCAACGTGCCCTGATAGGCGAGCGGCTTGGTGCTGCGCACCGTGCCTTCGGTGCGGAGGCTGTGCGGGGTGGTGAAGACTTCCTCGGTGGGGATGTTGGGATTGCCGGTGATGCCGTTGCGCGCGGTGCTGAGGCCTCCCATCCATTCATGTTCGTCCGCGAGGCCGACGCGCAGGTCGGTGCCGGGCCCGCGGAAATGCAGCGCTGCGTAGCGCTTCTGGTTCAGCGTGCGGCGGCGTGCCATCAGCGTGGCGTTGTGCGCTTCCCAGGCGGCGACCGGGTCTTCGGTGTCGATGCGCGAGGCGGCGAAGATCGCATCCCATAGTTTTGCCTGTGCAGCGTCTGGCGGCAGGCCGGGATAGACCGCCTGCGCCCAGGCCGGCGTCGCGGCGGCGCAGATCGACCAGTTGATGACGGTGTCGGTAATCAGCTCCAGCGCCGGGCGATAGGCGAGCGAGCGCGCGTGGTTGGCGCGGGCGACTTTTTTCGGGTCTTGCGCGGAAAGCAGGTTGGGGTCCTCGCCGGCAATAGCGAGGCGGGCGGCGCCGTTGCGGAAGGCAGAGGCCATGCCCTCGTAGAGCCAGCCGGCGGCCTTGTCGAAGCTTTCTTCAGCGGCGTGCTGGTAGCGGAGC
>Ga0335074_10005559_pt1 | contig 17453 bp, 10 predicted proteins | sample Lox_Sample_23_FD_206715 | JGI IMG/M metagenome (GOLD analysis project Ga0335074, IMG submission 206715) | Soil microbial communities from Loxahatchee National Wildlife Refuge, Florida, United States - Lox_Sample_2.3 | ecosystem: Environmental > Terrestrial > Soil > Wetlands | place: USA... | reverse complement strand
CGCGCCATTTACGTCTTCGGATTCGAATTCCTCCAGCTCCTTCACCTGCGTGTAATCAATGGCATCCGTGAAATAGTCGCTATCCACGCGGCGAACATAGGCCTTGCGCCCGTCGTAATCTAGCTTCTCCACCTGGAATTGCCGCGCTTCGTGCAGATAGATCGCCTTTTCATGCAACGTCGTCAGCGCCGCCGTGAAAGCCACTTCGGCGATCACTTTGTGCTCTCCGGTGATGTCGACCACGATAAAGTTGTCGCTCGATATCGCGCGCAGACTGACCGCATCGGCCGGGTAGGTGTCCGACGTCCAGTGCCAGCAGCCGCCCGAGCGATGCAGTAATCCCGCGTCATCGGCCAGAAAGCAGCATAACTCGGCCGGATCGTGCGGACCGAACTTTTCGCCGTCGCGAATCGGCAGCTCGAATGCCGCGCACTTGAGATGATTCAGCAGGATCTCGAGGTTGTCGGCATTGATATGCGCGTGTTCGGGCGAGCCTTCGAAGAAATACTCCGGATGCTCCACCACGTACTGATCGAGCGGCGCGCTCGAGGCCACCATCACCGCCAGCGACGCGGTTTGTCGACGCCCCGCGCGGCCAGCCCTCTGCCAGACCGAAGCAATCGATCCGGGATACCCGGCCATCACCACTGCATCCAGCGATCCGATGTCGACACCCAACTCCAGAGCATTCGTCGCGACCACAGCCTTGATCTCGCCATCGCGCAATTTCCGCTCGATCTCGCGACGTTCGCGCGGCAGGTAGCCGCCGCGGTATCCCCGCACCGCATCGCCCGGCAGCGGCCCCCGCTCGATGGCATCGCGCAAATACTTCACCAGGATCTCGGTGGCTAGGCGGCTGTTGGCGAACACCAGCGTCTGCTGATGCCGCTCGATAAATTCGATCGCGATGCGCCGCGTTTCCTGCAGGTACCCGCGCCGGATGCCAAGCTGCCGGTTGACCACGGGCGGATTATAGAAGACGAAGTATTTTTCGCCGCTTGGCGCGCCGTTGCGATCCACCAATTCGAACGGGCGCTCCGTCAGCGCCTCGGCCAGCTCCTTGGGATTGGCGATGGTCGCCGAACAACAGATAAACTGCGGCGCCGAACCGTAAAACTCGCAGATTCGCCGAAGCCTTCGCAAAACGTTCGCCAGGTGGCTGCCGTAGACACCGCGATAGTAGTGCAGCTCATCGATCACCACGTAGCGCAGATTCTCAAAACATTTCGCCCATTTGGTGTGATGCGGCAAAATCCCGCTGTGCAGCATATCCGGATTCGTCAGCACCACGTTGGCCCGTTCGCGAATCGCCCGCCGCGCATCCTGCGGCGTATCGCCATCATAGGTGAAGGCACGAATCGGCGACCCCATGGAATCGACCGCCGCCTGGAGCTCGTGGAGCTGATCCTCGGCCAGCGCCTTGGTCGGGAACAGGTACATGGCGCGTGCGCTCGGGTCTTCAATCACGCGTTGCAAAACCGGCAAGTTGTAGCACAGCGTCTTGCCGCTCGCGGTCGGCGTCACCACCACAACGTTGTGGCCGGCGGCGCAATGCTCGAATGCTTCTGCCTGATGAACGTAGAGCTGCGGAATGCCGCGCGCGACCAGCGCATCTCGCAGGGCCGGTGCTACGCTCATGGGAATCCCCAAGTACTCACCTTCCCGGGCCGGCTGATGCCGGATCGCGCGGATCGGCGACTCCGGATCGGCCATCGATTGTTGAAAGCGCGCGACCGAAGTTTCGATCCCGCCGCTCTTCCGTGCAACCTCTGCAAAGGCCAGTGCCAGGTTCATAATTATTCGCCTTTTCTTTGCTAGAGTACACGAGCTTGATTTGGTTGTCTACAGCTTGTATGGTAAAGCTTGCGAAGATAGCCGCCGATCACTGACGGATGAGGTCTGGTACCTTGCATCGATTGGTTCTACGAACCGCCGGCATTTTGGTCCTGATTTTGCTTGCTTTCGCATGGTCAGCGCCGGCTCAAACGCCCACACTTGTACCATCCACGTCCCAGGTGGCGCTCACCGGCGTGGCGAATGGGCCCGAGCCGTTGTCCCAGATCTTCACTCTTGCTGAGTCCGATGGATCGTTCGTTAATCTTGAGACGTTGGTGGACTCGGGAACCGACGGCTCACCTGCCCCTGCCTGGATCACGGTAGGGCCGCATCTGGCCATCACACCCGCACAAGTACAGGTGGCGGCGGATACAACCGGGCTCACTCCCGGCAGTTACTCGGCGCGCATTCAATTTACGGACCTGAAGGGAAATTCGCTGGGCAGTCCGGTGGTCGTGACGCTTCAGGTAACCACCGCACCCGCTGCGTTCGTGATTAGCCCGTCGGTGGTGAACCTCTCCGGTCCCATTTCGCAGGGCTACCTGGAGACAGGAATCTTCCTGCGGAACACGGGACCGGGCACGCTTGCTCCGGTGAGCGTTAGCGTGGTTTCCGGCTATCCGTGGCTCTCGACCATCGTTCCGGCCTGCGATACGAGCTGCGCCGTCACGGTGAAGGCAGCGGTCGCGTCTCTGCCGGCGGGCACGCAAAACGGCCTCTTGCATGTGACCACCGCGTTGGGGTCCGAGGACGTGCCGGTTTCCTTGTTCAATGCCGCCGCCGGTCCGTTCCTGCAACTGACTCCGCAGGGACTCCAGTTCGACACGGTTGAGAATACGGGATTGGTGGATTCGCGGGCAATTTCGCTGTTCAATAGCGGAAACGCGCCCGCGAATTGGTCGGCGAGCATTATTGCCGGAAGCACCTGGCTTTCGCTCGATACGGCTTCGGGCGTCACGGCCCCCGGCGCGACGACGCAGATCACAGCCACCATGAACTCGGGATTCATGCCCCAAGGAGTCTCGGGAGGCTTGATTCAGATCTCGGCAACCGACGGCAGTTTCAATCCGATCTACGTTCCGGTGATCCTCCGAATCGAAGTTGAAAATACGCCGCCGGTTCCCTTGCTCTCTTCCGCCGGAATTGTGTTCCAAACGAAAGTCGGCGCGGAGGGGCTGCAGACGCCGATCACTTTATCGGGGGCAACGCCGGTTTCGACCGAATTCCAGGCATCCGCGCAGAGCAGCGGCTGGCTATCGGCGGGGCCGACGCGCGGCGAGCTTACCGGCGCCACTCCCAGTCCAATTAACGTCATTGAAACGCCTATCGGGTTGCAGACCGGCTTCTACAGCGGCTTAGTCAACTTCGCTTTCGGGACCGGGGCCTTGCGCACGTTCAACGTCGGCCTCAGCGTAATCGACCCGGCGGCCAGTTGCCAGCCCCAGTTCCTTTACGCCACCCAAACCGCGCTGCCCGACGGTTTCGCGACGCGCGTTGGTTATCCAACACCGCTCGAAGTGGTCCTGGTGGACGATTGCGGAAATTATGTCTCTAACGCGTTAGTGAACGCGACGTTTTCGAACGGCGATCCGGATCTCGAACTGCAGCCCTTGGGCAATGGCCAATACGCTGCGACCTGGATGCCGGCCAACGCTTCGGATTCGCTTCCCAATGGCGTGGCCGCGGTCAGCATATCCGGATTTGCTCCTAGCCTGCCTCCGGCGTCGCAGGAATTGATTGGCACGGTGACCAGCGATACTGCGCCGTCGTTAAATCCGAACGCGGTTCTGAATAATCTGAACCCGGTGGTCGGCTCGCCTTTGGCTCCAGGCACCATCGTTCAGATTTACGGTTCGTCGCTCGGGACGACGGCTGGCGGTTCGATCGCGAACGGGCAACTCGAAACATCCCTCAACGGAACCTCGGTGACCATCGGCGGAATCGCTGCGCCGCTGTTTTACACCAGCGCCGGACAAATTAACGCGCAGATTCCCAACGAACTACAGGCCGGACAACAATATCAAGTGTATGCGACCGTGAATGGGCTCTACACGAATCCATTGACCATCACCACCACCGCCGTGCAGCCCGGATTGGCGAGCTTTCCCGATGGCACGGTGATCGCGCAGGACACCAATTACAACCTGATCAGCTCCACCAATCCCGCGCATCCGAGCGAAGTGATTATCCTGTACGCCACTGGCATGGGGGCCACCAGTCCACCGGTTCCGACCGGAGGGGTTGCGCCAGCGTCGCCGCTCTCCAATGTCACGGCCGCGCCTACCGTGACCATCGGGACAACGAATGCGCAGGTATTGTTTGCCGGATTGTCGCCCGGATCGGTCGGGTTATATCAGATCGACATCGTGATTCCGCCCGGCACGGCATCCGGCACCATGCCGCTGGTGGTCACGCAAAACGGAGCCGCAAGCAACACGGTCATGATCCCGGTCGAGTAGGCAATCAGCGAGCTTCAAGCGGAGCGGGCAACTCCTGCGGTGTGCCTTGATCGAACAGCTTGGCGATCGCGAGACCCACCACGATCACCACCAGGCAGCCGATCACGTTGTACCAGAGAAACGATATTTTGGTGAACAGATTGGCGGCAAAAATCGCCGCTTCGCCCGCCAGCACCCCGAAGAACGCGCCATTGGCGCCCACTTGCTTAAAGAAAAACGCGAGGACGAATACGCCGAGTAATCCGCCATAGAACAGCGACCCGATCACGTTCACCGCCTGAATCAAAGCCCCGAAATTCTTGCCGTATTGCGCAAATCCCATGGCGAAGCAGCCCCAAAACACAGTGGCGACGCGGGAGGCAATGAGATAATGCCGGTCGGAAGCTTCGCGCTGGAAATGGCGGCGATAGATGTCGATCACGGTGACGGTAGCAAGCGAGTTGATTTCACCTGAGGTGGAGGACATCGCGGCCGAAAAAATCACGGCGATAATCAAACCGACCACGCCGGCCGGAAGATAGCGCGTCACGAAGGACAGGAAGATGTAATTGGTGTCGTCGAACTCTTTCCCTACCAGATGTTCGCCCGCGGTGTGGGCTTCGTTGAGCTGTTGTTGCGCCACGCGGTAGTGTTCGATGCTGGCCTGCCGGCGGCCGGGATCTCCAGCGTGGTTCGCCTGAAGATATTCGTCGGCGGCCGCTTTCCGAGCTTCGTAGGCCTGCTGATATTGGCGTTCGATGGCGGGATATCGAGGATCGTTCTGGACGCTTTTCAACTCCACCGGCTCAAACAAAAGCGGGGGGCGTTGATAGATGAAAAAAACGAAGACCATGGTACCGATGAACAGAATAAAAAACTGCATCGGAATTTTGGCCATCGCATTGAGGAGCAAACTGAGGCGGCTGTGCGCGACAGATTTCCCCGTAAGATAACGCTGTACCTGCGATTGATCGCAGCCAAAATAAGCCAGCGCGAGGAACATGCCGCCGATCAAGCCGCTCCATACGTTGTAGCGATCGTCCCAATCGAAATGAAACGTGACGGGATTGAGCTTGCCAGCGATTCCGGCCAGCGAGACGGCGTCGGAGAAGGACACGCGGTGCGGAAGAAGATGGATCGCGAGCAGAAACGCCAGCACCAGCCCGCAGAGGATCAGGCTCATCTGCTGCACGTCGGCCCAGGTGACGGCTTTGATTCCGCCGAACGAGATGTAAGTCATCACCAGGACGCCCATCACGATAGTGGTGACTTGATCGGACCAACCCAGGATAATCGAGAGCACCACGGCCGGCGCATACAGCGAGAGCCCCGCGGCAAGCCCGCGCTGGATCAGAAAAATCAGGCTGACCAGCGAACGGGTCTTAGCATCAAAGCGGTGTTCCAGATATTCGTAGGCAGTGTAAACATTGGCGCGATGGAAAATCGGAACAGCCGTGGCGCATAAAATCACCATGGCGATCGGCAGCCCAAAATAAAACTGCACGAAACGCATGCCGTCGGTGTAACTCTGGCCGGTGGTAGAGATGAACGTGATCGCGCTCGCCTGCGTCGCCATGATGGACAGGCCCATGGCGTACCAGGGCATGGTTTTGCCGGCGAGCAGGTACTTGTTCATGGTGCTGCTGCCGCGCCCGCGATACAGGCCGTAGCTCACGATGAACGCGAGCCATCCGAACATCACGATCCAATCGAGGGGCCTCATGACCGCAACGCCCTCATGAAGTCATGACTCGGGTGAAGATGTAGAAGGCCAGAATGAGCAATGCCAGATAGCCAATGACTGTGATGTAGATGCGGCGCCAGGATCCCAAAATGGGCGGCGGTTCGTCTTCTGTCAGGCGCGAAGCATGGTCCGGCTCGTGACTCACAGCGTCTTTCCGGCGCTCAGCAAATTCGCGAACATTCGGTAGGCGCCCGGTACTCCGGCCGGCAATTCGCGAAACCACGAGAGCGCCGTGAACACGTAGGCGCCCTTGCCGTAGCGCGTGTACAACGTGCTGCCGGTCTGCGGCTTTTGGCCGGGGTCGTGCATTTCAAACAGCGGTTTGTAGTGGCTGTCCCACTTCGACGAGAAGTAGAGACCGCGCTCCTGAATCCAACCATCGAAATCGCGCTCGGTGATTTCATTCGGCTGATGGAGCAGCGGACTCGCCGGATTGGGAAACTCGACGGGGGCTTGCTCTACGGTGACGCGCTCGCGACCGGTCTCGAGCGGATAAGGACCGATATTGGCGAGCAAGTTTGTATTGCCGCCAAACGGGTTGCCGCCCTCGGCGACGTTATACTGCACCAGCAGTGTGCCGCCGTTCTTCATATAGTCCAACAGCCGGCTCTGATTGGCGCGCAGATCGGCGCGGACATTGTAGGCACGTACGCCGGTGACAATGGCGTCGAAACGGCTCAAATCGCCGCTGGCCAGGTCTTCGGAGCTTAGCAGCGTTACTTGCGCGCCCATCTGCTGCAAGGCCTCGGGCATTTCGTCGCCCGCGCCCATAATATAACCGATGGTTTTGGGAATCAGCCGAACGTCGGCACGGACTAATTTGGCCGCCGCCAGCGGAAACAAAACTTGGGCCGGAATGTGCGAGTAGTTGATCGTTTCCGTCCCCGTGGTGATGGTCTGATCGCCAACCCGGGCGGTGGCGCGAAGAACGCCCTGCGCAGCGCCAGAGGGCGGAGTGACCTCAAATGAAAACACGCTTTGTTCGCCGGAATCAGCGAGTTGAAAATGTTCCGAACTCCCCGAGACTTTCCAGCCCGGAGGAGCATCGATCCGGATATCGCCCGCGGCTTTGGGAACATTCGCTTTCACTTGCAACTCGACCGGCTTCGCCGCCTCATGCGGGAACAAAACCGCCGTTTCGGCCCATTCGAGCGATACCGGGGGTTCGACAACTACGGGCCGCGTCAATTCGCCCTGCGCGCGCTCGATATAGCGGTACTCGACGGGACGAACCACTTCGACGTCTTGGGATTCAATCCGCAAATGGAAATGCGCATTGAAGAGCGGCGGATTTTGCGCGAGGCCGACGTCCAGTTGATTTGGAATGTCGTAGGTGTCGCCCTTCTTCGGCTCCACCAGCCAGTAGGGTTGCGAGAGAGGCTCCTGCTCCGGGACCATGGCCGTCAGCGTAAACACTTTCGGTTCGTTGAACGGAAGCAAGTCGCCGAATTTGTCCTTGGTTGTGGCAAGCGCGATGCCGTCGATCTTGATCGATGCCACTTGCACCGGCAGATGATCGCGATTGAGAGCAGTCGCGCTGAATTTCAGGCTGCCGCCCGGCGTAACAGCGTATTTGTCCGCGGTCGCGTCCAGCCACAAGCCGGAACACAGAGCTATCGCGTCGCTCAGCTCTTTGCGCTTCTCCTGCGGCGCCTCTTGCAGAGATGCCATGGCTTTCTGCGCCTTCAGCAGCAACGGAACCACGCGATCGGGGTGCTCGGGATCAAAGTTCTTGGCGGCTTCGGCGAGCGGAGCACCGACCGCCGCGCCTCCCGGCACTCGATTCCAGGTGATATCAATGCCGTCGAAGATGTCGTGCGTCGCAACCGGTCCGGCTTGCGTAATCAGATAATCCTTGGCCGATCCCTTGCGCTCCGCCGCGCCCATCCCCTGGCTGCGATGCATGCTGCGCGACATGCCGGCGATTTCGTTGTAGGAGTGCCCGAGCACGGGATCGTATTCGCCCGGATCCACCACGATGCGATTCGGCATTTTCAAAACTTCTTCGCGCTGCTCTTTGGTGAAGGCCCCGGGATTCCACATCATGCGCGTGGTCTTCCACGGCTTCACCCATTTCAACTGCTCAGGGAAACGGTTGGGATCGGCGGCGGCGGCGAACGCTTCGCGGCCCAGAATCGCAGAGGCCTGATGCTGGCCGTGACCATCGCGCGGCGTCCCGCTGAATCGCAAAATAATCACGTCGGGCTGGAAGCGGCGGATCACCCACACCACATCGCCCAGGATTTTCTCGCGGCCCCACTTCTCGAACGTCTCCTGCGGCGTTTTGGTAAAACCGAAATCGACGGCGCTGGTGAAGAACTGCTCGGCTCCGTCGATCCGGCGCGCAGCTAATAGCTCCTGGGTACGGATCACGCCCAGCGCGTCGCCTTGCTCGGGGCCGATCAGATTTTGTCCGCCTTCACCGCGCGTGATCGAAAGATACCCGGTGCGAACTTTGCGGCCGCGCGCCAGATAAGCCAGCAGCGCCGTGTTCTCATCGTCCGGGTGCGCCGCGATCATCAGGACGCTGCCGGTAACGTTTAAGCGATCGAGCGCCAGGCGAGCTTCCGCCGACCCTGACAACTCGCGCTGCCCGAACGTAGGCGTGACGTGCAGAGCGCATAGCATCACAAGCAGGCCAGCTACTACAATTGTCCCGCGCACGATCGGAATGCGCCGTGGTCTAGAGAAACGCAATCTCAGGTCCAAACAAATATAATACGCTAGCCCGATACAATCCTAAGTTGGATCATCGGGCCAGGCGCGATTCGCTTTCCGTTTCGGCGTCCCTGCTGGCGGCTGTGGTTTTGTTTTTTCACCGACCGCTGTTCAGCGGCGCATACACGTTTCCTTGGGATTTTCGGGGCGTCCAACTTCCGCTGATCACCGTTCTTCGCGACCAGCTACGCGACAATCATTTCGCGCTCTGGAATCCGTACAGCTATTGCGGCTACCCGATTTTCGCCAACATTCAGGCCTGTTTCTTTCATCCGCTGATTTTGCTGAGCGCGCTCGTCAGCAGCCGGTTCGCATGGTCGAGCTTACCGCTGCTGCTCGAATGGGCAGTGGTCTTGCAAGTGTGGATCGGGGGCGTCGCGGCATACTACTTATTTCGCGAGTTTTCGCTCGCGCCACCCGCCGCCTGGGCCGGCGCGGTCATGTTTGAGACCGGCAGCTATTTCGCCTCGCGCGCCGAACACATCGATTCGATGATGGCGGCCGCCTGGATGCCGCTCGCGTGGTTGGCCGTGTGGAAATTGCGGAACGGTTTGAACGCGCGATGGCTGGCGGTGCTGGCCGCAGCGCTGGGCCTTTCGGTATGGGGTGGATTTCCGCAAGCGACGGTTGCGGTCTTTGGTTCGACGGTGATGTTCGCGTTACTCGTCGCGGTGTTGCGTCTCGGTGAGGCGAGAGCGATCGCCTGGACCTGCTGCGGATGCGCGCTCGGGATTCTGCTGGCCGCGGCGCCCTTCATCCCAACGACGCAGCTCACCGAATGGAGCGTGGCAAAATATCGTGCGGATTGGCTCGGCGCCGGCGGTGGGCTCTATTGGCAGAGCCTGGTTTCGCTGGTCGCGCCCGATCATTACAACATTTTCGATATCAGCCGTTTCAATGGGCCGGGTGATCCGACGTTTCTGTACCTCTACAGCAGCATCGCCGGATTGCTCCTTGCGATTTTTGCGCTCACTATGCGCCGCACGCGAATGACGGCGTTGTTCGGGCTGCTGCTCGCGTTCGGCATGTTATGGATGCTGGGCGATAAAACGCCAATTTGGCGGGCTCTCTTCCCGTTGTTGCCCGAAACGATTCGCATCGGGATTCATCCCGAGTACACGTATTGCATCTTCAGCCTCGCGATCGCCGGATTGGCCGCGATCGGCCTGGATTCGCTTCGAGTCCGCGACCTGGCGCGCTGGGCAATCTGCGGGATCATCGCGCTCGATCTATTTCTGGTGGGATCGGGCCGCCCCATGAACGTTTCTTCGATCCGGCAGGACCCCGGCGTGACGCGCGATTCCTTCGATGGCAACGCGCTGCTGCTGCGCCAGGTTCGGCGTTATGTCGATCAAACCGTCCCGCCCGCGCGCATCGATACAGTTGATTCCAGCATGGAATGGACCTATGGCGCGCCAATTCTCCAAGTGCCCAGCGCGAGCGGCATCAGCCCTCTGGCGCTCGAAAACACCATCCAATTGCGCCTGTTTCTGCATGCTGGCAACCGCGCGGGCTGGTATTATCCGCTCGAAAAACTCGATTCGCCGGTGCTCGATCTGATGAACGTACGATACGTACTGACGCGAGCCGCCGATATTCCGCGCTTCGCCGCATTCCCAAAATTCCGGCATATCGCGAGTCTGCCGGGCACGGAGGTTTTCGAAAATACCGCAGCGCTACCGCGCTTCTTCTTCGTGGATCGCATCCAGCAAGTGGCCTCGCTGGCCGCAGCGCACGACTTGATCGAGCAGCACGAAATCGATCTCCACCATGCCGCTATCGTTCAGAATCCGATGGAGTTGCCCCCCGCTGACAACGGCAGCCAAGCGGGGGATGTAACGGTTACTCGCTACCAGCCCGCACGCATCGAACTGGCGCTTAAGACTCCGCGTGCAGCGCTGCTGGTTCTGTCGGAAACTTACTATCCAGGATGGAAGGCGTGGATCGACGGAGAACCGACCGCGATTTTTCCCGTGGACCTCGCTCTACGCGGCGTGGTTGTACCCGCCGGCGAGCACCGGCTTCGCATGGAGTTTCACCCGGCGATTTTCCCGGTCTCACTGGGGGTCTCGCTGGGTACTGCTCTTCTATTAGCACTTTCGGCGTTTTTCTTCGAGCGCCGGAGATACAATTAAAGTGAATGCCAACCCCGACTCCCCCCTCCTCCCCTCACATTCGTGTACTGGTTGTTGACGACGAGGAAAATCAACGCGCCGGTCTCGCAAAGATGATCCAATCCTGGGGATTCGTCGTGGAAACGGCCTTTGATGGTCAAGACGCGCTCGAAAAGCTCACGCAAACGCCGCCGCATGTTCTGGTCACCGACCTGATGATGCCGCGCATGGATGGATTCGAGTTACTCAAGCGGCTGGGATCGCAGAGCATTCTGCCGCCGACGATCGTTCTAACGGCATTCGGAAATATTGAGACCGCAGTGCAGACCATGCACGATCTCGGAGCATTCTGGTTTCTGGAAAAACCCATCCAGCCGAGCGCCCTCAAGGTTTTGCTCGAACGCGCCGCCACGCAAAGCCGCTTGGCGGAAGAAGCGGAACGCCTGCAGCGGCAACTGCTCTACCAGGGCGTATTGGTGGACCTGGTGGGGACTTGTCCCACGATGCAGCAGGTGTTTTCTTTGATCCGGCAAGTGGCGCCATCCAAGGCCGCGGTGCTGGTCACAGGCGAAAGCGGCACCGGCAAGGAACTGGTGGCGCGCGCGATTCATCATCTCAGCCCGCGGCGCGACGGCCCGTTCGTAGCCATCAATTGCGCGGCGCTGCCGGAAACGTTGATGGAAAGCGAGCTCTTCGGCCACGAAAAAGGAGCCTTTACCGGAGCCGTGGAGCGGCGTGCGGGTTGTTTCGAGCTGGCGCAGCACGGCACGCTGCTGCTCGACGAAATCGCCGAGATGCCGGTGGCGACGCAAGCGAAACTGCTGCGCGTGCTCGAGGATTCCTGCGTCCGGCGGCTCGGCGGGAAAACGGAAATGGCCGTCGATGTGCGCGTGATCGCGGCCACCAACAAGGTGCTCGAAGACGCGTTGCGCAAAGGCGAGCTGCGCGAGGATCTGTACTACCGCTTGAACGTGTTCCAAATCCCATTGCCGCCGCTGCGGCAGCGCGAGGGCGACCTGCCGATGCTCACCGAAGCATTGATCCAAACGCTCAACCGCAAGCACGAGACGCGGGTGACGGATGTCAACGCCGAAGTGCGGGAACAGTTCCGCCGCTATTCCTGGCCCGGCAACGTGCGTGAGCTGCGCAACGTGCTGGAGCGCGCAGTCATTTTGGCGGGCGAAGGGACGGTCACCAAACACCATCTTCCACGCGACTTCGGAGTTCCGGCGGGAGCTCGCCCGGTCCAGCAGGAAGTGGAGCCCGATGTGGTGCGGTTGCCCGTGGGCACGACAGTGGGCGAAGCGGAGAAGGCGCTCATTCAATTGACGCTCCAGCACACCCGCAACAACAAGACGCGGGCCGCGGAGATTCTCGGGATCAGCTTGAAGACTCTGTTCAACAAACTCAAGGAGTACGGCCCGGCTGAAGTAGAGGCAAGCACGAGCGCATAAATGTCATTGAAGGCCCGGCTTCGGCGTCCCATCGTAGCGCTGGTCGCGTTGGTTGTGGTGGTGATGTCGCTGCTGTACCTTTCCGATTTCACGCGCATCTCGTTTGAAGGCGCGGCCGACCGGGCCGATCTGGTAGCGGAACAGTTCAAGCTTTACCTGGCGAATCATCTCAATCTGGAGATGAACCTGCACGGGATGCGGCCCGTTTCCGTGGCCCAGTGGGAAGACGGCTGGACCGAGATTATCCGCCGCGATCCGGATATCACCGACATGCTGAATCGCACGCTCGCGCAGGCGGATCTGGCGCTGGCGATCGTGGTGACGGACCGACACGGCGACATCCTGGCGGCCTCGCCGGTGGCGACCAGCAGCCGGATCCTGTCCGCTGCCGAGGATATCCACGACATCCAACACCGCTGGTGGGCCGTGAACCTATGGGATTTGATGACGCGGCGGGAAAATTATCTGGTAACCCGGCCGATCGGATTCCAAGGCAGCCGACGGCCGCTGTTCAACATCACGATTGTGATCCGCTCGGTTCTTTTGCGGCACCAGGTGGAACCTGCGCTCAAGAGCCTGATGCTGGCCTTCGCGCTGGCGCTGTGCGTCGCGATTGTACTGGGCGCGGTGCTGCCGAACCTGATCATCGATCCTTTGCAGCGCGTGAGCCACAGCATCGACCTGATTCGTACCGGCCAGTTCGGAGCAACAACGGCGCAAGGGCCACGCGAAGCGCGCGAGTTCGCCGATGTGCACTCCAAACTCAGCCTGCTCGACGAACAATACCGCGGAGCGAAACAGGATGCCAGCGAATTGCGGACCAACATCGAACAATTGCTGCAGCGGCTGGAGGAAAGCGTATTACTTTTCGATCACACCGGCCGGCTGTTGATGGCCGGTGAGCCGGCGGCGCGATTGCTTGGGCGGACCCACGCTTCCATGGCCGGGACCATGCTGGACGAGTTGTTTCCGCCGTCTTCCGTGTTAGGCGGAATCATCGGCGAGGCCGTGCGCAGCAAGGAATCCATGGAGGAACGGAAGATCGGCCTTCCGCGCGCCGAGGGATCGCCGCAGCGTCTGGCGGTGGGAGTCCAGATTCTAAGAAAAAGCTCCAGCCAGGAAACCATGGGAGTTCTGGTTACGCTGCGCGATGTGGAAAGCCGGCGGCAGCTCGAGCGGCAACTGGATTTTTCGACGCGCCTGGCCGCCATCAGCCGGCTCACCGGAGGCGTAGCGCACGAGATCAAGAATCCGCTGAACGCGATGGCTTTGCATCTGGAAGTGCTGAAGAGCAAATTGACGGACCAGCAGCCCGAGATCGACGTGATCGGCCGGGAAATTAAACGCCTGGATACGGTGGTGAAGACGTTCTTGAACTTCAACCGGCCCATGGAGCTGGAATACCGGCCTGTGGATTTGAATGAACTGGTGGAAGAGGTTTTAGCGCTGGTCTCGGTAGACGCCAGCGCCAAACGGATCCGGATCGAAACCGCATTCGAGCAAAGCATTTGGATCAGCGCGGATCCGGACCTGCTGAAACAAGCCATTCTCAACGTCATCAACAACGGCTTGGAGGCGATGAGCGGGGCCGGTGGATCGCTGATCGCGCACACCGAACGCGACGGCGACGATTGTTTACTGATCGTGTCCGACGCCGGTCCGGGAATTCCGCTGGAGATTCAGAACCGCGTATTTCAACTGTATTTCACCACCAAGGAAAACGGTTCCGGAATCGGGCTCGCTACCACGTTCCGGGTGGTGCAATTGCACAATGGTACAATCGACTTTACCAGCGAGCCGGGCAAGGGCACCACGTTTCGTCTGCGTTTCCCGAGAATGGCCGATCAGAAGCACGGAGTGCTCGCTTCGGCCACCAGTACTTCCTAATCGAACAGCCGGATGGACCGATGTTACGCCTGTTGCGTTTTCAAGCGGCTATTGCACTCCTGTTGATGGCGGAAACATCGTGCCGCAAACGCCAGATCGCGGTTCCCCTCCCGCCGCAGCCTGCCGCCGCCCAGCCCCATGCGGCTTCTGGGTCTTCCCCGGCGCCAAGTTCGCCCGCGACCAATTCCCATGCGGCGGGGCCCGTTCCGGCGGCAACCAATACGCCGAAAGCACAGGCCAATCCCTATCAAGTGAATCTGCCGCCCCAGGCTACTCCGCCCGCGCCTCGAAAAGCGCCCCGTCAAGCTGCGGAGCACAGTTCATCGCCCGGCGCACAGCCGCAGGCGCCCGCTCCCGCAGCGGATTCCGTGCCGCCGCCTCAACTCGTGGATATTGAGACGCCCGAAAAGCAACGGCAGTTAAACGCGGCTGTCGACCAGAGCCTTTCGCACGCGCAAGCCAGTTTGGCGGGCATCGCGAACCGCACGTTGACGAAGGATCAGCAGGGGCTGGTCGAGCAGATCCGGAACATCATGCAGCAGGCGGAGGCGTCTCGCAGTTCCGATCTTCCCGGAGCCAAGAGTCTGGCGGAGCGCGCGGAGGTTCTGGCGAAAGATCTCGCCGCTAGCGTCCGCTGATCGCGCTGCAAGTGGGAAAAAACAATAGCGCGGATGAGTGGCGTACAGATGGCCATTCATCCGCGCTTCGAGTGGGACGACAGGGCAGATCTTGAAAAAAGCTAAGGGGCAGGCGAAACGGGCTGATCGTTGTTCGCTGCCTGGGTTGGGCCGCCTAAATCCAGCTGGTAGACTTTTACATCCACCCGGCGGTTTTCCTTGCGCGCTTCCCGGGTCCGGTTGTCTGCATCCGGGAAATCGCTGCCGACGCCCAGTTCGCGGATCGATCGCAACGGGACGTTGTGCTCCACGGCCAGATAATGAACCACGGCATCGGCCCGTTTGCGGCTCAGCTCGCGGTTGTAGCTCACATTCCCCGTTCGATCGGCGAAGCCTTCCACCTCAACGACGTAATCCTTCATTGCAGTCAGCTTTTGAACGGTATCGTCCAGCTTCTCTTGTTCGTCCTTCGCAAGCGCGCTCCTACCGAAGCCAAAATACACTGGCTCGGTGCTCACCAGCTTATAGTTGTCCAAATTATGAATGGTGGTGTCCAGTTTCGTGCCAGTCTGCTGTGCCAGGGTATTGGCGGCATCGGCCTTCTGGGCGGCGTCGGTGGCCACGCTGTTCGCCTTGGCGGCGGCGTCAGCGGCCTCAGCAGCTTTCTTCCCGGCGTCAGTGGCCTTTTCGTCGGCCGTTGCTACCTGGCGATCCAAATCGCCGATGGCTTGCTTGTTGTCATCGGACTGCTTTTGCAGAGTTCCTACTTGCGCCTGGGTCTGATTGAGTTGGTTCTGAACCGGCGCAATCGCCTCCCGGACGTGCTTCTTGGTAGCGCACCCCACGCTGCCGATCACGAGGATTCCTATTGCCCCCACTACGGAGGGCGCGTAACGAAGTGACATGAACGATCTCCTTCTCCGCCCCACGATAGCACGTACTACGCCAAAAAGGAAACTCCTAGTACTTCAGTCCCAGTTTGCGGGTATTCGCCCGAGTACCCGTGTAAAGTTTTCACACCGTATCCCGTTTTGACACGATTGACATTCAACTGTGATTCCCCATTCGTGCGGCTGCCGGGGACCCTGCGCTAAATTGGTTGCACGTGGAAACTTACGATCTGATCGTCATCGGTTCGGGTCCGGCCGGCCAGCGCGCGGCGATCCAAGGCTCGAAGATGGGCAAGCGCGTGGCGCTTATCGAGCGGCGGGAGGTGGTGGGAGGGGTTTGCGTGAACACCGGAACCATCCCCAGCAAGACCTTTCGCGAGGCCGTGCTGCATCTGTCCGGCTATTACTATCAGAACATTTATGGCGTGAACTACCGCGTCAAGGAAAAAATCACCATGTCGGACCTGGCGTTCCGGGTCCAGCACGTGATCAAGACGGAAATTGACGTGATCCAGGCGCAGCTTTCGCGCAACAACGTTGAGCTGATCATCGGCGTCGCGAGCTTCATGGACCCCAACACGCTGCGGGTGACGAGTTCGCGCGGCGAGCAGACCTACTGCGCCGAATTCTTCGTGGTGGCGACGGGCACCAAGCCGGCCGAATCCGCCAAAGTGCCCATGAACGGCCGCAACATCATCGATAGCGACCAGGTGCTGGACATGCCGGAAATCCCCAAGAGCCTGATCGTGGTGGGTGGGGGCGTGATCGGCGTCGAGTATACCTGCATGTTCGCCGCCTTAGGCGTGCGCGTGATCCTGGTGGAAAAACGGCCGCGCTTGCTCGAATTCGCCGACGCCGAAATGGTGGAGGCGCTGTCCTACAATTTGCGCGATCATCGGGTGACCATGCGTCTCAACGAAGAGGTGGAAAGCGTGGAAGAGACGGCGGACGACAAAGTGGTGGCCAATCTCGAAAGCAAGAAAAAGCTCAGCGGCGATGCTTTGCTGTATGCCGTGGGGCGCCAGGGCAACATCACCGAGCTGAACCTGGATAAAGCGGGCGTGCAAGCGGATGGGCGCGGGCGCATCAAAGTAGACGCCGAATACCGCACGCAACAGCCCCACATTTTCGCGGTCGGCGACGTGATCGGGTTCCCAAGCCTGGCCTCGGTGTCTATGGAACAGGGGCGGATTGCGGCTGCCGGAGCTTTCGGCAAAGCCTTGGTTTCGAATCCCGCGAGTTATCCGTACGGCATTTATACGATTCCCGAAATTTCATTCATCGGCAAGACCGAAGAACAGCTCACCGACGAAGATGTGCCCTACGAAGTGGGCGTCGCGTACTATCGCGAAATCGCGCGCGGCCAGATCCGCGGCGACACCACCGGCCGGCTGAAATTGATCTTCCATCGCGAAACCAAGCAGGTGCTCGGCGTGCACGTCATCGGTGAGGGTGCGTCCGAGTTGCTGCACATCGGCCAAGCTGTCATGATTCTTGGCGGCAAGGTAGATTATTTCATCGACACAGTTTTCAACTACCCGACGTTGGCCGAATGCTACAAGGCCGCCGCATTCAATGGGCTCAATAAGCTGATGCAGACGTAGGGCAACCAGCGAGATCCACGTTTGGAGCGCTGGAGGAAGGGAGGCGCCGCGGGCCGGTGCCTGCGGCAACAGATGAGCCGGACCATTGGAGTTACAACCGCCGAGAAAATCGCGGCCGGGCTGGTGGAGAATCACGAGCTGATTGGCGAAT
>Ga0335074_10005558_pt1 | contig 17453 bp, 13 predicted proteins | sample Lox_Sample_23_FD_206715 | JGI IMG/M metagenome (GOLD analysis project Ga0335074, IMG submission 206715) | Soil microbial communities from Loxahatchee National Wildlife Refuge, Florida, United States - Lox_Sample_2.3 | ecosystem: Environmental > Terrestrial > Soil > Wetlands | place: USA... | reverse complement strand
GATTGCGCAGTTGAGCACCGTGTCGTTCTTGTAGTACGAGCTCATGTAGGCAATCTGCCAGATCTGCTCGATCCGATCGACAGCGCGACCGGCGAGGAGCGGCTGCAAGTATTCCTCGACCGCCGCCTGCACCAGGCGAGATCGACCGCCAGGGAAGGTCGCGGTCGCGCAGCCCCAGCCGTAGAGGCCCGCCTGGTCGGTCGTCACCTTGACGACTGTCGAGTCGTTCGGTCCGCCACCGCCGACCTGGATCACCTTCAGCTCCGCGATGCGCGGCGCCGGCATACCGCGCGTTGCCCGCTCGAAGCGCGCGCACGCCGCCTCGTCCGTTGCGCGATCTGCAGCCTCGACGAGCGGAGATGCGAGAGCGCCCGCGAGCGCGGCACCGCCCCCCAGCATCGCCCTCAGGAGCGCTCGGCGGTCCTCGGTCGCGCCTCTCGTCGCATCACCGTACGCGCCGCACTCGGTCTTCTTCATGACGACATCCCCTCGGTTGAGCTTGCAAAAACGTAGAGCGAGCATCTTCGCGCGCGCTCAGCGCCCGCTCGCGTAGAGATCGGCGTACGTCACGCGCAGCGCCTCCTTGCGCACCTTCCCCATGGGATTGCGCGGCAGCTCCGCGACGAGGAACAGCCGCTTCGGCACCTTGTAGCGGGCGAGCCGCGGGCGCAGCGCCTCGATGAGCTCGACCTCCGTGACACTCGCGCCGGGGGCGAGCACGACGACAGCGGTGACCCCCTCGCCGAAGTCCGGATGGGGAACGCCGAAGACGGCGCTCTCGAGGACACCCGGTACGGCGTCGAGCTCGATCTCCACTTCCCTGGGATAGACGTTGTGGCCGCCGCTGATGACGAGATCCTTGGCCCGCCCGACGAGGTATACGTATCCGGCCGCGTCGATGCGACCGAGGTCGCCGGTCCTGAACCAGCCGTCCGCAGTGAACGCAGCGCGTGTCTTCTCCGGGTCGCGCCAGTAGCCTGCGAACACGTTGGGTCCCCGCACCTCGAGGGCGCCGATCGCCTCCGGCTCGCTCAGCACCCCGCCGCTTGCGCGCTCGGTCACGCGCACTTCGACGCCGGGCAGAGCCGGACCGACCGAGCCCGGCACGCGGGGCCCCTCGTACGGATTGGAGGTGTTCATCAGCGTCTCGGTCATCCCATAGCGCTCGAGGATCCGATGGCCCGTGCGCTCGAAGAATGCCTGGTGCGTCTCGGCGAGCAGCGGCGCCGATCCCGATACGAACAGCCGCACGCGCGCGCTGGCGCGCCGGTCGAGCCTTCCGTCCGCGAGCAGCCGCGCATAGTGCGTGGGCACGCCCATGAGCACGGTCGCATCCGCGAGCAGCTCGATCACCGCTCCCGCATCGAACCGCGGCAGCAGCACCAAGCTCGAGGCCGAGGCGAGCACGGTGTTGATGGCGGCGAAGAGTCCATGCACGTGAAAAAGCGGGAGCGTGTGCAGGAGCACGTCCTCGCAGCTGAAGCGCCACGCGGCCGCGAGCGCCGCGGCATTGGAGACGAGGTTCCCGCGCGTGAGCATCGCGCCCTTCGATCTTCCAGTCGTTCCCGAGGTATAGACGAGCGCCGCAAGATCGTTGGAAGCGGGCGCGCGCAGCCGCGGCAGCCCGTACGCGACGCATGCGGCCTTCTCGGCGAATGTCCCCGCGCCGTCCGCTGCGAGCGTCTCCACGCACGGCACGCCGATGCGCTCGAGAAGCGGTGTGAGACTTTCGCGACTGGCGGGGCGGACCACCGCGAGCCGAGGACGCGAGTCCTCGAGGAAGTGCTCGAGCTCGCTGAGCGAGCTTGCGACATTGATCGGGACGAGCACGGCGCCGGCCGCAAGGCACGCGACGTACAGCACGATGGCTTCCGGGGACTTCTCCACCCACACTGCGACGCGATCGCCCGGCTGCACCCCGCACGCGGCGAGTGCAGCGGCGTAGCGCGCACAGTGCTCGGCGAGCTCGGCGTAGGTGAGTCGGCGGCCCGCCGGAGTGGAGAGGAACAGCCGCCGCGGCTGCGTGCGCGCGGCACGCTCGAGCCACTCGGCGGGATCGGCCAGGGAGGAGGTGTCGGCGGAATCGTTCACGGCGTCGAGGCCTGAAGCCCGACGCACTCTAGCACGTGAGCGCGCTAGCGCCGCGGAGCGGCGAAGAGCTGGTCCCAGTACAGGCCCGGACGCGAGCCGCGGCCCGCGGCGTAGCCGATTCCCATCTGCGCGAAGCGTGGATCCATGATGTTCGCGCAATGTCCGGGACTCGCGAGCCAGCCCTCGACAACCTCATCGAGGGTGTCCGGGCCATAGGCGATGTTCTCGCCCACCAGGCTCTCGGCGTAGCCCACGGCGCGGACCCGATCGGCAGGGGTCTCGCCGGCGAGGTCCACGTGCTCGAAGTAATCGTTGCGCGCCATATCCTCGGCATGAGCGAGCGCCACATTCGAAAGAGTGGTGGAAAGCGCGAGCGGAGGCGCGGGCTCGAAGCGATGTCCCCCGCAGCGTGCACCGGCAGCGCGCACCGCATTGACGAGCTCGAGCGCGCGCGCTGCGAGCGCGGGAGCCTGCATGGGAGGGGGATTCTGGTAGGCCGTGCCGACGACGATCCAGCGATCGAAGCCACGCGCGTAGATACCGATGTCACGGAGATTGCGGCCGGCGACCGCGCGGCAACCGGAGCGCCTGAGCAGCTGAAGGAGCGCGGAGTCGGGACCGCTCACGTGCACCCCTGCGATCGATTGGGCACGATACCCCACGACCTCGACCGCATCGGCGAGCGAGCGTCCGCGCGCCCAGGCGGCGGCGGCGCGCTCGAGCAGCAGGTCGAGGCGCAACGGGCGCGCGGCGGGTACGACTCCCCCGCAGCCGCCCTCCCGCAGCAGCTGCACGGCCGCAAGCGCATCGGCGTGCGCGGTGGCGCAGACCGCGGCGGCGGTGAGCGCTGGAACGAGCGCGAGCGCGAGACGGCTCAGCCACGTGCGTGAACGGCGGCTCATCGGAATGGCTCCGGAGGTTTCTCCTGCGACAACGCGCGCGCGGGGTGAGGGATGACGCGCGGCCGTGGAGTCGGTCACAGATCCGGCGCCGCGATGGGCCCGCGCTCAAGCGGGAGGCGCTCGGATCAGTTCAGCCGCTGCTCGGGGCGTCCCTCGGCATCGGCCGCGTCGTGGTTATTCTGCTCGCAGATGTACTCGCGCAGATGATCATCGAGACGTCGGTATCGATGCACCACTGTCCACGGCTCGGCGAGCACCTTGGGATCGAAGATCGTCTGGCGGATCTCGATCTCCTGAGGATCGATCTTGCGGATCCGCTCTACGATGTGCATCAGTTTGCTGTGGCTGACTCCGGGCGCGATGCGCGTATTCGGTACGAACCCCACGGTGTCGACGACGAGGGTGTCACCCTCCCAGTGACCAATCGAGTTACCCTGAAACGTCGGGTCGGGGTCGGGCGGATGCTTGCGGCCATCGGTGAAGATCGTGCGCTCCTGCTCGTACGCCTCGATCAGAACCACGACCTGACCCGGATTGAACAGGAACTCGATCGGATACGGCTGGATCATGATCTGCGGCATCCCCGGAGGCAGGCAGTTCGCCTGCACGGGCTGCAGATCCTCTCCCTTGCTCTGGGCCCTGACATAAGCCGCAAGCTTCGCCCTTGCAGCGGGGAGAAGCGCCGTCGGCGGCTTGAGAAAGATGCCAAACTCGGGCTGCCAGATGCCCTGCCAATCCGGAAGCTTGGCAATTTGCGCCCAGGTCCGCCCTTGGTCGCCGATCGCGGACGTCGCGGCCCCAGCGCTGCCGGCCGCCGCCACGCTCGATGCGCCTGCCAGCACCGTGGCTGCAAGCACCGTCCGCATCACCCAGGACGTTCTGCTCATAAGGTCCCGCCTCGACCCTTGATAGAGCGCGGTGCGCCCGATGAGTTCCGCAGGCCGGCCGCGGCGCGGCGGCGTGCCGAATCTAAAGTCTAGCACCGGCGTGCGGGCGGCGGCGCACTGCCGGTTGCGGCAGGCTCCCCGGGGCGAGGCGCTGCACGTCGCCCCGGGGAGGCCTCTGCTCAACCGTGATTGAGCGCCGGTCGATCGAGTGCGGTGAGCTTCTCGTTGTGCACGTCGTGCACGGCGCGAGCGACCGCCTGCCTCTGGCAGCTGTGGCTCATCTGGAAGCGGGCGAGGTCGCGGATGTCGGGCGAGCCGCACACCAGCGCGGCCGCCGAGACGATGCGGGAGTAGAGCGCCTCCACACCGGCTCGCGTGTCGAGATTCAAATCGTCGTAGCGAACGTTGACGGCGGGCTCGGACGCTGCCGAGATGCCGCCGGCATGCGCCGCACCGGCGGCGCAGCCGAGCGAGGCAATGAGTGCGAGCAGCGTGAGAGGTGCGGTTCCATTGCGAGGAGCTTTCGATACCGTGTTCATGATGCATTCCCGATAGGTTTGAGTGCTCAACTGTCGCCCCTGTGGCGATGTGCATATCAAACCTCTCCGCGCGCTCCGCGGCAGCAGGCCGCCGTCGAGCTCGTCCCGCGGCCCGACGACCCCGTACCACGGCGGCTCCCGCACCTCGCTGCCGCGCGAGCGACCGCGCCGCCGATAGATCCCGCGCATTCCGCGCTTCGTCCCCGCCGGCGACGGTTTCGTCCCGCAGCGAAACGGCGCGATCCTCTCCGAAGCGAAACTGGCGTACTCTGAGCACGCGAGTCTGGGCGCTCGAGGTGAATCGCGGTGAACGCAGCATGGCGTGAACGGTTGGAGCCGGGGAGTCCGGCGCTCGTTGAGGATGGCGCGCGCTCGGAGGCGCCGTGCGAGGCGGAGCCCGAGGAGTCCGCGCGCGCGGCGCTCTGGCCGCTGCCGGTCATTCTCACGGCGTTCTGGATCTACGTGGCGCTATCGAACGTCCTGTATGCACGCTCGATGTCGGCGAGCATGGACCCCTCGGGCACGCAGCATTTCTTCGCCGCGTGGAACGCGCGCGTCCTGCAGCACCTCTTTCTCTATCCGGTTCTCGGTGCCTGCATCTGGGGATCGCTGCGCATCGGCTGGAAGCCAGCCTGGCGAGCGTGGCCGGCGCAGATCGCGATCGGCCTCTTCTTTGCCGGACTCGGCACGCCGTTTCTATGGCTCGGCGAGACGCTTCTCGGGCACGACCACGGTTCGGGTCACGTGATGACCTGGACGCTCGGGCGCATGGTGGTGGAAGCCGGGCCGAACTGGATCGCGAGCACCACGAGCTTCGTGCTCGCTTACGGCTTCGCCCTCGCGCTCGCCTCGGGCTTCTCGCTCTACCGCCGGTACCGCGACGCGCAGCTGCGCTCCGCGGCGCTGCAGCGCGCGTGGACCGCGGCGCGCCTTGCGGCGCTGCGCATGCAGCTCTCCCCGCACACACTCTTCAATCTACTGCATACCATCCGCGGCGAGATCGTGTGGGATCCGCCCGCCGCACAGTCGATGGTGGTGCAGCTCGCGGACCTGCTGCGCAAGCTCCTGAGCGCCGGCGACCGCGAATTCACGCCGCTCGGCGCGGAGCTCGAGTTCGTGCAACTGTATCTGAAGCTCCAGCAGCGGCGCTTCGCCGACCGGCTGCGGGTCGAGCTGCCCGACCCGAGCGCGGCGCCGCGCCTGTGGGTGCCGAGCCTCATTCTGCAGCCGCTCATCGAGAACGCGGTGACTCACGGGCTCGCGGACCAACCGGGTCCGATCGAGATCCGCCTCGAGCTCGAAACCAGCGAGGATGAGCTCAACGTGCGCCTCAGCAACTCCGGGGCCTACGTTCCGGCGGCACGCCCGTTCGGGATCGGGCTTGCCAACGTTCGCGAGCGGCTGCTCGTGCACTTCGGCGAGCGCGCGGCCCTTGCGGCCGGACCGCGGCCGGAAGGCGGCTGGCTCGCCGAGATCCGCATGCCGCGCCTCGCACAGCCCCGACCGATGCCCGTGGGAGCGCCGGCGAGCGAGCGGCCGTGATCGAGGTGGTCATCGTCGACGACGAGCCGGCGGCGCGGCGGACGCTGCGCGAGTACTGCACGGCCGAGCCCGATCTGCGCGTGATCGGGGAGTATGGCGAGGCGCGATCCGCGCTCGAGGGGATCCGCTCGGCGCCCCCTGACCTGCTGTTCCTCGACATTCAGATCAATGCGGCGAATGGCATCGATCTCGCGCGCTCGCTCGATCCTGCAGCGCTGCCGATCATCGTGTTCGTCACGGCGTACCATCAGTACGCGCTCGATGCCTTCGAGGTGAGCGCAACCGATTATCTGCTCAAGCCCTACGACGAGGAGCGCTTTGCGAAGACGCTCGCGCGCGTGCGTCATCGCCACGAGGCGGAGCTCGCGACGGACCGGCAGAACGCGCTCTGCGCGGTGCTCGAGCAGTTGGAGCAGCGCGCGCGTGCGGCAGCGTGCGAGAAACACAAGCTCCTGGCCGAGCTCGGAGGGCGGATGTGGATGCTCGATGCGACCTCGATCGAGCTCATCGAGGCCAATCGCAATTACGTGAAGCTCACCGTCGGTCGCGAGATCTATCACGCCCGCAGCACGCTGCAGCAGACCGAGCGGGCGCTGCAGTCGCAGCCGACGCTGCGCATCAGCCGCTCGTGCGTGCTCAATGTCAACCATATTCGCGAGGTGAGCCGCACGCCGCGCGGAGATTTCATTTTTGTGCTCGCGGGCGGCGCCACGGTGACGAGCAGCGAGGGTTACCGGGATACGGTGCGGCAGTACCTCGCACGACTGCGCGTCGGCCAGAATCTCGATTGAGCGCGACCCGCCGCTCAGCAGTGCCGGTCGATGAACCGACGCACCTCCTCGCTCACCTCCTCGTTCTCGGGAACCGGGCCGAACCCGAAGCCGCCGTGCGGCATCGCCTCCCAGACGTGGAGCTCGGCGCCGATGCCCGCGCGGCGTAACTTGCGATGCATCAGCACGGAGTTCGAGAGAAACAGATCGCGCGTTCCCGATTGGATGAGCGTCGGCGGGAATCCGCGCGCGAAGTCGGCAAAGAGCGGCGAAAGATACGGATCCTCGAGTGCGTGCCCTGCCGCGTAAAGCGCATTGCATTGCGGCAGGCCTCTCTTCAGCGTCACATCGAGCAGCTCGTTGGTCCGGAACGTGTCGCCCGCCTCGGTCAGATCCACCTCGGGCGTGAGCAGCACGACCGCCCCGGGGAGCGGGAGCCCACGGTCCCGGATCATGAGCGTCACGGCCGCCGCGAGGTTGCCGCCGGCCGAGCTGCCGCCGATTGCGAGATGACCGGGCTCGTAAGTCTCGAGCAGCGTGCGGTAGACCGCGAGGCCATCCTCCGGGGCTGCGGGAAACGGGTGATTGGGCGGCATCCGGTAGTCGACCGACACCACCGTCACCCCGAGCTTCTCGGCCTGCACGGCGCCGAACGCCATCGCAAAGCGTCCGCCGCCGAAGACGAACGCTCCGCCGTGGAAATAGAGGTATGCCCGAGCTCGCCGCGGCTCCGCGAGCCCCGCGGGCGTGCAAAGGTACACCGTCGCTCCGCCCAGCGTTTGCCTCGCGACGGTGCTGCTGCAGCCGCCGAGCATCGCAGCGGCGATGGGTTCCCACATCGCCTCGCTCTCGGCGATCGCACGACGCCAGCCCGCGAGATCCTCGGGCGCCGGTCGCGCGACGGGCGGCGTTGCGGCACTCACCGAAAGTGCCGTGCGCGCCGCCTCGCTGATCGTCGCCGGCGGCGGAATGATCCGCGCGGGAAGCTCGACCGATGTGAGCGCTTGCGCGCGAGGTGTCGGATCGCTCATGGGTGCACCCTGCTCGTCGATTCCTGTCCGCGATGCTACGCTCCTGCAGCAAGTTGACGCACACTGCCCGAGAGGCTCAGTCTCGCCCTTGGATCGGGAGCCGGACCGCGTCATGACCACCCCACCCAGTGTGCTCATCTCCACTTGGAGCGGGGGTCTCTTCGCCGTTCGCTCGGGCGCCACCGCGCATGAGATTCCGAGCGGGGTCGTCGCCGGTCTGACCGCCGACGGATCGGGCGGCGCCCTCGCGATCGTCGGAGGCGGATCCCTCTGCCGGCGGTCGGCCACGGGCCGCTGGATCACGCTCGCGAGCAGCCCGGCGGAGCTCGTCTGCTGCGCGGCGCTCGGCGATGCGGTCTTCGCTGGGACCAACGATGCGCGGGTCCTGCGCCTCGATGCCGACGGTGCATTGACGCCGCTCGCCGGATTTGACCACGTCGCCGGGCGCGAGACCTGGTACGCGGGCGCCGCGCTCATCGACGGCCGCTGGGTCGGCCCACCGCTCGGCGCTCGCTCTATGTGCGCCACCAGCGATCACTCGACGCTGCTCGTCAATATCCATGTCGGTGGCATCCCGCGCTCGATCGATAGCGGGGAGTCGTGGACACCCACGATCGACATCGACTGCGACGTGCACCAGGTCTGCGCCCATCCGAGGCGACCCGAGCTCGTCGCCGCCGCGACGGGCGTCGGGCTCGCGCTGAGCAGGGACGCGGGTGCGACATGGACCACCGAGCACCACGGCTTGCACGCACGCCACTGCACCGCAGTCGCATTCGTCGGGGAGGACGTTTTCGTCTCGGCAGCGACCGATCACTTTGCCAAGGAGGGCGCAATCTATCGCCGTGCGATCGCGGGAAGCGCAACGCTGCAGCCCGTGGACGGCAGCCTGCCTCGGTGGCTCGATGGAATCTGCGATACCGGCAACATCGCCGCGCGCGACGGCTGCGTCGCCGTGGCCGACCGCGGCGGCCACGTGTACCTTTCCCACGACCGTGGGGGGAGCTGGGAGCGGGTGGCCGAAGGCCTTCCTCCGCCGAGCGGAGTGTTGATCTGCTGAGCGCAGGGCCCGGCGGCCGCCTCAGAAGGCGGGCTCGATGCGCAGCAGCGCGCCATCGTCCTCGTCGGTCACCACGTACAGGTTCCCGTCCGCTCCCTCACGCACATCGCGCATGCGCTGATGGAGCTCCGTGAAGAGCGTCTCGCGTCTGAGCTCGCCCATCTGCGCGTTGAGCACGATGCGCTCGAGTCCTCCGGTGCGCGGAATCTCGCCGCGCCGCGCGCTCGTGACGAAGAGATTGCCCTTCCAAGCCGGAAACCGCGCGCCCGTATAGCGCATCAGGTTTCCCGGCGCGATCGACGGTATCCAGACGATGAGCGGCGGCTCGATCCCCGGCGCGAGCGGTGCTTGCGAGATGATCGACCCGTCGTAATTGCGCCCGAAGCTCACCGTGGGCCAGCCGTAATTGCGGCCCGCGAGGATCACGTTGATCTTATCGCCGCCGTTCGGTCCTTCCTCGGTGTCGAGCACCGCACCGGACAACGGATCGACGATGAGCCCGAGCTGATCGCGATGACCATAGGAGAAGATCTCGGGCCGCGCACCGGCGCGTCCGACGAACGGGTTGTCCGCGGGCACCTTTCCCTCGTGGGTGAGCCGCAGCACCTTGCCGTAGACGCTGTCGAGGCGCTGTGCGCTCGTATCGAAGGGAGCCCCGGTCGTGAGGTACATCATCCCGTCGCGGTCGAATGCGAGCCGCGACCCGCCGCTGTATCCGGATTCGCCCGTCGTGAACACCTGCTCGATGTGGGTGAGCGCATGGCCGGAGAGCCGCCCGCGCATCACCGTCACGATTCCGAGTCGCCGCACCGGCCCCGGGCCGTGCGCCGGCGGCACCGCGCCCGGCTGGTTGAACGTGAAATAGACGAGACGGTTCCGCGCAAAGCCGGGATCGAGCTCGACATCCTGGAGCCCACCGCCGCGATACGCCGGCACGGGGGGCGCGATGCCGGCAATCGGAGTGGGATCGAGCACCGGCGCGCCGCTCGCACCCGCGGCATCGTGCACCAGCCGCAGCGCAACGCCGCGCTCCGAGATGAGTGCATCGCCATTCGGCAGCAGCGCGAGCGCGAAGGGATGCTTCAATCCGCGCGCCACCACGACCACGCGGACCTTGTGCTCTTCGGCCGTATCGAAGAGGTAGGAGTGCTCGCTCAGCGTGACCGGCGCAACGCCGATGCTCGGCTGCTGGGCACCGGCCGTGCCGCCGCCCACCGCGCAGAGCAGCGCGCAGAGCGCAAGTCCTTCAAATACGGTCGGCTTGGCATGCGGCATCTCGGTCTCCCAGCGGCTCTTCCGTACCAGCCATCTTATTCCCGGCGAGCGCTCGGTGCGCGCGGGCCAAAGACGTATGATCACCTCTGCCATGCAGATCGAGACCGCGCGCCTGATCCTGCGACCGGTGCGCATCGAGGACTTCGATGCCTGGGTTGCGCTCATGGCGGATGCGGAGGCCGCGCGGTTCATCGGCGGTCCGCAGCCGCGCTCGGTCGCCTGGCGTGGCTTCATGTCCGTGGCCGGGGCCTGGCACCTCACCGGCTGTTCCATGTTTTCCGTGCTCGAGCGAGAAACCGGACGTTGGGTCGGCCGCGTGGGCCCGTGGCGGCCGGAGGGGTGGCCCGGCCCCGAGGTGGGGTGGGCGATCGTGCGGGACTGCTGGGGCCGAGGCTACGCGACCGAGGCGGCCGTGGCGACGATCGACTGGGCGTTCGCCGCACTTGGCTGGAGCGAGGTGATCCATACCATCAGTCCGCAGAATGCGATCTCCCAGCGTGTCGCCCACAAGCTGGGTGCGCGCAATCGGGGCGCGGGCCGGCTGCCGCCGCCCTTCGAGCACGTTGCCGTGGATATCTGGGGCCAGAGCCGTGCGGAGTGGGATCGCACGCGAGCGGCGGCCGCCCGGCAATCGACCTCACGCTGAGTTACCGGGCCTCGAGCGCTCGCATCGGCGCCGTTCCGCCTGCCGCGGGATTGGGGGGCGGTGCCACCCGACCGGTCACGGGATTGCGGTAGTGGTACGGCGCGACGTAGAAGCTCGGATAGGTGAGGTAGACCGTGCTCGGCGGCAAGTCGGGCGGCGGGGGAAAGCTGTCCGGCCTCGTATTGGGAACCGCGGAATCCTTCCAGCCGCCCTTGTAGGCACAGTACATCGTGAACGGCGCCCGGAAGCTCGCCGCCATCCAGATCCCGTTCACCTTCACGTATGAATTCTCGTAGATGGCATCGCCCCACACGGCGCTGCCGTTGGCCGACCCACCCATGACCAGTGCGGTCCAGCGCCCGTGCGCGGTGCGTCCGTCGGGATCCACATCGACGATGCCCTGAAACTGCTGATGATCGAGGAGCTGTCCGGTGCGGCTCGCGATACCGATCGGGCCCAGGCCCGTGACGAGATACTCGAGCACGCGCTCGCCTCCGATGAACACGCCGCGGCCGCCGATCTCATACGTTCCCCGGGGCGCGAACAGCGCCGCGATGTCGGGCCATTGCGCCTTGTCGACGTAGTAGCCGTAGGCACGCTGGAGCTTTTCGATCTGCGCCTGATCCTTGAGCAGCTCCACCCGGTGCGCGAGCGCATTCGCGCGTGCCTCGAGCGCCGCGAGCTTCGCGGTGAGATCGCTGCCGCGCACGTCCTCCTCGAAGGAGGGCACCGCACCCGAGACCGGATTCGCGTAGTGGTACGGCACGAGGTGCTGGGCTGGAAGCGATGCATAGATTTCCGTCGGCGGTCGATCCGGCGGTAGATCGCGGCTCGGTCCGCGCATCGGCAGCGCTCCCGCCGCCCAGCCCCGGTCGTAGTCGGCGCGGAACGTCACGTAGTAGTGAAGCTTGCTGATCCGCCACGTGCCGTGCTCGTTCACGTACTCGTTCTCGTAGATACCGCCGCCCCACTCGCCGCGACCGTCGTTCGCGAGCATCACGTCGCTCCGCCAGCGCGCCTTCGCGGTGCGGTTATCGGGTGCCACGTCGATGATCGGCTGCAGCATCGGATAGTCGTTGAGCTGTCCTTCGTGCAGTCCTTCGGGTCCGAAGAGCGCGAGCGCGCTGCGGATGTGCCTCCGGCCCACGTACACGCCGCGCTGTCCGTACTCGTACGTGGCATTCGGGGCGAACAGCTCGCTCGCCTCGTGCCACAGGCCCTTGTCGATGTAGTAGCCGTACTCAGCCTGCAGGTCCTGGATCGCCTGCTGCGAATCGAGAATGGCGAGATCGTGCTCGGCGTGGTCGAGCGCAGCCGCGAGCCGCCCGAGCTCGTTGGTGGTCAGCGCGTGCGCGAGCGATCCGGGGCGCCACGTGCTTGGCGCCGGCGCGCCGCCCGCTGCGCTCGCGCCCGGTATCGCGTAATGGAAGGGCGGGGTGAAGATCTCGGGAAACGGCCGATAGCGAATAGTGGGCGGGCGGTCGGCGGGCAGCGCTCTGCCGACCGCGGACGTCCAATCGGACGGTAGAGGTTTAAGCCGGGCCCAGCCTCCCGCGTACGGAGCGCGAAAGTTCGGGAAGTAGTGCAGCTCGGCGATCATCCACACTCCGTTCCGCTTCACGTACGCGTTCTCGTAGACTCCTGTGCCCCATTCGGCGCGCTGGTGGTACTGACCGAGGAGCGCGATCTCGCGCCAGCGCGCGAGTGCGGTGCGTCCGTCGGGCGAGACGTGGATGACCGGCTGCAACTGCAGGCGTGTGTTGAGCTGCCCGTACGGCAGGCCCGGGCCCGGCTCACCGCCGCCCTCGGCCACGAGCCGTGCTCGGATATGCTCCTTGCCGACGTACACCCCATCGACGCCCACTTCCATCGTGGCATCCTCGGCGAACAGATCGGCGGCCTCGTCCCAGTAGCCCTTGTTGAGGTAATAGCCGTACGCGCGCTGGAGCTTCGCGACGGCGTTGAAGTCGGCGATCCGCTGCGCTCGTGCGCCGAGCGCGGTAATGCGCACGGCGAGCGCGTCGACCGGTGCAGCGGCTGCGGGCGCATCGGCCACGCGCGTGAGGCAAGCGCCGGCGAGAATCGCGAGGATTGCATGCGCCGCCGGCCTCATTCGCCACGGTCGCTGCAGGGTCGTCGGCCCATCGCTCATCGTGCCCCCTCCGCTCACCCGTCGCGCACGTCAACCGCTCAGCGCTGCGGGCGCTTCGGCGGGATCATGCTCGGCTGCCAGTCTTCCTGTGCGCGCGCGATCAAATACGCGTGAATGGTCTCGGCCTGCCGTGGCGTGAGCAGGTCCTTGAAGCTCTCCATGCCCTGCTTCTTGAAGACGCCTCCGAGCACGACCTCGAGGAAGCGCTCGTGCTCGGGGGCGCTGAGATGACGCAGGTCCCGCACGCCCCCGATCGCATTCGGGCCGTGGCAGGTCGCGCAGTACTGGCTGTAGAGGAGTGCGCCCTGGGACACGGCCTGCTCGGGCTCCGCGGTAGCGGGAGGCGGTGGGATGGATCCCGGTGGAGGGGCCGGCGGAAGCGAGATGCCGTGAGCGTCGAGCGCGAACACGACGAGCCGCGCTGGGCCGACGGAGAACGGCTCGAGCGCGTGGACGATCGCACTGTTCCACCCGGCGTTCACCGCGATGTATTGCTTGCCGGCGATGCTGTAGGTCATGGGACCGGCAACCGGCACGGTCCCCAAGGGCATCTCCCAGAGCTTGCGGCCGTCGTCGGCGCGATAGATGGCGAGCGTCTTGTCGATGGTGCCCTCGATCAGGAGATTACCCGCGGTGACGAGCGTTCCACCGTTCCCAGGGTGCGGATACGGGATGCGAAATGCCTCGCGCTGGTGTATCGGATCCCAGGCGAGGAGATACCCCTTGTCGCGCCGCTCGGCCTCCGCGTTGAGCTTGCGGCGTAGCGCGGGGTCGTTGTTGACCCCGGCACCGAGCGTCGAGCGTCCGAGCTCGAACTTGAACTGCCCGTCGGGCAGGCGCGAGAAGACGAACCACTGCTCCATCGCCGGAATGTACGCAAGATGCGTGACGGGGCTGAAGGACATCGGATTCCAGTTGTGCCCGCCGCCGTAGCCCGGCGTCAGCAGATACGGCTTGACCGAGAGGAAGGCCGCGCGGTTGATGACCGGGCGTCCAGTCTTGAGGTCGACCCGACTTGCCCAGGCGTTCGGCACGTAGTTCCTGGCCGAGATGAGCGTCCCGGTGCGCCGGTCGAGCACGTAGAAGAACCCATCCTTCGGCGCATGGAGAATCACCTGGCGCGTGCGCCCGGCGATCTTCAGCTGCGCGAGAATGAGCGAGTTCGTGCAGTCGTAATCCCACTCCTCGCCGGGAATCTCCTGGTAGTGCCAAACGTAATGCCCGGTGCGCGCATCGAGCGCCACGATGGAGCAGAGGAAGAGATTGTCTCCGCCGCCGGGACTGCGGAACGCTTCGGGGTGGGGCGAGCCGTTCCCGGTGCCCAAGTAGACCCGATCGAGCTCGGGATCGTAGACGATGCTATCCCAGTCGTTGCCGCCGCCGCCGACCTTCCACCATTCCCCCGTCCAGGTCTTCGCCGCCATCGGCATCACGGAGTCGGAAGCTGCATGGTCCGGACCCTTGGCAGGGTCGCCCGGCACGATGTAGAAGCGCCAGGCGAGCGTTCCGTTGTCCACGTGGTACGCGGAGATGTAGCCGCGCGCGCCGAAATCCCCGCCGCCGTTGCCGATGACGACGAGATCGTCGAACACCCGTGGGGCACCCGTGATCGAGAGCGGCTGCCCAGTCACGAGCGTCTGTGTGCTCCACACCGGCTTGCCGCTCGCGGCATCGAGCGCGATCAGGCGCCCATCGAGCGTTGCGAGAATGATCCGGCCCTTCCAGGCCGCGAGCCCGCGGCTCACCGGGCCGCAGCAGGCGAGACGCGCCCATTTCAGCGGCACGTGCGGGTCGTAGCGCCAAAGGACCTTGCCGTTCGTCGCGTCGTACGCCGTCGTCACATCCCAGGCCGACACGTTGTAGAGCACACCGCCTACCTCGAGCGGCGTTGCCTCGACGCCCCGGTAGGTGTCGAGGTTCGCGTACCAGGCGATTCCGAGCCGGTGCACGTTGCTCGCGTCGATTGACCTCAGGGGGCTGAAGCGCTGCTCGCTCCAGGTACGGCCGACGGACATCCAGTCGCCCGGATCGGAATCGGCGTTCGCGAGACGCTGCTGGTCGACGGCGGCAGGCCCCTCGGGCGCGCTCCACGCGAGCGGCAACGTAAGCCAAAGGAACGCGAGGAGGAGCCACCTCATGGCTCGGCGCCACCCTCGGGCCGTACGTGGGCGGTCCAGGCCTGCGAGCTCAAGAGCCAGGGTGAGCGCATGAGGTAGGGCAGCTCACAGAAGACGGACTCGACGCGGTAGACCCGGCCCTTTCGGATCTTGAAGACCTCCATGAATCCGAGCGAGTTCGGCGAGAGGTACGGCGCGGTGCGCAACTTCCCATCGGTGCGCTTGAACTCGGTGATGCGCGCCGAGTGATCGATGTAGCCGGTGGCAACGACGACCCCGCGCTCGACGTCGACCAGCTCGTAGCGCCGCGCGCGCACCGCATCGTCATAGCGATAAAGCCCGAGCTTGAATTGCGCCTCGCAGCCCTGAGCGATGGCCGCCGAGCCGAAATGGCCAAACGTCGTCGAGATGCCGTTTTCCGTGCGTCCGCACTGTGGATCGAACCGCGTATGGATCGTGCCATCGTTCCTCTGCAGTGTGCTGAAGTAGCCGTTCGCGAGCGCGATGAGGCGCTCGCGCGGCACGCGCTCATCCGGGGTCAGCACCTCCTGGAACGCCGGATCGTGCACCGCTTTATCCGGATCGCCGAACGGACCCGGCTCGCCCTTGCCGTCGATCACGGCCTCGACCTCGCTGATCCGGCGATTCTCGACCTTCACCCTCATGGCGTAGTACGCCGCCTGTCCGTGCTCGCGCACCACACCCACCCACGCGACGTTGCCTGTCGCGGGATCCGCCGCATGGAGCGGACTCGGAGATGCCCAATCGACCGATCCCCACTGTCCATCGCCGATCATCATCGGCACGCTGTTCTCGGTGTACCGCACGCGAACGGCCCACGGCAGGCTTCGCGGATCGTGCGCGACGAGCGCCCTCATATACTCCTCGGCGATGCGGATCAGGCAGGCGCGATCGCAGTCGAGATGACTCGGGGCGGCGGGCACATCCGCCTCGACCGCAGGCGTTTGGGGCTCGAGCCAGGGCGAGGACATGAAATACGGCACGTAGGTGTACACGGCCTCCACCCGATAGATCCTGCCGTTACGGATCTTGAATGCCTCCATGAGAGAGAGCGAGTTCGGCCACTTGAGCAGCGTCTCGTGCAGCTTGCCGTCGGTCGTGCGGTACTGATCGAAGCTGTTGTCGTGGTCGAAGAAGCCCGTTGCGACCACGACTCCGCGCTCCTCGTCGATGATGGGAAACCGCCGCTCGCGCACGCGCTTATTGATGCGGAACAGGCCGAGCCTGAACTGCGCCTCGCACCCCTGAGCACTCCCCGCCGAGCCGAACCGCCCGCTCGTGGTGCTGATGCCATTCTCCAGACGCTCGCAGTCCGGGTCGAACTGGGTGAAGAGGTCCCCGTCGTTGCGCGCGATCGTGCTGAAGTACCCATTTGCCACGTCGCGCAGGCGTTCTCGACCGCGACGCTCGCGGGGCGCGAGCACGTCGGCAAACGCCGGATCGTGAATGAGCTTGGTCGGATCGCCGAATGCGGCGGGCAGGCCGGGCTTGCGCTCGATGACCGTCTCAACCTCCGTGATGCGGCGAGCGCGAATCTGGAGGCGCATCGCGTAGTAGGCCGGCGAGCCGTGCTCCTCGACCGTTCCGAACCACGCAACATTGCCCGTCTCCGTGTCGGCCGCCGTGAGCGCAGTGCTCGATGCGGCGTTGATCGTGCCCCACAGTCCGTCGCGTCCGATCGTCATCGGCACGTCGTTCTCGGTGAACCTCGCCCGCACGGCGAACGGCGCTCGCGAGGGATCGTGGTGCACCAGCGCATCCATGTAACGCCGAGCGATGCCGATCAGACATGCGCGGTCGCAGTCGCGCGGCCAGAGCGCGCTCGGCTCGCCCGGTGCCTGAGCCCGCGCGGGTCTCGCGAGCGCACCGAGCAAGCCGGCGAGCACGAGCAGCGTCACGGTCGAACGCCCGCGCCGGCGCCCGCCGCGCCGCGCCCGAGGCCGGTGTGCATCGATCCGCCCGGTCATCCCCTCTTCTCCTCGTTGTGACGGCCGAGCTTGCCCGAGCCGGCGCGCCTCACTGACGGGCGGAGATCTTAACAACGCTCGCGCGCTAATTCATTTGAAGATCGCGAGATCGATCGAGCGGGCGATCGCCCGGTAACCGGCGTCGCTCCCATGCAAGTGATCGCCCGCATGCAATCCCTGGGCGATGGCATCGGGATGGGCCGGATCACGCACGGCGGCGTCGAAGTCGAGCGTGCCGTCGAATGCTCCGCTCGTGCGGATCCAGGTATTGATCTCCCTGCGCACGGCGTTCCCCTCGCTCGAGTAGTAGGCCGCACCTTCGTACGGCGTGATGGTCGCTCCGATCACCTTGAGACCCCTCAGATGGGCACGATCGATGATCTGCCGGTAGCCCTCGATGAGCGCCGCCGCCGTGGCCTTGTGCGCCGGCACCAGACTCCTGAACCTCGCTGC
>Ga0335074_10005557_pt1 | contig 17455 bp, 16 predicted proteins | sample Lox_Sample_23_FD_206715 | JGI IMG/M metagenome (GOLD analysis project Ga0335074, IMG submission 206715) | Soil microbial communities from Loxahatchee National Wildlife Refuge, Florida, United States - Lox_Sample_2.3 | ecosystem: Environmental > Terrestrial > Soil > Wetlands | place: USA... | reverse complement strand
CGCGTTCGATTACGGTGGCGCACGAGAGACCGTCATTGATGGACTGACGGGAACATTGTTCCGCGACCAGACCGCCGCTTCGCTCGCGGATGCCGTGCGCTCATTTGAGCGCCACGCCGGATTTGATTCAAAGACCATCAAGGCCCATGCGGAAAATTTCTCCGCAACCGTATTCAAGAGCCGGTTCCTTGAGCTGGTGGAACGCGCCATGGCGGAGGTCCGCGCAATCCAGCGCCCGCGGTGAATCGCTCGTCAGCTCGCCTCGAGGCTTCGGAAGAACTGCGCGTACCGGCCACGCTGACCGAGCATCAGGAGCGCCAGAACGATACCGAAACCGAGGATCTCGAACTCGAAGTAATACTGCGGCGCACCGATCAGCGCACCGATGAAAATTCCAAGTGTCCGATAGTTGGACGAAAGCACCGACCACCGGCGAACCACTGGCGCGAATGTTTCGCGATAGCGCTGACGAATTAACGCCGCGCGGCGCGGCTCTCGCTCCAGCATGGTGGCCAGTCGCTTGTGAAAATCGACGCTGGCACCCGCAATCTGGGACTGAATGTGCACGTAGAGCCGGTAAAGCACTGCGAGCGACCGAGATATCGCGGAGGAATGCGAGCCGCGCTGCGGCGGCAGATCGGCTCCGGGACGTTTCGCGGAATGCCGACCCCAAACGAAGAAGATGTATTCCTCTCGCTGCACTTCGTAAGCGGCAGATTGCACGGCGTGGCACAAGCCCGACGCAAGGACAAGCGCCCACACCCACGCTCCCAGTATCCTGCTCAGAGCTGCAGCTAATGCAACGTAGACTGCGATGAACGTCACGTAGTCACAGACGCCGTCGAGAATCTTGCCGGTCTGAGATTGCGTACGTGTGAGGCGTGCAAGCTGACCGTCGGCACCGTCCAGCACATGCCACGCGATCATCAGGACAAATCCCGTTATGGCGTAGCGAACGTCCTGATAGTGATAATAGGACACGGCTGCCAGCACCCCGAACGACATCCCTGCAATGGAGACGGCGTTCGGCGGGACGTGCATCTCCGCCAACGGCGGCGTGAGGAAGCTCGCAAGCGGATGGATGACGAGAAGGTTGGTGATCTCCTCGATTTCCGGTGGACGCCTGACGGGCTCACCATTCTCAGCGGGGCTCAAAGCGGTTTGCCGTAGATACGATACGTCTTGTAGGCGACGGCACCGAGACTTTCGATGACCGCCCGCATCGAGCGATTGTCTTCGAGAATCCAGGACAGCTCGACGTGGCGATAGCCGATCTGGATGGCCTGCGTGCGTACTGCATCGATGAGCAGATACGGCACGAGGCCGCCCATCAGGCCGTGAGCGGCCGAGCGCCTGACACCCATCAGCGGCACCCGTGCCGTCTTCAACCCGCTGACCTTCAAGCGCCACAGGAGTTTCGCCCAGCCAAACGGCAGCAGCCTGCCGCCAAGATCGCGAATTGCCTCGTTGAGATTAGGCAGGAAGATAATGAACCCGACCGGCTCCCCGTTCTGCTCGACGATACTCACCAGTCGCGGTTCGATAATAGGCTTCATTGATTTCGCGAGGTGCGCGGTCTCGACTTCGCTCACCGGCACGAAGCCCCAGTTGTCTTTCCAGGCATCGTTGAAGATATCGGTGATGGTGCGAATCTCATCGTCGTAGCGTTTGAGATCGATGCGCCTAACCTTGAGGTTCTTCGCCAATGGCCGCTCCAGACGCCGGCGCGCCGACGCGGGTAATTCAACGCGTAAATCGTAAAGATAGGCGAATACGTCCTTCTCCTTTGCAAAGCCCTGCTCCTCGAGGCGCGCGCCCACATAGGGCCTGTCGTGCTCCATCAACAGCATCGGCGGGGTCTCGTAGCCGGCGACGAGCAATCCCATCTGCTCATTGATGCTGAGGTTGAAAGGCCCGAGCATGCGTTGCATGCCGCGTGCCTTGAGCCAGACTTCGGCCTGCTTCACGAGTGCATGAAAGACGGCGGGATCGTCCTCGGCCGCGATGAGTCCAAAATGTCCCGTCGCATCGGGCCGCACGGCGAGGGCCTGGCGGTCGATCTGAGCGCTGATGCGGCCCGCGTCGCGTCCGTCCTTGATCGCGATCCAGAACTGCACGTCGGCATGCGCGAAAAGCGGGTTCTTGGGTGTCAGTGCTTCAAGGCGCTCGAGATGCAGCGGGGCGATGTAATGCGGATCATCGCTATGGAGCCTGGTTGGCAGGCGAATGAAGCGGTCGAGCAGGGCGCGGCCCTCGACCGGAACGACCGAAATTCCCGTCACAAAGCGTCTCGCCACTGTTCCACGAACGTTTCGCTCTGCATCGTCTACACGCGACCCAGGATGAGCGAGGCGTTTGTTCCACCAAAACCAAAGCTGTTGTTGAGCACGTAGCGCACGTCAGCGAATTCGCATTCGCGTACGATCGGCAAATCCTTCAATTGCGGATCGACGGTATCAATGTTGATCGACGGCATGATGCAGCGGCCTTCCAACGTTGCTACGCAGAATATAGTCTCAATGGCGCCAGCGCCCCCCAGAGCGTGACCCGTCATGGATTTGGTGGAAGAGAAGGGCGGTACGCGCGAGCCAAAGACCTGGCGGATGGAATTCACCTCCGCGACGTCGCCCGCTATCGTCCCAGTGGCATGGGTATTGATGGCATCAATCTGCGCTGCCTCGAGATCTGCGTCGTGCAGCGCTGCCTTCATGCATTCGCACCCGGCCACCCCGGAGAAGTCGGGCAGTACGAGATCACCCGGTCCGCTGTTTGCACCAAATCCGACAATACGGGCGCGGGGGCGCGCCTGACGCTGCCTCATATGGGTTTCCGACTCCAGCACCACTATGCCCGAGCCGCCGCTTAGCACAAACCCGTCGCGACCCGCATCGAACGGTCTCGATGCAACTTCCGGGCGATCGTTGTACCGCGTCGACAGGGCCGTTCTCAGCGCGTCGAACGCGGCAGCAATGTGTTCGCTCAGTTCATCGCCGCCGCCTGCGATCGCCACGTCCGTTCTCCCCGAGCGGATCAGCTCGTACGCGTGTCCGATACTATGCGCAGAGGTCGCACACGCTGAGGATAACGAGTAGCTTCGCCCGCGCAGACTGAGAGCGCCGACCACGCTCATGCTGGCAGAGCTGCACATCGCGCGCAGAACAGTGTACGGGCTGATTTTCCGAGCCGCGCCGGCGTATAGTTTCTGCGAGGCCTGAACTACCGCCTGGGTGCTTGCGACGCCGCTGCCCACGATACAAGCACTCCGGGCTCGATTCAGTTCGTCCGCGGTGAGCCGAGCGTCGTCTAGCGCGTCGAAGGCAGCAAGGCTACACATCAGACCGACTTCCGACATCGCGCTCCGTACGTTTGCCGGTATGCGCTCGGCTGAGTGTTGCTTCAGTTCGGGATCGATCGGGCCGCCAATGGTTGCCTTGAGTCCCAGGCGTGCCCACTCCGGCACGGCACGTATGCCGCTGCGCCCAGCTCGCAGGGCCGCGCTCACCTCGGCATATCCTCGGCCCAGAGAACACAAGAGCCCCACGCCCGTGATATATACACGCTCGCCGTTCGTCACGGGATTTGCTGCTCAGGAGCTCGAAGTACCGTTCTTCTTTTCTATCAAAAGAACAAGGTCACCGACGGTACGTACAGCATCCAAGTCGTCAGTCTCGATTGAGATATCGAACTGGTCTTCGAGCTCTATCACCAAATCGACCGTGCGCAGTGAATCGAGGCCTAGATCCTCGCGCAGCGTGCTGTCTGCAGTCACCCGCAAGCCCTGCAAATCGAGCGGTAGTGATCTCGACAGTCGTTCGATCACCTTGGCCGCTACCGACGACTCATCGTGTTCGCTCATCCTTGCGCTTCATCTCCAGCGATCGTCGTTTCGCCCCCGGGCGACGCATACGTCGCGCGCCGACGGGCCCGCGCACGCGGAATGAGGCCGATCGCACGACCCGCCTGCGCGAATAGGGCGATGGCGTGATCAATCTGCTGGTACGTGTGCACCGCGCTCACGCTCATCCGCAGGAGCGCAAGGCCCCTCGGGGTCGCGGGCGGCAGGCTCACATTGGTGTAGAGGCCCGCCTGCAAAAGCGTCGTCCACAACGCACAGGCGGTTTCCGCGTCCGGCATGATGGCCGATACGATCGGATTCGGCTGCGGCCCGAGATAGAAGCCGAGATCGACGAGTCCGCTGTAGAGCCGCTTGGAATTCTCGGTAAGCTGGTGGCGCAAAGCCGGGCGGGAGCGCAATTGGTGGAGCGCCGCTGTCGTCGCGGAGATCACGCTCGGCGGCAGCGATGCGGTGAACATATAGGGTCTGCTCGCCACGCGCAGAATTTCGAAGCCGTCCAGATCGCTCACGCAAAAGCCACCGACGCCGCCAAGACTCTTGGAGAACGTCCCGACGATGAAATCGACTTCGGCTTCGACGTGCTCGGCTTCCGCAAGACCGCGGCCGGTCGCACCAAGAACTCCGAGCGAATGGGCCTCGTCGATCACCAGATAGGCGCCCCATTCGCGCTTCACTTCGACGAGGTCGCGGAGCGGTGCCGTGTCACCCAGCATCGAATAGATGCCTTCGACGACGACGACCTTGTCGCCAGGGACTCCAGCGAGGCGGCGCAAGCGCCGCGCCAGATCATCAGGATCGTTGTGGCGGAACCGCGTGACTTGCGCGTGCCCGAGACGCGAGCCGTCATAGATGCTCGCGTGCGAATCGGCATCGACGATCAGATGATCGTTCTTGCCGGCGATCGTCGAGAGGATGCCCAGATTCGCCTGATAGCCCGTCGAGAACACCATCGCGTATTTCCGGCCGTAGAACTCCGCCAGCGCACGTTCGAGTTGCCTATGGCAGTCGTAGCTGCCGTTGGCGATGCGTGAGCCGGTGGTACCGGTGCCGAAACTCCGGATCGCTTCGATCGCTTCTGCGATCACGGCCGGATCGTGAGTCAAGCCCAGATAGTTGTTGGTGCCCAGCAGCAGAACGTGCCGGTCCTTGAGCATCGCCTCGGTGGGGGAGAGGATCACATCGAAGGCGATGTTGAACGGATTGACCTTGCGACCCTCCAATTTGCGGTATCCGGCGGTCAGGGGCGCGAACTTGTCGAAAAGAGACACGGCGTCAGCCCTTACCCTTTAGGTCACGCAAAGTCGCGACGAGGTCGCCGATCGTTTCCACCTCGGCGATCCGATCGAGCGGAACTGAAATGTCGAGCCGGTCTTCGATTTCCATCACGAAATCCATGATCGTGACCGAGTCGAGCCCGAGCTCGTGCACGATATTGGTCTGATCGGAGAGTTCGACGCGGTCCCCCGTCGATGCGCGCAGCGTCTCCAACACCACCGTCCGAATCGATGGGAGCGGATCATTCATTGCGGCGCTACACAGGCCAATCTCGACAAGCCCAGACCATATCATCGCAATTAGTGTGCCTCTGCGCTCGCGTTCGCGCTTGGGCGCGGCCGCAAACGCTTCTCGACAAATCGCTGATTCGGTCAGGTACGTCCAGACAATCGGCAGAAACTCGGCGGACAGTGCCACCTTCGACCTGGAAGCTCAATCTCGCGGCGACTCGAGCGACAATGCCACTCCCGGCTTTTATGAAACAATAGCTTACAAGCTATTGCTTGTCTTTTACATGAAGCCAAACCCTTGAAAGTTCATGATATAGAAGCACCCGGCAATGGCGCAAGTTCCTGGTCCTGCTGGAATCGGGCGCGGCTTTTGGGCAGCTTCACCGGCCGCCGGGCACATCGAGCGAGCGACTACAGCCGTCCCGAGTCGAGCAACTCCTCGGCCTTCCCGAAGGCGACCGGATCATCGACATCGACCCAGACCCGATCCTCGATGTCGAAAGTGCGTGCCCTGTCCCAGCGGGCGAGCACGTTCATGGCGCCGGAAATGCTGTCGTCTCCAGAGCCCTGGCTCGCCTCGAGCGCATCGAAGATGATGGGCGTGCAGAGAAAGACGCCGGTGTCAATCGCGTTGTAATCGCGGATCACCTTGCCGATGTGCACGATTCGGCCATTCGAGCACTTGACGCGGGTCACATCTTCAATATCGTTGAGCGGATTGTCCGTACGAAAGTCCACGGCCAGGGTGACCGTGTCGGGCTCGAACGAAAAAGCCATGAGGCGGCGAAGGATTTGCGGATCGACCAAGTGGTCGCACATCGTCAGCACGAAGGGCCCATCGAGATACGGCTTCGCCTTGAGCACGGAGACCCCGTTGGCCCGGTCCCAGTTCTTTTTGACGATATGCGTGATGCGCACGCCCTCACGCGCCGAAAACGTGTCGAGTTCCCCCCTCAGGTCTTCGCCCCGATAACCGCTGACCACGTAGAAATCATCGACGCCGGCGCTGCGCGCACGTCCGATCACGCGCTCAATCAACGGCACCCCCTTGATGAGGATCAGCGGCTTGATCTCGCCCTTCTGCCGCAGTCTGGTGCCGGGCCCCGCAGCTACTATCAGGCATTTCACAGGACTGCGCGCAATTTCGAGGCGTGGCTGCGGATGAAGCCCTGAATCATTTCGTAGGCATCGTCGTCAGTGTACTGGATGGGCGGGTGCTTGCAGAAATAGGCGCTCGGTGCCTCGAGGGGCCCTCCCAGGCCATTGAGCAATGCCAGCTTGCAACACCGGATCATATCGATGGCGACGCCTGCGGAATTCGGTGAGTCCTCCACCGACAGCCGTAGTTCCAGGTCCATTGGAAGCCCGCCGAACAGCTGCCCTTCGATTCTCAGGAAGCAGACCTTGTTGTCGTTCTGCCACGGCACATAGTCGCTCGGGCCGACGTGAATGTCGTCGTCCTCGAGGCGCATCTTGGCCACCGACTGGACCGCTTCGGTCTTGGAGATCTTCTTCGACACCAAGCGCTGCGAATCCTTCATGTTGAGAAAATCCGTGTTGCCGCCGGTGTTCAGCTGATAGGTCCTCACGACCTTGACGCCGCGCTTCGCGAAGAGGTCGGTGAGCACGCGGTGCGTGATGGTGGCGCCGAGCTGGGATTTGATGTCGTCGCCGATGATCGGGAGCTTGCGCGCTTTGAAGCGCTCGGCGAAGCCCTTGTCGCTCGCGATGAACACGGGCATGTTGTTGATAAAGGCGACTCCGGCCTCGAGCGCACATTCTGCATAGAAGCGGGCGGCGAGTTCCGAACCGACGGGCATATAGTTGAGGAGCATCTCCGCGCCACTGCGCTTGAGCTCGCGAACGATTTCCTCCTTCGTGCACTCGCGTGCTTGCGAGCGCACAAACGTCCGGTGGTCGGCGTAGTCGGCCATGTGCGCGGCAATGCCGTCGAGAACCGGTCCCATTCGCACGATTGCGCCGCTTTCCGGAACGTCCTTCTGGAAGACCTTCGTGCAGTTTGGCTTGGCAAAAATGGCTTGGCACACGTCCAGTCCGACTTTACGTGCGTCGACATCGAAGGCCGCAACGACATCGACATCGCAGGGCAAATAGCCGCCGATCTCCGGGGCCATCAGTCCCGTCGCATCGCTGCGACAACGCTCCGGAGTGTAATAATGGATACCCTGGATGAGCGCGCTCGCGCAGTTGCCAACGCCCGCGATCGCGATACGAATGTTGCCTCTATTCGGCATGACGCACCCTGCTCCCGGCTAGCACGCTTGAATGGTTGCTGTTCCGCATCCTGGCAATCGAATATATTACCAGCGTTCGGCGAGTCCAAATGGCATGATTCTTGCGCCGCCGTGTCCAAATGTATCGAGGCCGAAGCGGGCCAAGGAAATTGGCTATAGCGTGCCATGAAAATTCTCTTCAGTTTCGAGAATCCGCTGCCGAGCACCGAGGCGGACGCGGAAGTTTTCCTCACCACCGCAAGATACCTGGCACCTCTCACGACTCGGTCGTGGCTTCACGTCCCTTCACCGAATCGTGGCGGCTGCATGGCGCTCGCCGCTCTGGCCGGCATGCCCACGATCCGCGCCCACGCACCGATCCGACCAGCGGCATTGCGGCACTTGTTGTGCGGGCTCACGATCGTGTTGCGACGAGAATTTCGCCGTGCCGACCTCGTGTATACGCGAAGCCTATGGGTTGCGTGGCTCGCGGTGCTCTTCGGGCAGCGGGTCGCCTTCGACCATTACCGGCCCTGGCCCCACCAGATCCCACCGCTGCAGCTGTGGATTTTTCGGCTGATCTGCAATCGACGTTTCCTCGTCAACATCTGCCACTCGGACTACACGCGCAACAGGTACCTCGATCTCGGAATTCCGCCCAGCAAGCTGCACTGCGTCCGCAACGGCTTCGAGCCGCAGCTTCTGCGCCCTTCCATCCCGGCACACAGCGCGAAAACCCTGATCGGCGTGGGCAAGGACAGCAAGACCGTCGTCTATACGGGGCGCGTTAACCACAAGAAAGGTCTGAGCATCGTGATCGAGGCGGCGCGAAGGCTTCCGGAAGTCGAATTCATCCTGGTCGGTTCCTCAGGCAGTGGGCCGATCGAAGCGATCGCGAAGTCCGTTGCCAACATTCGCGTCGTTCCGTGGCTGAGACCGGACGCGCTCGCGCCATACCTCTTCGCCGCCGACGTGCTGCTGATTCCCCCCTCCTCGCGCCCGCTCGCCGAATTCGGCTCGACGGTGCTGCCGCTCAAAACCTTCCTGTACATGGCTTCCGGCCGTCCGATCGTAGCCGGCGACACGCCCGATGTGCGCGAAGTCTTGAGGCACGGTGAGAATGCCGTCCTCTGTCACCCGGATTCCCCGGAGTCTCTCGTCGACGCGATCCGCGCCGTCACTTCCGACGCGAAACTCGCGGATCGTCTCGCTGCGACCGCGCTCGCGGAAAGCCGCGATCTGACGTGGACACTGCGCGCGCAGCGCATTGCCGCCATTCTTACCGAGCGGCTGCAGTCCTCGCCCGCGGAGGAAGGCGTGTGGAACGGCACGCAATTTCGCGCCTGGCTGGGGCAATCGTGGCGCTGGCTCGTTCATCTCGCCTGGAAACGCTCCTGGGTGCTGCCACCCAAAGCCGTTTCGACCGCCTCTTCGCTCCCCCCGGCTGAGCGTGAGTAGCCATCAGCGGCATTTGCGCCGCGGCTTCCAGTGGCTTGGTGGTGCAACGATCATCGCGAGAGGCGCCGATCTGTTGACGACGCTGGCCGTGCTCCCGTTTCTGACCAAGCAGCAGGTCGGCATCGCGTCGCTCCTCATCGCGATCGGCATGGTCGTCGAGGCATTCGTCGGGCTGGGAACCAGGGAAGCGCTGGTGCAGGCGCAGGGCGTCTCGCGTTCCCAGCTCGACACGCTCTTCTGGTTCGTCTGCGGAGCCGCCAGTCTTCTTGGCGCACTGGTTTGGGTCGCGGCGCCGCTGTTGCAGGCGCTCTTCGGTATCGCCGGAATGGCGATCTATTTTCTCGCGATCGCGGCCAAGCAACCGATCGTCGGCGCCGCGTTGATCCCTCTGACGATGATGAACCGCGAGCTGCAGTATGAGCGCATCGCCGTCGTCAACGTGTGTGCGACCTTCGGCGCAGCGCTGACGCGCCTCGGCCTTGCCGTCTCAGGCGCCGGAGTCTGGGCGCTGGTCGCGGCCAATTGCGCGAACGGCCTTTTCACTCTCATCGGGGCGCAGCTCGCCAGACCCTTCTGGCCGAGACTCTGTTTCCAGATTTGGGAGATCCGGCCGCTGGTGCACTTCGGAATCCGCGTGGCGATTTCGAACGGCCTGGAGCAGCTGTTCAAGAACGTCGACTGCTTGCTGATCGGGTGGTTTTATGGGCCTGACCGGCTCGCCGTGTACCGGGTCGCCTTCGCCATCGCCATGGAGCCGGCGATCGCTGCAGGAACGTTGATCAACGGCACGGCTCTGCCGATTTTCGCGCGCGTATCGGCGGTCAAGGAACACTTGGCGCAGTCGCTCATGTGGTCGCTCCGCAGGCTGACGGTCCTGATCGCGCCCCTCGCGGTCGCCCTGATTCTCGCCGCGGGTCCACTCACCGCCCTGATCCGCGACGGACAGGGCCACACCTATGCCGCGGCCGCATTGCCGCTCAAGCTGCTCGCGGCTGCGGCGCTGCTCCGCGTAACGTCACAGTTGCTGTACCCGCTCGTCATCGGGACTGGACGCCCGGGAACGGCGGCCCGCCTGTCCGCAGCAACTCTGCTGCTGCTCAGCATCGGGATCCTCATCGCCGGTTTCAGCTTTTCCGGGCAAACGGGACTGGTCGCCGTTTCCGCGGTTTGGTTGGCCGTCTACCCGCTGCTGCTCGTTTGGGAAACTCGCTATCTGGGCCGACATTGGAGTATTCGCCCGGCGGAGCTCGCGCGGACTTTGATGATGCCATCGATCGCTGTCGTCGCCCTCGCCGCGATCGTGGAGCTGACGCGCTCGCTCAGCGGCGGCGACCCAAGAACTCAGCTCGGCCTCATTCTAGCGGCGGTCGCGGTGACCTATGGCGGCCTCTTCCTGCACGCGCGCGAGCAGTCTTACAGGGCGATCTGACCGGATGCGGCCGATCGTGCCGTGGTGGGGTCGGCGATTGGCTGCGCACCGCGGTAGCGATCGAACATGCTCATCTGGTGCACGCAACTGAGCGTGCACGTCGGACTGCAGGACTTGTGCGTGTTGAACTCGCGGCGTATGTCCTCGCGCGTGTATTCGAGCAACGGGATTCCCGGATAGCCGCGCTGCTGCGAGCACCAGTGAACCAGGCCGTCCTCGCAAACATAGAGATAGCGCGCGCCCGCGCGGCATTTCCATTCGTTCGGTCGCCCGTGCATCAGGTTCTTCTGGAAGAGCCGGTAATTGAGCGAGTGCACCAGAGAGGGGGAAATCTTCGTGACCGCGGCATAGGCGCGCAGCTGAGCCCCGCTCAAGGGTTTGAGCGTGCCCGCATGGTCGTGCAGCACGCCGACGGAATGCTGGAATGCGTACCTTGCCGCCGTGCTTGCGATCGCCACCACGTCCCCCGTGCGTCCGCCGCTCACTCCGAGCACCGAGTTCACGTTCACCTTGAACTCAGCGTGCTTCGCGAGAAGGGCTAGCTTGCCTTCGACGGAGGCGAGGCTCTTCATCGAAACATCGTCCGGATGGAGATTGTCGATGCTGATCTGCATGGCCTGCAGGCCCGCTGCGTTCAGCCTCTCGATCCAGCGCCGGCTCAAGCGAAAGCCGTTGGTGATCAGGGTCACGATCATTCCATGCCTGCGGCCAGCGTGGATGACCCGATCGAGATTGGGATGGAGCAGCGGCTCCCCGCCAGTAAGCGTGACCGCGGCGACGTTGAGCGAGGCGAGATGATCGACCCGGGCCACGAGGGTATCGAGCGGAACCGGCGGTGAATGGTCGTCGTACTCGTTACAGTAGCCGCAGCTCAAATTGCAGCGGCGAGTGACGACGACCTGCGCGAGCAGCGGGTTGTATCGCGAGCCGAGCGCGTGCGCGAGAAAACGTGCCCCGGAACCGAGATCGCGGAAGCGTCGCGCGACGGTAAAACCGCTCATCTAACGAACGCTACCATATGGGCCCGCTCGCAAGCTAATTCGATAGCACGGCATCATAGAGATTCTCGAGCGTCTCGGTCTGCCGGCGAATATCGAAGTTCCGCTCAACGTGTGCTCTTGCTGCGGCTCCCATGCGATACCGCAGCGCGGAATCGTCCAGCAGTTCGATCATCCGTCGGGCAAGAGCGTCCGGATCACGTCCGGGAACGAGGTATCCGGTGAGCCCGTCGATCACACTTTCCGGAATTCCCCCGTCGCGGGAGCCTATCACGGGCACGCCGCTCGCCGCCGCCTCCAGCAAAACCTGACCCAGGGCCTCGACGCGCCCCGTGATCGTACGCACGCTCGGCAAAACCAGCAGCGCAGCTTTGCGCATCCATGCGCAAACTTCCGCGTGGGGTCGCGCACCCAGAAAGCGCACCCGCTCACCGAGTCCCAACGATCGGGCGAGCGCCCGCAAGCGGTGCTCGAGGGGGCCACCGCCGATGATCACCAGGCGCGTCTCCGTGCGCGCGCGCGTCGCGGTGGCGAACGCGCGGATCAGATACTGGGTCCCCTTGAACTCAACGAGGCGCGCGACGTGAAGCACCGTCGGCGTTTCCTCGGCAGGCTCGCGAGAGCGGATCGCGTCGCAATCGACGCCGATGTAGTGAACCCGCGTGCGCGCAGCAGGAAAGCCGATGGCCAGCACGCGGTCACGAATGAATGCGGAGACGCAGATGAAGAGAGCGCCATCTCGCGCTAGGCCACTGCGAAGTAGTCGATACTGGGCCCAGTCGGGCGAGCACATGAGTGCAGGCGTCGTGAGAAGCGCATCGAACCCGTGAAACGTGGTGACGAGCGGTATGCCGAGCTGCCGTGCCAGGGGCAGCGCATAGACGCCGTCGACACCGAAATGGGCGTGGATCAACGACGGGCGCCGGCCACCGAGTAGCCGCTCAAATGCCCGCGTATCCCGCGTAATCATCTGCCAGGCGGCGAGCGGTCGCGACCATCTCCCGGCCAGATCGTCGAAGCTGAAGGCTTCCGCGCCGGCAGGCTGGTCGCCATGGCGCAGCCTCCCCAGATAGAGCGGCCTGTACCGGCGCAGTTGCTGTGCCTGCTGCGCGATGAACGGCTCGGAGACCTTGAAGAGGTTACGGCGAAAAATCACCACCTCGCGCACCGTTACGCTGCCCTCCCGCCGCCACGCAACGCCATATCTCGAGTACCAGGAATCAGTCGAGCCAGTGTGCCGCTTTGTACCACGCTACCGTCGTGCGGAAGCCTTCGGAGATCCCGATGCGCGGTCGGTAAATTGCCGCCGGCAGCAACTCTCCGCAGGAGACCGACCAGTCGGGATGGAGCACTTCCCGCGCTTTGCCCACCGTGAAGATCTGCGCGCGGCCTCGGATCCGTCCCCACCAGGTGGACGCCTGCCCGGCAGCGAGAACAACCCCACCGGGAATGGGCGCGAAGCGCGGACTGCGCCCTACTGCACGTGCAGCCTCACTCATGATTTCTCTCCTGGAGTATCCCCGCGGATTGTCATCGGCGAGCGCGTAGAGGCCCGCGGTGCCGATGCCGATGGCAAGACGGGCAATTGCGGCAGCAGCGTCTGCGACGTGCACGATCGCCATGCGGCCCGACCCGATTATCGGCACGAACGCGTGCGAGGCCGCCCTGAAGATCGCCAGCGTTTCGCGGTCGCCCGGCCCATAGATCACGGGCGGACGCACGATCACGAGATGTTCTCCCCGCTCCCGATAGACGGTGCGCGCGGCCTCTTCGCCAGCGCGCTTGCTGGCAGCGTACTGGGAGAGCTGCGGTTCGCGCGCCGCAAGCGATGAGATGACGACGAGGCGAGCCGCCGGCGCATGTTGCTGCGCCGCCTGCGCCACAGCGCAGGTGCCGTGGCAGTTTACACGGAAGAACTCGGTCGGGTCACGCGCCTTGATGAGTCCCGCGGCATGAATCACGGCATCGGCGCCGAGAGTGAGCCGCTCGAGCGAGCGGGAATCCTCGAGGCTGCCGGGCACGACATCGAGCGCAATTCCGCCACAACTCATGCGCTGAGTCGCGGCGCGCGAGGATCCGGATTCGTCGCCCCTCGCGCGCGAGAGCCGTTAGGATATGCGGACCCAGAAAGCCGGTTGCACCGGTGACGGCGATGACGCCATCGGCGCTCATTCGCCCTGGGCGCGCGCGGCAAACGGTGCGGAATCAGGGGTGAAGCTGCCCGCGAGATAAAGCGCGCGCGCCCGACTGCGGCTGAGCTTGCCGGAGGACGTCTGCGGCAGACCGTACGGCGGCACTAGAACGACGTTGGCCTCGACGCTGTGCCGGCCTCGAATGATCGTCGCGACTTGCGAGGCGAGCGCGACTCGTTCAGCCGGGATGCGCGTGCGGCACTGTACGAGCGCAACGACCTCCTCACCGAGTTCGCCCGAAACCGAAAATACCGCGACGTCGCCGCTGCGGAGCGCGACGACTTCAGTTTCGACCGTCCATTCGAGATCCTGCGGCCAGAGATTGCGGCCGTTGACGATGATCAAGTCTTTGGCGCGGCCCGTGACCACGATTTGACCATCGAGGAGGTACCCGAGGTCACCGGTATCGAGCCATCCGTCGCCCGACATCACACGCGCAGTTTCCTCGGGAGCGTCGAAATAGCCGGTCATGAGGCTCGGGCCGCGAACAAAGATGCGTCCGACCCGCCGATGGCGAAGCGGTCGGCCCGCTTCATCCCGTACCTCGAGGTCATGGCCGGGGAGAACGCAGCCGCATAGAACGAAAGCCCGGCTACGCTTATCTCCGCCTCTTACCGGAGCTGCGCGATGTTCATTTTCGAGAATGACGGAATCCACCGTATCGCACAACGCGCCCTGGCCAAGCGGAGCGATGCATAGCGCTAGCGTCGCTTCGGCCATGCCGTAGCTCGGCAGAAAGGCACTGGCATCGAAACCCTGCCGTGCAAAGCATTCGGCAAAACTCGTCAGAACGTTCGGACGGATCAGATCGCCGCCGATGCCTGCACAGCGCCAGGAAGATAAATCGAGACCCTCGATTTGCGACCGCTGTGCGCGCCGAGTGCACAGCTCATACCCAAAGGATGGGCTGTAGGAGATCGTGCCCCGATTGCGGCTGATGAGATCGAGCCACACGAGCGGCCGGTGCACAAACTCGTGCGCGGGAATGATGTCGGCCGTGCCTTGGAAGGCCATCGGCACGAGCAGGAAGCCAACGAGCCCCATGTCATGATAGAAAGGGAGCCATGACACGCCGCGGTCACCTTCGACGAATCGAAGACCCTGCTGCCCTAAGTTTCGTGTATTCGCCATAAAGGCGCGCTGCGATATCGCGATACCCGAAGGAAAGCGGGTACTTCCCGAAGAGAATTGCAGATAGGCAACGCCCTCCCCGTTCTGCGGAGGTAATTCGTTTTTCGCAGGTGTGACACCATCGAGTGCGGCGAGCGTGGCGACGATCTTGAGATCGACGCCCCTAGCAGCCTCCCGCAGCCACGGCTCGATTGGAGCAGGCCCGAACAAGGCGTTCGCATTCGCACGCTCGATCATCCGTCGCAAATGAGCAACATAGCCGCTCTTGCCGCCGAACGCCGCGGGCAGTGGCAGCGGCACCGGCACTATGCCCGCATACTGGCAGGCGAAGAACGCCCGCGCGAAATCACCGTCGCTTTCGGCGACCAGACCGACCCGGAAGCCCGGCTCTAGGCCTGCGCCGAGCATCCGGCGGGCGAGACCGATCGCCTGCTCGCGCAAAGTCCGGTACGGCAGAGCCTCGACGAGCGTCCCCTTGCCGCAGTAGAAATTGAGTCCTGTTGGACCCTGGGCTGCGTAATCCAAGGCCTCGGCGATGGTGCCAAAGTCCGCAGGTCGCGTGGCAAGGCCCGGGTGAAGGGACGGTGTCGGTTCCGACATGTGTCGCCGGTCGCGCTACGCGCCGCTGTGCGCGTCGCCATGTTCGGATCCACCCATACCGACTAGCGTCACTTACATTGGCTCCTTCCGACGACACAGATACGGTGATCATATCAAGACGCTGACGCTAAACAGAAGTAGGATTGTGGTCACGCGGCGGCCGTCCGGCAAGCCAGCGCAAGTACGCCCTCACTCTTCCGCCCGTCGAGCCCGTATCGGAATCAGCCAGAGTCGCTTCCGCCATCTCTATCCTGGCATTTAGCAGTCCCACCACCGGCCATACCGAAGTGTCATCCAGACTCCCCAAGTCGCTCCGTCCGCTTGCACAAGCCCCGCAAGCATGGCGCCGCCGGTGACTCTCTGGCTCATCGCACGAGTGGCGTTGCCAGCATAGTCACAGCTGCGCATACTGATAGAGACCACCCATGCAGAGACCGACAGATGCCCGATTTATCGCTCATTGAACCTTCTCAGGAGGATTCGTTGATCGAGAGGGCCCTCGTGTCCCACGCGGCGACCGGCAGGCCCATGGACATTCTAGAGGCGGGCTGTGGTCCGAGCTCGCCACTCACGCGCAACATCGACTATCGTCTCACTGGTCTCGAGGTGGATCCTGCCGTCCTGGAAGGAAGAAAGAACGAAAAGAAGGATCTTCACGAAGACCTGCTCCGCGATCCTACAATTGTCGCCATCAGCACCGAGAGAGCTTCGACTGCATCTACAGCTCACTTGTCCTCGAGCACATCGCCGAAGCCGAGTCCTACGAGCACGGATTTCGACTACCCATGTACCTAACCCTGCCCGCCATACACCCGATTTCTCCCGGATCCCTGAACCGCAGGCACGTAAGCATTGGATTCGTTGTCAAGAAGACCGCCGAGACGGCAAGGTGACATGCGAATCTTTGTCCAGGGCCGTTGCCATATAGCAGGTTGGTTCATCGGAGAACAAATGTCGCCTGAGGAAGCCAGTTGGTTCGAAAGCGTTCTGCGCCCAATGCCCCCCGCGCAGCTGTCACCGATGCTCAATGTAGGCAGCTCCACGCTCGAGTACAGAACGATTGTTTGCCCACACATAGAGCAGGTGCTGCTTGGGCCATTGAGAGACCGGGGCGTAAGAGTTCTGCACATCGATCTGAAGGCAAGCAACGGCGTGGATATCGTGGGAGACATCATTGATCGCGCTGTACGCTCGCAGGTCACCGCGCTTGGGGTGAAATCCATTCTCTGCAACAATTTGCTCGAGCACGTGGAGGATGTACACGAGACCTGTCGAGCCCTCGCCGAAATGTGTCCTCCAGGGGGCAACCTGTGCCTGTCAGTTCCGTATGCCTTCCCATTTCACCCAGATCCTATCGACAATGGATTTCGGCCATCGCTGATGGAGCTGCAAGAGATTCTCACACCATTTGGGTTTCGCCTTGTCCGTGGCGAAACCCTAGACTTTGGTTCCTATAGCAAATTCATCTTGGATCATCCGCAATTGGTGCCGAGGGACGCCTACCTTCTGTTAGTCTCGCCCTTCAGTAGACTCAAACGGAGGGTGCTCCTGGACAACTACCGCTTTTTCCGGAGGAAATTCCAAGTAACCTGTGCCTTATTTTCAATGACCGAATCGCCCACAAACGGCGCGCCTTTCGATGCGGCAGGATTGGCGAATCGCCCCCGCTCCTGACGCTGTACCGCGACCCACTGCGAGACGATCGCATCGTGAGTCGCTGGAGCGAAGACGCTGTTGATCAGGGCGATGACCACGTGACACCAACCGTTTTCGGCGTAAGCGAACGCGTTGCGCGCGAAGTACACGGCGGCGCTGCCACTTCGCACTGAACAAGGGAACTGGGCCCACGATTGTACTCATTGTGCGACGGACAATTGTCCCTTCAAAGCCTCCATTCAATTCGATTCGGACGAACCGTGAACAAGATATTTTACGCGCTAAAGCGTCGCACCCTGTCAATGCATCCAGGCTTGCGGCTGCGTATTCGGTTCATACGAAGCGTCGCACGGAACGTTCATGCAGCCATATTCGGTACGTTCCCCAGAGAGTGCC
>Ga0335074_10005556_pt1 | contig 17455 bp, 17 predicted proteins | sample Lox_Sample_23_FD_206715 | JGI IMG/M metagenome (GOLD analysis project Ga0335074, IMG submission 206715) | Soil microbial communities from Loxahatchee National Wildlife Refuge, Florida, United States - Lox_Sample_2.3 | ecosystem: Environmental > Terrestrial > Soil > Wetlands | place: USA... | reverse complement strand
CCTGCTGCCCGGCGTAGCCCTGCTGGTCGGCTTCTGCGTCATCGAAGCACGCAGCCGGCATGCCATGCTGCCGCTCTCGATCTTCCGTTCCCGCCAGTTCAGCGGCGCCAACGCCGTCACCTTCGTGGTCTACGGCGCCCTCGGCGGCGCTCTGTTCCTGATACCGGTCGTGCTCCAGGAGGTGTGCGGCTACAGCGCGCTGGAGGCCGGGGTGGCGTTGCTGCCGATCACGGTGATCATGCTCGCCCTGTCGGCCAGGTCGGCCGCGCTGGCCGCCCGGATCGGCCCGAGGCTGCAGATGACGACCGGGCCGCTGGTGATCGCGGTCGGACTGCTGCTGCTGACCCGGGTGCACGGCAACGGCGACTACCTGACCCAGGTGCTCCCGGCCGTGCTGGTGTTCGGGTTCGGCCTGGCGATCAACGTGGCCCCGCTCACCTCCACCGCGCTGTCGGCCGCGCCCGCCGAGCATTCGGGCATCGCCTCGGCCGTCAACAACGACGTGTCCCGGGCCGCCAGCCTCATCGCGGTGGCGGTGCTGCCGCCCTTGGCGGGCATTACCGGCGACATCTACCAGCATCCGGCCGCGCTCACCAGCGGCTTCCACAAGGCGGTGGTGATCGCCGCCGCGGTGTCGGCCGTCGGCGGCGTGCTGGCCGCCGTGACCATCCGCAACCCGGCCAGGAAGGCCGGGGCCGAGCCGGCCGAGCCGGAGGCGGTCACCGGTCTGCACTGCGCCCTTGACGCCCCGCCGCTGCGCCCGGAGCCGGAGCCGGCCGACCCCGCCGCCGGTCCGGTAACCTCGGGATCATGACAGCGGAGGACACGCACGCCACCGAGGCCGTGCGCACGGCCGCCCGGGCGGCCCGCGCGGCGGCCCCCAGCCTGGCGGGCGCCGCCGACGCCGCGATCGACGCCGCCATCGGGGCGATGGCCCGGGGCCTGGCCGACGCGGCCCCGGCCGTGCTGGCCGCGAACGAGGCGGACATGAAGGCGGCGGCCGACGCCGGGCTGGCGGCCGGGGTGCGGGACCGGCTCAGGCTCGACGCCGATCGCCTGAAGGCGATGGCGGCCCAGCTTGAGATCCTGGCCGGGGTCGAGTCGGCGCCGTCATCGCGCAAGATCCGCGAGCTGCCCGGCGGCCTGGTGCTGACCGAGCGCAGCCGGCCGGTCGGCGTCATCGGCGCGAACTTCGAGGCCAGGCCGAACGTGGTCGTGGACATCGCCTCGCAGCTGGTCAAGTCGCGGAACGCGGGCGTGCTGCGGACCGGCAGCGCCGCCCTGCGGTCGGCCATCGCGCTCGCCGACGAGGTGATCACCCCGGCCCTGGCCGCGGCCGGCCTCGACCCGGCCGCGATCGAGCTCATCCGGGTGCCCGGCCAGGCCGCCGCCTATGCGCTGGTCCGCGAGCCGAAGCTGGTCCCGCTGGTGATCCTGCGCGGCAGCGGGGACTCGACCCGGGCGCTGGCGGCCGAGGGCGCGGCGCACGGGGTGCGGACGCTCGCGCACGCCGATGGCGGCGGGGTGCTCTACCTTCACCCGTCCGCCGAACGAGCGGCGGCCGCCCGCCTGATCAGCTCGAGCCTGGACCGGCTGGGCGTCTGCAACCGGCTTAACCTGCTCCTCCTCGACCGGCGGGTCTGGGATTCGTGGCTGCCCGAGATCACGGCCCAGCTGGCCGGGCTCGGCATCAGGGCCTCCCTCCCGCCGCACGACCACCCCCTCGGCTACGAGTGGGCGCTCGACTCCGAGCGCGAGGCCACGGTGACCGTCGCGCCGGCCGGCGGCCCGGCCGAGGCGGCCATGATCGCCAACGACGAGACCTCCGGCCTGGCGGCCGGCATCGCCGCCGCCGACGAGGGCGCGGCGGCCGAGTTTCTCGCCGCCTACACCGGCACCGGCGCCTTCTGGAACGCGACGACCAGGCTCCTGGACGGGTTCAAGCTGCTTGAGCTGCCGGAAACGGGAATCAACATCGACGCGGTGCCCGGCCCCCGTGGTCCGGTGACCTTTCGCGATCTTTGTCTGCGTCAGTTTGTAGTAACACCTGCCTGAGTGATTTCCCTGCGCGGAAGTGGCATGTGTGTCGATACTCAGCATGTGGTGGGCGACGACTTCGCGGCCGTACTTGCGGCTGCCCAGAGCGGGAGCGAAGAGCATTTCGCCGTTCTGTGGCGCGACGCGAACCCCGCGCTCGTCCGCTACCTCCGGGTGCTCGTCCCCGACGCGGCCGAGGACATCGCCGCCGAGACCTGGGTCTCCGTGGTCAGGGGGCTTCCGGCGTTCATCGGCGACGAGGGCGCCTGGCGGGCGTGGCTGTTCACCACCGCCCGGCGGCGCATGCTCGATCAGGCCAGGCACCTGCGGCGGCATCCGGCCGAGATGAGATCGGCGTGTCCGAGATGCCGACGGCGCCGGGCGCGGAGCAGCTCGCCCTGGACAACATCGCCACCGAGTCCGCGATCGCGCTCCTCGGCCGGCTGCCCGAGCAGCAGGCCAACGTGATCCTGCTGCGGGTGGTGGCCGGCCTTGACACCGAGGTGATAGCCGAGATGCTCGGCACCTCGGCCGGCGCCGTCCGGGTCGCCGCGCACCGTGGCCTGCGCAAGCTCGAGGCGATGCTCACCGGCCCCGGGATCACCTCACGGGCAGGGGTGTAACGCTTTGCTCGGGAACGGCGTTCCGGACGATGACATGCCAGACAGCCAGGTACCGCCGCTCTGGGGCCCCGCGTACGACGAGCGGGACCTCGACGCCCTGCTGTCCGGGGAGACCGGGAGCACCCCGGTGGCCCTGCAGCCGGTCGAGAGCACCCTGGCCGCGCTGCGGGCGGCCGCGACCGGCCGTGAGCTCTCGGACGAGGCCGTGGCCAGGGCCGCGTTCCGCGCGTTCGCGCCCGCTCGGCCGACCACCGCGCCGCTGCCATGGACGGCGGGGGCGGAGCCTGCGGCCGTTACCTCTGACACTCTTGTTCTTCCCCCGGCCGACCACCGCCCGCAGCCCGCGGCCCGGCACCGGCACCGGCGGCCGGCGGCCAGGAGCGCGCGCAGGCCGCGCATCGCCGTGACCGGGGCCGCCGCGGCCGCCATGGTCGTGGTGGCGGTGGTCGCGGGCGCGCTGACCGGGTCGATCGGCGAGCTCACGTCCTTCGGCCGCTCGCCCGCCAGCCCCAGCGCGTCGGCCCGCGCGACCGGGCAGTCACCGGGCTCGGAGGGCACGCTGGTGACCGGCGCCGCCAGCGAGCGGCCGCAGGATCCCCAGTCGGCTGTGTCCGGCACCCCCGTCACCCCGCGCCCGACATCGGGTCCCGGCTCGCTGTGCCGCGAGTACTTCGAGCGCCCCCGGCCCTTCGGGCCGGGCGACGAGGCGGCCTTGAGTTCCCTGCAGGGGCAGCTGAGCAAGCTGGCGGGCGGTTCGAGTCCGCTCAAGATCTACGGGTACTGCCTGCACTACCTCGACGGCCCGCTCGACGGCAGGGGCGGCTTGCCGTCGCCTGGGCCCCCGGCCGACGGCTCCGGGCCGACCGGGCAGGCAGACACCGGGAGCGTGAGCCCCGGCGCCGGGAGCCAGGCAAGTCCGGCCGGCGCGATCAGCGATCAGGGCCAGAGCGCCGATCCCGTGGTCGGCGCTGACCGCCCCTGATCGTCACCGCCGCGGCGCCCGGGCGGGTCAGGCCTCCTCGGCCAGGGCGTCGAGGATGACCGAGCAGGCCTGCTCGAAGGCCGCCAGCTGGGCGCCGCTGAGCCGGTCGAAGACCAGCCGCCGGACCGCCGCGACGTGCTGCGGGGCCGCCTCGCGGATGGCGTCGGCGCCGGCCGGGGTGAGCGTGATGAAGGCGCCGCGGCCATCGGCCGCGCACTCCTGCCGCTTCACAAGACCCCGGCGCTCCATGCGGGTGAGCTGGTGCGACAGCCTGCTCTGCTCCCAGTTCAGCGCGTCGCAGATCTGGAACGGGCGGAGCCGCTGCTCGGCCGCCTCGCTGAGCGCGACGAGCACCTCGTACTCGGGCAGCGTCAGCCCGCAGTCCTGCTGCAGCTGCCGGTTGAGGGCGGCGGGCAGCAGCGATCCCACCCGCAGGTAGGTCCGCCAGGCCTGCTGTTCTTCTTCGCTGAGCCACTCCCCGGTCATGCGGCCAGCATAACGCGAGGTTGATGATGGATCATTTATGGCCGTTGGTCCCGTCGTCGGCCGTCCGCCGCGGGCGCTGGCGGCCGCTCGGCGGGCGGAGCGGCGCCATCTCGGTCTCGCCCTGGCGCCGCGGACCCGACCAGAGCGCCGGGACGGCGTCGATGGCCTCGGCGATCTGATAGGCGGCGCTCTCGTAGTTGACCCGCCAGCCGACGAACTCCGGCCAGGCGTCGGACGCCTCCCGGGTGATCTTGAAGCCGACCTCCTCCAGGCGGTTGATCGCCTCGAGGAATTCCTCGTAGGTCAGCGTGATCCCGGCCCCGGGGTCGGCTTCCACCGGCACGTCGAGGCCCATCGCCCGGGCCACCCGCCCCAGGCACGAGAAGCCGCCCCGCAGGCAGAGCCTGGCCGCCACCACCGGCGCCTGCTCGGGCGCGAGCACGAGGATGAGCGCGGCCGAGTCGAGGACCGCGAGCAGCGAGATCACCCACGACGAGTACGGGAGCGGCGAGCGGAACCGGACCAGCGGCAGGTAGGTGGTGTGGCTCTCGGCGACGTCGGCCGCCCAGCGTTCCCACGTCCGGTAGAGATCGGGGAGCGTGTCGATCGACGACACCCCGACCCCGAGCGCGTAGTACGTCCTGGCCAGCAGCTCGGGCCCCCAGGACGGGGCCCCGGAGCGCGAGACGAGCAGCGCGACCTCCGTCTCCCGCCGGTTGAAGGCCGCGTAGAGCGTCGGCAGGTAGCCGACCTGGAGCGCGACCACCACCATGCCGGTGGCCGCGGCCACGAAGACGATCGCGGCGGGCGCGGACCCCCTCGGCTCGGAGAAGCCGAGGGTGAAGATCGACGAGCCGGCGTCGGTGAGCGCCGAGGTGATGCTGGCCCCGTTGCACGGCCATAGCACCAGCGTGTAGCCGAGGACGAAGATGGCGAGCCAGCCGGCCAGCTGGGTGAGCAGGATCGCGGCGGCCTGGGTGGCCAGCACCCGGTCGCGGTGCTTGTAATCGGGCAGCCGCATGGTCACCATCTGATACGCCGCGACCACCACCCGATCGGCCAGCCGGGTCAGCCACGAGGCCAGCGGGCGGGGCACGATCAGCGTTCCGATCACACTCTGCCAGCCGGAGAGCACCAGCAGGGCGCCGAGCGCGGCCGCGACCCACCGGGCGGCTTCCGGTACGACCATCCGCTCAGCAGTCCGAGTAGACGGGCTTGTAGCTGGCGGGAGCGGCCCCGATGAGGTAGCCGCCGCCCGCTTGGGGGACGAGGAAGAAGGTGAGACGCCAGTTGTTGCAGGAGCTGCCGTCGACGCTGGCGCTCGGGGTCTGGCGGCTGGTGAACGTCACGGTCGCGGACTCGCCCCCGTTGGCGGTGCTCTCGAGGGAGACCAGGGTCATCCCCGAGTCGGCGGTGGACGCGTAGCCGGACGTGAACTTGGACGGGGGCTCGGTCGCCTGCATGGCCGCGTCGTGCGCGCTCTGGTACTCCGCGTAGTCGTGGGAGTTGATCCCCTGGAAGTACCGGCTCAGCGTCGTCTCCACGGCCGGCTCGGCCCCGGTCGAGGCGACCCCCGCGCCGACGGTGACCAGCCCGGACGGCGAAGGGCTGGCGGCGGAGGAGGGGGAGCCGGCGGGCGAGGTGCTCGCGCTCGCCGACGACTGGGCGGCGGACGCGGAGGACCCGGCGGTGGGGCTGGCGGGCGGCTGGGCGGTGTCCTTGTCGTTCGACCGCGAGACGAGCGCGTACGCGCCGCCGCCCGCCGCCAGCATCACCAGCACCACCACGAGGATGAAGGCGGCCTTGCGGCCGCCCGACGATCGCCTGCCGCCCGGCGGCGGCCCCGGCTGCGCGCCGTAGGGGGGCCGGGGCGGCGGGTAGCCGGGGGCGGGCGGCGTCGGGGGCGGGTAGGCCTGGGCCTGCCGGCCCGATCTGGCGTATACCGTGTCGGCCGCCTGCCATGGCTCGGCCGCCTGCCACTGCCCGCCGGGCTCGGTCCGCGGGGCCGCCTGGGCGTCCGGCGCGAACCAGGTCGCGAACGGATCGGGCTCGGCCGCCGCCGCGGTCGCCGCGCGGGGCGGCTCGGCCCCGCCCGGCCGGTCGATCAGGGTGACATCGGGCGTTCGCTCGACCCGGGTGGCGTCCGCGGGCGGCTCCCACCGCTCCGCCTGTTCGGCCGGCCGGGCCGCGGCCTGCGCCTCGACGGTCGCCGACGGCTGCGGATCACCGCCGGCGGAGTCGTCGTCCGCCGGCGCGGAGGCCGCAGCCGTCGGGGCGGCTGCGAACTCGGTCCCGCAGCCGCCGCAGTAGCGGGCGTCGTCGGACCGCTCGCGGCCGCACTTCGCGCAGAAGTTCATGCACACTTTTTATCTTATGGATGGCGGACCGGGACCGTCGTTGCAGCACCTGGTCGCGCATTTACCGGCGGTGATGCCGGCTGACGAGCAGGACGACGGCGACCAGCACCGCGATCGGGAACCACGGGATGTTGAAGAAGAAGAAGCCGTTCATCGCGTGCCACGCGGTCGAGCAGACGATGATAACGATCGCCAGCAGGATGAGCGAGCGGAAGGCGCCGCTGCGGCGCCGGGGACGGACGTACGGCGCTGTCGGCCCGCCCGGCCCGGCCGCCCCGGGGGCACCCGCAGACCCGGGCTCGGGCAGGTCGTCGAAGAGGCCCGCGAGGTCGCCGCGGGTCTTGGCGGCCATGGTCCTGCTGATCCGCTCGTCGAACTCGGCCTGGTCGAGACGGCCGTCGGCGTAGTGCGCCCCCAGCTGCTCGGCGACCGCGTTCCGGTCCGCGTCGGAAACGCGAATGTGCTGGTCGGCGTAGCGGATGCGGCGCGTCCACTGCTGGGTTGAGGAAGGCGACATGCTGGTGCTCCTAATCGCACGGTTGAGTCGGATGCCGGTTGCGCGGGCGGGGTTACCGCACCGAGTCGAGGAGAGAGCTCGCGAGAGACTGGTCGCTGCCCTCCTCGGGGATCAGCAGCAGGCAGGCCAGGTAGGCGGGGATGGCGGCGCCGCCGAGGAAGGTGAAGACGGCGAACGCGACGCGCACGATCGTGACGTCGATCGCCAGGTAGTCGGCGAGGCCGGCGCACACGCCGGCCAGCATCCGGCCGTCGTAGGCGCGCCGAAGCGGAGGTCGGCCGGAGGTGCGGGGCCGGGTCTGCGACGGGTCGGACGGGGTCTGGGACTGGGGCTGGGCGGTGTCTTCGAAAGTGTTCATGGCTTAAGTCTTCGTCCGGACGGCCGTGCGGGGTATCGGGATCAGCCCTGGCCCGACCCTGACCCGCGCCCGCCGGACCCTGAGGCGGTCGGGGTCGAGGTGGGGGAAGGCCCGGATACCGCCGATGGGCGTTTTCGGGTGATGATGGTTGCATGCAGGAACCGAGCGAACCGCCGTGGCCGCCGTTCCGGTTCCAGGACCGGCCGGGCCGCCGCCATCCCCGTCGGCACGGGCACCACTGGCAGGACCAGCAGGCCTTTCAAGACCGCCCGGAAGGGGAAGACCGGCCCGACTGGCGGTCGCACTTCAGACGGCACGGGCACGGCGACGGCAACCCGCTCCGCCGTGATCCGGAGGACCGCATCGCCGGCGGGGTCGCGGCCGGCCTCGGGACCTGGCGCGGCTTCAGCCCCACCACCGTGCGGATCGCCTGCGTCGTCGCCGCGCTGGTCACGACCGGCTGGGCGGTGCCGATCTACTTCATCGGCTGGCTGGTCATCCCGGCTAAGGGCTCGGAGACCACCATCGCGGCCAAGGCCAGGCACGACTCGCAGGGCGTGGCCCTCGCGGTCGCGGTGGCGTCCCTGCTGGCCGTGTTCCTGCTGCTGGCAGGCGTGCTGAACGACGGCTCGATCGAGATCTACTGCTGGCCGCAGGTCGTCAGCGTGGCCTGCCTGACGCTGATCTGGCGGAACGCGCCGGAGGGGGAGCAGGAAGGGCTGCGGCACCTGGTCGCGCCGCTCGAGAGCCTCGGCGGCGGCGGTGACAACATTCGGCGCGGCACCAAGCTCCGGTTCGTGGTGTCGGCCGTGCTGCTCATCGCGGGCATCGGGGTGCTGATCAGCCTGCGCGGGGGCTTGAGTCTGCTCAAGCCTCTGGGCGGGTTCCTGCTGGTGGCCGCCGCCATCGTCGTGCTCCTCGGCCCGTGGTGGCTGCGGATCGCGCGTGACCTGCTGTTCGAGCGGCAGGCGCGGGCGCGGGCGGAGGAGCGGGCCGACATGGCCGCCCGGGTCCACGACTCGGTGCTGCAGACGCTCGCGCTCATCCAGCGCAGCGCCGACGAACCGCAGACGGTCGTGCAGCTGGCCCGCGCGCAGGAGCGCGAGCTCAGGTCCTGGCTGTTCGAGGGGCGTGCGCCCGGTGACACCACGGTGACCTCGCTCGCCGAGGGGATCAGGGAGATCCAGCGGGACGTGGAGGCCAGGCACGGCGTCCCGGTCGAGGTGGTCACGGTCGGCGACTGCCCGCTCGACGAGCACCTGAGCGCGCTGCTGGCGGCGGCCAGGGAGGCGACGGTGAACGCGGCCAAGTGGTCGGGCGCCAGCGTGATCTCGCTGTTCGCCGAGGTCGAGCCGGATAGGGTCGAGGTGGCGGTCAGAGACCGGGGCAGGGGGTTCGACCCGGACTCGGTGCCCGCTGACCGCAAGGGCGTCGCGGAGTCCATCCGCGGCCGGATGCTCAGGCACGGCGGCAACGCGACCGTGCAGTCGACGCTGGGGGAGGGGACGAAGGTGACGCTGACGATGACGCGGGTCCTTACTCCGGCCGGGCCCGCGCCGGCCGACGGACGACGGCGATGAGCGCGGCTGCGGCCGGCGACAAGCGCGCGCCGCGGGTGGTGCTGGTGGACGACCACGGCCTGTTCCGCTCGGGGGTCCGGGCCGAGCTCGGCCGGCAGGTCGAGGTGATCGGCGAGGCCGATGACGTCGCCCCCGCGATCGAGCTGATCGGGCGCGAGCTTCCCGACGTGGTGCTGCTCGACGTGCACCTGCCGGGCGGCGGCGGTCACGCGGTCATCACCGAGGTGAAGAAGGAGCACCCCGAGATCAAGTTTCTCGCGCTGTCGGCGTCCGACGCGCCCGAGGACGTGATCGCGGTGATCCGGGCCGGGGCCCGGGGCTACGTCACCAAGACGATCTCCACCGACGACCTCGCCGACGCGATCAGGCGGGTGGCCGACGGCGACGCCGTGTTCTCGCACCGGCTCGCGGGGTTCGTGCTTGACGCGTTCGCGACCGCCCCGGCCGCGCCCGACGTGCGGCCGTCGTTCGACCCCGAGCTGGACCAGCTGACCACCCGCGAGCGCGAGGTGCTGCGGCTGATCGCCCAGGGGTACACCTACAAGGAGGTGGCCCGCGAGCTCTTCATCTCGGTCAAGACCGTTGAGAGCCACGTCTCCTCGGTCCTGCGCAAGCTCCAGCTCTCCTCCCGGCACCAGCTGACCCGGTGGGCGGCCGAGCGCCGGCTCACTTAACCGGCAGCGGCGCCCGGCGGCCCCAGGCCAGGTCCTCGGCCGGCAGGCCGGCCAGCCGGCTCGCGATCCGGTCGCGGTCCGCGTCATCATGGCCCCGGATGACCTCGATCAGGGCGGCCGTGTGGGCGCTCACGTGCGCGCGCCACGCGCTGGTGGCGGCGGCCGAGGCGGAGACCGGCGGCGGGTCGATGGCCAGGATCCGCGCCGCGCACCGCTCGAGCAGGGTGCCGAGCGGGCCGCGGGAGCCGCGCACCCGCAGCGCGTGGATCTTGTGCAGGTCGAACAGGCGCTCGGATTCGGGCGACGCCACCACCCGCCGCGACAGGTCCCAGGCGGAGCTGGTGAGCCAGCGCGGGTTGGCCGATCCGTCCGGGTTCAGCGCGGGCACGATGTAGGCCGAGCGCGCGCCGGGCGCGCGCTGCCAGGCCCGCAGCTCGTCGCGGCGGAGCGAGGCGAACGCCCGGCTGTCAACCTGCAGTTCGCGCTTGGCCCACAGGTACTCCTCGAGGAACCGGGCGTTCTGCGGCCAGCCGAGCTCGTCGAGGGCGGCGAGGACGACGGCCCGGACCGGCAGTCCCGGCCGCGCGGCGCGAACGCCCGCGCTCGCCTCGCGGCGGAGCTGGCCGATCAGGTTCTCCCGCCGCTGGTCGAGCCGGCCGAGCATGCTCGCCTGGGCGACCAGCTCGGCGACGGGGACCTCGTCATCGCGGGCGTCCGCCGCCAGCTGGCGGGCGAGGCTGAGCGTTTCCTCTAGCGCCGCGACGAGCTCGTCGCGGACCGTGGTCACGGGCACGATGTGGACTGTACCCCGTAACCATGCGGGGTATCCATGGCCCCCCATGCGGTTGGCGCATGGAGGTTGTGGGTATCGAATTACATCGAGGGGATTGCCAATAACAGCGGAACGCGGGGGATCGCCCAGGAGGTGCTGCGTCATGGGAGCGACGGCCAGAATCGACAAGGTCACCCGACTGCGCCAGAAGGCCGGCGACCGGTGGCGGTTCCCCGAACGGACGCTGCACGTGGTCGATATCGAGAACCTGGCCGGCGGCCCCGTGCTCTCCCTCGTCCAGGTGAACGAGCTGCAGGGCTGGTACATGGCGCGGCTGGGGTTCGGGGCCGACGACCAGGTGGTGATGGCCTCCAGCCACCTCTGCTTCATCAACGCGGCCCTCGGCTGGCCGCACGCCCGTTACCGGGTGCGGTCGGGCCCGAACGGCGCCGACCATGAGCTGCTTGACGTCCTTGAGCACGAGGACGTCGCCGCCCGCTTCAGCCGCGTGGTGATCGGGTCGGGCGACTGGCGGTTCAGCCAGGCGGCCGCCAGCCTGGCCGAGCGGGGCGTCCGCGTCACGGTGGTGAGCCGGCGCGGCAGCCTCGCGGCGGTTCTTGCCCGGGCCGCTGCGGACGTGGTCTACCTTGACATCCCCCGGGCCACGGCCGCCTAGCGCCCGGTCATGACGACGGGGGCGACGGGGAAGCCCCGTCGCCCCCGCCGTCGGGGCGGTGGCGTCGCTTACTGGGTGGTGATGATCGCGGCGAACTTCGGCGTCCCGATGCCGGTCGCCTCGTCAAAGCCGGGGGTGGTCGGGAAGAGGCCGTTGTTGGTCGCGGCCTGCTGGAGCTTCCCGTTGCCGGTGATGTCGTTGAAGTACTGACCAGGGTCGGTGTCGAGCCACGAGTACACCAACGGGTTGATGTTGCCGCTGCGCTGACCGTCGAAGCTGTCGCGGTCGGCGATCAGCGCGCCCCAGAGCGGAGACGACAGGCTGGTGCCGCCGATCGCGAACCAACCGGGGGCCGCCTCGCTGCCGCTGAACGTGGCGCAGTAGCTGTAGGCCGTGCTCGCGCTGCCGGTGCAGTACTCGGAGTAGCCGTTGTACGGGTCCGCCATGGCCGAGACGTCCGGCACCTCGCGGCACGGCGTCCCCGTCGTGGCCAGCGTGCAGGCCGTCTCGCCGTTGGCGACCGTCTCACCCGAGTAGGTGGTGGTCGCGCTGGTCACGCCCGGTCCGCGCTGGTAGAAGGGACGACCCCACCACTGGCTGGAACCGCCGCCGCCGGCGCCGGTCTCGGCGCACCAGAAGAAGCCGCCCTGCTGGTCGTTGTCGGCGGCGGCCGCCTGGTCGCTGCAGAGGTTGTCGACGTTCCAGACGGTCTCGGTGCCGTTGGCCGGAGTGCCCGGGTTCGGGTTGGTGCCAGGGTTGTCGCCCTCGAACGAGGTGCCGCCGACGCTCGTCACCCAGGGCTGGGTGGACGGGTCGCCGACGTTGACGACCGTGGTGCCGTCGGAGCGCATGCAGTCGAACGCGCCGGTGTCGCCTGCGGAGCTGAACATGGACTGACCCTGCAGCGCCATCTGCTCGAAGATCGTGTTCTCCGACTCGACGTAGCCGGCCGTGACGTCGTTCTCGCACACGCCCCAGCTCGAGCTGATCGTGGACGCGGTGTCCTGGTTGGCGATCGCGGTGTACTCGTCGAGCTCGGTCTGGCCGGTGTAGTCGTTGGGCGCGTTGTAGACGATGAGGTGCTTGACGTCGGGCGCGACCGCCAGCGTGGTCTCGATGTCGGCGTCGACCTCGATGTCGCTGGAGTACCCGTTGTACTCGGCCGGGCAGGTGTCGCCGGCCGGGCAGACCGGGGCCAGCGGGCCGCCGTCCACGGTGACGTTCTCGAGCGGCGCGGTGTAGCGCTTGCCGTAGTAGTGCGTGGCCCAGGTGTCGATGTCCGACTCCTGGTAGGCGGAGAGCTCGAAGACGGCCGCGGTCACGCCGGCCCCCTCGGTGCTCGGGCTGGCGGCGGGCGCACCGTACATGGAGTTGGTCTGCGACGGGGTCAGGCCGGCGCAGCCGGGGCCGCCGCCGTAGCCGTAGGGGAAGCCGGTGCCGCTGTTGACCAGATCGAAGAGGTCGGCCGTGGTCACGTAGCCGGTTTCGCAGCTGGCGGCCGACGAGGAGGACTTGGACCCGGCCTTGCTCGCGGCGGCCGGGCGGACGGCCAGCGACTGCAGGCGCACGGTGTTCGTGAGGCCGACGACGCCGCTGATCGCGGACGCGATCGAGGCGGGCAGCCGGACCGCGGACGAGTTGGAGTAGTACTTGGCGCCCTGGCGGTCCCGGTAAGTGCGGAGATCGGTGTGGAAGGCGGCGGTGATTTTCGCACTCGAGCCGGTGGCGCGGATCAGGAACGGCGAGTTGGTGGACGAAACCGTGAGGCCCGCGCTGCGGAGGTAGGCGGCGACCCCGTTCGTGGTGGCGGTCGTGGGCGCGTACCTGGCGTCGAACTGGCCCTGGGCGAGGAACCGCCCGTACTGGGCGTTGCCGTGGGTGTAGACGGCCTTCAGCTCGGCGCTGAGACCCGCCTCGTCCCGCGGCGCCAGCGCGACCTCGACCGACATGCTGGACGCGGTGAAGGCGCCAGTCTGGGGGTCGGTCGTGGCCGGCAGGCTGCCGCTGAGCGGGATCAGGGTCGGGGAAACGGCCGCCGGAGCGGTCGACGCATGGGCGCCGCTAGCCGCGAAGGCGCCGGTGAGCGCGATCGTGGCCAGCCCGAGCACGGCGGCGCCGCCGGCTCGGAGTGGCCGATGGAGCAATCGCATGCCAAACCTCCTCATAACGAAAGTTATCCATCGTTATAAGGCCATAGCGGTAAAATTGATACAGAGGAGCACTATCTTTAACTAATTCGCAACAGTACGCACAGACGGGCGCATGATGCTGGCGGGGAGCGCGGGGTTCGATCGGCGCCGCGCCGCCTTCCCGGGGCCAGGAAGACGGCTGGCGCTGCCGCTGGAGCCAACGGTCCGTTCGATATGAGCGGTGGACTTTGACCTTGACTTTGACCTGCCCGGCCGTGATCAGGGCTGGAGGACGCCGTCCTCGTTATCGACGTACCAGGACTCGTCGTCCGGGACCCGCTCGACGTAGGCGCCGGTATGCGGGGCGTCGATGATGTAGCCGCCGCCGACGTACATGGCGACGTGGCCTTCGCCGTCGTAGATGATCAGGTCGCCCGGCACCATCTCGGAGACGGGGATGTGCGGCAGGTCGTCCCAGTCCTCGAAGGTGGTCCTGGGGATGGCGACGCCCGCCGCCGCCCAGGCGGCCTGGACCAGGCCGGAGCAGTCGAAGCCGTCCGCGCAGGGGCCGGTCCCGCCGTAGACGTACGGGCAGCCGAGCTGGGCGTAGACGAAGGCGACGGCCTTGTCCGCCTGGGTGCCGGTCGGCCCGGTGTACGTCGGCTCCGAGCCCGGCGCGCCGCCGCTGCTGGCGCTGCCGCCGCCGATCGTGTCGGCCGTGACCTGCGCCTGCTGCGCGCTGGTGAGGCTGTCGAGCGTCGCCTGGCTGCTCGCGAGGAGCTTGTTGAGCGAGGTCTTCTGCGCGGCGAGCTGCGCGCGGATCTGCGCGATGCCCTGCTCGGTGCGCTGCCGCTGCTCGGTGACGGACGCCAGCGTCTGGGCGGCGGTGAGGTACTGGGCCGCCTCCTCGTTGTGCGCCCCCGCCACCTCGAGGACGAGCGACGCCTGGGAGAGGACGTTGGCCGGGTTGCCCGAGCTGAGCAGGCCGAGAATCGACGTCTGGTTCGAGTTCTCGTACTCGGAGACCGCCACCTGGGCGAGCTGGGCGCGGGCGGCGTTGTAGCGCGCCTGCGCGCTGGCCGCCTGCTTCTGCACCTGGGCGAGCCTGGCCTGGGCCGAGCCGTATTCCTGGCTGGCGGCGTCGTACTGCTGGCCGATCTTGTCCATCTTGGCCTGCAGGGTGTTTATCTGCGACTTGACCTGGCCGATGGTTGGGGCGGCGGCGGCCCCGGCCCCGGTGGTGCCGACGTAGACGGCAAGGCTGGTCGCGGCGGCCACGGCGACCGCGAGGACGGCGCCGCGCCGGATCTGGGTTGTGCTGGCAAGGTGCTTGGCCGTAAGGCGCTTAGCCACGATGCTGTCACGCTCCGTTCTCCATGCCTGGCAGATAAGCCAGAGGCTGGAGATCACCGTAGTGACTGTAACGGTGGCATCTCAACCGGTTCGCGAAAACCTCACGAAATGATTACGGATTCATCCCGAGATATGGGGTTGTGTCGGAGGGTCAGCCGACGGACGGCGCGGACGCGCGCCCGGGGCGGGCCAGCCGCGACGCGCCGGACCGGACCGCGTGGCCGGCCATCCGCCGGAAGAGCGACGGGGCGGCCACCCGGACCATGCCCGGCAGCCTCGTCCAGCCCGGTATATAGAGGTCGTCGCGACCGCCGGCCGCCGCCTGGCAGATCAGCCGGGCCACCCGTTCGGCTGCCAGCGGCCGCGGCCTGCGCCGCGCGTAGGGGGCGCCGCGGCGGACGAAAAACGGGGTGTCGGCCACGCACAGGGTTACGTGCGTGATCCCCACCCCGGTGCCGTGCAGCTCGTAGCGGAGCGCCTCGGCGAACGCGCCGAGTCCGGCCTTGGCGGCCGAGTACACCGCCTCCCCGCCCACCCCGACGCTGCCGGCGATCGACCCGACCAGGGCGACCCGGCCCCGGCCGCGGGCCAGCATCTGCGGCAGCAGCACCCGGACCAGCTCGATGGCCGAGACCAGGTCGACCATCAGCAGTTCCTCGGCCCGGCCGGCCGGCATGGCCGTGAACGACCCGTACCAGCCGACCCCGGCGCAGGCCACCAGCAGGTCGACCTGCCCGGCGGCGGCCAGCGCGGCCTGGGCGAGCTCGCCCGCGCCGGCCACCGACGACAGGTCGGCGGGCAGCGAGACCGAGCCGGTCCGGGCCGCCACCTGATCCAGCCGGGCGACGTCCCGCCCGGACACCAGCAGCCGCCAGTTGTCGGCCGCCAGGCAGTCCGCCACGGCCGCCCCGATCCCGGAAGAGGCTCCGGTCACCAGGGCCACGCCCCCGGACCCGGCGCCGCGCAGCCTCCCCGACGCCGCCGCGGCCGGAGTGCGGGAGCCGGCCCCCGCAGTGATGATGCCCATGCTGAAGCCTCTCCCTCGAGTGCTTGGCACCAGCCTCAGGCCCGGCCCGCAGACACGGAATCACCCGAGCTGGGTGATTCCGTGTCGCCCGGCCGCACCGCACCCTTAGGGACGTCAGGAGTCGCTACGAAAGGGGAGGTCATGGGGAAGGAAGCACGGATAGGTCTGCTGCTAGGCGCTTCCGCCTGTCTGCTGGCGGTCATGGTCGACTGGGTTATCGAGGACCTGAACCGCCAATAGCCAGCTCATTCGCTGCGTGCCCGGTCGCGCGTGACCACTCGCGACCGGGCCATGAGCTGGAGGACGGATGACGGAAACCGCGACGATGCTGACCGGGCCGCTCGGGCTGGGCCACGAGATGATGGCGCGCGGCTGCGGTCGGCTGTTTGAGCGGTCAGGCTGGCGCGTCCGCCAGCTTGACAGCATGTCGCTGCTCGGGCCCTGGCGCGGGGGCGTCGGCGAACGGCTGTTCAAGGGCCTGGTCGCCGTGCCCGGCCTGTACGACGGGCTGCACTTCGCCCATCTGCGCACCGGCAGCAGGCTGGCGGACCGCATCGACCGGGCGTCCAACGCCAGGCTGGTGCCGGCCCTGCGCTCCGAACTCGAGCGACACCCGGCCGACCTGCTGTTCAGCGTGTTCGCCACCGGTGCGTCGGCGGCCGGGAAGCTCAAGGCGGAGATGCCGGGGCTGCGGTCGGTGGTGCTGTGCACGGACGTGTCGGTGCACCGGATCTGGGCGGCCGAGGGCACCGACCTGTTCCTGGTGACGTCGACCGCGGCCGAGGCGTCGGTCCGCCGGTACCTGCCGCGGGCGGCGGTCGCGGTGGTGCCGCCCCCGGTGCGGCCCGAGTTCTACGCGGCCCCGCCCCAGCAGCAGGCGAGGAAGGCGTTCGGGGTGTCGGCGGACGCCTTCTGCGTGCTCGTGATCGACAGTGGCTGGGGGTTCGGCCCCCTGCTCGGGGCCGTCTCCGAGATGGCCGACGCCGGCCTGCACGTGCTGGCGGTGGCGGGCCGGGACCGCAAGATCGAGCGGGGGCTCCGCCAGCTGGCGGCCGGGAGGCCCCGGATCACCCCGTTCGGCTTCACCGACCGGGTTCCCGAGCTGATGGCGGCGGCCGACGTGATCGTGGCCCTGCCCGGGGCGGTGACCTGCGCCGAGGCCCGGGTGGTGGGGCGCCACCTGCTGCTGCTTGACGTGATGCCCGGCCACGGGCGGGACAACCTGCAGCATGAGCTTGAGCTGGGGGAGGCCGGCGCGTGCGTGCCGACGCCGGGCGGGGTGACCGCCAGTGCGCTTGCCCTGCGTGACCAAGCCGTCGGCCCGCTTCCCAGCCGGGTTCCGCCCTGGGAGCCCGCCTACCTTGCCGCCCTGCGGCGGATCGGCCTTGACCTGCAATCCTGGAAGGAGCCAAGTGCCCACGTTGCGCACGCTATTCCTGAATCCGCCGTCGTTTGAAGGTTTCGACGGCGGGGCCGGCGCCAGGTACCAGGCGAAGCGGGAGATCCGCTCCTACTGGTACCCGACCTGGCTGGCCCAGCCGGCCGCGCTGGTGCCCGGCAGCAAGCTCGTGGACGCGCCGCCGGCCGGGCTGACCCTCGATGACATCGTCACCCAGGCCGACCAGCACGATCTGCTGATCCTGCACACCAGCTCGCCCACGTTCGCGGGCGACGTGAAGGTGGCGGAGGCGCTCAAGGCGAAAAACCCGGACCTGCTCATCGGCTTCGTCGGGGCCAAGGTCGCCGTGCAGCCCGAGCGATCGCTCCAGGCCTCGCCCGCGATCGACTTCGTGGCCAGGGAGGAATTCGACTTCACGGTGGCCGAGGTGGCCGAGGCGCGCCCGCTGGCGTCGGTCGACGGCCTCAGCTACAAGGACTCGGACG
>Ga0335074_10005555_pt1 | contig 17458 bp, 6 predicted proteins | sample Lox_Sample_23_FD_206715 | JGI IMG/M metagenome (GOLD analysis project Ga0335074, IMG submission 206715) | Soil microbial communities from Loxahatchee National Wildlife Refuge, Florida, United States - Lox_Sample_2.3 | ecosystem: Environmental > Terrestrial > Soil > Wetlands | place: USA: Florida... | reverse complement strand
TGCAGCTCCGCGATCGGTCCGAAAAGTTCCCTGAACAACGAATCGCCCAGAACAACGTTGACGTGTTGCTGGCGAACAGATGTCCGATACGCGTTTGCATCGGCCTCGATCATCTCCCGGCTGGCGAGTTCGTAGGCTCGAGCCGTGGTATGTGTTACCGCGAGCGCATAGGAGTGAGGAGCAGCGAGCACGTATTCGACAAGCACTTCTTTGTCGCCAAGCAGAGACTCCAGTTGTTTCAGTGGAACCGGATGCTCGATTGCCTCCGATGCAAGGGAGTGCTGCTCAAGCGTCAGCTCGGTTCGGTAAACCTGATCGGTAAGTTCCTGCCGCTGCCCCTGGTCTTGAGCGGTGAGCAGTGCGATGTTCAGCTCTGTCAGATGTCTCTCGGCGGGGGTCGGCGCGTGGGGAGGGGCGTATGCGTGGTGCTCCAGTGCCTGAGCCTCAATTCGCCCACGGGCTTCTTCGAGAACGTGTAGGGCCGTATCGTATTTGTGCTGATTGCACATCGAGACGAAGTACCCGGCGTAGACTTCGCCCATTTCCGTAAGCAGTAAGCGTTCGACGTTGGGAGTGGGAACATTTTCAAGCAGCGAATCGATGATGGTCGCGCTCTCTCGGTAGAGCGCATCGGCCTGATTTGGCTGACCGAGCTTTCCGAGAATGCGAGCCTTGATCGCCAGATTGCGAGGAACAAAATATAGCTCGTCGGGAATGCGTTTGTTGGCGGTGATCGCCTCATCGACGGTCGAGAGAGCCGGCTGGAGCTCGTTCTGGTGTTCGTATGCTTCCGCAAGTTCACCCCCAACCTGTGTTATGCCGCGCCAGTAGCCGAGTTGCTTCGCATCGGAAAGAGCCTGGTTGAAATCGGCGATCGCATTGTTCCACTGGCCTAGGTCCTCATAGACGCTGGCTCTCGATGTGAGGATTTGGTAGTAGTGCCCCTTGAGCGCGGGGCTCGGGATCTCCGCGAGCGCCTGGCCTGCAAGGTTGAGAGCATCCTGGTAGCGGTGAAGACCCCGAAGCGCATCGATTTTGGACGAAACCGCCACGGCGGGAAAGGCCACCGCCGGATTGGACTTTGCGGTATTGATTGCCTCATTGAGTGCAATGAGCGCTTCATCGTAGCGACGGAGTTCGACGAGACCGGCGCCATAGAGGCTCGCATATCGTACATGGGCCTCGGTGTCGCGGAATACTCTCGATACTCCCCAGGCGGTCAGGACCTCCCGTTTGGCCGTCGATGTATCGCCTGCCAGGAATGCGGCGATCCCTTGCTCGCCCAAGGCACGCGAGGCAAGAAGAAGATGTCCTTGGCGAGTAGCCAGATCAGCTACTTGTTTCCAAGTCTGCCGGGCCATGCCGGCGTCGTAATTGTTCTCGATTGTCCCGCGGACTACGAGGATCCGAAGGTGCGTCTCGGCATCGGCCGCTTCTGGTCTGCTAAGGTCCTCGGTGAGAGCGTAGATCGTGTCGGCAAGACTGGTGGACTCGGCGCCGCCGGGAATTTGACTGACCTGCGCATAAAGCGCTTTGGCTCTGTTTCCTTGAGCCGCGAATTTGATTTCGGCTTGCCGGTAGAGGGGCACGGCAGAAAACCAGTTGCCGTTCCACGACAATTCATCGGCGCGGCGCAGAAGAGCGCCCGCACTGTCAGATGCAACCCGCCGCCGAATACGGTAACCGATGAATACGACGAGCAGTATGATCGCGACCGCACACGTGACAATAACGGCGACGGACTGGGTGCGTTTGGGGGAAAAGCGCATCGCAATCCTCGCGGCCGGTCGAACTGGTTACGGGCAGTGTAGCCGCCTTTTACGGATTTTCCAAATTTGGTTGTAAAAGAACAATGAATACGCTTAGGTCTTGCTGGTTGCGACTCGACCCTCATGAGAAAGGCAGCGCAAGCCTGTCGGTGGACTTAACCGATTGCATTTGCGTAAATTGGGATCTGCCTCCAGTCCGGTTGATGAAGCGCGACCTTCTTTTCGTTGCCGTGCAATTGCTGTCATTGCTTGATGAGAAGCAGTTGGAAATGGTGGCGAGGAACCGTAGCATCAATGCGAAGGATGGCGAGTCGGCTGAGCGTGATAAGGAAATGAGTCCAGATTCGCGTTTTTACCGGGGAGGTGACTCCGGTCTCTGTTTGAAGGAGAGAGTGGAACTGCTATGCCCGATGCAATTCTCTTGACTCGATAAGGGCGTCAATCAACTGTTCGATTGATCCTGGAATCTCTCCTCCCCGAATCAGAATCCCGAGTTCCATGTTCCTCTCAAAGGCTGCCTCCGTTAGATTTGCACTGCTTAGGAATGCAATCTGCGAATCTGCGACTGCCACTTTCATGTGCATTAGACCGGCGTGTCCCTGATCATCGCGTGGTCGCTGTTCAGTCGGCCACTGTAGGATCAGTGCTTGACCTGTAACTACAGCTCCTAATTGCGAAAGCTGGCGTTCAATTAGGCTCTTGCTGGCAGATTCCCTGTCACCCAATACAATCCTGAGAGCAACACCCCGCTGTAGCATGAGCTCCAATTCGCCCACCAGCCGTGGAATCTGAAATACGCCAAAGCTGGCGATTGTTAATCGTCGCTCCGTGAATCGGATGAGATCGCAAAGAACCTGTTCGGTTCGACGAACTGGAACCACTGTTGTCGCTGGCCCAGTCCACACCAGTTCTGTGGTCGGCGCTAGCCGTTTCGCAGCAAGAGCGACTTCGAGCATTGGCGCCAGGTCGGAGGGTCGCTCATCACACCGTTGCAGGAACTCGTCAACCCGCGCTTGGTAGCTCGGGTTTGGCATAGAGGGCCTCCGGCAGTCTCGGAGTTCGCGAATCAGCGACTCTACAAGACTAGCTGGCAAGGTCTCCGTTAATTTCAGGCACGCTTCCGCTACCGTCATCATTTGAAATACTGGTATCCAGAACGCTCCATAGTGGGCACGAGTACCGTCCGGTCGAGATATCGATTCCCACGTTCGCATGAGGTTTCGGGCAAGAATAGGCAATTGTGACAGGCAGCCCCGTGAAGAGAGAGAAACGATTGCTCAGGCTGCGTCTCGGCGCAAAGAGGGTCCGACGAACATATCTCAAGACTTTCCAATGCCTGATCAAGGTGCTGTTCCAGATTGGCTGTTTTGCCCAGTGTTACCAGACCGCCGAGTGTACCTTCGCTGTCGGGAGCGGCGGTGTAAATCAGGATTCCCGCCATCGCTTCTTCGTCATCCGACGTGGAGGAATAGATCCTTTCTTTCAGGCTGGCTGCTGCATAGCCACACTCGACTGAAAACTGGCGAATCAAAGCATGTGCTAGGGAATGCAGCAGAACGTATCGCAGTCCCGGATACCCAAGTGAGGGCTCAAGTCCTCTTTGATTACGCCAGCGTTTATGAGCGGTTAGAAATTGCGCATCGAGCGATTGATTGACAGTCAACCATTTTGAGACCTTCTCCTCCGAGAGTCTGAGAAATACCCCTTCGCCCCGCACCTCCGCAGCCGGTATCCATGCTGCCGCACCGCGTCTTAAAGGCACCAGTTGAGTTGGTGAGTCATCTCCGGGCGGCTCCAAGCGAGTAAAGCCAACGAGCGCCTGCACCTCACGCAACCGCTCAATTAGAACTACGCTGTCGATCCACTGTCTATATTTCTCCGGCGGCGTGCCAATGCGTACTCGTAAGTTCGCACCGTTTTTCCCGGGATCGGGCTGGGAAAATAAGCGCCACTCCGGAAGCTTTAGATCTTTGGGAGTGAGCGGACCTGCACCGTCCAGCGCTCTGAGCTTGAGGACCGCCGCCCAAATCTGCGCATCGGAATACTGGTCGTAGCGGACATGTCCCGTTCGCAATAGTTTGACGTCGCGCTCGGATTCCGCTTCATCGAAGAGCCCACTCATATCCTGTTCCACGAGCTGCTCCAATGGATCTGCCGTGGATGGAATTGAAAGAGCCGAGAGCGTACGTGAGAACCACATGTTCGTAGCGCCGAGCGTGATGGGCTGGGAAGCAGCGTGACAATCCTCGTCAAGTGGCGCTACCCGAAGATGGGGATGACGGCCTCGACACGCCGGAAGCTGAGCTCGTCCCTCTTCAGAAAAGGCCGGTGCCAGCGGCTTTCGCTTCTGACACGCGCGGCAGAGCAACATGACGTCGGCGGCTTCACCGCTAGCCCCGACATCGCGAAACTCAAGCGGTCCTGGACAGATCCCCACTGCACCGTGCAGGTATTCATCCCATGGAAAGTCGTCAACGTGGCCGTTTTCACAGGCGACCAAAAAGCGAGCAGGTACGGCAGTGGCCGTGGCCAGCCGAGGGCAGTTCTTGTGGATGAAGCGCGACCGCTCCGGCCGAGATGTGTCGGCGCGGAATTCGAACAAGCCAGACCTGATCGGCGCCAGCAAACGACACTGCGTACAGACTAGCCACCGCGGAAAGGCGGCCACCGGCACGCCATCACCCGTAGCCCTAGTGAACAACGGTGCAGAGAAATCGTCGCGCACAGGTGCGGCTTTCAACTGTCGCACTTGAGTGCCTAAGACGTTGCGGACAACGCGCAGCAAACGTTCCTCGTGGATCTCCTCCATCTGCGAGGCCGGCCAGTCATCAAGACCCATGACCATTGCCGAGAACTGGGGCAAGTCCACCGTAGATCCGACTCCGTAGGTGTAGATCAATTGTGTCGGCCTAACTGTTCCGACTTCGCGCCCGCTCATTGGTCTGCCTCCAGGCTATCCATGCCACTGTCGTCAAACGTGAGCACCGCTTCTGGTTCAACATCGCGCAACGAGTTCAGAACCGTGAACTCCGTCCAGAGTGCCTTTCCCGCCATCTGCAGAAGCCCGACAGTTACTCCATCCCGGCCGTCGCTGTAGCCTAGGCGAGCGCCACCTCTCATTCGAACGGCGCGATCCCGCCAAGCGTCGATCCTCTGCTGAAGTGTTCCTTGAACAAAGCTCTGGAGTGTGGAGCCGCCAGTTCCGGCCTCTGATGCACGCACCGGTAACGCAGCCAATGCGGCCTGCACCACCAAATGCATTGGCTGCATCTGATGGGCGCTGTCATTCCGGTTGTAGTCTGCGCCGCCTTGTCGAATCGCGCTCACCATGACGCCGGTCAGCGCCCGGTCGATCGCGCCAACCGAATAAGGCGTTACGCTCAGAGCTTCCACCTGGCGATAGAAGGTGGCATGGTAGTGGCAAAAACCCTCGAAATGCGAAAGATCCCGAGGTCGAGCCCAATTCCCAACCGTAATCACCAATCCTGGACTCGCACGGCCTACACGGCTTGTGGCTTGAATGTACTCCGACGTCGACTTTGGTTGCCCAGCCACAATCATCAAGCCGAGCCTCCCCACATCCACGCCAACCGAAAGCATATTCGTCGCCAGGAGAACATCGATTGGAGGTTTCGCAGGCCGCTCACCAAATGGCGGGAACTTGCATTTCATACGCTCCAGAACTTCGGGGATCTCTGTGGCGGACTTCCGCGAAGTCAGTTCTTCTACGGCCTGAGGCAGACGGATCGCGCGTTTCTTTAGTCCACGCGAGTCAACCTGGGTCAGCCTTGAGCGGACGTCATCATCGACTAGCCGCCGCATGCCGCCTAGTTCCCGCAGCGAGCTGAAATAACCCACGGCTGTCATGAACGGATCAACTGCATCGCCGTATTTCTCGTACATCGTTTGGCCTGCGGCAAGCGCGGCGACATAGACACGAATCAGGGCTCCTTTTAGCTTCTTGCCCATCGCGCATATACCGACATACAGCCGTCCTGGCGCAGCGTCACTGGCCGGAAGCTCGCGAGAGAAGAAGTTGGCCCCAGCTTCCAATCCGGGAGGCGGGAACACTCGCACTTGTCGATTGAACAGAGCTGCAACCTGGGCTTGTGCCCGTCTCACAGTTGCGGTCGATGCAATTACCTTCGGCCGAACCCTCTTTCCGTCTACTTCCCATGTCGCTAGTTGATCGATGGCGCCTTCGTAGATCCCAACAAGGCTACCGAGCGGTCCGCTGATCAGATGCAATTCATCCTGAATGATCAAATCTGGGGGGCGCAACAGCGCGTGCGGCCTTGTTGCGATAGCCGGAAATCGCCCTGCTGCCTGATGAGAATTCGTGTCCTCCAGTTCCGGTGAACGGAATCCGTGACGCGGGCACCACCCTGTCACGTGTCCGAACAATGTCTGCACTGGACCTTGCCAGGCCATCTGGGCGAACTTGTCCACTGTAGCGATGAGCATCGCAGGAGGCCGGCGGTATATTTCCTCATCTACGAGCTGGAGTGGCAATCCCTCATCCGGAGCCTGTCGCCTCGAAAACTCGCACTCGCCTCGGCTGTCGCCACAATAGATCAATGTGCGTGCCCGGCCAGCCGGGTATTGCTCGACTACGATGTTTTGCCCCGGCTCGATTGCTGTTCCGCACCACGGACAATTCGGAAACTGATGCGGAGAGCCAACACCGAATACCGGCTTCCGACCGCTACGCAACGCCTCCACCACTTCTGCGGACTGCGAGGTTCTGTTTGGGGTCGTCTTACGCCCTACCCAAAGACCAAGTCTGAATGGTGTTTCACCCCAGAGATCTTTATTTCCAAGTCGAATCCGCTCGCATGCGCAAATGAGCGTCGCAGCACGTTGGAATTGTTGAAGTGTGAGCAGTCGAAGCGTGTAGCGCATCAATACCGCAACGCCGTTCTCGCCGTCACGTCCTCCGATATTCTTCTGCAACCTCCGAATCGCGATCGTATAAGCCGCCAGGCCAAGGTAAGCCTCTGTTTTGCCGCCTCCGGTGGGGAACCAAAGCAGATCGGCGCCAGCAAACGAGCTGGTATCCCGATCTGGATGGTCGAGGCTGGTTAATCCAGGCAGGTTGATCAAAATGAAAGCTAACTGAAACGCGCGCCAGCTCCGATTCTGCGGGATGTCAACGTCCGCCAATTGGCGGCTTGGTTCCTCTTTACGCTCTTCGATCCAAACCGAGCGAATGCGCTGCTGCCACATCGCATGGTTTGCGAAAGAAAACGCTTGTCTCGCGTCCTGATTTGCCTCGAGCAACGCGATGCCATCGTTCAGCCGAGCCAAAAGCTCGCGAGCTCTTGCCACTACCTGGGCGGAGGCTTCTTGATAGTTGGCTAGATCGGCTTCAGTCGTCCGGCGACCTTCCAGTTCCTCTATCCAAGTTGCGTATGCCGTTGCGAGCGGCACCAGCTTGCTGGCCAACTCAGTATCATTGGCCTCCGCCAATTCCTTCATATCCGTGACCATGTCCGGAATCTGGCGCTGCTCAATGTTGCGAACTATTGCGCTTGGCATCGCAACAGTTCGGATCAACTGAGCCTGGTCAACGCGCCCCTCGCTCAGCTCCCACTCAACGCTGATTCCATGACCGCGGGCGAACTCCAGCTCTTTGCGATAGAGCATTTCGTTGGTCTGATCTTCGAGGCGGGAGATGGCATCCAAAGTCGAAACGTGCCCGTGGCCGGGGCGCCGGGCAAAATGCCCATGCACAGAGAGTTCAGGCTGGAAAAGCCAGAATCTGTCTCGCGGGCGGTCCTCTGCCTGCTCATTGGAAAGGAAGAGAGTGACGCTCCAGTGGTCAGCACGGCGGCGAACCCGGCCCCGGACCACCACCTGTGGAGTCTCTGCTTCCGGGGACCATGCGGACAGGTTGCCGTCCTTCAATGTGATTGTCTTGCGACCGCCGCGTGGGTATCGCTTCCAGATGGGCTTACCTTCGGCGTCCTGGTCTCGGAGGTATTGGCCCCAATAGGCTCCAGCCTCAAATTCGACCTCCGCCAAATCCAGGCAAAAGCTGAGGCCGAAAGTTGATGGGGAAACACTGCGGTTCGCCGGCGTGGAAGGCTCAGCGGTGCCTTCTTCCACGTTGTCCGCCGATCCATCGGCCAATTCTTCGAGGGGCTCCTCTTCCTCCTCCTCAATGCGCTTTAAAGGCGCGAGCATACCTAGGAGATAGCGATTGCGCACACTCTGCTCAGTGACAATCTCCTGCTCGCCGCCGGCGGGGCCGAGCAGATCGCGGCGGATCAGGTCCTCGAATTCCTTGCGGAGAGTAGCAGTTGACATTGTTTTTCCTCAAATCAGAATAGACCTGCCTGCTGGGGTGCACGCTTCCGGGACTTAGACTTTTGTTTCGGCGCGGAGAGCGGATCGCCCTGTTCCTTTGCATAGCGCTCATGATTGAGCTCGAGCAAACTGTCGAGCACCTCGCGCCGCGCGCACTCTGAGATTGTGAAACGAGTCCCTTGCTTCGTTTCGTGGAAGCCATGACCAAGATCGAGGCTTGTCCAACCATATGCCGTAGCGACGGCGTAATCTAGCTCGACGTGAATCTTCCTCAAATGAGAGATGTCTTCCGATATTTCTTGCGGTGAGTGGAAGCGATTATACAAACTCGTAAGCCCCTCGCGTCGAATGGCCATCACTTCTGCGCGCTTTGAGTTGTACCGTTCGCCGACAGGTTCTAGATGTGAGATCGACACGGGAAAAGGGAATGTCTCAAAGCTTTGTTCAGGAAAGTATGTGTTTCGAGTTTCGTGAGTAGTTGCTCCCGGACGATGGGCCCATCCGTCGTGAAGTGTCGAAGTAAGAAGCGCGAACTCTGCAGATGATTCAAACGCAAAGACTGCCAGACGATCTGAGTAGACCAATTTGGAAGGCACGAGCGAGATGCAGTGATGGGAACTGACCCGCACCGCAACCAAAACTCTGCCCAGCCCCTCAATCGCAGAATATAGCGCAGGCCGCTTCTCACCATATTGCCACCAACGTTCATAGAGAGGATAGCGCAACTGGTATTCGCCGTTTTCTCTTCGACGGGTACGTTCGGGCATGACATCCCGTTCGACAATCTCGAAGCAATCTGGATATTCCATTGCTTTTTCGATCGGCCAGTCGCGGAAATTGATCACCCAACGACTCGGCGATTGGTCCCAGCGCTCGGTCAGGTCCTCTCCTTTAAGGTAGGGGAATAATACTTCGCGGTTGCGCGGATTCTTTTCGAGCAGTTGTTGCGCATGATCAGGGGTGAGTACATATCCCATTCCGAGGACAATCGAACCCTGAAAGCTTTTCTTTGCGTTGGCGGCCAACCTAAATGGCTTTCCGATGACATTTCCGGGGACATCTAATTGAGTGGTGATTGCCTCTACTGGAGAATCTTCAATAAAACACTTTCCTTTCCATTCACCGTTGCGGAGCCAAATGTGCGCAACCTCAAGGCTGGCTTCGCCGGGCCATTTACGGCTCGGAATTGCACGATAGATATTGGCGCCCTGGGAGACCATTTGATCGAGGCCTACTTCGCGGGTGTCTCCTTGGGCAACGGTGTTGGTTGCCAATAACCCTGCCGTACCGCCATCCTTGAGCAGGCCAAAGGCTCGCAGGAAGAAATAGGCGACATAATCAGCACTGCCACGCTTACCGCCAGCGACGAATTTGACCAGGTAGTCACGATACGAAGTTCCAAGAGCTCCTGTGATCCGCTGGCCACCGATAAACGGCGGATTCCCAACGATGGCATCGAACCCGCCATTGTGCAAGAAAACCTCAGGGAACTCGACAGGCCAGTGGAATGGTCGGCGCCCGCCAAGAATCTTCTGTGCCTCTGCCTCTTGTTCCTCTAGCCCGAATGTGATCGCCGCCGCAGCGGCCTCGAAGTTGGCTTCGAATGCAGTGGCGATGAGTCGATCAGCCGCAGCTCGCAGTCGTCGGGTCTTCTCCAGTGCCGCATCAAGCATTCGCTTTTGATCGCCTGTGCGATACATCATCTTCATCAAGCCTTCACGTTTGCTGGCTGCGAAGCTGAGATCGTCTTGGAAAAGTACCTTCTGCTTCCCCTCACCAGAGAGACTCCACGTCGAAAGCTGCTTCAGACCGACGCCCAACAGCGAATCTCCGCAACGGATCGAGTGGTCGAGAAATGTGAACGGCTTGCTACGTTGGAGCGTCAGCAGCCACAGCGACAGCTTTGCCATCTCGACCGCCAGCGGATTGCGATCCACTCCATAGAGGCAGCGTTCGACGACGATGCGAAGTGCGTACAGCCCACGCTCGTCCGCATTTGAGGGAATCAACTCTTCTTCCGGCAGTCCGCTGGATTTGTGACCGTAGGGCGTGATCTGGACATTCGCACCATGCTCTTTCTGCGCAACTTCCCACGCTTCGGCAAGCCGCGCCGAGAGGTAACGACCAGCAGCCACGAGAAACGCGGCGGAGCCGCAGGCGAAATCGCAGATCTTGAGATCCAGAATCTGATCTGCCGATTTGAGGTGCCAGGATTCCGGAGGTTCTCCCTCAGCGGGGCCGCGATAAACCAGCGGCTCCAGTGCGTGTTCAACGACAGACTCCGTGAGCGTGCGCGGCGTGTATTGTGTCCCAGTTTGGCGACGCGCAGTACCTACGGTGACATAGAGGCTACCGGCTGGAATCACACAGGGTTCACCATTATCATCTCTGCGAACCAGACCGGCGAAAGGTGCCACCTGATCCCAGTCCGGCCAGCGTAGCGGATCCTGAATGGCAGTCTGGCCTAATGCCTTCTCAATGGCCCTTGAAGTCCGCCCCGTCTCTTCAGCAAGCCAATCAACAAAATCCGACTGTTCGCGGCGGCGAATCAGCTCCGAAAGCGCAATCTCAGGTTGTTCCTTGCCATCGAGCCCGAGGACAATCTCTGCGGCCCGGCGAACGGTGTGATCTAACAGGCCCTCGTACACGTGGCCAATTTGTTCGATATCGAGAGCTCGAAAGCTCAGACGACGACTCTCCCGGCCCCCACCAGGGACCTTCATTTCGAGGAATTGAAGAGCCTGAAGCAGGTGGAGAACGGTGCGGTTGTGAATTGGAAACGGCTCGGCACCGGTTGCCTGCCACCGAGTCTCCGGCTTTCGGCCTTCAAGAAAAGGGAACCGATCCGGGTCGAAGAGTTCGCCCCCGTAAGCCGGCAATGCAGCGAGGTCGTGGTTGATTCCGCCATGAACGGCACGGAAGGTCGCGAGCAGGCGTGGGAATGCGTCGTAGCGGCGTTCGAGGACTTCTTCGCCGAGCCGATCGGCAGCCGCGCGTAGCTGATCGTGGAGGGTCGAAACTGCATAGTTGTCGTGATAGATAAGGTTGGAAATCGGGAGCAAGTCGCGCTCTTCAGCAAAGAAGAGAAAGACCAGACGCATCATGAGGGTGAGAGCTGACTCGTACACAAGCTCCTCAGGAACCCCACGAAGAAGAGTCCCGCTGCTTTCACGATCCGCTCGATCGAGGGCCGCAACGAACATTTCGACGGCGCGTCGCACTTGGCGACCCAGGGTGGTTGAAACTTCCTGCTGGTTTTCGAGGCTGCGGCGATAGAGCGCATCGAGTGTCTGCTCGGGAGGGCGGTTGAAAAGAGCTCCGGCGGACAGAAAGTCACGAAAAGCGCGAAGCGTGAGGCGCTCCTCAAACCACAGTTCGGCGCGAAAATCCGCAAATCCTGTGGGCTGGCCAGGCTCTGCATAGACCAACGTGAAACGCTCTCCATTGGTTACTAGGCCAAGAGGAATTCGAGTCGCATGCAACAACTCAGCCATGCGCCCGGCGCAGGTAGCGTTCCAAGTTGTCGCAGCCGGCCGTCGATCTGGCTGTTGAGACGGCGGCAAGACTGTGATCAACAGCCGCGGGGTGTCGCTCTCCATTAGGACCAAATCTGGGCGAAGGGTCTCACGATGCTGGGCCACGAAATAGGCAAGATTCTGAGGAATGGCGTTGTGTTCGGCAAGGTACTCGGCAGGCCATTCGAGCAGGATAGTGAATACCGCGCGAAGCCACTCGCGTTCAGTCGGACTGACAACCGCAGGCGATTGCTTTCGGGCTTCTTGCCACTCGTCATAGATCTCGCGAAGCTCGCGCGTCAGGTCGGACGAGTCCTTTACAAGACCTTGCGGGAAGACTTCTTTAAAAACGGGGAGACTGATAAATGGCCCTGAGACCTCAATCAACTTCAGCAGCTCAGCATATTCAGAAGCGGCGGACATTTTAGAAGAGCCCCTCCGGAACGAGAAACGTGACTGCTACTGGGAATAACCGCGGCTGCGGGTCGGTGTATCGGCGACGAATTGCCTCGATTTCCCGATCTAGCTCGGCTGGCAATTCAGTCAGACGGGAAACAAGAAAGTCGCGATTTCGCTGTTCCTGATCACGCTCGGCGTCGCTGAAGAGGGAGAGCTGCGGATCAGGAGCGCGTTGGATCTCATTCCGAATCGCCGTTTCGAGTTCGTGCAGTGTAGCGGCGATCTTTCCGATCTCATCCTCAGAGCGATCTGCGAGTTGTTTGCGAATGGAGTCGGTGCGGTCTCGGCCGCGGGCATCCAGCGCGCCAAACAGGGACCGGGTGAGTTGCGGCCAAAGTTCTGTCATGCGATGACGAATCGACTCCGGAGGTTCAACGTTGGTTGCCGCGGCCAGGACCTCGGCTGTCTGCGTTACGTTCCATCGTTCGAGCCGACCGTCCTGAATGATGCCGCCAGCAGTGATCAGTTCCTCATGTAGGCGGTGGCTGTCACTTGAAACGACGGTCAGACGGGCATGCGCGAGAACGGCTGGGGACCGCAGAGCCGCGCGGGGGACAATGCGCGCCGTAACTCGGTTGATTTTTTGGCGGTCGGCTGGCGCCCAAACCTCTGCTCGGAGCAGCCGGAGGCAACGCTGCACCAGACGGTGGTTCAGGTGCGCCAATACAACGTCGTCTCGACCAGTTGCGACTTCCGGGTCAAACGTAATTGGCCGCTGCTTGCCGGTGTGAGGGTGGATTAGGCCGGCGAGGCAAGGTTGCCACGAAGGATCGGCGAATCGCGGCACTTCAAATACTCGGCCGATGTCGTCGAGAGTAATGGGAATGAGCCTGGGTTGGCGAGCGAGATCGAGTGCGATATGAACTACGGCCTCAATATTAGTAGGGGTGAGGTGAAGATCCCTGCGCGTTTCCTCAAGCTGATCGGCATGTCGGCGGGAGATTTCCCGGATGTTTTGCTCAAAACGCAGCAGGCGCTTCACAGGCTCATTGTCGCGTTCGGCCCGAGCCGTATCGAGGTGGCGACGTTTGCCGAGCATAGCCTCCTCAACCTGCTCGGCAATCACCGGGCCAACTCTGCCAAGGTCCTCTCGAATCTGCTGAACCTTCTTGGCAGCACGATAGAGGAATTCGAGATCGGCGGCGAGCGAAGTGCCCGAACCTTCTGCAAATTCTGTCTCTTCGCGGAAGGTGGAAGCGACGAAATGAAAGACGTTCACCTCGCTCGCGCGCTGACCGTGACGATCGATCCGCCCATTGCGCTGCTCCAGACGATTGGGGTTCCACGGAATTTCATAATGAATGAGGCGATGACAGTGCCGTTGAAGGTCAATGCCTTCGCTTGCGGCATCGGTTGCGAGCAAGATGCGAACCGGCGAGTCTTTGGGATCGAACTGAAATGCCGCCTTAACCTTCTCACGTTCTTCAGGGTCTTGGGCACCATAGAGCAGTTCCAGACGACCGCCCTCCTTGAAGCCACGAGTAGCAAGGTGGTCATGGAGCCACTTCTGCGTATCGCGATATTCAGTAAAGATGATTACGCGCTCCTCGTTCCAGTGCCCATCAGGACGGACCACAGATTCGAGCCATTTGAAGAGCTTGTTCGCTTTGCTGTCGAGTTGTGCTGCTGCGCGCTCAGCCCAGGTGGCAAGATCATTTAGGATTTTGGTCTCATTGGCGGCCGACGGACGAAACCCTCGGGCCGCCGCTTCTAGGGCTTCGAACTCTGCCTCCTGCTGTTCGGCGTCGTCGGCATAGTCTTCCTCTGCCTGTTCGAAAATGCGTGCCAAGGCTCCGGGAGAATGTGTGAGAACTTCATATCGTGCAGATTTCCGCAGTGATGTGCGGTGACGATTGAGCGTGTTCAGAAATGCCTGCGGCGAGGAAAAAAGGCGTTTCTTGAGCAGCTTAAGAACGAACTCCGTCGCAAAGCGCTCCTGATTGTCACGGTAGCCATCGGCTCGAGAATGGACGTATTCAGTTAGCAGCTCATGAATGCGCCGCTCCTCGGCCGTGTAATCAACCGGGATGTACTCCAATGTGCGCCGCGGAAACTTGTCAGATCCGTCCCAATTCTTGATTTCACTCTTGAGGCGCCTCACCATTACAGTCCGCAGCTGAGCTGGATCAGGGGCAACACTCCTCGCGAAGCGCTGGTCATCTAGGAGCTCAAGCAATGCCGAGAAACTCTCCTTATATCCGTTATGCGGAGTCGCAGTGAGGAACAGCTCATGTTCGAAATGCTTCCCAATCTCGCGCAAAGCTTGCGTTCGCTGCGAGTCGAGTGCGAAATGGCCACTACCGCTCGGTGCCGCGTTGTGCGCTTCGTCTACGATGAGGATGTCGAAATCGCGAAGCCCTGGTCGTGCCCCTTCATGTGCCACTGCTTCTCGGAACATCCTCAGTGGGTAGTCGCGCTTGACATAATCCATCGAGGTGATGAGCCGCGGAAAATGGGTCCAGGGGTTGGCATAGAGCCCGCGCTCCCGGCGAAGCCGCTTAATCAGCGCCGTATCGACCACGGCAAAATCCAACCCAAACTTCTCGAGCATCTCATCTCGCCATTTAATTTGGAGCGAGGAGGGACACACGATCAGAACTCGATTCGCACGGTGACGAAGCAAGAGTTCTAAAACGACCATCCCCGACTCAATGGTCTTCCCAAGCCCCACATCATCCGCGATTAGGAGGTTCACTCGCGGCATCTGAATTGCGCGCACGACTGGGTCAAGCTGGTAGCTCTCGACTTCAATTCCGCTGCGGAACGGGGACTGGAGTTGGCGAATATCGGCGATGGAGGCTGCACCCCACCTTACCGCATCGAGAAAAGCCTGCAGATGGGGAGGGATGTCGAATCCATTGGGATTCGGCAATTCCAATTTTTCGAATGCCTCCGCTCCGGGCTCCAGTTCCCAAATAACCCGCAATTCCTCGCCCATTGCATCGTCCTCGATGGAAGCAAGGCTAACGAGATATGATGGATTTTCACTCGCGACCTCCGGAGCCAACAGACTCCGGCGAACGTCTGTCACGACGTAGCGCCGTTGTCGGACCACCGCGAGTTGCCCCTGCTCGGGTACTGAACGCAGTCTGTGCATTAAGTTCATATTCTACGCGGCCTTAGGGGCCAGCTTTCGAGGTTCGTCTTCTCGGGTTAGCTGGAGTCCAGGAAGGAGGCTTGTGGGAGCCCTTTTCCAACACGGTGATATCGTGGTCCGGCGCAATAAGCGAGACGAGCGCGGAACTGTTCTGGGATCAGCCCAGACGCTCGCGGCCCGAAATTTCTATCGAGTATTGTTTCCAAGCAGCTCGAATCCTGTTCAAGTGCCCGAAAGTGATCTGGAGGGTATCACTTTCGATATGTCACTCCAGGACAGGCTGCTAAATCGGGAGTTCGGCGACAAAAGCACACTGTCTCGACTGCTTACTTACGAGCGGCTGCGACATCCATTGCAAGACAATCTGTATTCCCTTCGGGCTACACGCACCGAATTCCAAGCGTATCAATTCAAGCCCCTTTTGAAGTTCCTTCGGTCCGCGAAGCAGAGGCTACTTCTGGCAGACGAAGTGGGGCTGGGTAAGACGATTGAGGCAGGCTTCATACTTTGCGAAATGCTGGCTAGGCACCCGCACACTTTTCGACGTGCTCTCATTGTCTGTAAAGCTTCGCTCTGCATCAAGTGGCAGATGGAAATGCGCAAACGATTCGACCTTCGTTTTGATATCTGGCGCGCCGACCAACTGCAAGAGTTTCTACGCAGATATCGTGAGGACGAGGATCTGGAACTTCGCGTTATTTGCAGTCTAGAGTCATTCAGAAATTCAACCGTTATGCAGGAATGGGAGGCCATGCCGCCACCGCTCGATGTCTTAGTTATCGATGAGGCGCATCACCTCAAGAACTCTGAAACGAAAGCTCACAAAGCTTGCCGGACTGCGGCCGAGTCAGCCGATGCCGTGTTGGCTTTGACTGCAACTCCGATCCAAATCGGCTCGCGCGACCTTTTCAATATATTGTCTTTGTTGGATGAGGAAGAGTTTTCTTCCTTTCAGTACTTTGAAGCTTGCATGCTTTTCAATAGAAATATTGTCCGAGCAGAGCAACTCGTGTCGCAAAGAGATTCAAATCGGTTTGGCACGATACATGGAATTCTCGACGATCTAGGAAAAGATAAGAGTCGGCTAATGCAGGAGGCGTTTGGGGAAGCCGGCATTCGCTCGTCCCCGTATGAGATCTCTGAAGGTTGGAAGGCCGTCAGCAGAGCTCTACGAAACAATCCCCTTTACTCCGAGACAATGAGAATGTTGAGCGACTCAGACCCATCTAGTCGTCGCGCAACGGTCGAAATTCAGAGGAATCTAGCTGAGTTGAACTTCCTTTCTCGAAGTTTCAGCCGAACTCGTCGGCGCGATGTGCACCTTGGGACGATTCGCTCCGCGTCAGTTGTGCCAATTCGAATGACCGAGGCGGAGCGAGGCTTCTACCGGGCCGTCGTGGATTTTGTTCGAGCGCGATATCGCAGCGAAGGAAGGGATGTCGCGTTACTTTTTGGTCTTATGATGCCCCAGAGGCAGCTCGCGAGCTGTATCCCGGCCATGGTTCAATATTACGAATCCGAAGTCGGCGGAGCCGATGGGGCAGGTGGGCTTGATGACGAACAATCGGATGTTGAGAGCGAAGACTGGAGTAATACGACGGCCCGAGATACCGTGGGCCGCGCCCAACAGTTGCGAGAGATTATTGGCAAATGGTATCGGGAAGGTCAACCCGATAGCAAATTTGATGCGCTGCGGGAGAGTCTTGAACAACTGACGTCAGCACAGCCAGGTGAGCCGATCATCATATTCAGCTATTTCAAAAAGACCCTTGAATATCTCTCGCGAAGGCTCGGCGCACTTGGCTATTCAAACACGGTCATAAGTGGAGCCTTTACCCCCCAGGAGCGAGATGTAAGGATCAGTCACTTCCGCGAAGGGAAGTACCAGATTCTTCTCTCAAGCGAAGTCGGAAGTGAGGGCTTGGACTTTCAGTTTTGCCATATTCTGTTCAATTACGATCTGCCATGGAACCCCATGGTCGTCGAACAGCGAATTGGCAGGATTGACCGGTTTGGCCAAACGGCGAGCAAGATCCTTATCTTCAACCTCTCGGCCCCTGGAACCATCGAAGACGAGATTCTGAATCGGCTTTACAGCCGCATCAACCTATTCGAATCCTACATAGGCGATCTGGAAGCAATCCTCGGCAGCGAAATCACAAATCTCACAAAAGATCTGTTTGATCCCGATCTCACTGAGCAACAACGAAACGAGCGAATCGATCAGGCGGCTCTTCTTCTCGAAAAGAGGAAAATGCAGTTCGAGGATTGGGAGCGTTCAAGCCCTCAGTTCATTGGTCATGACGAGT
>Ga0335074_10005554_pt1 | contig 17459 bp, 22 predicted proteins | sample Lox_Sample_23_FD_206715 | JGI IMG/M metagenome (GOLD analysis project Ga0335074, IMG submission 206715) | Soil microbial communities from Loxahatchee National Wildlife Refuge, Florida, United States - Lox_Sample_2.3 | ecosystem: Environmental > Terrestrial > Soil > Wetlands | place: USA... | reverse complement strand
CTCGATCTTGATCCTGCTGTACTTCCTTGCCTTCATCCTCTTCTGCAGTGTCTTGAGATGACCGCGTATGACTATCGCCGTCGCGCCAGGTATCCTCATGTCGCACAGCAGATGTCCCTCTATTATAACGACATCCGCGTCGCTTGACTTTATGCTCTTGGCTATCTCGGACTTGAGCTTTGCCATGTTTGCTATGAGCTCCCCGTTCCTCGACCTGCCGGTGAATAGCCTCTTCTCCTTCACCAGCTCGTTCGCCTTTATGAGCAGCGAGTTCTTGATCCTTTTTGCAAGCTTCTCCGACACCGTGGTCTTTCCAGTGCACGGAGTGCCTGTTATGACTATTATCTTGGGCATGATGCATCAGTTCTAGGTCTAAATGCTAGCAAGCCTTATTGAGGCCTCCTCTATGAGGGTGTTTATCTGGTCCCTCGCATTCTCTATCGAAATGACCGGGCTCTCCGGGGCCTGCACCGCAAGCACAAAGCTCCTGCTGCCGGAGAAGAGCCAGTTTCCTATGGTGTACTTTCTGTACGTGGTTGAAAGGTCGCAGATGTAGGTCGAAGTGTTTATCAGCTTTGTAATCAGCGCGTCGAGCTGACCGCTGTACTGGCCAATGTAGATCGTTTCAGGATTGGTGCTTCCAAAATCCACGTCCTGGGGTTTCAGGAATGGCACCCTTCCTATTCCCGCCCTGTTGTTTATCGTCTGGTTTACCTGGGTGTAGATCGAATCTGCCTTCTCCATGTCGGAGGTAAGCTCCTGCTCCTCCTGCGCAAGGTTCGAAAGCAGCTCTGTGAAGTAGGCGTCAACATCAAGCTTCACCTCCTTTATCGTTGCTGTTAGGTTTGCAGTCCCGGCGTATTTTTGCGGCTCAAGAAGAAGGGTCCTTAGGCTAATGTTCCTTTTTGCAGTAACTGAAGTGTCAATGTCCCTTATGAAGGAGTCTGTCTGGTCGTCCCATGGCGGCTGCACATCATCAGGCATAGAAACCAAGATTATATCTGCCCTTAGTTTAATTAAGCTTTTCGAAGATGACATCAGCCTATAATAGTTTTTACTGAGCAATCTACGCATGGAAGCAGTGATGGACTTCGCTTACAAGTATCCGTTCTCGAGCGAGGCAAGGCAGATAATAGCAAAGGAGCCCCAGGGCCTTGACGAGAAGCTCATAAAGGCAGGCAAGGCAAGGCTCGAGGAGGATCTTAATAGCGCAAGCATTTCATACTACAGGACCGGCATATCGGGCATACAGCGCACATATGTCCTAAGCTATGTCTATTCAAGGATGCTTATAAGCGCCGTAAACAACCGCATACACATAGAGAAGTACGCAAGGGCCGAGGCGCAAAGGGCGAGAAGCGCGCTCGAGGACGAATCGTTGCCCAACATATTCAAGCTCATGGGAGAGCTCGGGATGGAGATGGGCTATGCCGGCGAGCACTTCATAGTCGGATTCGGCAAGTTCCTCATGCTCTCGGCAGGCAACGAGGGATTGTCGCTTGTGGACCAGCAGCTTGACAAGGGCCTTGTGTACCTGACAAAGGAGAGGGCGCTCGACCTTGCCCAGAGCGCAATAGCAAAGGAGATAAAAAGGAAGCTCCCAATACCGCAAAAGGAGCTTCCAAAAAGCGTGGTAGACGAAGCAAAGACCGTGAAGCTTCCAAAGATAAGCACAGTGGAGATAAGGACCGGAACATACCGCTGGATAGAAAAGATACTTAGCAACCCAATAGCCGATGTGAGGCATAGGACAGTTAATCTCATACTTGCCCCTTATCTTACCAACGTGAAGGGCATGGGCGAGGACGAGGCCAGCGCAGTGATAATGGACTACATAGAAAAATGCAAGCAGCTCAATCCTGACACGAGGGTGAACCAGTCATACATCAAGTACCAGTGCAAGTACGCAAAGGCTAAGGGCATGCGGCCCCTATCGCTCGATAACGCAAGGGAGCTTTACAGGGGCATACTCGATTTCGATTAGTGGTCAGATGGCGGATTTGATGGGACTGTGCCACATCTGTGGCAAGAAGGCGCAAAAAACCTGCGGCATATGCGGAAGGCATGCATGCAGCGAGCATCTCAAGGGCGGCGCATGCATCTCATGCCTGATGGGCAGGAAGTAGGTCAACTCCACCAGGATTCCTGCTGCAGGTTAGGCGCTGCGTTATCCGACCAGGTCGCGTTCTTGAATCTCACGTCGGTTATTGTGTAGGAAACCGGAACTCCAGGCCTTGACATGTTCACCGAATACTGCTGCCCCTCCATCTGATTGCACAGCGCGAGCCCCACCCCCTCGAAATTGCCCGCGGGAGTCAGGAACACCTGCGTGCAGTTTTCAGGCCAGAATATTGTGCCGCACGCATCCTCGCCGCATGTGGCAAGAAGTGCGACTGCCTCTGTCTGCGTACCTGGGTCCGTGCTGTAGTTGAATATGTAGATTGAGGTTGCATTGTCCATCCCTCCAGACTCGCCCCCATAGATGACCTTGCCTGACGAATTAAGCTCAAGGCCCGCCACCTCTATGTCTCCAACGTCGTAAGTCTCATTTGGGCTTGGATAGCTTACGCTGCAGTTGCTTGCTGAATAGGGCTTGCTTGCCATGCCCACGACAACTGCGAATTTGTGCGAGCCGCTGCGGCTGATGTTGTAAGACTCCTGGCTTATGGGCCAGGGTGTCCCACTAAGATTGTATCCTGTTGCGGCCCAGCAGAATATCCCGATGCCCGTCGAATCTGGGAGATGGCATGAGGAATAATTGCCCTCGACCGATTCGTTGTCGCAGGCGTATGCATTCACGTAAGTGCCCTGGCTGTCAAGCGTGAAGTTGTAGTCCGCCTGGCTGTTGCTGTAGTAGATCGCCGTCGTCGTTGGGTACTGCAGACCCGCTGTTGCATTCGGGTAGTGCTGCGCGCTTGAATTGGTGCTATTGTATATGCCTGCGCCGCCGCTGCCGTTGTATGCCTGCACGCCGTTATAGCCTGCATGCGCGCATGAGCCCTGCGAATCCGGCGCGCATCCAAGGCTTTGCGATGGCGCAGACCCGCCGAAATACTGCGTGGTTATGACAAGGGTCGCAGCAACTATAGCCGCCAGGGCGATTCCAGCGTATATGATGCTCGCTTTCACCTGTTTCACCCACTGTTTAATCCACTCATGCTGCCTGGAAGTCCGTTGCCGAGGTCCCCTTTGGAAACGCCTTCCCGTTCTGCGCCTCTACGGGCAGCCCTATGTCCTCGGCGATCTTGCTGAGCTCAGAGACGTCAACCTGCCTGTCGGTTGCAAGCTCAAGATATGTGATGTTGCCCATCTGCACCCTCTTTATGCAGAATGTAAGCTGCTGGAACATCCCGTTACGCACAACACGTATCTTCAGATTGCCGCGTGCAATTGCGTTCCTGGCCTTTGGCGATAGCTCCATCATGTACCACAGAATATGATCTTATGCTCATTTCTTGGCTACACAACTAATAATAAATTATCCTCGCATTATCTACATCATGGACATCAACGTAGTGGCGATCCTACTGTTCATGCTCTTCTCCATATTCACGCCAATATCATTGATTTTGACGTCAAAGGCGCTGCGCAGGCTCACCACCAGGAACAGGGTGAAGGACCAGGCATACGAAAGCGCCGAGGAGAGCACAGGGACAAGGATAACCATAATGCACGAGTACCTTCACTACTTTTCGATGTTCATAGCTTTCGAGATACTTGTCGCAGTGGTGATAGTCTGGGCCCCGGTTTCAAGGGCCGTTGGATTCACTTCGGGCATAGCCGTGCTTGGCCTGCTGGGCCTGGGCGTTGTCTTCGAGATATTCATGCTTGTTATAGCGAGGATGGTGGACTAAATGGCCGATGAACAGATCAACAGGGACAGCGCGGAGTTCATGGATGCTAAGAAGGAGATGGATCGGCTCGTCTACGAATCGGTGAAGGAGAAGGAGGTCAAGCCAAATGCCTTCTTCATGAAGCTTTCCGACATAACAAAGGCGATGCCCATGGCAAAGAACGCGGTGAAGTGGGCGAGGGTCAATTCACTCTGGCCGATGCAGTTCGGCCTTGCGTGCTGCGGAATAGAGCTCATGGACTTTGGCTCAGCAAGGATAGATGCCGAAAGGAAAGGATACCTGCTATTCAGGGCCACACCGCGCCAGTGCGACGTCATGGTTGTTGCAGGATGGGTCACCAAGTCGATGGTTCCCGAGGTCAAGAGGCTCTACGAGCAGATGACCGCCCCCAAGTACGTGATAGCGTTCGGCGAGTGCGCCACATGCGGCGGGCCGTGGTGGGAGAGCTACAACATAATAAAGGGGATAGACGAGGTGCTGCCGGTGGACGTCTTCGTTGCCGGATGCCCTCCCAGGCCCGAGAATCTTTTCAGTGCGCTGATGAAGCTGCAGAAGAAGGTTGGTGGTGAGATTGAAGTCTGAAAGGAAGTCCCTTCTTGCGGCTCTAAGCAAGATGAAGTCCGAAGGGTTCGATTACCTTGTCAAGATCACTGCCATAGACTACGTCGACCATATGGACGTGGTGTACATGATAAGGAGCATCGGCGACATAGAGTCGTCAAAGGACGAGATCGTGGAGCTTTCTCTCAAGCCCACGGACCTGTGGCTGCCGACGGTCACCAACATATTTCCCGCGGCGGACTGGTACGAAAGGGAGATGTCAGAGATGTTTGGCATAGACATAAAGGGAAGGAACGCGTCAAGGCTCCTGCTCGAGAAATGGGACGGCACAGGGTATCCATTGAGAAAAAGCTTCGCATGGGATGCGCCTTACAAAACTTCAGAGGATAAGAAATGACGATAACTAGGATAAACGTAGGGCCGGTGCACCCGAGCACGGGTGGAGTGGTAAGGTTCGTTGTCGATCTTGACGGCGACACCATTGTCAATGTCGAGCCGCACATAGGCTTCTTGCACAGGGGGGTCGAGAAGCTTGCCGAGACAAGGATGTACATGCAGATACCTCCCTACACCGAAAAGCTTGACTACGTCGCGCCTATGGCCTACAATGACGCCTATGTCGGCGCTGTCGAGGCCGCGATGGGGATAGAGCCCAGCGAGAGGGCAAAGCACATAAGGACGATACTACTCGAGCTTCAAAGGATCGCAAGCCATCTTTTCAGCATAGGCCTTCTTTCAAACGACATAGGCCAGATGTTCACCGTGTTCATGTGGGCGTTCAAGGACAGGGACATGGTGCTGGATCTGCTGCAGGAGGCTACTGGATCGAGGATGTTCTACGTCAACATGAGGCTTGGCGGCATGCAAAGGGACCTACCTCCCGACTTTGCAGACCACACCCTTGATACGATAAAGTACATAGAGAAAAGGATGTTCGAGTATGCGAAGTACATGGAGAAGAACCCGGTATTCACCGAGAGGATGAAGGGGGTGGGCATCCTTTCAAGGGAGCAGGCAAAGGAGCTGGGCGTAACAGGGCCGGTGCTAAGGGCATCGGGGGTGAGCTACGACGTGAGGAAGAACAACCCATACTACATGTACGAGAAGTACCACATAAACGCAAAGACGATGCAGACAGGTGACAATTTCGCAAGGTACAAGGTGAGGATACTTGAGATACAGGAGAGCGTAAGGATAATCAAGCTGGTGCTCAAGGGCCTTGCCGGATCCGAAGGCAAGGCCGAGGGCATGCCCGTGAAGCTTAGGAGCCCAAATCCCGTGAACAGGATATCGATAGTAAGAAGGGAGCTTCCAAGGGGCGAATGCACAATGTATCTTGTTGCCGATTCGCAGAAACCATACAGGCTCTCGATACGCTCGCCAAGCTTCATAAACCTGGCTGCAGTAAGCCACATATCAAAAGGCGCAAGGTTCGCGGACTTCTTCGGAATACTCGGCAGCCTCGACTTCGTGATAGGCTGCGTGGATAGATAACATGCCGATACAAGACGCGATAGGGAACATATTCAACATCGGCTACTGGCTGGGGACCGGGAATCTACTTTACCAGGTTATCGGCATCATAATATACATTATAGTGGTCTCGATAGTGTTCTCCATATTCGGGTACATGATGGGATGGCTTGAGAGAAAGCTCATAGCAAGGGCCCAGTACAGGCACGGCCCCACCTACGTCGGGATGTGGGGGCTTTTGCAGAACCTTGCTGACATGATAAAGCTGCTCTCAAAGCAGGACGTGATACCCACGAACTCGGACAGATACCTCTTCGGCGCGTCGCTTCCGCTCATACTCGCGCTGTCGATATTCATAATCCTGCTCCTTCCATACTCGCCGGGGCTCCAGGGAACGACGCTTGGCTTCGGGCTGCTCATCGTGTTCACCATAATATCATTCCTTCCGCTCCTAATATTCACCTCTGGATTCTCGAGCGGCAACAAGTTCGGCGCAGTGGGCGCGCAAAGGTCCGTGCTGATCCTGCTTGGGTATGAGATACCAGTGCTTCTTGTGATTGCGGCAATAGCCATGTTCACAGGCACCTACAACCTAAATGGCATAGTAAATGCGCAGCAAAGCAACTATTTTGTCCTGATAATGCCCATAGGGTTCGTCATATTCTTCATAGCGATGCTAGCCGAGTTCGAAAGGCCGCCCTTCGACCTAAGGGAGGCGGACTCCGAGCTTGTTGCTGGATGGCTCACTGACGTAAGCCCTCCGTACTACGCCCTTGCGCTGTTCCTCGACTATGCGAGGATGTTCCTTGGAAGCATACTAATAGCGATACTGTTCTTCGGGGGATGGCTCGTGCCGTCATACCTGTCATTCATACCTGCCCTATTCTGGATAATACTAAAGGCATTCATAATATCCGTATTCATAATAATGGTGAGGGCTACAACCTTCAGGATGAGGATCGACGGCATACTTAGGTTCGGATGGATATGGCTGGTACCTCTCTCATTAATAAATCTTATAATTACATATATACTGTTTGTAGGGTGACGACATGATAGAGCCGCTGGCAAAGACGATAAAGACGACGTTTTTCGATAAGCCCTACACTACCGAGTTTCCCGAGAACAAGGAGGCGCTGCCGGACAGCTACAGGGGCAGGCTCAGGCTTGACATGGACACGTGCATAAGCTGCTCTGCGTGCGCGATAATCTGCCCTAACAAGACGATAACAATGGTCAGCGTGCTTACCGACAAGGGTGACAAGATAATGCCCCAGGTCGGCCATGAGCGCTGCCTCTTCTGCGCCCTGTGCGAGGAGGTGTGCCCGCCAAAGTGCCTGGTGCTTACGAAGAATTACGATTATGAGGCGTATGACAAGAGGGAGCTTGTCACAAGGCCTGAGGAGCTAGAGTAGATAGCATGCTTGACATCTATGCCTTCTTCCTGATCGCTGCCATAACAATAATCTCCTCCATATTCGTCTTCATTGAAAAGAAGCTGATACACGCAGTGGCCGCGCTCTCGCTCGCGTTCATGGGCAGCGCGCTGCTCTTCTTCCTGCTCGGCCAGACATTCATAGCCCTCCTGCAGCTAATAGTGTTTGTCGGTGGGCTTTCAACTTACCTGATAGTTGCGGTTGCCGCGGAGGAGAAGAGCGCGATGATCATAAGGCTTCCTGTGTTCTTCATACTTGCCATAGCGCTCTCGGCAGGGCTCGGGCTTGTGCTGCTAGGCTATGTATCCGCCACGGCAACCAACACTGCGCCAGGTTTCCTTGACAGCGCAACGATGGCGCTGCAGGGCTCGTACGTGCTCTTCTACATCATGGCGGTGCTGCTCTTTGGCGTATCGATAAGCGGAGTGCTGATAATAAGGAAGTTCGCGAAACTGGTTGTATAAATGATATTGCTCACGTACCTAATAGGATTCAGCATAGTGCTCTTTGCGATAGGGCTCGCGGGAATAGCAGCCGAAAGGCACCTGATAGTCATACTCCTTGCAATAGAGCTAATATTCGTCGCGAGCACCATAGCGCTCGTATCATTCTTCGCGTATTCGGCGTCGCCCGATCCAGACGCAGTCCTGATGCTGTTCTCGATATTCACTGTAGCCGCAGTCGAAGTGATAACAGTTATAACATTCTACGTCTACATGAAGAAGTACGGAGTCGAGTTCGATGTGACAAAGCTCTCAAAGATGAAGTGGTAGTATGATAGCGCTTGTAGTATTGTTGCCCCTGGTCGCAGCTATAGCGGCCATAGCCATAATACCAAGGTACTCGGTGGAAAAGTACGTCGCAATAGCGGGATCGCTAATAGCCAGCGCGCTTATACCAACGCTCACTTACGGGCTTGTCAAGATCCCATGGTTCTCCATAGGCCAGTACACATTCGACATATCAATATCCCTCACCCCCCTCAACCTATTGCTCCTATCCCTTGTCCTTGGGATAGGGTCCCTTGTCATGATATACTCCGCCGGGTACATGGACAACCCCACCGAGCAGAAAAGGTACTACATAGAGATGCTGTCTTTCCAGGCCGCAATGGCCCTGTTCGCTATCAGCGGGAACTTCATAACCCTGCTAATAGCATGGGAGTTCCTAAGCCTGACCAGCTACCTACTCATAGGCTTCTGGTACAACAAGGACTCCGCCACAAGGGCCGCAAGAAAGGCGCTTACGATGGTGTTCCTCGGGGACCTTGCGCTGCTGGGCGCGATAGTCATATTCTGGCATGCGTACGGGACCCTCGAGTTCTACGCCATAGCAACTGCAGCGGCGCAGAATTCCACGAGCCTGTACGTAGGCACGCTGCTACTGCTTGTCGCGGTATTCACAAAGTCCGCGCAGTTCCCGTTCCACGAATGGCTCATAGACGCAATGGAGGGCCCGACACCCGTATCGGCATTTCTCCACTCGTCGACGATGGTAAAGGCCGGGGTATTTGCTGTCATAATCCTCTACCCCATATTCGCAGTGCAGGCGATAAGCAGCATAGTTCTCGTCATAGGCCTAATAACCGCAGTCATAGCAACGCTTGGCGCCTCAAGGGAGATGCACATAAAGAAGGTCATAGCGTATTCGACGGTGCAGGAGCTCTCGATAATGCTAATCGCCCTTGCTTCAGGCGCAGTGCTAGCGGCGATATACTTCTTTTTGGTGCAGAGCTTCTACAAGGCGCTGCTATTCTTCAGCTCCGGTGTCGTAATGAAGGCAACCGAGAAGGAGAACCTCAACGAAGCGTCGGGGCTTGGAACGAGGAAGGTCATCTACATATCTACCCTTGTCGGCGTGCTTTCGCTTGCGGGATTCGTGCCTTTCTCGGGATTCTTCGCTAACGAGGGCATAAGCTCGTCCATATCCTCGAACCTTGCGCTCTACGCCATAATGACTGCGATATCGATGCTGACAAGCTTCTACATAATGAGGTGGTTCTCCTACAGCGCAAGGAAGGCAAGGACCCAGGAGATAGAGAACGGGTACTTCGCACAGCCAAGGAGCATGGTCTACCCGATGGTGCTTCTAGCGGCCCTTACTGTAGTCGTGTCGGCATTCTTCTTCCCGATAGGCAACTTCATGAACTCGGGAAGCTACCTAAGCTATCTATCAATGGGCAACGCAGTCTCGTTCAGCATAATAGATGCGGCCATATTCACCGTGGTAATAGCGATAGGGGCGCTCATCGGATACAGGATGTACAGCAACAGGACAAAGCCCGACACGATGTTAATTGACAGGATAGTGTACACAAGATACATGATGAACTGGCTGTACAACCTCGTATCCCTGGTCACGTACGAATTGTCAAGCGGCATCAATGCGTTCGATTCATACCTTAACGAGGGATTTGACAGCATAGGCAGGATCACCCTTAGGTCCGGATACGGGATAAGGAGGGTGTCCGTTGGCAACATAAACTCCTATGCGATAATATTCATAGTGGGGATGCTCGTGATCTCGCTGTCCTTCTATTACCTGGTGGTCGTCTGATTCCCATATACGTCTATTCTCTGTTCGAGTTCTCGGCACTGCTGGTATTCCTGAACCTAGTCGTAAGGGCGATAAACGGGAAGGGAGCGCAGTTCTTCTGCAACTCCCTAGTTCTTGTGCTCCTGCTCGTTAACATAGGCATCGTTATACAGTCTGACTACGTCGGGGTATTCGCCGGCGTGTTCTCCATAAACCCCTTCTCGCTATTCATGATGGGCATATTCACGTTCGCGCTGCTCGTACTAAGCCTCATCGCCTACAACTACTCGGAGAACTTCATGGATTTCTCTGTCATAGGCGCGTTCGCGCTCATAGGGATGTACACGGTATGCACATCGACATCGCTGATAACCATATTCCTGGGGCTTGAGCTGTCAAGTATACCATTGATCTTTGCGATACTGCTCTCAAAGAAGGGCATAGAGGCCGCTGCGAAGCTCTTCATAATGGCGTCAATAGCCATAGCCGTGCTCTCATTTGCTATAGTCCTATTCTACGGCACGACAAACAGCCTTGCACTGGCCCCATACTCAAAGGGCATGCTCCTCTCATTCGCTGCGATACTTTTCATATGCGCGCTGGGATTTGAAGCCTCGATATTCCCGTTCAACGTGCTCATACCCGATGTGTACAGCGGCTCTCCAGCCTACGTGACCGGGATGCTGGGCTCCATGACAAAGAAGGTAGGGTTCGTCGCACTAATACAGGTGCTGATACTAATATTCATAGCAGACAAGCAGCTCTTCCTTGTAATCGCCGTGCTTTCGGTGCTCACTATGACCTACGGTAACATAGTGGCAATAATGCAGAGGAACACCAAGAGGATGCTGGCATACTCGTCGATATCGCAGGCGGGTTACATAATGATAGGCATTGCCGCATCCTCGCCGCAGGGGATAGCGGCAAGCCTGTTCCAGATATTCGCCCACATGTTCATATTCATAGGCATGATGGGGATAATAGCGATGCTTGAAAAGAGGAACAGGACTGACATAGACAGCCTAATAGGCCTGAACAGCGAGAACAGCTATGCGGCGTTCGCGCTGTCCCTATTCATGCTCTCGCTCATAGGCCTTCCGTTCACCACGGGATTCATAGGAAAGCTGCTCCTCTTTCTTAGCGCGATAAACGCAAACCTCGTATGGCTTGCGGTCATAGGCGTTGTAAACAGCGTCATATCGATCTTCTACTACTCAAAGGCGATAATAGCCATGTACACGGAAAGGGACGGGGGAAGGCCAATAAGGATGGAGAAGATAACAGCCGTGGCGGTGTTCATATGCCTCCTGATAACCATAGCCTTCGGCCTGTACCCACAGCCGGTAATAAACATGGTCAACAACGCCGCCACGTTCCTCTATCCTTCGCAGTCGATATTCAAGAGCCTGGTCTAGCTCCCCGTCTAAGTTCTCTTAATTCAAACCCCTGCGGCACCCCCAATGCAACCGTAGCCATGAGCCTGTCCGGGATTACCAGCCTGTCCGTTCGTAGGTCGGCATGCAGCGAAAAGCGGTGGCCGTGGAAGTCGACGTAGCTTGCGGTACCTTTTCCCGTTCCGACATACTCGTAATCAGAGAAGATCTGCAATGACACCCTGTAGTTCCCCGGAAACACCTGCACAGTTACGTTCGGCGCCCCCCTCCCCAAGACAAACCCTCCCTTGTTGTCTGGAACGTACATCTCCGTCCTTGTCACCCCATCGACTGCGCCCAGGCCCTCGTTCGCAAGCCAGAATGCGGTTCCCTTAAGTACGTCGAGCCTTCTTGCGTCGCGAAGCAGCTCGAATATCTCCTCGCACGTAGGAAGCCTAAGACCTGCGTGCTGGACGAATTTTATGGCGACATTGGCGCTGTTAAACGAATTTGTCCTGTTGCCAAGCGGCCTTATATACAATGACGCATCCTCAGAGACCACCTCCCTGAATCCCGTATTTCTCAACTTGCCTGCCATTGTCTCGACCTTGACCAATTAGGCGTAGCTGCGGCTCATATTTATTATTATCAGCGTGATTAAGCAGGTTTAAAAAGTTTTCACATTCAATTAGTAGTGATGGTTTACATTGATGACCTTGCATTTCTGCTTTTCTCAATAACCATAGCAAGCTTCTTCATCCTCTACACCATAGCCTCAATTTATCTTTCATACAAGCGTGACCAGAAGAGCCTGGCCGACTGCATCAGGGATGCCACAGGCCCTATGATCCTAATAGGCTCCTATTTCATAGTGGTCGGCGCATGGGGCCAGTTCACCTGGTCGCTTCCAGGCAGCTACAACATCCTATTCTATGACCCGCTCGTGGCCTTTGGCATGGTCCTATTGGCATTTGCAATAGCCGGGAGATACGGCGGAAGGCTTGACTATGCAGGATTCCTGGGGTTCATGTTCGGCATAATGACCATAATATACGGGCATGACGGGTTCACAGCGGGACTCACGCAGCTGCCGCTTGCGCTTCTTGGCATGTACGCGTTCTACGGGCTTGCCGGCGTATTCTCATTCCCGCTCTCGCTCAAGGTCGAGATACTTATCGGCACGAAGAAGTCGCTAAGCACTCCGGGGCTCATAATCTTCGCGCTCTTCTTCCTATCGCTCCTTGCAGGCAGCCTAATCTCAGGATACATAGCGATACTTGCGATTCAGGGACATCTACTGAGTCCTCCTTAACTCTTGAACTGCCTTATTCTCTTTCAATATGTATTATTTCGAGTTCACTGAGTCTTCTTGCAGAAGACACAAATTCCTTTCCAAGTCCGTAATGGTCGGCGATGTTTGCGGCAGCGCCCCAGCTCTGACTGTCTATGCATCTTTTGTAAGCCTGTTCTGCAGCGTATCTTACTGCCTTATCGTCAAGCCCGAATTCCCTTATTAGCTTGTCTGCGCTGACTTCAAGAACGTGGCTGCGCATCTCGCCTATAACAAGTTCCGTCTGCGCTAGAACAAGCTTGGAGTGTGCAAGCTTGTATTTGTTTGCTATTCTAACTGCCTGGAAATAGTCTCTTTCCAGCATGAATGCTTCAAAAGTCCTCTCTGCAGCGCTCTTCACCTTCTGCGCGCCAAGATTATACTTTTCCGCTATTCCAATTGCTGCTTCAAGCTTGCGCGGTTTGTCTTCAAGCCTATTTATGTGGTCGTAAACCCATTCTGCAATGCTTCTTTTTTCCGCTACTGTTAGCGCAGGTCCCCTACTATCGGGTTCAGGTACATTCATGTGTCCATGGTGCTCAAGGAGTTTTTCCTGGAAGAGTCTTCTCTTTGCTTCCTTTATCTTCTTGCCTCCCAGCTCATATTCTATTGCAATATCAAATGCATGCCATGGCGAAGCCCTTAGCTGGTCTTCATAAACTTTAATCAATAAAGGATTTCCAGCCCAGTCTGTGAGCGAGTAAGCGTGTGCTATGTCTGCAGCCCTATGTGGGCCAGCATGATCGAATGCAAGCTGCGCCGCAACTTTCACTTCCTCTTCAGTCAATGCGTATTTATCTATTATCGCCTTTATCTGCGCATTCCTTGGTGAGTCATTCTCAAGTATAAATGCAATTGCCCTTCCTGCTGCCTCGCGAGCCTGCTGTCGGCTGATATTTCCCATCAAGGTTATCTCATCAGCGTGTTCTCCTCTATGTTTTGCAAGATCCTCTACAAGACTTGAGATTGCATTTCTGTTTAAATCCATCTCAACAATCCTTAGCGCATCTCTAAGTGCATGTGGATCTCTTGTAAAGAAAGCAGCTCTTGTTGCCATATAATCAAGAAGGTAAAGCTTAGGCTCATATTTATAGTTATCGTACTAAAAAGTCGATGAAAAGTAAGACTTAGACTCTCCTTCCCCTTCTGCCGCCAGGCCTCTTCGTGGTGTCGGTTGGTATCGGTGTAACGTCCTCGATGCTTCCTATCTTAATTCCGCTTCTTGCAAGCGCCCTTACGACTGCCTGGGCTCCAGGTCCAGGTATCTTTGAGCCGTGGCCTCCAGGCGCCCTTATCTTGATGTTTATGTTGGTGACCCCCTTCTCAAGCGCCACTGCCGCGACCTTGTATGCCGCCTGCATTCCTGCAAAAGGCGATCCCTCTTCGTGGTCTGCGCTAACTACCATGCCTCCGCTTCCCGTGGCAATTGTCTCGCATCCCGAAAGGTCCGTAAGCGTGATTATCGTGTTGTTCTTCGATGAGTATATGTGCGCGACTCCCCATCTTATCGCCTTGGGCGAGCTGTACTTCTGCTGGGCCTCGAGTGCAACGCTTTCATATGAGATGTTCTCCTTCTTTGAATCGCTCTGCTGTTGCTGCTGTTGTTGCTTTGTCGGTTTTGGTTCTGCTTTCTTCTTTCCTGGCATCATGCTCCCTCTTTGGCTTCTGTCTTTGCCATAGGCGCTTCAGGCGCCTTTGCCTGCACCTTTATCGGCGCAGCCTCTCCCTGCTGCGCTGGGTTAGGCGGATTTATGTCTATCGGCTTGTAATATCCTATCTTTGTCTCCTCGTCGACCTTGACGAGGTATCCTGGAGACTTTATCTTCCTGCCGTTGATCGCTATGAATCCGTGCGCGATTAGCTGCCTTGCCTGCTTTGGCGTCTTTGCAAGCCCGTTCTTGAATACGATTGACTGAAGCCTCCTGCCAAGTATCGCTTCAGGGGTGACTCCCAGAAGGTCGTCTATCTTTGCGTCCCTGCCTAGTATGCTGTACTTTGAGAGCCTTGCTATTATCTCCTTACCAACGCTCTCGCTTATCCTGTTTGAGAGCACTTCCCTTGCATTCTTCCTTATCCTCTTTACCTCGGTAGTGGCTGTCCAAAGCTCCCTTAGATTCCTTAGCCCGTACTTGTCCCTAAGCTCGTGCTCCTTGGCGATCCTCGAGGCATTCCACATTATCTTGGATCGCTCGTACTTTTTCCTGATTTTCTTGGGGTCTCCCATTCAGTTCACTTCTTTGCCTCTCCTGGCGCAGCTGCTGCTGGCGCTGCTGGAGCGCCTGCGCCGCCTGCCGGTTTGGCCGGGGCCTGCGCTGCCTTCTGCGCCGCTTCTGCAGCCTTCTTAGTTACTCCTACCGTGGCGCCGGTCCTTCCGGTTGATCTTGTCTTCTGTCCGCGAACCTTCTGTCCGTACCTGTGCCTGAACCCTCTCCACGTAAGAGTCCTTATGTCGTAATCAATATCCTGCCTCGTCCTCACAATAAGGTCGGTGCCCACCAGGTGCATGTCCGCTCCGCTCTCCCTGTCCTTTCTCCTGTTCAGCAGGTAGTGCGGTATGTTCTTTGCCTGCGTAGGGTCCTTGAGCAGCCCCTCGATCTTTTCAACGCTTTCCTCGTCAAGGGAGCCTATCTTCGTGCTCTTGTCGATGTTGTACATGCTCTTTATCGAGATAGTAAGAGCGCTGGCTAGGTTGTATCCTATACCCTTTATCTGCATCAGTGCAGCCATTATGTTGTAGTCGCCGTTGATGTCCTTGCCCGCGATCCTAACTATGCTCTGCGCCTGAGCTTTCTGCTTTTCCTGAGTCTTTGGTTTTTGTTCCTCTTCCTTAGCCACGAATGCACCGATTATGCATAATATCCTTTGAAGATATCAAATTTTGCCGATCCTTAAGAAGGCAAACCCATGCCTATGCATGGAATGTTATATTATACCTGTAAAAAAGCTTTTTAACCTTTCTAAGGCCTCCTTCTGGGCAGTCCCATGGCTTCACGTCGCCTTGAGTTGCGCATCTTCTTTATCTTGCCGCTCACCCTCATCCCCTCCTTGTTCGATTCTATGAGCTCGGCCTTGGCATTTCTTATCGTATCCATGCTCATCGCGCGCTCAGGCGTCTGGGGCCCGCATGCTATGAACGTTATGAGCGCGCTTGTTAGCGCATCCCTTGCCCTTCCCTTGAGTTTCGGATCGGCCTGCGGATACCTGTTCTCTATCGACTCCTCGAGAATGTTCCCAAGCGAGACAAGCATGGGCTCGTCGATCACTATGATCATGTGTCCCGTCCTCACGGTCCTCATCAGGGCCTGCTGCATGCTGTCATTTGCGCTGCAAAGGCGCCCCAGCATGCGCGTTATGACCTCGAGGCTTTCATGCTCTGTGTGCCTGTTTGGCTTGCTCTCTATCAGCCTTACTATTGCAAGGCCCAGCTCCTTCGCGCCGCTTGACTGCACGTTCGGGGCTGCGTATCCGTGTATTCTTCCAACAAGAGTCTCCAACACCGCTTCAGGGCGCACACGCTCCCCGCCCATCTGCCGCAACCCGCTCATACAATCTTTTCCACAAATTTCCCACTTCTAATGTTTAAAAACGTATTCTACGAATTTTACGGTAACGAAGAAGGACTGCGGGTCCCGCGGGTCATTTCCATTCCTTGAGGAATTTCTTTTCATGCTTATTCTTTAGCCTCGGGTCGCTGCCAAGCATGCCATGTATCGACATGTTCGGGGAATACCTGCTCGCAGGGGGTCTGCGGCCCAATGCCTCTGCCATGGCCCTTACGTGATGCGGCGCGGCGCCGCAGCATATGCCTATATAATTGACCCCGATGCCCTTGGCTCTTGATGCGAAATCCGCCATTTCACTGCGCGTCGAGAGGAATGGCTCGAGCTCGGTGGGGAAAGCGGGCTTGTTCTTGTATTTGAGGAACTGGAACGCCTTATGGCTCCTAGTTGTATGGTACGGGACTGGCTGGGCGGCTATATATCCATCGACTTCTTTTCTGAGCCTCTTTAGAAGGGGGAGCATTGTATCAGGGCCCCTTATGCAATTAAAGCCTACCACATCCGCGCCGTTTTCTTTTAGCATCCTGCACCCATCTATCCAATCGTACCCATCCTTGCTCTTGTCGTACGTGGCAGCGAATGTAACCATCGCAGGAAGCCTGTACTTCTTAATCACTTCGAGTGCAATAAGGGCCTCGCCAACATACTCTATGGTCTCTGCGATAACAAAATCAACCCCCTCATCATGTGCCAATCTTACCTGCTCATCGTACATCCTGCGCACAAGGCTTGATGTCGCTTCAAGGTCATCAGGGTTGTAAGCCCAGGTGTTGGATATGTCCCCTGCAACAAGCGCATCGCCCTCCTTAGCCACCCCCTTGGCTATCCTTATGGCCTTGCGGTTCAGCCTCTCAAGGTCGCCCTCGCGCCCTATGATGCGTAGCTTGTCCCTGTGCGCATAATATGTCATTGCGACCATGACATCCGCGCCTGCCAGCAGGAATTCCCTGTGCAATTCCCTTAAGGCACTAGGGTTGTCCAATACTACTTCAGGCACATACGGGCCTGCCTTAAGGTACCCTCTCCTTTCAAGTTCGAACACGTAACCTTCAGCGCCAAGCACAATGCCTTCCTCGAGCCTATCCAGAATATCTTTACCCATATCTACCATCATAAATTGTTTAATCACGAATTCTCTGTGCGGCGTCCCTAAGGACACTTTTGTCCATCAATGCGCCCTTGCTACCCACAAAGCCGGCGAAACCCGTGCGCTGATCCATGAAAAAGGCGCCACTGAAATATTCTTCGACTGCCCCTGCAAATGCCCCGAACGACGGCTTGAATGATGTACCGACGACTATATCATCGCCTGATCTTACCCCTCTTGCGCTCAGCGA